>WNFC01004416.1_pt1 | contig 16741 bp, 16 predicted proteins | sample 5400541 | NCBI WGS metagenome assembly WNFC01 (sample SAMN13153342, study PRJNA577476) | soil metagenome | isolation source: 120 cm saprolite under Douglas fir tree site 2 hole 2 replicate 1 | place: USA:California | collected 2015-04-18
GAAGCCGGTGAAGCGGCGCGGCAACCGGCGCTATTACCAGCACCACGAAGTGCTGCTCATCCGCCGCATCCGCGAGCTGCTCTACGAAGACGGCTTCACCATCAGCGGGGCGCGCAACCGCCTCGACAACTCGCTGACCTACGAAGACAAGCCCGAGCCGGTGCGCAGCGAGCCGCCGACTGCAGGCGCGGGCGTCGATCTCGCCGCGATCAAGCGCGAGCTGCGCGCGGTCCTTGAGCAACTACAAGGGTTAAAATAGCCGCTCTCGGGGCGTAGCGCAGCCTGGTAGCGTACCTGCATGGGGTGCAGGTGGTCGCGAGTTCAAATCTCGCCGCCCCGACCAAGAAATATCAACGGCTTCCGCTCAGGAGGCCGTTTGTATTTCTGGTGACTGTAGCCCCAATGTAGCCACCTCACCGGCACCCACTGGCCGAAGCCCCGAGACGCGATCTACATAGCTCGCCAGGTGATCCGCTGACAGGTGCGCGTAGCGCCGCACCATCTCGACCGACTCCCAACTGCCGAGCTCCTGCAGCACGTGCAACGGCGTTCCCGCCTGTACATGCCAGCTCGCCCAGGTGTGCCGCAGATCATGCCAACGAAACTCCTTGATCCTGGCCCGATCCAGAGCGCCTTTCCATGCCTTGCCGTTCACCTGCGTTACCGGCTTGCCGTGATACACGAACACGTACTCGCGGTACTTGTCCTCGCGCTTCTTCCCTAGCTGCTCCCTTAGCAGCACAACTGCCGCCGAAGAGAGCGGCACCGCGATCGCCTTCCTTGCCTTCGCCTGGTCCGGGTGAATCCACGCTTTCCGGGCCACCAGGTCCACCTGCGACCATTTCAGCCCCGTTACGTTGGACTTCCGCAGCCCCGTCTCGAGCGAGAAACGCACCATCGCCGCCAAATGCTCCGGTAACTGGCCTAACAACGTCTCGGCCTCATCCCGCGTCAACCACCGAACGCGCCGGGTAGGCTCATGCAGGAACCGAATCTTCGGCGCCCGGTCGAGCCATTCCCACTCGTTCACCGCTCTGCGAAGAATGACCCGGATGCACTGAAGCATGCGATTGACGGAAGCATTCGACACATTATCCGCCAGCCTTGCTTGCGTAATCCGGTCTATCACGTCGCGGCTGATCTCCGTGAGATTCAACCCGCCCAAGAACTTGTCGAGCCATTGGAGGTGCATCTTGTCCAGGCCCTGCGAAGCCTTGTGCGTACTTTCCCTCAGCCACCGGACAGCTGCTTCCTTCCAGGAATGCACGGGCTTGATGCCCAGGCGCTCCTGGTCCCACAGCGACGCCTTCAGCTTGTCGTGATACTCCCGGGCTTTTGCTTTGTCGGAAGTGCCAGAACTTTGCTGTATTCGTCGTCCGTTGTGGCTGAGTTTGATCCACCAATACGGTGAACCACTGCGCTTGTAGAGTGACATTGCGTTTTCTCCGCATGTTCACCCTGCAACGCTCGCCGCCGGTATTGTGCGCGGATGTATTCGAGGAGGTCAATTTCCACGAACACCCAGGCCCGCCCGATCTTCGCCCCCGGGATCTCGCCGGCGCGCGCCTTGTCCTGCAGCGTGACCGGATGAATCTTCAGGAGCGCCGCAGCTTGTTGCAGGTTGAGCGTGCTCATGGCTCATATCCTTCGCAACTGGCCGTCCGACCAGATGAGCGTGACCCCGAAGGCCTCGCAGCTGCGCGAACGCACCAGCGCGTCCCATGCGTTGCGGAACGTCCGCCAGAGCAACCCGTTAAACGTGCGGCCGAACTCCTCATGGCTCAAGCCCCGGATAAGCTTATGGCCCTGCTGGTAACGCTCCGGAAGGTTCTTCAGCATGCGTAGGAGCTGCGCCCGCATGCGACCGAAGGGTACGGCCGCCCTGGACTGGGAGATCCTCACCAGCGCCTTCTGGTGGCCGCAGTACTGCGCCACGATGTACCGGGACAGCGCTCGAGCATCCCGGTCCGCGCCGCCAATCCGCTTCACGTTGACGTGAAAGGCGCCATGCAGAGCGGACCAGGAGTTCTGCAGCCAGGGGAAGGGGATGTAAAACGAGGCCTTCTTTCGTGCGTCCGGGTCTTTCCAGGCCCAGATCATGTGCAGGACCCCGTGGCCTTCTCGCGTATCCACGCAGACGTACTCGACGCCTGCAAATCCGAACTCCCGCCCGATCCTCTTGCGTAAGGCCTGGAAATCGCTCCGTAGCCGCTTGGCGGAACTCCGGGGCGACGACGTGAGCGTGACCCAAAGGCACTGGTACCCGTTCGCCTGCCAGTAGCGCAGCCGGTCAATGACCGCCCGACGCGTCATCCATTGCTTACGATTCCACGACGAGCGCCAGGTGTTCCCCGGCACGTTTCCGTCCCCTTTATCAAGTAAAGGGGCGGGCGCAGTCGCGCCGCGCGGCGGCGCGACATGCGCGCCGCTCCCAATGCTTCCAATCTCTTCCATGACGACTCCATTCCGTTAAGGACCGAATGGAGCCAGGAGAACTAGATGATGATCAGCCGCCGGGCTTCACTCGGTCACAGGTTAGTGACAAGTGAATGCATTGATTTCCCCCGTAGGGTTCACGCGGCGCCTGGCCGCTTGTAAAGTAGTGCGCCTGATCCGCGTAGGCGCACTCAAAGTACCGGCCGAGGCCGATACTGTCAATATATACACGCCTGGCTGGCCGCGTTTGTTGCGCTTTCACGTCGCCGCCTACTTTCCCCCCATCTGCGGACCTCGCCCGTTGGCGCATTGGACGCTTGGGCGTGGCCGCGCCGCTCCTATGCAGCCCGGCCTAGAATGTATCCATGCGCCCCCGTGTTACGCCCGCGGGAAGGCGCGCCCGAACCTTGTTTATGACCGCAACCATTCCTGACTACCGGTACTTTAGATATAGGACGATCAATAAACATTTGATCGCGTCGTTGGTTAACTCGCAGCTCTACTTCGCGAAACCCAAGAACCTGAACGACCCGTTCGACTGCCGGTTGGACCTAAGAAAGTCATTCTCGCAAGCCGCATCGTCCGCTACCGGCACACGGAAGACTTGGTTGCAATCAGCCCTAAAGGATGGAAAGAAATTTATTGAACGATGGGAGCGGCAATTCGAGAATTTCGGTATATGTTCATTTTCACTCAGTCAACGCATAACCCTCATGTGGTCACACTATGCAGACGCACATAGAGGTGTCTGTCTCCTATATCGATTTCCCGCTTCTTTTTTCCTTGATCCAAAAAACAAGATATTCGGCACAGACAAGGTCAAGTACAGTCAAGATGCACTGACGGTTTGGCTAGCGCATGAAGCACCAATGGAGTTAAAGAACTTTGTTCAGGAAACGGCGAAGATTTATCTCACAGCAAAGAGTCCTGCGTGGAAGTGCGAGCGCGAGGTGCGAGTGATCCGCGACAAACACGGCCTCATGAACATCCCTTTCGGGTATTTAGAGCAAGTCTGTTTCGGCTTGAGCACACCGCAAGTTGATATTGACCTTGTTACCAAGCTTGCAGGAGAGTATGGCGGTTGCAAAAGGTTCTGTCAGATAGTCCGCGGCAAGCGCGATTTCGGCATTACGGCGAAAAAGATGTAAGCGCACTACACGCGGCCAGCGGAGAGGATGGCGCAATTCGGCCAGCGAGCGCAGCCCAAACCTAAGTCGAGAGGAAACCGTGAGGTTTTTTAAAAATATGCGCCTTCCCGCTCTCGCGATAGCATTGCTGCTCGTTTCCTTTCACGCGGCATCGACTCCGTTTTCGACCGCGGCGATCTATGAGCGCTTGAATCAAGCAATCGAGGACAACGATAAGCTCATATTAGAATCCAACGCGCGCTTTTGTCGTTCAACGACAGCTGACAAGTGCAAGCAGAGGATAGAAGAAAACGAGCGAACTAGGGCAAGGATGAAAGCTGAGGCGGTGCGGGAGTTCCAGGAAGACGAACGCAAACTTGAAGCTGGTGACTGTGAGTCGATGTCATCCTTCTCTCTTTTTGCGACCGAGTGTCATCGTCGAAAAGTAGAAAAAGCTCAAAGGTCGGTTGATGAGGCCGAGCGTAAGTTACGTGCCATTCAAACCGAACGAACACAACTTGAGGCTTTGCAGGAAGCAATTAGAAAGGCAGATGAGCGTTACGAGCGATCGATGGACCGCCTGAAGGTCCTACTGGGTCCCCCTGTTTACGTTTCGCCGCTGATTCAGCAGCCGCAGATTCAGCCTCGGTTATATCCGCTGCCACAAAGTCCGACAATCAATTGCCGTAGTTGGTTCGACGGCTATTACACGCGCACAGACTGCAACTAGCCCGCGGTAACATAAATCTTGGCGAAGTGAAGGAAGCCACGCGGCGCGCGTACAGTAACAATTCAGTGCCCAATTTTGCATTGTTCGGGGACCCGCTTAGCGCTCGAACAAACAGCGGACGCGCGTCTATATTGTTCCGGGCAGCTTGATTAAGTGCGCCGCCCGCTGCCAAATCTGTGACTAAACGCAAGCTAACAACCACCGCGCCCCGAACGCGGTCTCACGCACCGAAATCGCTTCTCATCGTCGAATGCGACTCGGAGAAGCTGGCACGGGACGGACTTTCTCTCGCCAGAGAGGTTTTTGAGGAAGCCCGCCTTCTTATTCCTACAGCTAAATGCGACCTTGTGCAGGCCACGACCGAGTCACAATTACTGGCGGAATTCGGTCGCCGCGCGACGAAAAATGCCCGGTACGATGTCGTCCTCCTGGCAGGGCACAGCAACGCAGACAGCTTGGCCTTAGCCCGCAATGCCATTCGTCCCTGGTCGGTCGTAGCAAGGTGGCTGTGCCCTTTCCATCCCAGGCGCGTCCTCTTGGCAGCATGCCAAGCCGGCAGACGCGTACCGTCCGCGGCGTTGTTCAACGGTATCGACTCTCTGCAGGAGGTCTACGGCACACCCGTACTCGCGACGCAGGCACAGCTAGCTTTACTCAAAGTTCTCGTCTATTGCCTGTTGGCAGGTGTCAAGGTCCAGCGCGAGCCTCTACGCTTCGCGCAGATCGCCAACTTCGCATTAACGGGCGGACTTGTTTTCCGGCAGACACGCGCCGATTTGCGGTCGCACGGCCGTGCGGAAGCTGCGGCATGGACAACACTTGAGGATGTGCTTACCGCGCTCACGCGCTAGTTGCTCCGCATGTAGCCAAGATGTAGCTTTGATCGCTGCGATTTCGGCTTTGTCTGGCTTGTACAGCCGGTAAACGGGGAAGGCGAACGCTGCAAGGTGTTGATTGGTATACTCCCCGTTTTCCCGATCACGCATGGGGTGCAGGTGGTCGCGAGTTCAAATCTCTCCGCCCCGACCCGAGAATTCATTCACATACGTCGCCGCCGAACAGCGCCCTGCGTCTAGGGCGTGGCATGGGAAGGTATGAAACGTGGCGCGTAAAGGCCCGCGGATCGTCGCGGGCCTGATCGCGTGAAGCTCTCGTGCGCGCGGAGCGGCGGTACGACGTGCGCTTACATCCCCCCACCAATCATGCTGCCGAGCACGGCGCCGATAGCAGTGGCAGCAAGGCGCCCATCGCCCTGTCCAAAGCGGCTTCCGATCACCGCGCCAGCGATGGCGCCCCCCACGTTCCCGGCGTTTGGCGACGAGGCGTAGACGCGCGCCGGGGCTGGCTGGCTGTACACCACTTGGGGCGGACCGTAGTAGGCCGGCGCCGGTGCGTACACGACCGGGGGCGGACCGTAGTACACCGGCGCTGGCGCGTAGACCACTTGCGGCGGACCGTAGTACACCGGCGGCGGGGCGTATACGACCTGCGGCGGACCGTAGTAGACGGGCGCGCTGTAGACGACGCCTGCTTCGTGGTGGTGCCAATAGCCGTACCCGTGTTCGTAATCCCGACCGTCTGCGAAGGCTGGCGCCATTGCGGTGAGCGAGGCACCGGCCGCAAGCATCACAAGCACTTTACGGGGGGCTTTCATGGTTCTTCTCCTTGTGAAGATCACGATTCCAGCAACGAATCATGAAGAGAAGCGTGCGCGCAATCCGTGTATCAGTGCGCTAGGAATTGCTACCAATTGTTAACGGACTCGTCGCGCGCTCCATGGCGGGCGCTCGATTTTTCGGCGGTTCGGCTGTCATGCCCACCGCAGATTCATCGCTTCAAAATGCTACATTTGCACTGGCGCGAACGGTTGGCCTTCCTATACTCAGAAAGACCTAGGGAGGCGACTATGATGAAAGTGCGCCTGGCTCTGAACTGGCTGATCGCCATTCTTACTGTTCCCGCCCTGATGCGGGGGATTCACGAGTTTGCAGACGGACAGACCGACAAGGCCATCTACATCACCTTGGGCTTATGGGTCGCTGGTGTCTGCTGTGGCTTTGCTTTGTTTGACGCTCTGATCGGTTGGATGGAGCGCAACGAGCGGCGGGTAGAGCCCGAGGCAGGCGTCCGCACTCCCGGCGGCGGGTTCCAGCACTAGCGCCGGACCAGTGGTGGCTCAGCCGAAATAGGCCTGGTGCACTTCCGCGCTCTGCGCCAGCTCGCGCGCGCTGCCCGAAGCTACGACGCGGCCCTGCGATAGCACGTAGCCGGAGTGCGCGATGGCGAGCGTCTGGCGCACGTTCTGCTCGACCAGCAGCAGCGTGATGCCCATCTCGTTCGCGCGGCGGATCACGGCGAAATTCTCCTTGACCAGAATCGGCGACAGCCCGAGCGACGGCTCGTCGACGAGAAGCAGCCGCGGCTCCGGCATCAGGCCGCGGCCGATCGAGATCATCGCCTGCTCGCCGCCCGACATGGTGCCGGCGAGCTGGCCCGCGCGCTCCGCGAGGCGCGGAAAAATCGCGAACACCTTGTCCATGCGCGAGCGGATCGTAGCCTCCCGCGTCTCGCGATAGGCGCCCAGGCGAAGGTTCTCCGCTACCGTGAGCTTCGGAAACACGCGCCGGCCCTCGGGGATGCAGGCCACGCCGCGCGCCACGATGGCATGTGTCGGCAGGCCTGCGATGTCGGCGCCGTCGAAGACGATGCGCCCGCGGCGCGGCGCGGTCAGGCCAAGGACGGCGCGGATGAGCGTCGATTTTCCGGAGCCGTTGGAGCCGAGGATGCAGGTGATCGATCCCGCTTCGACCGCCAGCGACACCTCGCGCAGCACGTCGGCGCGGTCGTACCCGACGCTGATGCCCTCGATCCGGAGAAGGGCAGCCATGACCCCTTTACTCCGTGCCCAGGTAGGCGATCTGGACCTGCCGATCGGCGGCGACCTGGGCGTAGGAGCCTTCGGCGATCTTGCGGCCATAGTTGAGCACCGCGCAGCGCTCGCACACGCGCTCGATGACGTTCATCTCGTGCTCGATGATCACGATGGACAGGCCGGGCAGGCGCGAGCGCACCGCCAGGAGATCGTCCATCAGCTCGCGCGTTTCCTCGTGCGTCATTCCCGCCGACGGCTCGTCCAGCAGCAGCAGGCGCGGCTCCGATACCAGCGCGCGGCAGATCTCGATGCGGCGGCGGTCGATCATGCTGAACGCGCCGACCGCGTCGAACATGCGCTCGGCGAGCCGCGCGCTGAAGGTCGCGACCAGAGCGCGCGCCTTGGCAAGATTTCTTTCGAACTCCTTTCTCAATTCCGATCTCCGGAAGAGGTTGAACCAGAGTCCGTGATGCAGCCGGCGGTGGTTGCCGATCATGACGTTGTCGAACACGGAGAGCGGCAGCGCGAGCCGCGAGCGCTGGAACGTGCGGGTGACGCCGGCGGCGTAGATGCGCTGCGGCGTCATGCCGGTCAGGTCCTGGCCGCTGAATTGCGCGTGGCCGCCGGCGGCCCGGTAAATGCCGGTAATGACGTTGAACAGCGTCGTCTTGCCCGAGCCGTTCGGGCCGATGAGGCCGAGGATCGCGCCGCTCCTCACCTCCAGATCGAGCGCGTCCAGCGCCACCAGGCCGCCGAAGCGCACGCTGAGGCCGGAACAGGAAAGAAGCGCCTCGCTCATTTGGGAAAATACTCGCGGGCCGGCCGCGCGATCAGGCCCTGCGGCCGCACCAGCAGGATGACGATCACCAGCACCGCGTAGAGGAGAAAGCGGTATTCCTGCAGCGCCTGCAGCTTTTCCGGCACCAGCAGCACGATGCCCGCGGCAAGCGGCACGCCCCACGCGCTGCCCAGGCCGCCGAGGAGCACGATCGACACGAGGATCAGCGAATCGCCGAACGTAAAGCTGTTCGGCGCGACGAAGCCGGTCATCATGGCGTAAGCCGCGCCCGCGATACCGGCGAAGAAATTGCCGCAGGTGAAGGCGAGGATTTTCCAGCGCGCCACGTCGATGCCGAACACGGCCGCTGCGGTCTCGTCGAGACGCACGGCGTCGAGGTTCAGGCCGACCCACGAGCGCTCCAGCCGCCGCACCAGCACGAAGGCGGCTGCGGCAAGCGCGAGTCCGACGACGACGTAGTTGGCATAGAAGGAAAGATCCCCGACCGGAGAATTCAGCTCCCAGCCGAACAAATTCATTCCCTTCACCTGCAGCCCCTGCGGTCCGCCCAGCGCGTCGTTCACCTCGACGAAGGTGCGGAACAGAATGCCGAACGCGACCGTGATCAGCGCCGCGTAGTGGCCGCGCGTGCGCAGGATCGGCAGGATGAGGATCGAGCCGACGAGTGCCGCCAGCACACCGCCGATGAGAAGCACCAGCGCGTGCGGCACATGGGGCCCGAGTACCGCCGAGGTGTAGCCGCCGACGCCGAGGAACGCTGCGCCGGCGAAGTTCACGACCCCAGCGTAACCGAACTGCACCGTGAGGCCCAGGCAGGCCACGCTGTACAGCAGGACCGAGGCGAGCATCAGCATGACGAAGTGCTGGTCGTGGAACAGCGCGATGATCACGGCGAGCGCCGCCACGCTAGCCGAGCGCGCGGCGAGCGGATGCGCTTCGAGCGACACTGCAGTGCGCGCGATCCAGCCGACGCGGGCGAGCACGGGCACCCCCACGACCGCGAGCGCGAGAAGCCCGAGCACTTGCGCCTGCGACTCCGCGTGCAGGAAAAACGCGGCGTAGAGCGCCATCGCCGCGATCGATGCAATCCCCGGGAGAACGCTCATACGCGCTCCGCGGTCTTCTCGGCGATCAGGCCGGTCGGCCGCCACGCCATGAATGCGATCACTGCAGCGAACGCGAAAACGTCCTTGTACGCGGAAGGCACCTCCGGCAGCAGCGCGGGCAGGAGCACCGCGCCGACCGTCTGCAGCCCGGCGAAGAGAAAGCCGCCGAGGATCGCGCCGTAAATGTTGCCCAGGCCGCCCACGACCGCCGCCGAAAATCCGATCACCCCCAGCAGCAGGCCGATCGAGAAATTGATCTCGCTGTAATAGAGGCCGTTCATGATTCCGGCGAGCGCGGCCAACCCCGAGCCGAGCGCGAAAGTCAGCAGCACCACGCGCTCGAGATCGACCCCCATGATGCGCGCGGTCTCGGCGTCCTGCGCCACCGCGCGGATCGCCAGGCCGAGCTTCGTGCGTGTAATGACGAAATGCACCGCGGCGATCGCCGCCAGGCCGCCGAGGAGCAGCAGAACGTTGTCCAGGCGCAGCGTGAAGCTGCCTAGCGCGACCGCGTCCTGCGGCAGGAGCCGCGGGAAAGGCTTCGGGTTCGCGCCCTGCGGGTAGAACAGGCGCACACACTCGCGCAGCGCCGAGCCGAGCATCAGCGTGAGGAGCAGCGTGTTGAGCGGGGGCGCGGTGCGCAGCGGCAGCACGAGATACTTCGCGATCCCTGCTCCCAGGAAAGCCATGGCGGCAACAGCGGCCAGGACGACCGCCAGGAGCTGGAGAAGGGGCGAGGCAATGCCGGCAGCCTGCATGCCGGCGTAGGTGGCAAGGCCGGTGAACGCGCCGACGGTGAGGACATCGCCGTGCGAAAACTTGATCACGTCAAGCACGCCGAAGAACAGCGTGAAGCCGACGGCCACCATGGCGTAGATCACGCCAAGCATGAGGCCGTTGGCGACGTACTGCCCGAAGAGGCCGACGTCCACCTCTCGAAAGGAATCTACTTCAGCTTACGCCGGCCGGACGCGTACTCGCTGTCTTCCCAGACCACCCATTTACCGTCCTGCACCACGTACTTCGTGATGAGCGCGACGACGTTCTGGCCGTGGTCGTCGAAGCTGATCCTGCCGATGATCGAGTCCTTGTCGCGGGTCTTGCGCAGCTCCTCGATCACTTTCCTGCGGTTGGGGCCGACGTTCTCGATCACGTCCATGATCAGGCCCGCCGCCGTGAAGGCGAACGGGCCGTACGCCTCCGGCCCCTGGTCGTACTTCTGCTGCAAGTATTTGCCGATGAAGTAGAGGCCGCCGGGCAGCTTTTCCCACGGCGCGCCTTCGATGAAGGACAGGCTGCCCTCGGCGAGCTTGCCGAGTCCATCGATGTACGAGTCGGACTTGATGCCCGAGGTGCCTTCGAACACCGCATTGATGCCGAGCCGCTCCATCTGCGAGCGGATGCGCACGCCGATCGGCGTCAGGCCGCCGAAATAGATTACCTCGGGCTTGAGCTCCTTCGCTTTGGTGAGCTCGGCGGTGAAGTCCTGCTGGTCGGCGGTGACGCCGAAGCGTCCCAGGACCTGGCCGCCGTACGTGGTCAGGTACTCGGTGAAGTACTTGTCGTGCCCTTTGCCGTAGTCCGTGGTGTCGTGAATGATGACCCAGCGCTTGTACTTCAGGCCGGTCATGAACTTCGCCGCGACGTCGTTCTGGTTGATCATCGTGCCGTTGACGCGATGTACTTCGGAGTATTTGTTGCGGTAGGTGATGTCGGGAAGCACCGCGCCCCACACCACCGCGGGAAAGCCGAACTTGTGATAGGTGTCCACGGCTGCGATCGCCGCCACGGAGCAGTAGTGCGTGACCCCGGCGATGATGGAGTTGTCGGAGGCAGCCTTGGTCGCGGCCTGCACGGCGATGTTGGGCTTGCATTCGTCGTCGAGGCTCACCAGCTCGTAGTGGTACTTGGCCTTGGGGTCGGCGTTCCTCAGCCTCACCGCCAGGTCCGCCGAGTTGCGCCCGCCGATGCCATTGGCGGAAACGCCCCCGGTGAGGGGGCCGATATAGGCGATTTTTACGGTCTGCTTTGCGGCGTCGGCGTCGCAGGCGAGCGCCGCGGCGAGCGCCGCCGCCCAGAACACGCGGGGTACGGAATTGCGCATGGGTCTCCTCCTCCAAAATATTGTAGCCGACCGCGAGCGCCGCCTAGCTCCAGCGCGCACGGCCTGTAGAATCGCTCGCATGAAAATCCTGGTGTCGAACGACGACGGCTACTTCGCTCCGGGGATCAGCCTGCTCGCCGAGGCGCTGCGCCAGGTGGGCGAGGTGACGGTCGTGGCTCCCGAACGCGACCGCTCCGGCGCCTCGAATTCCCTCACGCTCGACCGGCCGCTGATCGTGCGGCGCGCGCCCAACGGCTACTTTTCGGTGAACGGCACGCCGACCGACTGCGTGCATATCGCGGTCACCGGGCTGCTCGAATTCACCCCCGACATGGTGGTGTCGGGCATCAACCTGGGCGCCAACATGGGCGACGACACGATCTATTCCGGCACCGTCGCCGCGGCGGCGGAAGGCTACCTGCTCGGCATCCCGGCGCTCGCCGTTTCCCTCACCAGCAGGACGGGCGAGCATTTCGACAGCGCGATCGGCGTCGCGCTGCAGATCGTCGAGCGCTTCAAGCGCTCGCCGTTCAGCGAGCCGCTGCTGCTCAACGTCAACGTGCCCGACGTGGCGCCGGCCGAGCTGCGCGGCGTCGAGGTGACGCGGCTCGGCCGGCGCCACAAGGCCGAGCCGGTGGTAAAGCTGCAAACGCCGCGCGGCGAGACTGCGTACTGGATCGGCCCCGCAGGCGGCGCTGCCGACGCCGGGCCGGGGACCGATTTCCACGCCGTCGACCACTGCCGCGTGTCGCTGACGCCGCTGCGCATGGATCTGACGCACCACGCCCAGCTGCCGCTGGTCAGGAAGTGGTTCGAGCAGTGAAGAGCGCAGCCGGCCAGAACAGGAATGCCGCTGGCATTGGCATGACCTCGCAACGCACCCGCGTGCGCATGGTGGAGCGGCTGCGAGAGCAAGGTGTCCGCGACGAGCGCGTGCTCGGCGCCATGGGCACGGTGCCGCGGCACCTGTTCGTCGAGGAGGCGCTGGCGAGCCGCGCCTACGAGGACACTGCGCTGCCGATCGGTTTCGGCCAGACCATTTCGCAGCCTTACGTCGTCGCTCGCATGATCGAAGCATTGATTGAACAGAAAATTGCAAAAAAAATCCTGGAGGTCGGCACCGGCTGCGGTTACCAGGCCGCGGTGCTGGCGCATATCTTCCGGGACGTTTACTCGATCGAGCGCATCAAGGGGCTGCTCGAGCGCGCGCGCGCCAATCTCCTCGGCCTGCGGCTCAAGAATCTGCGCCTCGCGCACGGCGACGGCTATGCCGGCCTGGAGAAAGCGGCGCCGTTCCAGTCGATCATCGTCGCGGCGGCGGCGCGCCAGATTCCCGACGCCCTGTTACGCCAGCTCGCTCCCGGTGGCAGAATGATATTGCCGCTGCACGCCGGCAATTCCGGGCGGGAGGCGCAGCGGCTGGTGCTGATCGAGCGCAGCGGGCGCGGATTCATCGAGTCCGGGCTCGATGCGGTGCGTTTCGTTCCGATGGAGGCGGGCAAGGCATGACGCGGGCGGCAGGACTGGCATGCATCGTGGTCTTGGCGCTGAGCGTCGCCGCGTGCGCCACGCGCCGCTGGGCGCCGGTGGTCGATCGCGGCCGCTCGGCGCCGCCTGCGGCTTCGGCCGCACAGCCCGCGCAACCGGTGCCGCCGGGCTCCTACATGGTGAAGCGCGGCGACACCCTTTACAGCATCGCCTTGGACCATGGCGCCGATTACCGCGAGGTGGCGCAGTGGAATGGCCTCGATGATCCGACCAAGATCAGCGTCGGACAGGTGCTGCGGGTGAGGCCCCCGGAGGATCGCAGCGCAGTGCAGGTGGCGCCGGCGCGCGGCGCGGGCCGCGTCGAAGCGAGGCCCCTCGACTCGGCGCCTCAGCAAGGGCGCGGCGACGGCGCTGCGAAAACCGAACCGAAGGCGGTGCGCCTGCCGTACTCCAGGGAAAACGTCGCGATCCTTTCGAGGGAAGAGAAGCAGCCGGACGCGATCGAGTTCATCTGGCCTGCCAAGGGCAAGATCCTGGCAGGATTCGCCGAGCCGAGAAGCAAGGGCATCGATATCGAGGGCAAGATCGGCGATCCGGTGGTCGCGGCAGCCGCCGGTCGTGTCACCTATAGCGGCACCGGCATCCCGGGCCTGGGCAAGCTGGTCGTGATCAAGCACGACAACGGCTTCATCACGGTCTACGCGCACAACAAGGACATCCTGGTGAAGGAGCAGCAAAGCGTGGCGCGCGGCCAGAAGATCGCCGAGCTCGGCAGTACCGACGCGGAGCGCCCGAAGCTGCACTTCCAGATCCGCAAGGGATCGGCTGCCGTAGATCCGATGCGCTATTTGCCCGCGCTCTGAGCTTCGCGCAGCGCCTTGGCGAGATCGTTGACCGCGGCGGCGTAGTACGCGCTGCGGTTGTACCGCGTGATGACGTAGAAGTTCTTGAAGCCGATGCGGTACTCGCTCGGCCGCTCCGGCGTCTCGAGCTCGACGAGCGCCGCACGCGCCTCTCCGCGCAGGTCCCTGCCGAGCGGTTGCACCCCGGCCTGGATCAGTTCGGCGAGCGCATTTTTGGCCTCCAGGCCGCCCGTATACGCGCGGTAGGCGTCTCCGGTGACGCGGGCCTCGAGCGCCACCTCGCCCCCGGGCTCCCAGCCGTGCTGCTTGAGGAAGTTGGCGACGCTGCCGATCGCGTCGGCCGCGCTGCGGCGCAGATCGATGACGCCGTCGCCGTTGAAATCGACCGCGAAGCGCCGCGTGCTGCCCGGCATGAACTGCGGGATGCCGATCGCCCCGGCGTAGGAACCGCGCACGGAGAAGACGTCGATGCCGCCGTCGCGCACGAGGAGCAGGTAATGCTCGAGCTGATCGCGGAAATACGGCGCGCGCGGCGGGTAGTCGAAGGCGAGAGTGGTGAGCGCGTCGAGCACGCGCCAGCGGCCGGTGTTGCGGCCATAGAAGGTCTCCACGCCGACGATCGCGACCACGTATTCGGGCGGCACGCCGTACTGGCGCTCCGCGCGCTCGAGCGCCTTGCGGTTGGCGTTCCAGAACGCGACGCCGTCGGCAATGCGCCGCTCGGTGAGGAAGGTCGCGCGGTATTCCTCCCAGGGGCGGCGCTCCGCCGGAGCTTGCACCGCCTGCAGCACCGCCTCGGTGCGCTGCGCGCGCGAGAACACGGCAAGGAGCTCGCGCTCGACGAAGCCGTGGCGCTCGACCAGCTCGCGGATGAACGCGCGCACCTCCGGGCGTTCTGCATAGCCGGGTTGTTGCGCGAGCGCAGGGGAAATCAACGCCAGGAAAGCGAGGCAGCGTTTCACGTGAGCCGCAGCTCGCGCACCAGGCGCCGCAGCCGCGCTGCCGCGAGCGTGCTCGCCTGGGAGCCGTAGCGCAAGCCGATATACAGCAAGGCGATGCGCAGAATGGCGCGCCGCGAGCCCGGCAGCGCGCGTGCCGCGCGCACCGAGTAATCGCGCGGCCCTTCGTGCGGCGCGCGCTCGACGCCGCGCGCCGCGAGCTTGCGGCAGAACGCCCGCCAGGCCTTCTGCACGGGATCCGGGCGCGCGAGCTGACGCAGCGACCAGGCGAGCAGAACGAGCGTCATGACACCGAGAATCGTGAACAGGGTGGCGGTGAGGCTGCGCCAGTCGGCGTCGCGAATGCCCAGCAGCAGCATCAGGTCGCGCTGGCGCTCCGGGTTGTAGCCGAGCACCCACACGTTCCACTTGTGCGTGAGTGCGTCCCACTGGAAGCGCATCTCGCGCAGCCATTCGAGCTGTGGCCGCATCATCAGCGGCAGCGGCTCACCCGCGGGCAGCGCGCGCGCCAGGCCGGACTGGATGCGGCCCGGCACCGCGGCGGCGGTCGGGTCGACTCGAACCCAGCCGCGGCCTTGCAAGAACACCTCTGCCCAGGCGTGGGCGTCGGATTGCCGCACGGTGATGATCTGGTCCACGGGGTTCAGCTCGCCGCCCTGATAGCCGGTGACCACCCGTGCGGGAATTCCCGCGGCGCGCATCATGAACACGAACGCCGAGGAAAAGTGCTCGCAAAAGCCGGCCTTGGTATCGAACAGGAATTCATCCACCGAGTCGGCGCCGAGCAGGGGCGGCTCGAGCGTGTAAACGTAGCGGCCTTCCCTGAGCAGGGGCGGCTCGAGCGTGTAAACGTAGCGGCCTTCCCTGAGGAGAGTGATGGCGCGCGTCATCACTTCGCCGTCCGAGCTGGACGCGGCGCGCAGTTTTTCCGCCAGCGCGACCGTGCGCGCGTTGAACCCCGGCGGCCTGCGCAGCGCGCGCCGCAAGGCGGCCGGCTCTTCGTCGCTGTCGAGGCCCGCCGGAGCGATCACGGAAACTAGGTCATAGCGCATGCGCGCGCGCACCGGGGAGCGGGCGAGCAGCTGGCCATCAGCGGTGTAGCGCGCGCGCTCGGGCAACGTGGCTGCGGTTTCCAGGGCGAACAGCCAGTTGCGGTTGTGCGCCTCCAGCACCACGCCGTAGCGGTACCGTCCCCGGCCGCCTTCCAGGGGCGTGAAATCGGCGAGGATCGTCGGCCCCATCGACCAGTTGCGGCCGTCGAAATCCCACATCACCGGACCTCGCCAGTAGCGCAGCGGCTGCGGCGGCGTGTCGCCTTCGAACTCGGCGCGGAAAGCGATGGCGTCGGACTGCGCGAGCTGCGAGAGATTTCCCGGGCTCATGCTGTCCGACAGCCCGGTCATGCCGCTGTAAGCGTCCTGCGGTAGGCCCCAGAGCGGCCCCGGCACGCGCGGAAAAAGGAAGAACAGCGCCAGGGCGGCGGGCACAGCGTGCGCGAGCAGCAACCCCGCGGTGCGCAGGTTCGCGCGCGGCGGCCGTTGCGGCGCGCTGAAGCCGATCAGCGTCGCGGTGATCGTGTACAACGCGCCGCACATTACGATCGCAGTGAGCATCGACTGCGTGTACAGGAAGTTGGTGATGATGAGGAAGTAGCCGAGGAAAGCCGCTACCGCGGCGTCACGGTGGCTGCGCGTCTCGAGCAGCTTGAGCCCGGCGAACAGCGTCAGCAGGATGATCCCCGGCTGGCGCCCGAAGAGGGTGCGATACTCGATCCAGATGCCGAGCATCGCCACGGCGGCGATGCCGATCACCAGCCAGCGGGAAGGCAAAGGCGCGCGATTGAGCGTGTAGTAGAAGCGCCAGCCGAACAGGCACAGCGTAAGCACGGTCAGCCACCAAGGCGCGCGCAGCGTGTGCGGCGCGATCACGATCAGGAGCGAGCCGATCAACCAGGCGAGATCGCGCGTGCTGACGAGGCGCACTTCGGGGGCGAGCGGGTGCGCCGCCTGGGTCATGAGACCTGGTAGAGCGCGAGAGCCTGCAGGCAGGCGGCGCTGTGCGAGTCGCCGCGATGCGGCGCGATCTCCAATCCCGGCAGCCGCAGGCCGTAATGCGCGCCGGCGCGCTCGGCGGCAAGCACCCAGCCGGCGAGGCGCGACAGGCGCTGCTCGGGGCCCATGCGCGCAGGCAGCCGCTGCCAGTCGAGCCACAGCTCGGCGGCCGCCTCGCCGGTGAACTGCTTGGTCAGCATCACGTC
>WNFC01014007.1_pt1 | contig 16739 bp, 12 predicted proteins | sample 5400541 | NCBI WGS metagenome assembly WNFC01 (sample SAMN13153342, study PRJNA577476) | soil metagenome | isolation source: 120 cm saprolite under Douglas fir tree site 2 hole 2 replicate 1 | place: USA:California | collected 2015-04-18
GCCAGCAGACGGCGCAGGTCAGGGTCACACCCTTGCTCGCGTATCGGGGGTGCCCGGTGGGGCTCACGGCGGTCGCCGTGGATTCGGGCGGCACGCCTGTGGCCCATCACCCGAGCGTCACGCTCGTCTCGCGCAGCCCGGCGCTCGCGACGATCGACTCCACCTTCCTGCTCACGCCGCGCGCGACGGGGCTCGACACGATCGTGGCCAGCGCCGAAGGCGTCTCCACGCGGACGGCGTTTCGGATCGACTCCGCGCCCCTCTTCCAGGTCGGCAATACGCCGTTCAGCACGATCGTGATCGGCGCGACGCAGCTGGCCGTGCTCACGCCACGTGCCGCGACCACTACTGGTGCGCCTCTAACGCTGCACTTCCAATCGAGCGACTCCGCCGTCGCCCGATTGCCGGTCGCGGCGGTCGCCGTACCGCTCGGGTACCAGGTCCCGCCCGGAACGGATGTCGACGGGCTCGTGCCCGGGACCGCGCGGGTGCGCGTCGTCGCCTGCGACGTCCTGAGCGATTCGGTGACGCTGCGGGTGACGACCCCCAGGTTCCAGATCTCCGGGATACCGCCGGGCGCTCGGACCGACGACAGCCCCTGGCGCGTGGAGGTGGACCTCACCGACTCGCTCGGCGCCTTCGGCTCGACGTTCGCGCCGCTCACCGTTCACGTGTTCGCCACCGACACCGCGGTCATCCATCCCGACTCGGCCTATATCCACGTGCCCGCCCGCACCTACGCAACCAGCAGCGTGCTGACCTGGGCGAGTCACGGCACCGCGCGGGTGGTGTTCACGGACTCGATGGGCCGGTATGCGCCCGACTCGAGCGGGCCCGTGTCGGTGAGCTTTCCGCCGCTCGGGCTCTCCGTGGTGCGGGATACCCTCGCGCTCGGCATGCGGCAGCGGCGCTCGATCGATCTGGGAGTCGACCGCACGGTAACGGGGGCGCCGCTCGTGGTGAACGTCGCCGTGAGCGACACGACCGCGCTCCTCGAATCCCCGGCGAGCCTGACCATGCCGGTGGGGTCGACCGGCGGCCCGCCTCTCGTCCTGACGGGACGGGATACGAGCGGCGTGACCACCATCGTCGCGACGGCGTACCGGCACGAGCCCGCCGCGGTGACCGTACGCGTCACCCGTCCCCAGTTCGGCGTTGGGGCCCCGGTCACCGGCATCCCGCACTATCCCGGCGAGCCACCGGGCGACGTGACGGTGGGCGCGGGAGATTCGCTCGACGCGCTCACCTTTTCGGGCGCCGGCGCCCCCATCGAGAACGTGACCGCAGACATCGTGTCGTCGAACCCGAGTATCGCGTCGCTCGATTCAACCAGCCTCACGGTCCCCGCGGGCCATGCCTCGTCCGGGACGGCACATCTCTCGTTCAATGCGCCGGGCAGCGTGACGATCGCCGCGACGGATCCGCGCTCCGCCTACTACCACTACGGCGCCGGGACCTCGGCCACCGTGGTGATCGTGCCGAAGCGCCTGGTGTTCTCGGATTCGGTGATGCTGTTGGGCATCGGGCAGTTCTGGTCGGACGCCGTGTTTCTCGAGGGCCGGATCCCGACGGATCTAGTGGTCTCGCTCAGCCACACGGCGCCCGCCGTGGCCACGCTCGATCACCCCATCGACACGCTGTTCAGCACGGGGGCGTCGGGGCCGGTCGCGCTGCACGGACTCGCGGCGGGCGTGGACACGGTGGTCGCCACGGCGATGGGCTGGATGCCCGACACGCTGCCGGTGAGGGTCGGTCCCGGAACCGTGGTCCTCTGGGGGTGGCCGAGCGCGCTACGGCAGGGGGATTCGACCCAAGTGTCGCTCCAGGTGGGCGATCAGGCCGGGGAGGGCCGGCTCGTGGACGCCGCCACCACGTTCACGCTGACGCCGAATGGCAACATCGTGTTCACCAGTGCGAGCGGCGTCATCGGCGCCATCACCGTCGCGGCCAAGAACCAGGGCACGGGCTACTTCTACGTCAAGACCGTCGCGCCCGGGACGGGAACCGTGAGCATCACCAATGCGACCTACCAGACGTACTCAAACTCGTTGACGGTGACCCCGTGACTGCCGGCGCCCATCGTTCTGCGCCGGCATGATCTCCGCGGCTGTCGCGTCGGCGCTCGGCGATGATTCCACTCAGGCTTAGACCGCCATCGAAGCGGCCGTAGTCTCCTGATCCAGAGTCTTCTTCGAACTGAAGGCGTTCCGGACAACTTGCACGGAATCGGTCACTTACCGAGCATCGGTACCCGCTTCCAGATCCGAAAGCGCCCGGACCTGTCCGGAGAAACTGCGGTAAAACTGCTAGCGAAAGAAGGAAAGCAAATACGCGTCTGGACCCTCAAGAAGACCGAGCGTTTGAGCAGCGGACTACGAGTCCGGTGTCCGGATTGCTTCGTACGGCGGTATTGGGAAGCTCCCGAGGAGGGACTCGAACCCCCGACCCGTTGACACGGAACAGGCCCGCCCGCGTGCTCGGGAGCAGAAAACTAAGCGGTTGGCGAGCGGGAAATCCCGACGAAAATCCCGAAACGGGCCCGAATCGCACCCGACCGACCGTACCCACACCGTACCCGGCGAAAAAGAGCGTGACACGTGAGGTATGCATCGCCGGTGCGCCAGCAGCGATTCGAACGCGGGACCTTCCGCTCCGGAGGCGACTACGGCCGGTAGCTCCCAGACGACGTAGCGAAACGGCAAGATCGCGCCGAGTCGCGAGAGTCCGCTCGGATCCGGCCGTGTCTACCCACAAAAAATCCCCACTTCGGTCGCTGGCTCGCGGCGTTGGCCGGCACGCACCGTTGTAGCGTTCGCGCTGGCCGGTCGCTGCTTGCGCACGAGGCGGTTCGCCCGGAACTGTCAGCCCGATTCGCTACGCTGCCGATGAGCAACGATGCGCACGTACTTCGCCAGGCATAGCCCCGGGGTTGATGGTACGACGCGACAGATACTCTGGGAGCGCCCGTTTGTCGCGATTCACTACCCTCAAGACGAGGAGGGCAACCTCGGCGCGTCCGATAACAGGAGTCTCAGCCCCGGCCACTACGCGGCCACCACCGCACCGCTCGACGGAGGATCATGGCACCAAGGTCAAGCGACGGCCGCGATCATGGACTGGCCTGACTGGCGCGAAAGGAGTGCAAGGGCGGCCCACAGTGTGGCGCATAGACTGTCCTTCGCATTTCTAACGAACCTTTCTCCAGGCTCGGTACGTACGCTGTGTCATCGGAGCACGAGCGCGAGTTGATGAATTCGCCAGGTGTGTGTTGAGGAGGGACAGAACCACAATGAGGAAGACGTCTTTGATTCTGGTGACGGTGAGCATACTCACAATTGCGTTGGCGCTCGCGTTTCTCCATGCCACCAGCGCTCAGACAACTAAGACGTTTGAACCCAGACAACTGCGGGAAGATCTTGAAATCGCGCGACAATCCCTGGAGGAAAGCCAAAGCGGGCTCTATCGGTACACGAAGAAGCCCGACCTCGATCGAATCTTTGGCGAAGCCGAGAAGTCCATCGACCATCCCATGGATTTTTACGGATTCTACCGGGTGATGATGCCGACCATTGCCGCTATCAAAGGCGGCCACACTACCATAGACTTGCCCGCCGACATTCGAGAGGAATTGGAACGTCATGCGAGGCTTCCTTTTGAGATAAGAGTGATCGATTCCAAAGTGTATGTATTTCGAGACTACGCGAAGGGCGGAGCTTTAGCGGGGAAGGAAATTGAGTCGATCAACCGCGTCCCTGTCGCGCGCATCCTGTCTGCAATGCTCGCCGCCGTTTCCAAAGACGGTGATATTCAAAGCTCCCGCCAAAGAGAAATCAGAAATAATTTCGGGGAATACCTCATCACATTGCTTGGACTGAGAGCGCCGTATGAGCTTGTGCTGAAAGATCCTGATCCTCGAAGCAACAAGTCTGAGAAGGTTCAGGTCGCCGGCCAAACGCATGCGGAGCTAATCGAGCTGTCGAAGACGCTCTACCCCCAGGATCAGCCGAGCAAGGGTTTTGCGGATTTGAAGTTTCTAGACGATGGACAAATCGCCATTATGACCTATTCGGAATTTGGGACGAATGTGGACGAAGGTGCGGCATTTATGGAGCGTGCTTTCGCAACCATTCACTCCAAGGGTTCGCGGGCGCTTATTCTTGACGTGAGAGAAAACGTGGGGGGTGAAGGTGAGTTGGGGGAACGCTTGTTCTCCTATTTCGTCTCCACACCTTTTCACTATTATGGCGACGTCATCGTCAACAAGTGGCAAGGTAATTTCCCTTTCACGGCAAAGTATACAGACCCGCACCGGGATCTTCAGATCCCGGAAGGGGTGGCCGAGCTGCGATCTGACGGGAGGAGTCACATGACCCTCACCGGCGAACCGTTGTTAGGGCTTCAGCAGCCCAGCAGACCTACGTTCACGGGAGGCCTCTACGTCTTAATCAATGGAGGTTCTTTCTCCACGACCGCAGAGTTCCTTTCTGTGCTCGACTCTCACCACCGTGCCACTTTCATCGGAGAAGAATCAGGTGGCGGGTATTACGGCAATACCTCTGGGAGCGCAGCAAGAATCGTCCTTCCCCACACCAAACTCGTCGTCTATATCCCGGCCATGGACGGCTACCTTGCCGTCAGTGGCGACCACGATGCTGCCCGTGGCGTGCTCCCGGATTTCCCCATCAAGCACACCATCACTGATCTCCTGGCGGGGGTGGATCGGGATTTCGAGTTCGCGTTGGACCTCGCCCGCAAGAGCCAATGAGGGTACAAATACCTTTCAAGCGCAGTCGTGTTGTGCTGAGCCGCGATGCGGCTCAACGGGCCGAGATGGAACAGCGCCTGGCAAGTTTCATTGAGCCCGCAGTCTGATATCAACTTTGAAGTGCAACACTGCGTCTCATCGCGCATAACATTCCTCCGGAGTCCGATAGCCCAGCCGCTTCCGCGGCCGGCGGTTGAGTTTCGCAGCGATCCGATTGCAATCGGGTTGGGTGAGGTGGGCCATGCTCTGGCGCTTGGGGAGATATTGGCGGAGCAGGCCATTGGTGTTTTCGTTGGTGCCGCGTTCCCAAGCATGGTGTGGCGTGGCGAAGTAGAAACGCGTCGCCGTCGCTCGCTCGAGGCGGGCGTAGTCGTGGAATTCGGTGCCGTTATCGACGGTGATGGTCTGCACGTGATGGGGCTGCGCGGCGATCAGCTGTTGCACGCGGTGATTCACCGCGGCACTGGTGCGCTGACGTAACTGGCCCAGCAGCAGATAGCCGGTCTTCCGCTCGACTATGCTCAGCACGCAGGCGCCCGCCTGTCCGGCGCCGAGCACCGTGTCGGCTTCCCAATGCCCGATCTCCGCGCGGGTCTCGGCCGCCGGGGGGCGCGTCGTGATCGGCCGTTTGCCGGCCAGCCGCCCCCGGCTGTCGTAGCGGCCGTAGCGTTTGCGGCGCTGCTTGCAGGCGCCGCGCAGGTGGTGGTGCAACGTGCCGCCGCCGCGCTTGTCGGCCCAGATGTACCGGTAGATGGTTTCGTGACTGATCGAGAGCAGGTGGAAGCGGCGCAGCCACCCCGTCACCTGCTCGGGGCTCCAATCTTCCCGGAGCAGCTCCTGGACCTGCGTCCAGTCGGTCGGCGAGAACCGCTGGTTGCGCCGGGAGCGTGATCGTCGGCCGCACGCATACCAGTCGGCGAGCTGCGGCCGATAGCATCCGTCGCGGGGCGTGCCGTTGCGCCGGACCTCGCGGCCGATCGTGCTGCGGTGGCGGCCCAGGATGCGAGCGATCGCCGCCGCGGGCAGGCCCCGCCGCCGCAGCAGACCCAGGGTGTATCTTTCGGCAGCGGGTGATACGTCAGCATAGGCTTCCTTCTCTTGGAGGAGAGTGAAGTCCTATGGTATCGCCAGGTCACCGTTTCTGTCGTGGGTGGTGTTGCACTTACTAGTGGTGTTGCACTTACTATATGAATGCACGCCGCCTAACAAGCGCTTGAAGCTGGCGGCGCGCGAAGATTGTGGAATGAATCTTTCTTCAGTGCGCCGCAGCTTAAGCGCGATCCGTTAGGCGGCGGCGAAGAAAGCGAGCGCGACCCTTGCCACTCATGCCGCTCATGCCTAGAGGTAGCATTGATCGGTTGGCGGACGTTCCCATTCGCTGGCTTGTGTTGGGCTTGCTGACCCTCGGGATCTGGATCTTTGTGAAGGCATGGACATACCAGAATGACGCGGATCGATATGTCCTGCGCACCGAGGGCGAGACGCTGCGTATCGCGGTGGGCGAGGAACTCAACCTCACATTCCAGACCATCGGACCCGGCGAGTATGAGAGTCCGCCGAGCATTTCGTCGTCATCGCTCCAGTTCCTCGACGTGACGGCCTTCAGGCGTGCGCCGCGGGCGGCTCTCGTACAACGCTTCCGGTTCAAGGGCGCAATCCCCGGCCAGGCAATTGTCGTTATCCATCACTCAGGCAAGAGTCCCGTGATTCGCGACACGGTGAACGTACACTGACGGAGGCCGCGGCTTGTGTCGTGAACGGTCCAAGTGATAGGTAACAGGTTGTACTCAGGTGATGGGTAACACTTTTCGGTGGTTCCTTCCTTTATGATTGTACTCGATCAGATGTGGGGCCAGACCCCCGAAACCGTCAATGCGGCCGAAGGGTCACGCGCAAGTTGTTGAGGGAAAAGCTCCCGAGGCAGGACTCGAACCTGCGACCCGTAGCCTGAGCGAGCCGGGCGAGTCTACCTCAGACAGTGCAACTGAGGTTAAAACAGGAGCGGAGTCTCCGCCAGTGGAGCGGCCGAGAGGCGAAAAGTCGGCCCCGAAACCGTCACCGAAACCGTCACCGCGCAAGCGGCGCTCGTGAGCTGTGGCGTCGGCGATCGGTCCGCGACGCGGAGCGTAGAGCGGGGGTCTCCAAAGCGGAGTGTAGACCAGCGGTCTCCAAACTCGGCCCCGCTATGCGGGGCCGATGTTTTTTGGTGATTCTGAGCACGAGAGGATGGCATTGGGACACACTGGCAACTTTGGACCGGCAAAGTAACGGCAAAGTGGAACCGGGAACGTTCACGTAGGTTTGATGCAGTATCTCAAGACGGCGGGATTTGAGCGCGCTCCCGATGGGGATTCGTTGGTCGTTAATGGCGTCTATCCGCCTTGCGTCCAGCGGCGGCCGTACCTGCTGGGTACGCGGACGCCGCTCGGTCCGTTTCACGATTTGTTCACGACGGATGAAAGCTATTGGCTCAGGAGTCGGTTGATGTCTGCGTCTAAGCGACGCAGCGCGCTCTACTGCTCAGCTCACAACGTGAAGCGTTGCTGGATCTGCTGCGACGCATCGCGCAAGGCTTGGAGCTGCACGGGGAGCAGGCGGCCCAACCACTTCGCTCGACTAGTGTCAGGCTGGGAGGCGAGGTCGATAAGGTCGGGGGCGATGGCGAGCAGCGCCGAGTCGCGCTGGGCTCGGGCGGCGTTGTACCCTCGCATGAACGAACCGAGTCCCTGACCGATGTCGCTCGCCGTGTTGCCCTGCTGAACGGGCGGTAGCTGCGCGCTGAGCGGGGATAGGAGAATGACCTGGGCGAAGAGCAGGCTCTTCCTCGGTACCATGGGAACCCTCCAATTCCTATCGAGTGACATCTAAGGATTCTGAAACTGCTTCGTGATCAGCGCGCCGATGAGCGCCGCCATGATCAGCGATACGAGCCACGCCACCGCTCCCGTCAGGTTGGGGTACTTCTTCCGCAGCCCGGCAATCCGCGTCTCGAGGCGGGGGAGCGGCATGACGCGCGGCAGCGTCGCCGAGTAGAGCCCTTGCGCTACCGTGCCCCACGCGTACTCCCCCGTGTTGTTCTTGACGTATGTCGCCGCCCGACCGTAGGGGCCGTACTCGCGCTCTAGCTCGGGGGAGTCCCACCGATACGCGGTTGGTAGGCCGAGCGCTCGCGGCACCGCCATCTCAAGATCTACGGGGCCGGCAAACATTATGGCAAACATTCTAACCGTTATCAATCGTGCAGAATTCCGATGGCAGCCTCCATTGTCGCCTGTGGCAATGGTCCAACCCAATTGGCCGAGCCGGTCCTGTCCATGACCCCCGCCGACAGCCTGACGACGCCACGTGTTTTGCACACCGCGACCCTACTCAAAAATGGGAAGGTGCTCATTGCGGGCGGGGTGAATCTGGTTACCGCGCCCCTGGCGACGGAGTTATTCGATCCGGCGACCGGGCACTTGCTTCTGAGCGGACGCATGGGAGCGGTTCACCATTCGGCGACCGCGACCCTGCTAAAGAACGGCGCGGTCCTGTTGGCGGGTGGCAAGGATGCGGCGGGAACTCCGACAGCGATCGCCGAGCTCTACGACCCGGCCACAGGGGCCTTTACAACGACCGGTCATATGATGACGGCGCGCGTCTTCTATCCCGCAACTCTGCTCAATGACGGACGGGTCCTCCTGGTGGGCGGACTCCCCTCCGGCCCGACCGCGACAGCAGAGCTGTACGATCCCACGAGCGGCACATTTGTCACGGCTGGGAGCGTGCGAACAGCGGCCGATTTCAAGACCGCGACCTTGTTGAAGAACGGAAAGGTCCTCATGACGGGGGGCCGCAGTGTCAGCGGGAGCGCGATCGTGGACGCGGACCTCTACGATCCCGCGACGGGGATGTTTTCCGCGACCGGCAACATGGTGAAGGCGCGTGCGGGGCACGTCGCGACGTTACTGGCGAATGGCAATGTACTCATTACAGGCGGCGGATTCTTCATCGGCAGTGCCGCATCGGCGACGGCGGAGATCTACGATGTCGCGAGCGGTACCTTCTCGCTGACTGGCTCGATGAAGAATCGGCGGGCGCTCCATACCGCCACCGTTTTCCCGAATGGACTGGTTCTCGTCGCGGGAGGAGACTCGGTCTTTATCGGAGCAAGCGGCTCATCGCAGAGTACCTCCACGACAGAACTGTACGATCCCGCGACCGGAACTTTTTCCGCAGGACCAGCGATGTCGGTCCCGCGCGAATCGCATACGGCAACCCTGCTCGCGAATGGCTCCATTCTGATCACGGGCGGAGGCAACGGCACCATCGGATATTCCCCGACCGCCGTCCTCGCGTCGTCGAATCTCTATGCATGGCACTGAGGGTGCTTTCACCATCGCTTGCGGCGCAGCGTTTGACATCACCGGCAGGGCGCATACATCTCAGGCGGGAGCATCGCAGTGACCGAAACGATGCCAGCTGTTCTTGCCGAAGAATCGACCGCGCCAGCGGTGCCCTGGTCGACCGCCACGGTACTGTTGGCCTCCACCTGCGTCGTGGTGGGTCTGCTCTGGGACGTTTCCTGGCACCGCACCGTCGGGCGAGACACGTTCTGGACACTGCCCCACCTGCTCGAGCAATTCGCCGCTCTGTTGGCCGGGCTCGGCTGCGGTTGGCTCGTCCTCAAGACGACGTTCGCGGGAACGAGCGAGCAACGCGGTAGATCGATCCGGATGTGGGGATTCCGCGCGCCGCTGGGTGCGTGGGTCTGCATTTGGAGCACCTTCGTCATGCTCGTCTCAGCTCCGTTCGACGACTGGTGGCACCGCGCCTACGGTCTCGACGTCAAAATCCTCAGTCCTCCGCACGTCGTGCTCGGCCTGGGGATGATGTCGCTGCAGTTGGGCGCGCTATTCATGGTGCTTCCTGAACAGAATCGGACACACGGTCAGCAGGCGCGGCGATTTGGCGTCCTCGCTGCGTACGCTGCCGGCCTCCTCGTGGCGGTGCTGGCAACGCTGGTGATGGAGCACGCAGCTTTCCCCAATCACATGCACAGCGCGCGGTTTTACATGGCGACCGGCGCCGTTTTTCCCCTCATGTTGGTCGCCAGCGCGAGAGCTTCTCCACTGCGTTGGGGCGCTACCCTGACCGCGGCGTTCTACATGACCATCGTGCTGGCGATGTTGTGGATTCTCGAGCTCTTTCCCGCGCAGTCGAAACTGGCACCCGTCTTCAATCCCGCGACACACATGGTGCCGCCACCGTTCCCGCTGCTGCTCGTCGTACCGGCCGTCTTGATCGACGTGTTGCTGCGACGTGCCGGCAAGCACCGCGACTGGCTTCTCGCAGCGTTCACCGGGCTCGCCTTTGTCGGTGTGATGCTCATCGTCCATTGGTTCTGGGCCGCATTCATGCTGTCACCGGCGGCGAGGAACGGCGTGTTCGGTGCGGATCGGTGGGACTACAGCGTCCGGCTTGGCCCATGGCAATATCAGTATTGGAACCTGGACGGCGGCGCGAGTGGCACGTTCAAGTGGGGCCGCGCCGGCAATGTGGTTGGCGCGTTCAGTCCGGCACTCTTCGCGCGGGGACTGGGTATTGCCGCGCTGATCGCGATGGTTTCCGCGCGCCTCGGCCTGTGGTTGGGCACGTGGATGTCCGAGCTGAAGCGATGACGCATCGCCGCGATTTCGTCGCCTCGTGCGGCGCATTGGTGCTCGCACTGAGCGGTTGCCAGTCGATGCTTTCCCGCACCCGCTTGGCGAAACTCGAGCTCGATGTCCCGCACCCTGACGATTACGAGCCAGTGCTGCGGGCCCTCATCGAGACGATTCTTCCCTTTGATCATCCGCGCTTTCCACGGATCTCGGCAGCGGAAGTTCAGGGGCGCCTGTTGGCGCTCTTCCCGTTCGAAGAGGAGCGACGGTATCTGGTTCTTCAAAAAGCGCTGATGGTATTCGATCGGGTCGACCTCTTCCCCCTGCTGCAGACGCCGATGGTCGCCGAGGAACGCACGCTACTGCACGCGACCGATGCGACGATCGCCGAGCGCGTGACGCAGGACCAGCGTCTCTACGACGAGTTCCGGCGCACGCTTGCCTCCGGCGCGGGATCCTTTACTGCCCTGCAACCGCAGGCGCGAGTCGCGTATCTCCGGCTGTGGGGGCAAAGCGGGTTCAACGGCAAGCAACTGTTCTATCACTCGGCCAAACGTCTGGTCATGGTCACCGCTTACTCACTGAGCGACTTCTGGCGCGTGATCGGCTACGCCGGGCCGCTGTTGAAGCAATCATGACGCGCATCGCCTGTGACATCCTGATCATCGGTTCGGGCGCCGGCGGCGGAGTCTTGGCGGCAACGCTGAGCGAGCGGACCAATAAGCGAATCGTGCTCGTCGAGAAAGGCGGTTACTTCGCCAAGGATTTTTTCAACCAGCACGAACTGGACATGCGTGTGCTCTATGCTGAAGAAGGCCAACGCGCAACCGTGGATGGAGCGATTCCAGTGCGGGGTGGAGAGTGTGTGGGCGGCGGGACTACGGTCAACGTCGCACTCTCGTTCGACCCCGTGCAGGCGGTATGGGAGGGTTGGAAGCGGGATTTCGGTTTGACGGGGTTCTCGTTGGACGCAGCGAACGACTACGGCGTGACCGGCCTGAGTATGCACTCGGCGACCGAGGAGGTTCGGCGTCGAATCAACGTGCACGCCCCCTCAGACGCCGAGATCAACGACAATAATCTCATCCTCGCCAGGGGTTGCCGCGCGCTCGGCATATCGTCCAAGCGCTTCGAGCTCAACATGCGCGACTGCCTTGGCTGCGGGTATTGCACGGAAGGCTGCGCCTACGACCGGAAACAGGGCACGATGATCACCTACGTCGCTGACGCGCTCGCCAGCGGCGTACAGCTCATTCACCACTGCAGCATCGAGCGCATCGTGTTCGAACGACGCGGCGGGGCGTTACGCACGACCGGCGCGCTGGGCCGGGTTCGCGCCTCGCGCCCCGGGTCGCAGTCGAACACGGTAGCGCCCGGTCCGTTGCAGATACAGGCTGGGGTGGTCGTGCTGTGTGCCGGCTCGATCGAATCACCCGCGCTGTTGCAACGTTCCGGCCATTCTGATCCTCACAACATCCTCGGCAAAGGATTGGTGCTCCATCCCAGCCTCCCGATCATCGCGCAGATGGATCGGGAGATCGTCAATTACCGTGGCATCACCGGCGCGATCTTCAGCGACCATTTCTACGAGAGTCACGGTTTTTACTTCGAGTGCCTGTTCGGTCATCCCGTGTACGGCTCCTTTGTGTTCCCCGGTGTGGGAGCGGAGCACTTCGAGCTGATGCTGAACTTTTCTCGCACGGCGGCATTCGGCGTGATGCTGGTCGACAGCGTGGACCTCGCGAATCGCGTCCAATGGGATCGGATGCAGCGCAAGGCGGTGATCCGGTATCGTCTCACGGATTCGGATAAGGCGCGGCTACGCTTCGCCGCGCAGACTGCCGTCCAAGTGATGTTCGCGGCCGGCGCGCGCGAAGTCCTGCTCCCCTCAGAGGAATCGGTGGGACCCCTGCGGGCGCCGCGTTTTCAGAGCGCCGAGCAGGCCGTTCACTGCGCCGAGCTGCGATTCCGTCCGCACGCGACCACGATTACGTCCGCGCACTGCCAGGCAACGGTGAAGATGACCGAGGATCCACGACTGGGGATGGTCAATTCGCGGGGGGAATCGCACGCCGTCCATAACCTGCTCGTCTGTGATTCGTCCGCATTTCCGACGTCGTGCGGAGCGAATCCGATGATCTCGATCATGTCCATGGCGCGTTATCAGGGACGACGTGTTGCCGCGGAGCTCGGCCGCTATGAGCTCTAGTCGGCGTCACACGTTAGGGACGGCGATGCTCATGGCGCTTGGTAGCTCTCCGACGACCGGCCAGGTGCGGGTGCTCGTGACGAGCGTCGGCTACGAGTCACCAACGCTCGTCGCGCCGGTGGTGTTGCTGTCCTTCGTCTCTGCATCGGGAACAGGGATGTGGACACTGGGCGTCGCGGGATACACACTGGCCGCGTCGCGAATCACCAACCACAGTCCGACGTTATCGACAGTCTTCACGGCTGAAGTGACGCCCCTCAACTCCAACAGCAGCAATTACCTCTACCGCGCTGGAGAGCGCGACAGCACGCTCGCGTTTCGCGACGCCACCGTTCAGTTGAATGTGGGCCTGCGCGTCTCTAAAGAAGGCAAGCGGTCTCGGTGGGGCCTCGAGTTCCGAGCGATCGGCCTGAACGAATGGGTGTCGCGCGTCGCTGACCCCAGCGTTGTCTCGCGCTGGCGAGATCCCTACGTCGGACTCCAAATCGCCGCGAATTACAGCCGTGTCATCTCGGAGGAAGTTCTGGCGGCACGCTGGGACGGCATGAAGGCAGGCGCCAACGTCGTCGGCTTTGTCGGTGCGCAGCCCTGGTGGAAGTCGCAAGCTTGGCTGGGTGGAGGGAAGCGGGTCGGTAGAGTCTCGATCATGGGGCGGGCGTGGCTGTTGCTCGGCCAGAACCTCGACATGGTCAACCAGCACCTGGTGGGCGGCTCGTGGGACCTCGACCGGAGTCCATCGCTGTACGGCTACCACTACGCCGAATTCCGCGTGAATCGCGGCGCGGTACTTACTGCGGGCGCGGATCTGCGGCTCGCCGGAGCGTGGGAATTGGGATTGCGCGCCGGGTACTTGAGCAGCCCCTCACACTCGACGTACGGCGAGGCCATCAGGCTGAGCACCATGTGGAGCGGAATTGCGTTCCACATCGGCGTCGGATTGCCGAGAGCCTCGCTCTTTCGTCACGAGGTCGATGCACCCCTCGTGTTTGCCGGCATGAGCGCGGCGGTCCTGTAGCGATGCGCGCTCCTCGCCTGCGCCGCACGATGCTGACCCTTGCAGGGTTGGTGCTCGTGTGGATGCTCTTCAGTATCCCGATGGATGGGCCCGCGGCAGTCGTCAATCCTCACAAGCAGCAGTTTGGATGGGATGCGGATTCGCTGTGGTTCCAGCTCGAGCGACGGTTCCGCGAGCTCCGCCCGCGCGGTTGTGACCGCAGAGCCACCGCCGATATCGCGGCTGCGTTCGCAGTGAGCCAGCGACTGGTTCGCACGGTGGACTCACGCGCCTGGAATCCCGACGCCGCTGTCTTCGGTTCTCTGGAAGCCAATATCTTCGCGCTCGGGCCGATGATCGGCGCGTGCCCCCAGCGCCTGGGCGACTACGTCCATCTCGTCACGCAAACGCGCAGTGCGGTAAAGCGTCAGTCGCAACGGTGGGACGTGAACCAGGAGGCACCGAGAAACCGGGTGTACCGCCTGCTGTTCGGCGGCCGCGCGGCGCTCGAGGAAGTCATGCTGCAGGACTCCATGGGATCGCGTCCCGCGCTCGTTCTGGCCGACGATGAGCCGTCACAAACGCCCTTCACTCGAATTCTCGGCGTCACGATTCATAGCGGCGATCTGTTGGTCTCGAGAGGCGGCGGCCAGATCTCCGCGCTGATTGCTGTTGGCAACGACTACGCGGGCAACTTCTCGCATGTCGCCATGGTCTACGTCGACGAGAAGACGAGCCTCGCGTCCGTGATCGAGTCGCGACCCAAGTCAGGCGTCGCCGTGCATCCGTTGGAGGACTACCTGGCCGATGTCAAACTGCGAGTAATGGTGTTGCGGCTCCGCGCCGACCTGCCGGCGCTGAAAGCGGATCCCTTGCTACCGCACAAGGCCGCAATGATGGCGCTCGCCGAAGCGCGCACCCGCCGGATTCCTTACAACCTCGAGATGGATCTGCATGACACCACGCACATGTACTGCTCGCAGGTGACCTCATCCGCCTATGACAAACTGGGAATCCATCTGTGGATGGGGATGTCGACCATCTCGTCTCCGGGAGTCGTCTCCTGGCTCTCCGCCATGGGCGTACGGCACTTTGAATCGGAGGAGCCGTCCGACCTCGAATACGATCCCCAGGTTCATGTTGTCGCGGAGTGGCGTGACCCCGAGACGCTGTTCATTGATCATGTGGACAACGTCGTCACGGAGGCAATGCTGCGCGACGCGCAGCAGGGTGAGAAGCTGACGTACCCATGGTACATGTTGCCACTGGGACGATTGGTCAAGTTGTACAGCGCGACGGTGTACGCGCTCGGTTTCAGCGGTCCCATTCCTCAGGATATGAGTGCCGAAGCAGCGCTGCACGTGCTGAGCTTCAACGCGATTCACACGACCATCAAGCGTCGAGTGCTGGCCCGGGCTGTGGAGTTCCGCCACCAGCAAGGCTATATCGCCCCCGAGTGGGACCTCCTTGATTTTGCCACACAGTCGACGGGGCACAACCTCACCATCGGCGGCTTTCTCGCGGCCCTGCGGGAGGAATTGTGAAGCGGGCCGTTGTTCTCGCCATGTGGCTCGTCCTCTGCGCTCACGTCGGCAGCCCCGACACGTATTTCGAAGGCACGGCCGGTCCCTATCCGGTGCGCGTGGTCATCCGCAACCCCGGCGTCGTGCCCGGACTCGCCCAAATCTCCGTTCGTCTGCTCGCCCCTCACGCCGTGCGACGCGTGCTTGTGCTGCCCGTCTTCTGGGATCCGCGGACGGCCGCGCCGCCACCGCCTGATCTCGCGCTGCGAGTCCCCGGTGACTCAATGCTGTACAGCTCGGCGCTCTGGCTCATGACGCGTGGTTCCTACGGAGTACAAGTGACGGTGGAAGGGGAGTCGGGCACGGGGCGAGCGCTCGTCCCGGTTATGGCGGTTGCCACGAGCCGACTGGCGCTGCAAAAACCACTCGGCGCCGCATTGCTCGCGTTCGGTGCGTTTTTGTTCGTGGGCGCGGTCACGATCATCGGCGCCGCGGTCCGGGAAAGTGGCCTTGAGCCGGGGGTCGAGCCCGATTCGCATCGTATGCTACGCGCGCGGATTGCGATGGGGCTCGGTGCGGTGGTGCTCGCACTGGCAATCACGGGTGGACGGGCGTGGTGGAACTCGGTGGACGCCGCGTATCGCAGTGGTTTGTATCAGGCGCCGCACGCCACCGCGATCCTCCGAGCGGACCACGGCAAACAGATCCTGCGATTGACGATCGACGCGACGTCGGGGAGCTATCCCAGACGGCAATGGACGCCGCTAGTACCGGATCACGGGCACCTGATGCATCTGTTTCTCGTTCGCAATTCGCTGCTCGACGTGTTCGCGCATCTGCATCCGTTGCCGGTCGACTCGACGACGTTTGAAACCGTGCTGCCGCCGCTGCCGCGCGGACGTTATCGACTATACGGCGACATTGTGGACGAGAGCGGATTTGCGCAGACGTTGGTCTCGACGGTCGACGTCGCAGCACCGGGGGGCCCGTGGCGACCGTCCGACGCTGATGACGCCTGGACGATCGACGCAGTAAGCCAAACGGCGGCAACCATCGTCGCATTGGAAGATGGCTCGAGCATGGCTTGGGAGAGGGGCGGGCTGCCGATCGTCGTGGATCGCGATGCTCCCCTGCATTTCGTCGTCACCGATCCGACGGGGCGTCCCGCGCAGTTGGAGCCGTATATGGGGATGGCAGGTCACGCCATGGTGATGCGAGATGATGGTGCGGTATTTGTCCACCTTCATCCCGAGGGTACCATCTCACTCGCGGCACTCCAGACGTTCGCGCTCCGGCAGAGTGCTGATACTATGCGGGGATTGCTGAGCGCGAGGCTGACGGCTCCGCAGCACGAGCCGACACCGGTGACTGTGTACACGATGAGCGTGAAGAATGTTAAGGAATCACGCGTATCATCGGCCTCTCTGTCATTCCCTTACGCATTTCCCAAAGCTGGCCGCTATCGCATATGGGTGGAAGTCAAGCGGCACGGGCGCATCCTGACAGGCCTGTTCCATGCAGACGTGCAAGGCACCAACTCAACTCGATGAACCATGAGCGGCGACGCTGCCTGGGGCGAAAATCCCTCAGTCCTTCCTCCACAGGG
>WNFC01004327.1_pt1 | contig 16738 bp, 9 predicted proteins | sample 5400541 | NCBI WGS metagenome assembly WNFC01 (sample SAMN13153342, study PRJNA577476) | soil metagenome | isolation source: 120 cm saprolite under Douglas fir tree site 2 hole 2 replicate 1 | place: USA:California | collected 2015-04-18
TTTATTGGCTATCAAAAGAATCAGAGACGCTGGACTGGTCAAAAGTAACGTATGACACGACCAAAGCTCTGGCAAACGCCCAGTATGGTGATTTCGCTGGGCTCAACTCCTTGCCAAAAGTGCGCCTTAAGCACTCCTCCAGAACGGAACACAGTGGCGATGAGATGTTCACTCATGTGTTGGTTGAGAACCCGGAGAAGAGTCTCGCAATGTTTGTGCACCTGTCCGTGAGGAGGAGCAACGACGGTGCGGAAGCCTTGCCCGTAAGATGGCAAGACAATTACTTTTCTCTCTTGCCTGGCGAAAAGAGAGAAATTACCGCTGAATACCGCCGGAGTGACTTGCACAATTCCAAGCCAATGGTCTCGGTGGATGGATGGAACGTTGTGCAATAATCCCATCGCCAATTTCAGAGAGATATTTGTGAAACGAGGGACCCAACACGTTGCGCGGATGGCGGCGCTCATCCTGGTTGCAGTAGCCAGCTCGATCCTCAACGCCGAAACGCACGAGGTGAAGCTTGAGCGCAATGTCGCGGCCAAGATGCGTGATGGCACACTCTTTACGCCGACATCTGCCGGCCAACGGCAGGAGGAACGTTTCCTGTCCTCCTTGAACGCACTCCATACGACAAGAAAGATGGAGTGGACTTTTGTCTGAAGGCGGCGGCTCGTGGCTATGTGGTTGTCGTTCAGGATGTGCGCGGGAGATACGCCTCTGAGGGCGAATGGTACCCCTTCAAGCATGAAGCCGATGATGGCTACGACACCGTCGAATGGGCTGCAGCGTTACCTTTTTCCCGTGGCAAGGTTGGAATGTTCGGCGGCTCATACGTCGGCGCTACGCTACGACGATTACTGGAGGACCTGGTCCATTGCGGATCACTATCGCCAAATCGCGGTTCCGGCGTACCACGTCGGCGGGTGGTACCTCCAACTATCACGATGGCTGGACGTATCAGTCGGGCGCGCCCGTATCGACGACGACGAGATCCTCCTTCGCTGGTACGACCATCTGCTCAGGGGCGCATCCACTCGCTGGATGTTCCGACTTCTTGCACCCTGAGTGCAGATAGAAGCGGGTATCCTCTGCACCAGGCAGAGGCCAGTCGTCCTCTTCCCGCGAGACATTTCTTCCCATGACGAAGATCTTCACCGGTTCAGCGAGTCATGGACGTTTATCATTTCCGAATACGCAACGACGCTGTTGCAGAACGCGGCCGCGTGCCAAAACGTTTGGAGCTTCACCTGGTGGTGCTCCCACGACATCGATCCCGCGATGAAGGGGTTTCTGGGCCTGGAGTACACGCTGGGAGTCTTGGATCAACAAAACCGCGTGAAGCCGCTGGGAAGAACACTGTCCAAGCTCGCCGAAGAATGGCGCAAGAATCCTCCGGCTGTGATTTCTCGCCCTATAGCGCTGGTGATTCCGGACAAAGGGCTTTCCAAAAGTGGCAGATTGGAGCATTGCCAAACAATATATGGACCTTGTAAGTCGCGGCACACGACCCGCAATCGTCCTGGAAAGCCGGGTGGGGGACAAAGCTTATTTCAAGAACAGAGGGATCGAAGAGTTGGTCAAGGCCGCAGTGCGATAACTCGACCAGGCGCTCCTTCTCGATTTCAATTGAGAGGAGGCAGTTGCGACGCTAGGTTTTCATGAGGCGAAGCTACTACAATGGTCGGTCTAGTATTTCTAGTGTTAGTGCTGTAATTCCAGTTTCATGTCCTCCCGAACTTCTTCGACGATCCCCTCAAAAGCCTCTAGAGCCGTGTGCAGACGGCCTTGGTTTCGGTGTATAGCTCGAATACGTCGCGTCCCATTTCGCGGCCCCATCCGGACTGCTTGTAGCCGCCAAAGGGGAGCGCAGCGTCGAATACGTTGTAGCAATTGATCCACACTGTGCCTGCGCGAAGCTTGGCTGCCAGCCTGTGTGCCTTGCTAATGTCGCTTGTCCAAACCGCGGCGGCCAGACCGTAGATAGAGTTGTTCGCAGAAGGCAGCACTTCGTCGAGATCGCCGAAAGGAATGGCTGTGACGACCGGACCGAAGATCTCTTCGCGGACAACTTTCATATCCGGCCTCACATCGACCAGGACCGTCGGCTCTACAAAATATCCCGGTCCGCCGCGCTTGTGGCCGCCAACGACCGGCTTAGCACCCTCTTCAAGCCCGGAGTCCAGATACTCGCAGACTCGATCCAATTGCTCTTGCGATACTAGCGGCCCCATGTTTGTCGAAGGATCGAGTCCAGGCCCGAGGCGAATCTTTTTGGCGGCTTCTGCAATTCCATCGACAACTTTGTCAAACACGCTCTTATGGACAAACAAACGCGAACCGGCGGTACAGCACTGGCCGTGGTTGAAGAAGATGGCATCGGCGCTGCCGGGAATGGCAACTTCCAAGTCGGCATCGGGAAGAACGATGTTGGGAGACTTGCCACCCAGTTCGAGGGAAACCTTTTTCAAATTTCCAGCGGCAGCTTGCACAATCAGTTTGCCCACTTCGGTCGAGCCAGTGAACGCTATTTTGTCGACATCGGGGTGCGAGGCTAGCGCCGCACCCGCCATCTCGCCAAAGCCGGGAACGATGTTGACAACTCCCGCTGGAAATCCAGCCTGCATGATCAGCTCGCCGAGACGTAATGCGGTCAGCGGGGTTTGCTCTGCGGGCTTCACCACAACCGTGCACCCAGCGGCCAGAGCCGGTCCGAGCTTCCAGGCCGCCATCAGCAGCGGAAAATTCCACGGAATAATCTGCCCAACAACGCCAACCGGTTCACGCAAGGTATAGGCAAAGAACTTGGCGCCCGAAACGGAGATCGGAATTGTGCTGCCTTCAATTTTTGTCGCCCAACCCGCCATGTAGCGGAACAGGTCGACCGCCAGAGGCACGTCTGCAATCCGAGCCACGGACACAGGTTTTCCGTTGTCCAGACTCTCCAGTTCGGCAAATTCTTCCAAGTGCTGTTCGAGGAGATCACCAAGCTTCCAAAGCAATCGCCCACGCTCGGAGGGCGACAGGTTCGGCCAGGGCCCACTCTCGAAGGCCTTTCGTGCAGCCTTGACAGCGCGATCTATGTCAACGTGGTCTCCTTCGGCGACACGAGCCAGAGGTTCACCAGTGGCCGGATTGTAAGTTTCAAAGGTCTTTCCTGAGGCCGAATCGATCCACTCGCCATCAATAAGCATTTGTTTCGGCTGATTGAGGAATGCGGTTACATTCTTATTGAGCTGTGCAGTTGTGGTTACCATTTGTTGGCCTCTTTCAGATCGAAGGACGTTTATCGCTTAGGGCAGCACCGGCTTGATGCCGGTAAGTTCGCAGAAATCGATCAGAGCGGGATACAAGCCGCTACCATATCCCAGGCACGCGTATTCATTGGTCCAGCTCTCGATCATCCTGTCGATGTCACAGTGAGCGGTAACAAATCCGTGCGGCCAGAAGGGAATACCGCACTCGTTGAGACGCTGTTGGACTTGTTCCTTGGGTGGTTCGAAGACACTGGCGCGGGTAATGGCCATCTGGAATTCGCCATTCACTCGGCCGACGCGCGCCAGAACACCCTCACCGACTTTGCAGATAAGTTTGACCGAGAGTCCGCCGGCTTCGCCCTCGGTGGGGATGCCATGTTCGGAGAAACCCGCCGGACCTAACTTACTGGCCAGTGACGGCGGACAGGCCCCATCTCCGATGATCTTGATTTCCTTTTTCTTTTTGTCGATGTGCTGTAGATCGCCGTAGTACACCGGTTCTTTAGTCAGCTTAGTCAGCAGCCAGACTGTAAGCGCGGTATTAAAGTCGCCCAGGGTGGATGTTCCATAGCCGTCTTCGAGCATCATGCTTTGAGCAAAGCAAGTAGCGGAGTAGTCGTCACCCAGGCCAGGAAAGGACTGGATAGTGTAGAAATCAAAATTCTCTCTTTCGACGATCTTCTTGAGAGCGAGATAAAGGCGAATCGAACGCTCGTTAACCACGTTCCTCTCGGGTGCGGCACCGAAGAGCTTTTGCAAACGTGGCTGAAGATCAGAGATTTCTTTCGCGGAAACGTTTTCCGCTTCGCGTATGAGTTCGGTCGTATCACGCGAGTCAATATCCACTCCAAACATTCGCATCCACTGGGAGGGATCGGCGACCCCACAAGTCTGACCCATGCCCCGCCCGCCGAAGGTGCCCATGGTGGACATATTCAGCGAGTTCTTGAGGTGAGCGGCACGCGCATAGCTGGCGATTTGCAAAACTGCTTCAGAGTCATCTGCTTCACCATAGACAAACCTGTGGGCGACTCCGATTTCCAGCAGACCGCCGTGCATCACAAGGCCACCCACAGGCCGCCAGCCCTGTGAACCAGGGTGCGTCCACAGGAGCACAGCTTTGCCGCTTGCCGCGTAATCACGGATCGCGCCAACCAGATGCGCAGCCCAGACCCACGTGCCGGAGAAAAGGACGATCATGTCGACCTGCTCGTCGTCCTTCATCTTCTTAATGGCAGCGCGGGCCTCATCTTTCGTCGCCACCACGATGTTGTGCTCCACCACTTTCAGGCCCGCTCGTGCGAGAGCTTCCTTGGATCGCTTTACGATGGCATCATCGATGAAAGGGACTCCCATCGGGTCTTTGAGGCCATCTTTGTGAACGCCGTAGACGATGAATCCGATTGTGGGATGAATCAACAGTCCTCCTTGCGTGCAACAAAATCGTGTGCAACAAAATCCAAACGTGCGATCATGGCCGCCCGAAGCGCGCGGTACCGATTCACCTGATCGGCATAGCCGGCGGCAATAGCTGGGTTTGGGGCAAGTACGGCAGCTTCGTGGACCACCTGCTCAACCGCCTGACGAACATCTCTGTATTCCCCGGCGGCCATTCCAGCCAGAATTGCCGTGCCCAGGCACACGGCTTCTGAAGATCTCATCACGTGCAAGCGACGGCCGGTGAGAGCAGCGCGCAATTGCAGTCCGAGCGCGGAACGGGAACCTCCCCCGGTTACATAAATGTCCTCAAAATCTCCCGCTCCTTCGGCCAGCACCTCGGTTACCAGGGACAACTCACAAGCCAATCCTTCCAAGATGCCTTTATAAAGCTCGCTGCGAGTGGTGCCTGGATTGAGACCGGCGATCACTCCGCGTGCGTGAGGATTGAACTCCGGATTGCACGTGCCAATCAGATGCGGCGTGATACACAAGCCGGTGGGACCTTCAGGGGCATGAGCCTCCAAAAAAGCATAGTGATCGGCCTCGATATTCTCGGGAACTATTTCCGAAGTGACGTGGCCGGATCCGTTGTTGTAGAGCAAATCGTGAAGCCACTTGAGCATGATGCCGGAAGGGAAGTACGCGATGGTCACGAACTTGTCGGGCACAACGTGGCAATAGGAATTTAGCGAGGCCGCTAGAGCAGCGTCCGTTAGAGACGGCGCATCGGAACCAGCAAGGATGCACTCATAGGTCCCGATGGAATCGGACACGCGGCCGCCGCCGATCACTCCTACCCCCAGCGCGCCACAAGGTTGATCGTGTCCTCCGAGTACGACCAGAGTTCCAGGGCGAAGGCCTAGATCACTTGCCGCCCCGGAATCCAGCTTTCCTGCGATCGTGCCGGCGGGCACGGGTACCGGCAAGCGATCGTTGCTTAACCCGGCAGCGGCTAGAATTTCGTCGGACCAGCAGCGGTTGCGAATATCAAAAGCTAAAAAACGGGAAGCCAGGGAATAGTCCGTGTAGGGCGGCAGTCCCAGGCGCCCGAGGATGTAGCCGATCAACGTGACAAAGCGAGCGGTGGAGGCGAAGACGTCTGGCCGATGCTGGCGTAGCCAAATAATCTTCGGAATGGAATACATGGGATGGGTCACCAGGCCGGTGATCTGGAACAGGCGCTTGCGACCGATAGCCCTTTCGCACCAGGCGGCTTCGGTGGTGGCGCGGCTGTCCTGGTTAAGAATGGCGGGTGCTAAAGGGTAGCCGTTGGCGTCAAGAGCCACGAAAGTCTCGCCATGTGAGCTAAGGCAGAGCGCTTGCACAGGATCAGCATCAGCTACGTCCCTTACGATTGCTTGGCAGGAAGCGCAAATTGCGTGCCAGAATTTATCCGGATCCATCTCCGCAAAAGACGGCCGAGGAAACTCCGGAGTGTACGCCGAGGTGTGTTGGGCCAGAATCTCCCCGCCTACCGTGAATAGCACGGCTTTGCAAGCGCTTGATCCAATATCGATGGCCAGCAGACTCATGAGATCCGGATGACTCCTGCGACGCTCCCAAAATGTTCTGCGAAACTAGCGTCGTTGTACAAAAATTCTCGAAGAATTGCGCAAGCCGACTACAGAAAACTTCCCACCGAAGCCCTCAGTTCGCGCTCGCGAGGTGCTGATTCAATGACACGAACGGCTCCTTTTCTAATCGAGACCTCTTTTACACCCGCGAATCCGTCCGGCGCTTTAAACAACAGAATCAGGAAGCGCACGGTCTGGCGCGACTTCGCCGAAAGCCAGCGGTAGGTCCGTTCGTCAAAGAGCAAGCCTTGATCGATCGTGTCGCGACGCGGAATCGCAAAGGGAGTTGTGCTGAACTCGATCCCTCGACAAAATGTCCGCCCTTTCCACGGCGGCTCAGTGCGATTGTTCCGCTCTTCCCAGTTGCCGACCCAGGGAAAATCCGCTCTGCGAAACACATACACGACTAAGAACTTTTGAGATGGATTGCAGGCGCTGATGAAAGCGATTTCCAGAACTGGATCCAGCAGTTGCGCGGTGTAGTGCCCGAACGGTCGATCCGGAGTCGTGCGCAAGTTTGCCGCTCCACCCTGCTTCGTGGGAGCATTGGGCCAGGTAAATTCAGCATCCGGCTGCAGAAAAAGTCGTTCGCTGTAGCTCGGAGGGCACACCTTGGAGCGCGTTGCCGGCATGTCAAAAACTGTCGAACCGCACTCCAGGAACGGCGGACCGAAAGTTACATGCTCATTCCAGGAAATTGGCCGGTCATAAACGCTGAGATTTGTCGCCTGCTCTTCGCAGTAAATAATGGGACTCGATCGATCCACTGAAATTGTTCTGCGGAAATCGATTTGCGCTTTAGGAAGCGTTCCGCCGTAATGGAGGGTTGGCCGGGGCGAACTGGATGTCTTCAGCAAGTCCCATTTCAAGGATGGTGCCTCCCCGTGTGTGGTAAGTCCGGCTGCCGTTTCCTCTTTCGATGGCGGTCCAAAATGATCGAAACTCAAACTGTGTCCAGCGATGCCGGCAAGCAACTTGCCGTCCGGCGGAGGCCCATAAACTCGCCGGTGTTTGCTCGGTGCGTAGCGGCCGGGATCCATCGTCGTCCATTGCGGTCGCCACAGCGGATTCACTCCCGGAACGCTGTTGAGCCTTAGCTCGCAAATGTGCCCACCGCCTTGCAGAACAGAAACATGCCCCCATTCGGCGTTTAAGCGGCAGCCAGCACGGCCGTCCAAAACATCGCTCACACGGTGTACCGCGGCGATGCGGCTGCGACGGGGCATTCTGGCTCTATCTCCTGGCCTGAACAACTTCGGCACCTTCAAGAATGTCGCGTGCTTGTTGCAGGAAGGAACTCATATTCGGGGCTTGGAAAACGTTGCGCCCGAAGAAAACACCTGCCGCCCCCGCCGCGACGACTCCACGTACAACTTCGAGCGCGTCGGCATCAGAAGCCTGGCGGCTTCCGCCGAGTACGAGGATGGGGATTGGACAACCCTCAACAACCGAGCGCATGGATTCAGGATCCCCACTGTAGTCGGTCTTGACCGCATCCGCTCCCAGTTCGGCGGCCATGCGGGTGTGCAGGTTGAGCCACTTAGGATCTCCAGGACTGGAAACGCTCTGGCCGCGGGCCAGGGACTCAACGATCAGAGGAATTCCGATGCGCTCACATTCGCGGGCTACTTCGGCGGTGCGCGCGATCTCCTTGCTTTCGAAGTCGGCGTCTCCCGTGCCCACGACCATGTAGGTCAGCACTGCGTCGGCGCCGTGACGCAGAGCGTCTTCTGGGCGAGCCAACATGCAGCTACGGAGATCACCTTTACCGTTATTCCCGACTGCAGCCCACACGCTGGTCCAATCAATGCGAGCTATCACCGAAGGCAGGGACCGTGGAAGCGGTGAGTCTGCGACTTGCCGCATGAGGCCAAGATTAAGGAGCAGCGCATCGACTCTTGCCTCGGCGAAGCGGCGGATCTGCGCCAGAGGGTTCTCAGTCCCCGGAATCGGGCCGAGCACCAAGGCATGATCGAAGGCGACTATCAGCGCGCGATGATCCGAACCTCCTAAAACTCTAGATAGCCGCACTTTCTTCCCACAATCGCTCAAAGCTCCCCCCTAGGCGCGAAACCCTGCGTATTACGGAAACCAAGCTAGTCCGTATCTGATCGATTGTCAATCGTGTTTGTTTGAATTAGATCGGTTTCTTCGAGCAGGAGGTCGACCTGGCTGCGTTTCAGCGACGATTACTTCTAGCCCCGCTTCGCGCAGGTCATTGATGTACTTCAAGTCCGTTCCCGAGTCGGTTACCAGGGCATGGATGTCGTTGACCGGCCCGACATAAGCAAAAGACTGCTTGCCGAACTTGCCGTGGTCGGCGAGCGCTATGCGAGTCTTTGCCGCCTTGACAATCATTTTCTTGATTTGCGCTTCCGCATGATTGGCGGTCGAGACTCCATATGCGGGATCGATAGCGCTCACGCCCAAGACCGCCTTGTCCAGCCGGATCTCGGAAAGGGCGCGCTGGGCCCACTCTCCGGAAAAATATACGGTATCTTTCTGCAGATCGCCGCCGGTGCACAAGACGGTAACGCCCGCACTGTGTTGCAACTGACATACGATGGTAGGGGAGTTGGTCACTACTGTAAGCCGGTTGCGGTTGTGCAAGCGGCCCGCCAGCTCCAACACCGTGGTGCTGCCCTCGAGAAACACCGTATCTCCGTCGAGGATCAACTTCTCTGCTTCGCGGGCAATGGCGCGTTTCTCTTCGCTATTGCTGCGCGCCAGGATGTCGTAAGAAGGCTGAAACTTTGTGCTCGACATTCGCGACACTGCGCCGCCGTGGGAGCGGACGAGCACTCCTTCATCTTCGAGAGCCGCTAGGTCGCGGCGAATCGTCGCGGGCGTTACCTCCAACGTGCTACACAGGTCAGAGGCGCTGATCGTACGTTGCGTGGTGAGAATCTCGCGAATACGAAACCTGCGTTCTTCGGCTAGCATGGCGATGGTTGGCCCTCCCCAGGGCGCGGACCCGAACGGGCACCGCGCTTCCTCTTATAACCCGTGTCGGGCCCGCAAGCAATCAAACGAATACAGCCCCAGCCATCAGTATCAGCCAATGGCAATAATAAAAATACAAAATAGTTGACAAACGATCATAATGTGATACATTCGCGCTCCATTGAGATGTTTGAACGTGCTCGAATGTGTCTTTTGCAGTCTCGGCGGGGAGGGACCATGGAGAAGGATCAAGGGAGCACAGGTTCGCCAGCACCCACAAAGCCCGGTTTCATGATTGCGGTTCTGCTGATTGTTGCTGCCTTCCCCAGCATCGCGGTGGGACAGAAAGATACAGGTGGAATTGCGGGAATTGTCCGTGATCCTGGCGGTGCGGTGGTTTCCGGTGCAAAGGTCACGGTCACGGATGTCGACCGCGGCACCGAGCTGGCACTCACAACCAACATGCAGGGGGAATACGTAGCGAGCCCTCTGAAGATTGGGCAATACAAACTCACAGTCGAGAAGGAAGGTTTCAGAAAAACGATTGTGGGGCCGGTCGTGGTCAATATCCAGGGACACCCCGCGGTTGACATTACGCTGCAGGTGGGCAGCGTCGCCGAAAACGTAACTGTGACCACCCTCGGGCCACAGCTGGAGACGGAAACCTCTGATCTCGGCCAGATTATCAGCAGCCGCCGCGCTATAACGCTTCCCCTTAACGGTCGCAACTACGCGCAGCTCGCACTACTGGGTGCTGGCATAGCTCCCAGTGAGCCGGGTTCGCGTACGGAGACCAGTTTTGGATTTAGTTCGAACGGAGCGCGGGCGCTGCAAAACAATTTCTTGCTCGACGGTGTCGACAACAACGCCAATCTGGGCGACGTGCTAAACGGGAGCGCGTACGTTATTCAGCCGTCAGTGGATGCCATCGCCGAATTCAAGGTGCAGACCAACGCTTATAGCGCTGAATTCGGCCGTGGAAACGGCGCCGTCATGAATGCTGTAATTAAGTCAGGCACGAACGGATTGCACGGCGACGTGTACGAGTTTCTAAGGAATGAGAAGCTTGATGCCCGCAATGCCTTCGACGTTTTTGGCCGCCAGCCCTACAAGCAGAATCAGTTCGGCTTTACCCTGGGTGGCCCCATCGTCAAGAACCGTACTTTCTTCTTTCTGGATTATGAGGGACTGCGCATTCGCCAAGGGCTTCCTCAAACTCTGCTCGTGCCCACGCCGTTCGAGATACATGGAGATTTCTCGAGCTTTCTGAACCTCAGCGCACCTATAGCGGGGGTCGTGGACTGCAGCGGCAATCTGACCTATGCGGGAGAAATCTTCAACACACGCTTAACTCAAGTCTCCGCAGCCAATTCCAGCGGTTATTGTGGCGTGCCGATTGCGACCAACGGCGCGGGCCAGCCCACCAATATTTTTCCCAGCAGCGGTCCGAGTGCAATCCATCCGGTGGCTGGCGGTCTGGCGGCATTGTTACCCACACCCAACTATGCCAGCAACGGAAATAACTTCATAACCGATCCCCGAAAGCAAACCGAGCAAAACAATTTTGACATCCGCGTGGATCAAACAATTTCCCCCAAGGACAATTTCTTCGCGCGATTCAGTTATGAAGACCAACCCATCCGGACTCCTGGGCCCTTCAACAACGCTCTTGATGGCGGAGGTTTCGCGGACGGCAATCAGGACAATTCCTATCGCAGCGTGGCCATCAGCGAAACCCACGCTTTCGCGCAGACGTTGGTCAACGAGTTGCGGCTCGGCTACAACCGCATCAACTCCCATCGCCTGGAGCCTGGTGCAAATTCCAACATCTCGAGCCAGCTTGGCCTTGTGGGCGTGCCGTTCCAGCCGGGAATCGGAGGACTCCCTTCCATGGGCTTTACCAGCGACGGAAACGCGAGCATAGGAAGTTCCCAGTTCCTGCCGTCGGTTGAAAAACAGAACAGCTACGTACTGAACGAAAACCTTATCTGGGTTCGGGGCCGGCACTCCATGAAATATGGAATGGAGTTTCGCAAGGAGCAGTTCACCATATTCCAGCCCTCCTCCCCACGCGGCCAATTGAGTTTCGGCCCCGACCTCACCGACAATCCCGGTGCGCCCGGCACAGGCGGAGAAGATTTTGCCTCGTTTCTGTTAGGCCTTCCGGATGGTGGCCAGATCGTCAGCCTGCATAATGTGGATTATCACCGAAACACCTATGCCGTATATGGCCAGGATGATATCCAACTCACTCCCCGACTTACCCTGAACCTTGGCCTGCGTTACGAGATGTTCAGGCCGATCACCGAAGGTCACAACCAGCAGGCAACGTTTGACTTCGCCTCCAATTCGCTGATCTTGCCCAAAGGACAAAGTGCGCAGCTCACTCCGTTTCTTTCTACCATCATTCCAATCCATGCGAATGCCCCGCGTGGCTTGATCAATCCTGATCTCGGCGACGTTGCCCCGCGCCTGGGACTGGCCTACAAGATCACTCAGAAGTTGGTCTTGCGCACCGGCTACGGAATATTCTACGGCGGTCAGGAGGACGGTCCGTTCTCAAATCCAAGTCCGGGCTTCAATCCTCCGTTCTTTGCAACACAGAACTTCAATTCGCAATGCGGCAGCGCTCCGCTCTTCCCCAACGCTAACTCCGCCGATCCCACCAACTGCTCGATCGGCTACAACCCCAGTGCGCCGGTGCCCACCAGCTTGATGATCAATAATTTCTGGGCGGGAGGGTTCCCGTCCGGCTCGCTGAACGACCCGAATAGCCCCAACTTGTACTCCATCGATCCGCATCTCAAAACTCCATTCACTCAGCAGTGGCACCTCGGGTTGCAGTATCAGTTGCCCAGTGAAACGGTGTTCGAGCTTTCCTATGCTGGTTCGAAAGGGCAAAGACTCTACGCTTTCTATAATGGCAATCAACTTCCCGGCGGCGTGGCTGGCCTGCGGCCTTTTCCCGCTCTCAATAACCAAATTACTCCCATCTCCACGCTCCGTTCCAACGGGGACTCAAACTACGATTCCCTGCAAGTACGGCTGGAGAAGCGCCTCACCCACGGGCTGACCTTCCAGTTGTCCTACACCTATAGCCATTCGCTGGACGATGCTTCCAGCGCCAGTCTCGGTTCGCTCAACAACGGTGACTTTCGCGATCAGCGGCACCCAGGGCTGGAATACGGAAATGCGGACTTCGACGTGCGTCACCGCTTCGTCGCGAGTTATATCTATGAGCTACCCTTCGGCAAGGGCAAGGCGCTAGCCGGAAATGCTTCCGGCGTCTTGAACCAAGTGATCGGCAATTGGCAGGTGGCCGGGATCACATCGATTTCGACCGGTAACTACTTCACTATCAGCGATCCTGCCAATCCTATGGGCGTCGATTGTGGCGGCACAGTTACGTATAACTGTGGACGGCCCAACCAGGTTGGAAACCCTAACGGCAGACCGTGTGTCGCAGGAGCCTTCTTCAACACTTGTGCTTTTATCAGCAACACCGGGCTGTCAGCACTTGGAAATGAGGGGCGGAACGTGGTGGGTGGTCCTGGTTTCCACGACTGGGACATCTCGTTGTTCAAGATTTTCCCTGTCCGCGAAGAGATGCGGTTTGAGTTCCGGGCCGAATTGTTTAACGTCTGGAACCATACGAATCTTCTCTGGGGTCCTATCGGAGCGCTCGGTCAAGCGGAACCCGTGGCGATTGAGGTCGGTACTCCGCAGTTCGGATTTGCGCAGGCAGCGCGGGATCCGCGGCTAGTCCAGTTTGCCCTGAAGTTCTATTTCTGATTTTCGTGCTGGGGTCATTGCTATTCCGGAAGCCTTCAGCGCAACAGCAGTTCGGAGTGTAGTCAAGTTCCATCTTGGGGATTTCGTTTCGAACAAGAGTTAGGACGACTCAGACGAACCCTGCTTTTGTGTCGGCGCTTTTGAAATCAAACTGGAGGATTCTCGATGACACGCAAGATTTCACCAAATCGCGAAGGCATTCATGTGCGTACCGTTGTGTTCCGCCAGTTTGTTTTCCTGATCGTTGCGGTGTCGTTCTTGTGTAGTCTGGCGGCGGCCCAAACAACGACGACGTTGGTGGAGACCTCTTACGTTACCACCGCAGGTAACGCCAGCGCCCAGCCTGTAGCTACCTCCATCAACCTCCTTGACGAATCCGGTACGCAAAGTACCTTCTCCAAATACGTCGAGTTCAATACGAATTTGAATGCCGTCTACGCCGGCTATCAGTTATTTACTTTGCCCACTACCATTGCACCTAGTTCGGTAACCGGGATACAGGTGCAGGTGAACTATCGAGGGCCCTCCACGGCTACCCAAACCTGGACCTGGCAGCTCTTCAATTGGGCTACGAATGGCTATGTTACGGTCGGCACCAATGCGAGCGCGCCCTCTTGGGGGGCCTGGATGATTCTGAATTTTAACGCGACGGGCACACTTGCCAACTACGTTCGCGGCAGCGACGGCCAAATCAAGGTTCAACTGCTCTCAAACAATGCGAGTGACGCCGCCGATATTGATTATGAAGCGGTGCTGGTTACCTACTCGAGCGGCCCTCCGCCGGTGAGCGTCTCGATTTCACCGACTTCGGCGACGCTGAATGGCGGCGGTACCCAGCAGTTCACGGCCACCGTCTCTGGGACCACCAACACGGCAGTGACTTGGTCGCTGACTGGCGCGGGAACGCTATCGGCCTCGGGCTTGTACACAGCACCGGCGACAGTGGCAAACCAGACGACTGTAACTGTAACGGCTACCTCGCAGGCGGACACTACAAAATCAGCTTCGGCGACGGTCACCATTAACCCTGTCGCGATCAGCATCTCGCCGACCTCGGCATCAGTTCAAACAAACGCTACACAACAGTTCACGGCGACCGTCTCGGGAACTTCCAACACGGCTGTCAACTGGCAGGTGAACGGCGTCGCAGGCGGGAACTCGACCGTGGGTATGATCTCCACTTCTGGGCTGTACACTGCGCCCTCCGCAGTTCCCAATCCCGCCACGGTTACGGTCGCCGCAGTATCGCAGGCAGATACCACCAAATCTGCGTCAGCAGCGGTGACAGTGACAGCCCAGGCACAGGTCAGCGTTTCCGTTGCTCCGGCATCCGCATCAGTGCAAGTCGCGAACACACAGCAGTTCACCGCGACCGTCACGGGAACCTCCAACACCGCGGTGACCTGGCAGGTGAACGGGGCGACGGGCGGAAACTCGACCGTGGGCACGATCTCTACTTCCGGACTGTACACTGCGCCCTCCGCGGTTCCCAGTCCGGCCACGGTTACGGTCACCGCCGTGTCGCAGGCTGACACGACAAAGTCGGGGTCTGCGAGTATGACTGTGACGGCTTCCTCCAACCTTGCATTCTATGTATCCACTACAGGCAACGACGCGAATCCGGGGACCCTAAGTGCTCCGTGGAGAACCATCCAGCATGCTATGAATACGGCTACGATGCCGGGAGACACCATCAACGTTCGCGGAGGTACTTATAACGAACGTGTGTCGATGGGCTATTCAGGATCCGCTTCTGGTGGCCAGATCACGCTGCAGAGTTACCCCGGAGAACTTGCGATCGTGGATGGAACGGGCATCGCGGTGGGCACTGGCGGATACGCTTATGGATTGGTGGACATCACTGGCCAAAGCTACGTAACCGTGAGCGGCCTTGAAATTCGGAATTTCACAGGCAGTGGTAAGGGTCTAGTCCCTGCAGGGGTCCACGTGGAAGGTTCGGGCAGCAATATCCAGATCCTGAACAACCATATTCACGACATCGTGATTCAGGGCAATAGCTGCAATACCACGAACGGCTTTGGTTTGATTGCCGTTGGGACCAACGGAACCGTGCCGATGACAAACTTAACCATCAGCGGGAACGAACTGGATCACATGGTGACGGGCTGCAGCGAAACCATGACAGTAAATGGCGACGTGCAATACTTCGCCGTTTCCGATAACAAGGTACACGATAACAACAATATCGGCATTGCCGCGCTTGGCGGCGAGGGTGTCGCTTCCGGCTACAGCCGATACAACGGCTCGCCTAACGATCAGGCGCGCAACGGCACGATCAGCGGGAACACCGTCTATAACATCACCTCGAACAACAACCCGGTCTACAAAGGTGCGTGCAATTGTGCCGACGGTATCTATTTAGATGGCAGCGCTTACGTCATCGTCGAGCGCAACGTAGTCCATAACGTGGATATAAATGAGGTAGCCGGAGAGGGATCGGGCCAGAATACGGACCACAATACGGTTCGTAATAACCTGTTTTACTCCAACGGCGTCACTGGACTCAGCATCGGCGGGCAAACAAACGTCGGGTCAGCCTCGAACGTCACGGTTGTGAATAACACATTCTTCAACAACGGTACTTACGGCGGCAGTGTGTCACTGGGCGAGTTCACCACGGGAATCAATCTCACCGGCTCGAACATATTCGAGAACAACATTGCCTACGCTGGCTCTACTGGCGTGTTGATCAAAGCCGTAACCACCAACTCGATCACGATCGATCACAACCTCTATTATTCGACGGCATCGCCGAGCTGGATTTGGGGATCGTCGAGTTACTCGAGCTTCGCTTCGTACCAGACGGCCACGGGACAGGACGCGCACTCGTTGTACGCCAATCCACAGTTCCTAAGCAGCACCACCACCCCGCCGAACTTGGATATTTCGTCAACCTCCCCTGCCAACGACGCCGGCATCAACCTGGGATCGAGCGTTGTCGGAACGCTGGACTTTGCCGGAAATCTGCGCGTTCAAGGTGCGGGAATCGAGATCGGGGCGTACGAGCACTAGGTCCGATTCGCGACAATTCTGTTGAGTGACCGGAATATTCCAGTCACTGTCGCTGGTGTTGTCTGAGGTTATCACTGCCTAATTCAACAAAGAGGAGAACTACCATGGAAGGCGTAAACGACGCAGACTGGAAGGATGCACGAAAGCTGTTCTCCGGATTAGTGGCAGGCATCAAAGGAACAACACGCCCTCGCGCGAGTTTACGGTTCAGCTCGTTATTCGCAGCAACGGGCATAGCACTCAGCAGGGGCCGTGCGTCCTTCATCTTGGTCCCGCTGTTGGGAGTGCTAGGCCTCATCCTTCCTCAGCTGCGGGCAAAGGCGCAGACGCTGGCCGGTCCGGTTGTAGCTGAGACGCACCTCCCACCTAACTCAGTTACAGACCTGGTAGGTACACACACAGGAGTGGTAACTGCGCTGGATACCAAGGATCAGACAGCCACTCAGAACGATCCAGCAAAATATGTTCAGTTTGGAGTGCCAAGCGGACAGCAGTACTCGGGCTACCAGAGTTTTATCGTTCCGACCACTATCACCCTATCCCAAGTCACCTCACTCCAGTTTATGGCGAACGTGCTGGCGCCCTCGTCATCTAGCGATGCATTCACATGGAGCATATACAACTGGTCCACGGCGAGCTATGAGACGCTCGGGAATCAGAACAACTGCGGTGGCGTCACCGGGCTGCACACGTGCAACGCCG
>WNFC01003621.1_pt1 | contig 16737 bp, 15 predicted proteins | sample 5400541 | NCBI WGS metagenome assembly WNFC01 (sample SAMN13153342, study PRJNA577476) | soil metagenome | isolation source: 120 cm saprolite under Douglas fir tree site 2 hole 2 replicate 1 | place: USA:California | collected 2015-04-18
CGCCACAGGCGAAGGATTTGCCGGCAGCGCCCATCTAAGCACCGCCGGCATCCTCTGGTACGCGGCTTCGCATACCCTGTTCTTCCTGGTGCTCGCTTACGGATTTGCACGGCTGGTGGGCGAGCCGCAGCCGGTACCTGAACGGGTCTTAGCCTCGCAAGAAGAATAAGGCGCTGAAGAACTATGAGACGCAGGCCGGCGACAGGTTCAATGACCTCAAAAAATCGCCAAAAGCGCCGGTCTGCTTACAGGGCTTCTTCGCATTTCCGGTTGGCCTGGAACGCTCCGCCGCCCGGCTGACTTTGGGATCGGCGGGTTGGCCTTTCTTGCTGGCTGCCGTTGACGCGGGCTGTTTGGACTTTCCGACCGATGAGGTTGCCGCGTTTGCATCGTGCCAATGCCGGCTGATGATCTTCGGCTCGACCGGCGGGACGATTGTCGCGACGGGCGAAATCGATGGCTCGGTGGTCGCCGGCAAGGCGGACTGAGCCGGGGTCTCCTGACGCGCATAGGCAAATTCAAGCCGGTCGGCCTTGGTCAATGGTGCTTGAGCCGAGCTGGAGCCGATTGTCGTCACGTTCATGGATGTCGCTGCCGCCAGGACAACAGATGTCTTGACAGCCTTGCCGACCAACAAGGCGCCGAGCACGGCCAAACCCGCAATCGTGAGCCACACAGTCCTAATCATTACTCAAAATCCAGACCCTTGGGTCGACAGGAAGGTCTGGAGCGATTCGGGCGGTTAGAAGGCAGGATGAATCTTGTTTGTGGACGCGGCCCTGCTCTGCATCGCATCGACCGGACCGCCAAGCCCCGTGCCGATATCGACCAATTCCGGCGCCGCGCGAGTCAGCAAAGGCACCATCAATGAAAATTGCCCCTGGTTTCCGGAATGCTCAGCGCTCCGATCAGGTAGATCACGAAGATCACCGCCGAGAATATCGCAAGCGACATCGGGATTTGCGCCGTGCTGGCGCTTGCCAGCGAGACGAATGTCGGCATCATCCCGCCCAGGGCGAAGCCAATGTTCCAGGACAATCCGGTGCCGCTGGCACGCAATGACGTCGGAAACCTCTCGTTCAGAAATATCAGGACGGGCGCATAGCCGGCATTGCCGATGAAGGCGATGGCCAGTGCATAAAGCGTTACCTGCGTCGTGCCGGCCGCCTTGGCCAACCCAAGATAGCACAGCGGCAACAACACTAGCGCAGATACGCCGGCGGCAAGAAATGTAGGCTTGCGTCCGATCTTTTCGCTGAGCGCCCCGACCAGAACCGCTGAAATGAATGCGGCCACGCTCGCACCCATCAGGATCAGGGACGAGACGTTGTTGGGGACGGCGTTGATGACCTTCAAGAAGCTCGGGAGATAGCCTGATGTCAGGTAGTAGCCCGCACCGCCGCCGAAAGTAATCAGCAGATTGATCAGAAGCACGGCGCGGTACTTGCTCGAGAACAGCGTCCTGACCGGTGACGACGCCGCCGTCGCCTTGCGTGCGGCTTTCTGTTGCTGCAACTCGTTGAAGAACGGCGACTCCTCGAGATTATTGAAGATGAACCATCCGAGCAGCGAACTCAGAAGGCCCGAGAAGAACATGAACCTCCATCCCCATTGGGCAAAGGCCTCGCCCGGGAACACCGACGATGTGATCAGGAAGACGAATGACGCCAACAACGCGCCGATGCCTGCCCCGCCGCCGCCCACCAGACCGGACATCGCGCCGCGCCACTTCGCGGGAACCGATTCAGTTCCGATGGTATGCGTGGATGCAACCACGCCGCCGACGAAGACGCCCTGAACCAGACGGAGGATCAGGAACATGATCGGCGCGGCGATGCCGGCCTGTGCGATCGTCGGCAGCGCACCGAAGGCGGCGGTGCTGACCCCGACGCCGACGATCGCAATCATCATCGCGCCCTTTCGACCATGGACGTCGGCGTAATGGCCGAATACCGCGGAGCCGATCGGACGCATCAGCAACGTCACGGCAAACGATGCGTATACCGCGGCAAGCGAGATGGTCGCATGGGTGGAAGGGAAAAACAGCGCACCAATCACCGGCGCGACATAAAGCAGAATAAACAGATCGAACAGATCGAGCGACCAGCCGAGCACGGAGGCGATGATCGCATTGATCATTTGTCGATTGCCGCCGGGCGCTTGCGCATCCGCCAGCTGAGTGCCTGTCATTGTCATTTCGAAAGCCCCTCTTTTTTGATTTTTGCAACTCAGTAGCCTGGCGCCCGGACGATCCGGACCGCCCGATATAGTGTGTGTGCCGGACCCCAATCCGGCGTCGGCTATAGTCCCGTGAACTTCGCGGCGCGTTTGGCGTTGAAAGCCTCGACGCCTTCCTTGAAATCCGCCGATTGACGCAGCCGGCTGTAGCAATGGCCCTCGAGCTCGATCGCGATCGCGAGTGTCGAGTCCTCGGTATCGTTCAAAAGCTTCTTGGCCGTGCGCTGAGCCAGCGGCGAGAAGGTGCGGAGTTCGTCCACAAGCTTGTCGGTCGCCTTTTCCAATTCGGTGTCGGGCACGCACTCGGTAGCGATGCCCCATTCCTGGGCCTGTCTGCCGGCAATCCGCTTCGAACGCATCACGATGTCCTTGGTGCGCGTGATGCCGATCATCTTCTGCAGACGCGCAGATCCGCCCGAACCGGGAATCTGTCCGAGCTTCTGCTCCGGCAATGCATAGAATGTCGTCTCCGACGCGATCCTGAAGTCGCAGGCCAGAGACAGCTCGAACCCGACGCCGAAGCAGTATCCGCGATTGGCGACGATCACAGGCTTGGCGCAGCGCGCCGGCGAGGCGATATTCCAGGCGAGCTTCGATACATGCTCCGGCGTGGCTTCCAAGAAGCCTCCGATATTGCCGCCGCTGGAGAAATGTTCGCCGATCGATCGCACGACGATGATCCTGACGCGCGGATCCTCGTCGAGGGTCTCGAACACCAGCCGAAGCTGGTCGCGCTGGGGCATCGATACGATGTTGTAGGGAGGACGATTGAGAATGATATCGGCCCGTTCGTGAGCCTCGTCGATCTCCACCTGGAAGCCGTCGAGCTTTGCCAGTCGGGGATCGGAAAAATTGAACGTTGATGGCATCGTGGTTTTCCTTCTCTTTGAAACTTGCGGCTATGCGGCGGTCGGTGGCGGCCGGCGCTCGGCGTCGTATTCCCCGGCGACCAGCAGTCTGCGCAGCAGCTTTCCGACCGGGGATTTCGGGATCGCATCGACGAAGACGAACCTTCGCGGACGCTTGAAGTTCGCGAGTCCGGAGTCCCAGCAGAATGCTTCGAGATCGGCTTCGCTGACATACGCGCTGCGCTTGACGAACGCGGCGACGATCTTTCCCCATCTCTCGTCGGCAAGACCGACGACCGCTACCTCCGACACCGCCGGATGCAGCGACAGACAGCTTTCGATCTCCACCGGCGACACGTTCTCGCCGCCGGTGACGATCATGTCGTCGGTGCGGCCGGTAACGAACAGGTCGCCGTCCTGGTCCACGAAGCCGGTGTCGCCGGTGAAATACCAGCCCTCGCGCAGTGACTTGGCGTCGGCATCGGGACGCCTCCAATAGCCTTCGAAGGATTCGTCGCCCGCCAGCAGCGCGATGACCTCGCCCTCCTCGTTGGTCGACGCCAGGTCCGACGCCGATCGTGCGGCAAGCTTGACGACCCTGACGAGCTGGTTGATGCCGGCCCTGCCGGCTGAGCCCGGCTTTGCGACCGCGTTCTGATTGATCGTGAAGGTGTAGATTTCGGAGCTGCCGTAGTGATTGACGAAGAGATCCGGCTTGAATGTCGAATTCAGCTTCTGCAGCAGGCCATCGGTCATCGGCGCACCGGCAAAGCCGAGCTTTCGTACGCTGGAGGTATTGGTCGCTTCGAAGTCCGGGTGATGAACCAGATCGTGGTAAAGCGTCGGAACCAGATAAAGGTTGGTGATTTTTTCCGTCTCGATGATCGCGAGGGCCTGTCGCGCATCGTAACGCGGCAAACAGACAAAGCTGCCGCCGATCAGCGACATCGAGATCAGGGAGCGCACGCCCATGGTGTGATAGAGCGGCATCACGCCAAGGGTTCGCTCGTCGCGGCCGTACAGGTTTTGCGCCACATGGGCGACGCCGGCGGCCCGTTCGGCGCGGTGACGGCGAGGCACGCCTTTCGGCTTCGACGTCGTACCCGATGTGTAAAGCATGATCGACCACGCCTCAGGGCCCACGCGCGGCGCGGCTTCCGGCGCGGGCGCATCGGTCATTTGCGCAAAACGAATGGCTTGGTCGTCGGTCGCGACGGCCTCGCCGACAACAATGTGGCGCAAATTGCGCGCGAGCCTGGCGCCGGCGACCGCGCCTGCTGAAACGCTTTCGTAGACGAGAGCCCTGGATTCGGAGTTCTCGATGCAGAAATCGAGTTCGTCGGCTTTCGCACGCCAATTGATCGGCGTGATGACGATCCCGGCCAACTGGCACGCCCAATGAATTGTCGCTGCTTCCCATCGGTTTTGCAGCACGGTGACGATGTGGTCGCCGGGCCTCAATCCGAGATCGTCGAACGCGGCGACCACGGAAGATATCCGCGCGTACCATTGCGCGTAGGTCAGCCGCAGCTCGGCGTCCACGATTGCCACAGCGCCGGGGTCGCGTGCCACGCTGGCGACGAAACTGGTACCGAGATCAAACATCTGTCTTCTCTGCATGATGATGGTTTGCCAACAGGCCTGCGGCATCGAGTGCGGCGTGGACGATTGGGGTGTAACCGGTGCACCGGCACAGATGGCCGCTCAGGAGATCGCGTATCTCAGCTTCGGTGGGACTCGGCCGCTCACGAAGATAATGATCGAGCGACATCAGAATCCCGGCGGTGCAGAAGCCGCATTGCAACGCGTGATGGCGCTTGAAAGCCTCCTGCAGAACGCCGAGCCGATCGGGAGCGGGCGCCAGACCTTCCACCGTGCGGACGTCGCTGCCGTCGATCTGCACCGCGAGCGTGAGGCAAGCACGGGCGATCATTCCGTCAACGGTCACAGTGCAGGCACCGCAAACACCGTGCTCGCATCCGACGTGAGTGCCGGTGGCGCCGATCTGCTGACGCAGAAAGTCCGTCAACAGCATGCGAGGCTCGGCTTCGCCGTGGACCGCCGCGCCATTCAACTTGAACCTGATACGGTGCCGCTCGCCGGACTGCAGGCGCGTCATTGCAAGACCTCCCGGACAAGGTCGCGACCGATCAGCCGGACGAGATCGCGGCGATAGCGTGCCGTGGCATGGACATCGTCCCGCGCCTCCAGTTCATGGGCGAAGGAATTCAGGGCGTCGTCGAGCGCGCTGCCGTCGAGACGCGGCCAGTCGCGCACCGCGGCCATATCAGCCACGCCGCCGACGGCGAGGCGGACGCCCTGCTTGCTGGCGACGGCCGCGCAGGCGACGATCGCAAAGTCGCCGTGACGCCGCGCGACTTCCCGGAACGCGCATCGCGCGCCGCCTGGATACGGAAACGAAACCGCTTCGATCATTTCGTCGGCGGCACGCGCCGTGGACATCATGCCGGTGAAGAACTCACCGGCCGCGAGCTTTCGGCGCTTCCTGGCGGTTCGCAGGTGCACCTCGCCTCGCAGCGCCAGCAGCGCAAGCGGCATTTCCGCGCTGGGATCCGCATGGGCGATCGAACCGCAAATCGTGCCGCGGCTGCGCGTCTGAACGTGCCCCGTCCATGGCAAGGCCAGTGCGACAAGCCTGAGTTTCTCGGCAAGCGGAGGCCAGCCGAGCAGCGCCCGCTGTCTCACTCCGGCGCCGACCGTCACGGCTCCGGACGCTGCGTCGATCCAGTCCAGCTCCTTCAGCCGCATGATGTCGATCAGGACCTTCGGTTTCGCCAGGCGCGTGTTCAGCATCGGCATCAGCGACTGGCCGCCCGCGATGATTTGCGCGTCGCTTCCTTCCGAGGCCAGGACCGCGAGGACTTCCTCAACTGTTTCCGCGCGCACATAGTCGAAGGGAGCGGGCTTCATGACCGCCTCCCGAACAAGGCGCGCAGCTTGCGCACCAGTGACGGCCGGTCTTGCATCGACGCGCCGCCGGCCTGACGCGCGAGTGCCGAAAAGAACTGTCCGATGATGACGCGCGCCGCACCGTCCAGCAGGCGACCGCCAATGCTCGCGACCTTGCCCCCGATGGCGGCGTCATATTCATAACGCACCACGGTGCCGGCATTTTCCGGCGTCAACGTGATGCGGCCTTCGCCGTTGCCGAATCCAAGGGCCCCCTCGGCGGAGCCACCCAATGTCACGGCGCGCGGCGCGTCGAGGTCGGAGAGCGTCACTTCCGCCCGATAGCGGCCCTTGACCGGCCCGACCCCGATCGTGACATCGGCGCGGAAATGGGTGTCGGAGATTTTCTCCACACCGTGGCAACCGGGGATGACGGCTTGAAGCGTCGCCGGATCGAGCAGCATGGCCCAGACCGCCTCGGGTGATGCAGCGACCGTCGCGCTGCCTTCGCCGCGAAGCTGGCGGTCGCCGTTAGGCGTTCTCGGCATGCCGGCGCGACGCCCCGCAGGGGGCGCGGGCTCAGCGCCGCGGACGATATCGGCCAGCTTGGCGGGGACGAGCGGAAGCTCGACGTCCTTCATGCCGAGCGCGTCGGCGACCGCGTTGGCGATGCAGACCGGCGTCGACATGCAGTTGCCCTCCCCGACGCCTTTCGATCCGAGCGGCGTGAACGGCGACGGCGTCTCCATGTGAAGGATGACGGGATCCGGCACTTCGACCGTGGTCGGCAGCAGGTAGTCGGCGAAAGTGCCGGTCAGAAAGCTGCCGTCCGCTGCGTAAGCGTATTCTTCATAGAGGGCCGCGCCCAGGGCCTGCGCGAACCCGCCGCGGATTTGGCCATCAACCATTCCCGGATGCAGGATCGTGCCGCAATCGTGCATCGTCACGTAGCGGTCGATACGCGTCATCAGCGTCGTGCGATCGATTTCCACGCCGCAGAAATCGAAAATGAATCCGTAGCAAAGCGACGAGTTGACCCGATCCTCCTCGTCCGGCGCCGTGAGCTCAGGCGGCGTCCAGAACACGGTTTCGCGAATCGTCTGCTGGATATCGTCGGGCAAGGTACCGGGCGACCAATGGCTCAGCCCGGCCAGTCGCGAGAACGCAATTTTGTTGTCCGGGTTTCGCCGCGAACGCACGGCGCCGTGTTCGAACACGATATCGTCCGCATCGGTATTGAACTGGCTCGCAGCGACGCGCGCCAGACGGGCCGCGATGCGTTCGGCTGCGAGCTTCGCGGTCCCGGCGACCGCCGCGGCGAACCGGCTTGCATAATTGCCCGATGCGATCGACCAGGCGTCCTTCGCGGTATCGATCTCGGTATTGACCCTGACCTCCGCAGGCGTGAGGCCGAAAACGTCGGCCACCACTTGCGCCAGCACGGTCCGATGCCCCTGGCCTTGCGGGACCGACGCAACGTGAACGGAGACGCTTCCCAGGGGGTCGACCGCCACCGTGGCCGTGGCCTGCGCGCCGTTTTTCGGTCCGGCCTTCCTGCGCTCGGCCGCCGTCAATACGGTCGTAATGTAACCCATGTTCGAAACGCTGGGCTCGACAACCGCCGCATAGCCGATGCCATAGAGCTTGCCTTCGGCTCGGGCGAGATCCCGGCGCGCCTTCAGTTCTTCCAGCGCGCCTCCCCTGGCGCCGCGCGCAATCGCCTCCTGGTAATCACCGGAATCCAGCAGCGCGCCGGTCGCCGTCCGGTACGGAAACATGTCGGCCGGCACCAGGTTTCGCTTGATCACGTCCAATGGATCGAGCTTGAGCTCGACGGCGATGCGCTGCATCAACCGCTCCAGCGCGAAATAGACCTGCGGTCCGCCAAACCCGCGGTTGAGGCCGGTGGGCGTCTTGTTGGTGACGACGACCCGATTTCGCACCGCCACGTTCGCGATGTCATAGGCGCCGGTCAGGTTGCCGTGCATGCGGTAAAGCGTGGCTGGCTCCGGCGCACGCAAATGCGCGCCGCAATCTTCCACCTGATCCCAGTCGAGTGCCGAGATCCTGCCGTCGGGTGCGACCGCGGCCGAGAGCGTGGTCGCGCGGTTGGTGGCGGATACCGAAGCCGTGAGGTGCTCGAGACGATCCTCGATCCACTTGACCGGACGCCCGACCGCGCGCGACGCGGCAGCCAGCAGCACGATGTAGGGAAATACGCCCTGCTTGACGCCGAAGCTGCCGCCGGAATCCGGCGGGGTGCGCAGCCGCACGCGGTTGCCGGGCACTTTCAGCGCCCGCGAGATCACGGCGTGAATGCTGAACGGACCCTGAAAATTGGCGAGGATATCGAAGGCGTCTTCGGACGCGTTGTAGTCGGCGACGACGCCGTAGGTTTCGATCGGCGTGCATGAATTTCGGGGGTAGCGGATATCGATGGAAATTCGGTGCGCGGCTTCGGCAAATGCACGCTCTGGATCGCCGTAGCGGAAGGTCCGGTCGCTGGCGACGTTGCCGCCGAAGCCATCGTGAATAACCGGCGAGTTCGGCGACAACGCTCTTAGTGGATCAATATTGGCGGCCAGCGCACGATACTGCACATCGATCAAGTCGACGGCATCCTCGGCCTTGTATCTGTCGGACGCGACGACGACGGCAACCGATTCGCCCACATAGCGCACCCGCCCCACGGCGATCGGCCAGCATTCGATCGGCGCCTTGACGCCGACGACGAGGCTGGTTGTCAGGGCCTTGATGTCGTCGCCGGTCAGGACCGCGACAACGCCGTCTGCGCGCCGCGCGGCCGCCAAATCGATCGAAAGGATCTCGGCATGAGCATGTGGCGAACGCAGGATGGCGGCGTATAGCGTGCCCGGCCGAACGCCGAGATCGTCGATGAAGCGGCCACGCCCCGTCAGCAACGCGGCATCTTCAACGCGCGGAATCGATTGGCCGACCCAAGGGCGAGCCGCATGGCTCTCGGCTATGGCTGGGCCGGCCGCGTGCGGCATCCGAAGAACGTCCTCCCAATCACGCCCTGACGACGTGTGGCAAGATTGTTTTCAGCAAAGCGACGAAGCGGCCATACCCTGCGCTCTCGCGACTTGCCAATTCGTCTCATTCTTGAAGTTGCAGTGCAACACTTCAGCCCGCGAGGCGCGAGACTTGCCGGAACTCGCTCGGCGAAACACCGGCGTTGTTGCGGAAGAAGCGCGTGAAATGTGCGGGGTCGGAAAACCCAAGGCGCGTGCCAATTTCCCTGACGGGAAAATCGTGATGGAGCACGGCTTCCATCGCCTGCTCCATACGAACCACGTTGAGATAGACCTTCGGCGGCAAGCCGATCGACGACTGGAATAACCGGAAGAAATGCGCGCGCGACAGACCGGCTTCTTTCGCCAGCGTATCGATGTCGGCTTCGCCGCCGGCGTTGACGCGGATGTAGTCCGCCGCGCGTCTGATCCGCCGATCGCATGCCGACGCGTTCAATTCGCGGATCGACCTCGGAAAGCTCTTCCAGGGCGTGAAGCGCTCGATCACGGCGATCATCAATTCCGACAGCAGTGCTTCATGTTCGGCCCGGCATTCGGGGCGCGCCATCATGTCGGATGCGAGATCCATCGTCAGCTTCCGGATACGCGGCGACAGCTCGCCATGGGGATGTCCGAAGAATCCCGGCGCACCGCTCGCCACCCATCCGGGGCGAAAGGCCTTCAGCCATTCAGGTTCGACATACAGCGCGAGGATCAGCGTCCGCGGGCGGGCCGGATCGTGAACATAGGAATGCGGCTGCCAACCGTCGATAAGGACGGCGACGGAATCGGTCAGAGGATGAATGCGGTTGCCAACGACGAACTGGGTATCCGCGCCTTCCACCTTGAGAAGGACATGACAATGTGGGTGCGCATGGCGGACCAGCGAGCAGTCCATATCGAGCAGTGCGACCCTGCCGAAATTGCCGTGCACGATACGCAGAGCCGTCGACATTGGAGCCTCCAGTCAGGCGTTGGACTTCCAGGAAGTGAGCCACCGTTCGATTGCATCGAGAAAGATCGAGAAGACCAAGCCAAGAATCGCGATGTCCAGCAGGCCGACATACATGGTGTCGACCGCCGGAACTTGCCGTTAAATCATAAAGCGGATGCCGTCATGGGCGCAACCATTTCGGAAGATCGCAATCAGGATGGGGGACGCCCCAGGGACCTGAAAAGATCGTTGCGAGACGTCCGCTCGACGGTCCCGGATCGAACCAATGGTCTGATCGGGAGGGTTTCGTTGTTCGATGCGCTATCAGGTCAGCAGCAACGAGTTGAAGTTCGAAGTTTACAGATCATCAGATAGCATATGGAATGAGGGTGACGACGTCTGCGCTGATTTTGCAACCGATGCCGCGTCTATTTTGAGAGCTAACCTGAATGAGCATGATGTCACAGTTGCCGGCCATGCGTCTCTATTGGTCGTCTCGATCGCCCTTCGTACGCAAGGCGATGATCGCCGCGCATGAGACGGGGGTTGCCTCTTGCGTTGAGACCATCCGGGTCGAGGTCGCCGTATCGAAGCTGAATGCCGACGTGATGGCGCATAACCCGTTGAACAAGATTCCGACGCTGGTGCTTGAAAACGGTGAAGTTCTCTTCGACTCTCGGGTCATCTGCGAATACTTCGACTCGCTGACAACAGGTCCCAGGCTGTTTCCCTCCAACCCCGCCGAAAGATGGGCCGCACTTCGCCGCGACGCCATCGGAAGCGGCATCATGGAAAACGGGGTCGCACGCATCGGAGAGAATGCCAGACCGAGCGAGCTTCAATCGCTGCCCCATCTTGCCGCCTACAAAGCCAAGATCGAAGCCGCCCTCGGCTATCTGGAAGCCGACGCCTCCGCGCTGACCAGAGATCGCTTCAACATCGGCCACCTCGCGATCGGCTGTGCGCTTGGCTATCTCGACTTCCGGTACGCCGACGACGATTGGCGCAGAGGACACTCCAAACTGGCGGAGTGGCACAAGGGGTTTGCAGAACGCGATTCAGTCAAACAGACGGCACACGCAAATGTCTACTGACGGCAAACAACAAGATCGGACGGAGAGAAACCGGGAACGCAGAATGGATTTCATTGAAACAGGCGGCGTCGGGCTACGCTACGAGCTCAGCGGCAAGGGTGACAGCACGTTGGTGCTCGTTCACGAAATGGGCGGATCGCTCGAAAGCTGGGACGACGTCGCACCACGGCTGGCGGAAACGCGCCGCGTATTACGCTATGACACCCGCGGGGCGGGAATGTCGCAGAAGGTGCGAGGCGAACTTGGCATCGATACGATGGCCGGCGATATCGCGGCGCTGCTCGATGCGCTCGGGATTGCCGGCAAGGTAGCGCTTGCGGGTATCGCCGTCGGTGGTGCGATCGCGCTGCATTTCGCCGCCCGTTACCCGGAGCGCGCAAGAGCCGTCGCGGTCGGCAGCCCGGCCACCGGCATCGCGCCGGATCGCCGCGCCGCGGCCCTCGAACGCATCGCAAAGGTCGAGGCCCTGGGCATGGCATTCGCTGTCGAGGATTCGATGCGAAACGGCTATGCCCCGGAGCTTCGCGGCGATATCAGGCGCTTCGAGCGATTCCGGGCGCGATGGCTCGGCAATGATCCTGCGAGCTATGCGACGATCTACCGAATGCTGGCGGGCACGGACATGCAGGGCGAACTGACCCGGCTGCGCTGTCCCGTGCTCGTGATCGGCGGCAGTCTTGATCGCGTGCGTCCGCCGCCGCTCGCAGAAGCCGTGGCCAACGCCATCCCCGGCGCCCGCTACGTCGAAGTCCGCACCGGGCACTATATGGCGGTACAAACGCCCAATCTCATCTCCAATTGCATCGACGAGTTCCTGAGAACAGTCGGCGCCTGATCGAACCCGATTATCCCCTCCATCGCACCAAGGTCTTCCCACATGCCCCCGCAACCCACACAGCAGATTCCCGGCGTCTATCACCGCAAGATCGGAGATATCGTCGTCACAGCCATCAGCGACGGCTATCTGGACGGCAACCTCGAGGTGATGCGCAATGTCGATGTCGAAAAGGCGCATCAGATCCTAAAGGACGCCTTCCGGCCGGCGCGGCGAACCAGCGTCAACACCTTCCTGATCCATTCAAAGGGCCGCATGGCAATCGTCGACACCGGATCGGGCAATTATCTCCAGCCTACCGCCGGCCTGGCTCAACGCAACCTGGCGGCGGCCGGTATCGATCCGAAGTCGATCGATACCGTGTTGCTGACCCACATGCATCCAGATCATTCCGCCGGGCTGACCGACATGTCGAATGGGCAACTGTTGTTTCCGAACGCGGAACTGGTCATGCACGAGAACGAACCGGCGCACTGGTTCGACGACGGCGCGATGACGAAGGTCGACGAGCGATCAAGGAAGCTCTATTTTCTGGCCGGCCGCGAGCAGGTCGCGCCCTACAAGAATCGCACGCGATTATTCCGAGAGGGCGAAGTGTTCCCCGGCGTGACCGCCGTGCCGAGCCTCGGGCATACGCCGGGCCACACCGCATATCTCATCGCATCGGGCAAGGATCAGTTGATGATCTGGGGCGACACGGTGCACGTGCCGGAAGTGCAAACCGCGTTTCCCGAAGCCGGCATGGCCTTCGATACCGATCTCGCCGCGGCCGCGGCTTCGCGCAAACGCATGTTCGATCGCGTCTCCGCCGACGGTGTCCTGATCGCCGGGATGCACCTGCATTTCCCGGCATTCTCACGGCTGGCAAGGCGAGGCGACGCCTACGCGCTTTGTCCCGAGGCCTGGGTTCACACGCTGGATGCGGTCTAGTACCGACTATGAGAGATCTGTGAGTCGCTTGCTGCCCATGCTTCGAGACGCTCGCGTCGCTCGCTCCTCAGCATGAGGTTGTTGTGTTTCAACAGTTAGACCTCATCCTGAGGAGGCCACGAAGTGGCCGTCTCGAAGGATGGGCTGCAATACCGATTTGTGATTCCGGGTACTAGGAACGCTGCGGAGGGCTCCAGCACGAATTGCCGGGCATTGCCATCACGAGAAATCCTGCCTCAACGTGGCTCCGATCTCCTCCAGCGCCCAGTCGACCTGGTCGCCCGTGATCACAAGTGGCGGGGCGATGCGGATGGTGTGTCCGTGGGTGTCCTTGGCAAGGATACCTCTGCCCTGCAGTGCCTCACAGTAGCGACGTGCATCGCCTGCTTCCGGGTGAAGCTCGACCGCCAGCATGAGCCCGCGTCCGCGCACGTCATGGATCGTGTTGCTGCGGATGCTCCTTAAGCCATCGAGGAAGCGCGCGCCCTGCACGGCTGCGTTCTCGATCATCCCCTCCTCGACAAGCACGCGCAGCGCGGCCCGCGCCACCGCACAGGCCAGCGGGTTGCCGCCGAAGGTCGATCCGTGCTGGCCGGGTTTCAGGGTGCCAAGCACCGCGTTGTTCGAAAGCACGGCCGACACCGGGTAGAAGCCGCCGGACAACGCTTTGCCGAGTAACGTCACGTCCGCCTCGATGCCATCGTGCTGCTCGGCGAGCAGTTTGCCGGTGCGGCCGAGCCCGGTCTGGATCTCGTCGAGGATCAGCATCACATCGTGCGTGGTGCAGAGCTCGCGTACCCCAGTGAAATAGCCTGATGGTGGGATGATGACGCCGGCCTCCCCCTGGATCGGCTCGACCAGGAAGGCGACGGTGTTCGGCGTGATCGCCTCCTCCAGCGCCTTGGCGTCGCCGAAGGGGATGATCCGAAAGCCCGGCGCGAACGGTCCGAAATGTTCGCGTGCGGCAGCGTCGGTGCTGAAACCGACGATACCGAGGGTGCGTCCGTGGAAGTTGTCGGCGCAGACGATGATCTCGGCCAGCCCATCCGGCACACCCTTCACCTCGTAGCCCCATTTGCGCACCGACTTGATCGCGCTCTCCACCGCCTCGGCACCGCTGTTCATTGGCAGCACCCGGTGCGAGCCGGTAAGCTCGGCGATCTGCTCGTAGAAGGGAGCCAGTTGGTCGTTGTAGAAGGCGCGGGAGGTCAATGTCAGCCTGCCCGCCTGCTCCACCATGGCGGCCAGGATCTTCGGATGGCAGTGGCCCTGGTTCACCGCCGAATAGGCCGAGAGGCAATCGAGATAACGGTTGCCTTGCGTGTCCCAGACCCAGACGCCTTCGCCGCGCGACAGAATGACGCCGAGCGGCTCGTAATTGTGAGCGCCAAGGCGCGCTTCCGTCGCGATGAAATCACTGACCGGTGGACTCATCTTTCGTCACTCCAGTTGCAGCGAACTGGCGCCAACCGGGCTCTCCAATCGCGCTGGTGAAAACCTTGAGCATCAGGCTGCGTGCGGTTGCACCACTTTTCCAGAGCGACGATTGAATGCAGCTTGAAGAAGAAGGGCTTACGCGCGGCTCTTACCAGATCCCTGCCGCCGAGGCTTCCGCTTCACGCTCCTTGTGGCGTCGCCGCGGCGCGGCACCAGCGTTGTTGGTCTGTCGACGTTGGATTGCACGCAAAGGCCATCGACGAAGACATCCAACAGCCGCAGCACGGTCGCCTGCCAGCCGGGCTGATCGTGCATGTAGCACATGCCGACGAGTGCGCGCAGAATGTCTTCAGGGCTGATATCGGAGCGTATCTCGCCGGCCGCGACGGCGCGGTCCAACAGGGCGCCGATGGCTTTCGTCAGGCGATCGAACGAATAGGCGTGGAGTTCCGACGAGCTTTGCACGGCAAGCGCCAGCGCGGCCGACATGCCCTTCTTGGTGGCAACGAATTCGACATTGGATCGCAGCCAGCTGCGCAAGGCGTCGACCGGCGCCGCCTCATTCTTCAACTGTTCCGCCAGCTCGCCGAGCTGCTCCACCTCGCGCCGATAGACCGCCTCAAACAGGGCCTCGCGGGTTGGGAAGTGACGGTAGAGCGTTCCGATGCCGACACCGGCTCGCCTTGCCACGGCGTCGAGACTGGCGTCCGGGCCACCGGCACTGAAGACAGCCTTCGCGGCTTCCAGAACGCGCTCGCGATTGCGAACCGCATCGGCACGGGGCCTCCGAACAGGTTCTGCGGAACGAGCTGCCATCTGATTATTCTAGATCACGATCTGGTTAGATTGAATTGGATTATGATCTCATCTCCTTGTTTGAGCATGATCTTTTCGCAAAACCAATTCCGCTTTTTCCGGATCATGCTTTGGTATTCCCCGTCTTGATAAACGGAGGATGCCTCCGTATATGTCGATAAGCATCAAACGCGAACGTGCCCGGCGATCAACCCGGCGGCGTGATCCCGGTTTGACCGTAGCATTGATCGGAGCCCTGCATGAATCTCTCCATCGGCCTCACCGTCAACGGTGTGCGGCGGGACCTCAAACTCGAAGACCCTCGCGTCACTCTGCTGGATCTTCTGCGCGAGCGTCTGCACCTGACAGGAACCAAGAAGGGATGTGACCGCGGCCAATGCGGCGCCTGTACGGTTCTGGTCGACGGGCGACGGATCAATTCGTGCCTGGCGTTGGCGGTCAGCCACGACGGCGCCGACATCCTCACGATCGAGGGCGTCGCTCGCGGCAACGAACTGCATCCGGTCCAGGCCGCTTTCATTGCTCATGACGGCTTGCAGTGCGGGTTCTGCACGCCCGGCCAGATCATGAGCGCGATTGGCCTGATCCGGGAAGGGCAAACCGGGGATGACCCGGAACGTGTACGCGAAGGCATGAGCGGAAACCTCTGCCGATGCGGGGCTTATTCCGGAATTACGAACGCGGTGCTGGACGCACAGGTCATCGTAGACCTCGTCGAGGCCGACCAGAGGCGCTCCGCATGAAAAACTTCGACTATTTCCGGCCCGCCACCATCTCGGACGCCGTCGCGGCCGCGGCCGAACCAGGTGCCGCATATCTCGCGTCCGGCACCAACCTGCTCGACCTGATGAAAGGCGGAATCGCGCGTCCGAACCGTCTCGTCGACGTCACGCGTCTGCCCGGGCTCGATCGCATCGAACGTCTGCCCGATGGCGGCATCCGCATCGGCGCGCTGGTTCGCAATGCCGATCTCGCGCACGATGCCGATTTCGCCCAGTCCTATCCGGCCGTGGCCGAGGCGCTTCTGTCCGGCGCATCGGCGCAACTTCGCAATGCCGCGACCGTCGGCGGCAATCTGCTGCAGCGTACGCGATGTGGGTATTTCTACGATACCGCCAGCGCCTGCAACAAGCGCGAACCGGGCGCGGGTTGCGATGCCCGTGACGGCGAGAATCGATTGCATGCCGTACTTGGCTGGAGCGATGCCTGCATCGCCACCCATCCGTCGGATTTCTGCGTGCCGCTGGTCGCCCTCGACGCTGTTGTGGAAATCGAGGGCAGAGCCGGCCGGCGCGAGGTTGCGGTCGAGGCGCTTCATCGTCTGCCCGGCGACACGCCCGAACGAGAAAGCGCTCTTGAGCCCGGTGATTTGATCGTCGCCCTGCGCCTGCCAAGCGAGGCGCACAGGTTCTCGGGGCATGCACGTTATCTAAAGGTTCGCGAACGCACCTCCTACGCCTTCGCCGTCGTATCGGCCGCCGCGGCGCTGCGGATCGAACAAGGCACAATCCGGGATGCGCGGCTCGCCCTTGGCGGAGTCGCCGCGAAACCGTGGCGGGCCCGCGCAGCCGAGGAAGTTCTGAAAGGCTCCAGTCCGGGACCCGAGGCGTTCCGCCGCGCGGCGATGGCCGCGCTGGTCGACGCGAAACCCTCCGGCGACAAC
>WNFC01005412.1_pt1 | contig 16728 bp, 33 predicted proteins | sample 5400541 | NCBI WGS metagenome assembly WNFC01 (sample SAMN13153342, study PRJNA577476) | soil metagenome | isolation source: 120 cm saprolite under Douglas fir tree site 2 hole 2 replicate 1 | place: USA:California | collected 2015-04-18
GCCCAACGTGGAGACCGGGGGGGGCGACGGCGATGGCGTGGCTGGCCACGGGGAGCCACCCCCGCCTCCGCCGTACCCCCCCCCGATACCCGCTCCCAGCCCGTTATAGGGCAGCGGGGCGCTCGAGGCCGGTACCGCCGTGGTGGTGGAGACCGAGGCGGCAGCGGCCTTCTTGGCCCTGTACCAGCGGATGCCGAGCCATGCTCCCCCGATGCCGAGGAGGCTCCAGGCCCACACGGGCAGGGATCCGACCTTTTTCTTGAGGTCGAGGCCCTCGGCGAGCTTCGGGGGCGCGGGCATCTACTTGCGCTTCGCCCGCAGGGGCCACACGGGTGCGACCCGGGGCCAGGGCATGGTCGCCACACTCGGGCCTGCGGGGGGCCGTGGCTGGAACCCGTAGTTCGGGATGGCAGCGGCTCCGGGCGTGGCGGGCACGGGCGAGACGTTGTAGCCCTGGAGGTAGGCCCCGGTCCCCACCGGCCCGCCCCGGCCGAGGTTGTCAGGGAGCACGGTGTAGATGGTGGTGCCCGAGACATTCGGCATGCATGCTGAACCGGCCCCCGACAGCGGGCCCTCGTAGTCGGTGACGGTCTGGTTGTTCTCCAGGCCCTCGATCGGCACGCCGATGCGGGGCCCGCCCACGGTACGGATGGCCCCACCGGAATAAGCGTAGGGCAGGGTGGCGGGGACCGGCGCAAACGCCTTGTTGGTCCCGGGGACGAACATGTACATCTACTTGCCCTTGCCCTCGTTGTGGAGAGATTCTCTAAGGAGGTAGCCTTCAAGCGGCCAGAGCTGGCGCACAGCATCCTCGTAGGCAAGATTCTGGCCGAATTCGGCGTTGAAGTTCTCGGGTGAAGCGGGAGCAGATTTGCCGATCACGATGAACCCGTTGGTCATGACCACCATACAGACTGTGAGGATGTGCAGGTTCGGCGGGACCGGATCCATCCCAACTTCGCCATCGCTTCCGTGGCTGGCGATGAGGTCCCCTGTGACGTAATAGATGTCGGCGATCTTGGCCTTGATGTCAGCCAGAGATACTCGTGGAGCGACAGCTACGGCGGCACAAGCGACATCTTCGGCTTCCAGACTGCCGCTCACTGCTTGGGGGCCTGGCCGAGTAGCCCGCCCACCGTCGTGTTCGCCAGCGAGTTCCCGGCGTTGAACGCCGCCTGGGACCCTGCCAGGTGGGAGGGGATCAGGATGTCGGCCACGATGAGGCCGAAGACGATCAGCACCACGATGCTCCCGATCCCTGATCCCCTCATCGGTTCCCTCCTGGTGCGGATGGCGGTGTGGCTACCGGACCCTTGCGGCCTGGTGCGTAGATCCCGAGAAACGTGGCGGCGACGAACCCCCATCCTAGCGCAGCGGCCGCCAGTGACCACTCGCCCTCTGGGGCGAGGCTGAGCACCCCGAAGAGGATGAACGTGGCAAGCAGCTCCGATGGCCATGGTAGGCGCTTGCTGCCGCCGGCCCCCTTGCCCTGCCAGTCCTTGGCGGAGATGACGATGACCTCGGCGAGCCATGCGGCAAGGACGGGGTTCACTGTGCCCTCGCCGTGGGGCCGCTGGCGCCTGGGGTGATCGTGGTGACAGGCGAGCCCGACGGCCCGGTGGCATTCAGGATGCCCGAAGACGTGGTCGGGGCGTGAGCCTGGGGGTAGCCCGAGGAGAGGACCGAGGCGGACGTGTTCGAGCGTGATGGCACGCGCCCCGGGATCACGAGGTCCATGAGGCCGACGCCGGGGCCCTGCAACGAGGACCATCCCCACCAGATCAGCGTGTAGCCTGCCCAGGCGATGGCGAAGCCGAGGAGCTTCACCACATCTTCACGAGCAGGAACGAGACGATGAAGGTGGCAGCGACCCCCACCAGGACGCCCTTCACGAAGGGGCTCACCGGCCGGAGAAGGGCAGGGGCCGGAAGCGATTGACGGCCATCGCCAAGCCGAAGCCGAGCGCAAGCCACACGACGGGACGCATACTTAGCTCCTTTCAGCGGGGCAACGACTGGCGGATGAGGATGAGCAGCGCCACAGCGGCGACGCCCGAGATGATCGTGAGCCCGAAGGCATGCAGCGGGTTGAGTGCCGACAGGTACGAGGCCGGCCCCGCCGACGACGTCGGTTGGGGGCCGAAGATACCCGACTGGCCATTGCTCGTCCCCGTCGAGGCACCGCCGGTGAGCCACGGTGGGGCATTGCCGATCCCTGCCCCCGCCCCCATGTTGAGCGAGATCCCCGACGCCATGCTATGTCACCCCGGGGGGCACGTCGGCGGGGGTGACGGGCGGGGGCAATGGCGCCGGTGCGTCCGCAGGCGGGATGGTTTCGTTCTCGCCCGGGATGGTTTCGTTTTCGCCCTTGAGGACGTTGCGAAGCACCTGGGCCTTGAGGAGGGAGATCAGCTCATCCGCCTGAGCGGAGGTCATACCTGTGGGGACCGGCACGCCCGTAGGCCCGAGAGCGATCTTGGGTCGCCAGTCCGTGCGGGCGATGGAGCTGTCCGACAGCGGCTAGGCACGGTCCACGTGGTCATCGAGGAGGTCGAGGAGCTGGTGGCGCTCGTCCTCCGTGCGGAAGGTCGTGTGGTGGATGAGGGTCTCCAGGATCTGGTGCAGGCTCATATCTCGGGCACCCCCTGGATGATCATGCCCGCCGGAACGATCTGGCCGGCGATGACCGTGAGTGAAGCGGGGGCGTTGGAGACGGTGCCCCAGGGTGAGCCGTTCACGGTGAGCTGGGTACCGGGGTTGGACGAGATGGCTTCCTCCAGGGTGTCGAACAGCCCCAGGTTGAGCTGGCTGAGAGAGTTCTTCCGGGTGAAGACGAGGACGCCGGTCTCTCTCGTGAGGCCCCCGGTGAAGCGCCACATCTCGTCGTACTGCTGTTCGGTGCGGATGTCGATGTAAGGCACGCCGTCGATGGCGATCTGTGTCCTGGTGGGGTACTGGTCGATGCGGACATTGAGCGAGTCCCGCATCTCCAGGATTAGCGTGTCGAGGTAACCACCCATCCGTGGGACCTGCACCGTGGTAGCCGAAGCCGAGCCGATGGTGGGGGATGCCTGCTGCTGCATCCACTGGCGTGTCGTGCCGAATCCCGGGGGCATGACCTGATTGGAGGCCGGGAGCCAGTAGAATTCGGCGTCGAGGTCGATCTCCACGGTCGGGGCGACGGTGGGCTGCGTGGAGAAAAGGGCCGTCGAGAGCTGGAGGGTGAGCTGTGGCACGGCGGCGGCGTTGGCCCCGGCGATCAGCCCGTACGCCTTGGCGAACTCCAACGGGATGTCCGAGGCGAACGTCCCGTTGCCGGCGGAGGTCATGGCCACCCACGAGGGCAGGTTCGAGGGTTCGGCTCCTGAGAGCAGGCCGGCTCCGCCTGAGTACTTCGGCACGAGCTTGAGCATCTCGTAGCCGGCCCCCGACAGGATCGGCACGCCATAGGCATCCCGGTAGATCACCTGCGAGACGAGGTTGAACGGACCGTCGGCGGCGTTCACGGCGGCGGCGCCGGTGCCGCCGGTCAGGGCGAAGCGTAACCGGTACTTGCGGAGATAACCCGGCGTCGAGACGAGCGGCTGCGTGATGTAGGCCGAGAGCGATTGAGCCGAGAGGACGTACATGCTCTTCATACCACGCTGGGCATAGCGGATGAATGGCCCGCCAGGGGGTTCCAGGGTGGTCTGGGGTTGGGGGAGCGAGGCGGCGGGGGGGACCGTTGCGACGGCGGAGGGAGAAGCCATCTACTGTGTCACCGACACGCCGACCGCCTTGGGGATGGTCCCCACCGGGTGGTTGATCGCATAGCGCTGGCCCCACGCCTTGGCCACGTTGAAGGCGACCATCATGAGCACGACCGTGATGACGACCATGTCGAACTGGGCTTTGGAAGGTGCTCGACTCATGACCTGTATCGTGGGGGCGTGCGGAAAGCTCTGGTAGACCCTAGAATTATTGCCGATGAAACCGCTTAGCCGCCGTCAGGCCCAGGTGCTTGTGCTCGCCGCCGCCGGGGAGACGGCCGCCTCCACGGCCCGCAAGCTCGGCATCAGCCACCATACGGTGCTGATCTACCTCAAGCAGGCTAAAGAGAAGCTGGGGGCCACAACCAAGGCGAACGCCGTAGCCCTATACCTTGGGGGCCCGGGTGACGATCATCGGGGCGAAGGGGTCGGTGCCGACAACTAGCACCATGTGGTCGTCCTTGCGGCCCAGGCCCCGGATGGCGCCCTGGACCTCCTCTCGTGGCCGGCCGGCCATCTCGGCCAGGCGGTCCACCACTTCCCGGTCCCGGGTCGGGAAGACGAAGAGCCAGTCGGCTTGATCCGAGGCGGCCCGGGGTACCCAGCGGGGGGCTTGGAAGCTGGTGAGGATCGACACTCCCCGGTCACGGCCCGCGATCAGGTTCGTCTCGATGATGGCCCCCAGGTTCATCATCTTCTGAGATGCCGCCATTTGCAGCTCGTCCACATAGACCGCCCAGCCCTCTTGCGAGAACACGTCGTGCAGGCACAGGTCGATCATCTTTGTGAGCTTTGGGATCTCCAGGGTGTTGCGGGGCTTGAACCCCACGATGAAGCGGGCCGGCTTGCCGTTCCGGATATCCCGGTAGACCTTGTCGGGCAATGGCCACGGAGCCCGGACGAAGCCCTTGGCCTGGAGCTTGGCGAGGGTGCGGTCCCCACCCTTCACGTCCAGGGCGAGGGCATGAGTGCGGGTCTCCAGCAGGTTCACGACGACGGTCGTCTTGCCGAAGCCGGTCGGGCCGATGATGGCGCCATGTTGGCCCTGTCTCCACTCCTTCTTGAACCACGGCTCAAAACTCTTCCAGGGCATCGCCTGGAAGATGGGAACATCCTGGGCCATGAGGGGCCTACAGGCCGGGGGGCACGTCGGCGGGGGTGATGATCACGGCACCGAAGGGCAGCGGCTCGCTGGCGGGAACCTGCCCGTTCGCTTCGGGCCCGGGGGGGGCCGGTGCCGGAGGAGCGGCCTCCGGCACCGGACCGGGGGCCCACCCGACAGGCGAAGACTGCCGGGTGGGCTCGACCGGGGCGAAGATCATGGACAAGATGGCGTGCACGGGGTTGTCGCCGAGGTCTATCCCGACACCGGTCAATGTCTCGACGGTGTCGGCGAGCTTGCGGTCCTCGGCCCTCATCCGCTTGACGCCGTCGGCCAGGGCGTGAAGGTTTTCCCGTACGATCATCTCCAGCAGGCCCGCCGCCATCGGGTTGTCAGGCTGAGCCTGGCAGACCCCCACGAGAAGAGGGAAAGCCATGAGCATGCCAAGATCCCGGAACCGCTCGGTATCGCCGAGGAAAGGTTGGACAAGGCGGTCCAGGCGGGTGCCTTCGACCGCCTTGTCAAGCACGTCCCCGGCGATGCCCACCTGGAGCTGCATTGCCCGAGACACGGGCACCGACCCCATGGACGCGGCCATCTGCGAGCCGCCCATCCAGGCCAGCGAGCCGACCGGGGCGAAGCTCGTGCGATGAGATTTGCGGGGGCGGCCCACCTTCGCCGGGCGGATCTCCCCGGGCGTTGCGGGAGCCCGGGAGAACCAGTCCTTCAGGAACCCCCGCTTCCTCGGGACGACCGGCTCCTCCGGCGGCTCGAACAGAGGCGGGGGTGGCTCAGGCGCAGATACGGGCGCAGGTACAGGAGTGGCCCGGGAGCGTGAAGAGGGCCGGTCGGCTCGCCTCCGGGCGGGCCCTTTCTTCCCCCCGGCTGGGTTCTGCGAGCGTATGCCATGAGCCCGGAAGCGGTGGAGGCCGAGCGCTGCCCCCGGGGTGGGCTTGCCCTCCGAGAAGTCCTGGCCACACTCTTCGCAGATCATTGGGTGTACTCCGGGAATTTGTCACTGTAGAGTTCACGAGTCCACGTGAGCTTGGTCTCGATCAGGGTTCCGGGATTGGTCTCGAACTGTTTGAACAGATCCCAGAGCCATGTTCCCAGAGCTTCGGCTGACAGAGCTTCAGTCGAATAGGTAAAGCAGCCGTCGATACGCACAAAGACCCGGGCCACGATCACGTCTGGTTTCTTCATCGGGTGTACTCCGGCGGCATGCGCTGAAGCACTTCGGGCCGGCTCAATTCTTCGGGGACCGAGTCGAACGGGTCAAACCAATTATTGGCCCCACACTGCGAGCATGTCCATGAAATCCCGGTACCCTTCTCGAGCGGCATCTCGCCACGAATGGGCATAGCAGTATCACATTGCCCGCAAAGCGTCCACAAGGTTGTTTTCACAGACCCGCCAGGGGGGAGCACACGAGCATGCCCGACCGGCCACACGTGCATCGCCAGAGGAGCTTCTGGCTTCCCATCGCCGGCTCGGGGACCGTGGTCGTGAACTCGTAGACCCGCCCGCAGTTGCAGTGCAGCTCGGATTCGATGATGTCCCCGGGCCGGGCGGCAAAAGCCTTGACGGCCCGCTCGTGGATTTTGCCCTTACCAATCAGAGAAGGCCCTGTACTTGTAGGAAAGTGCTTATCGTAACGAAGGTCTCCGAAGTCCTTCATGGCTTCACCACCTCGTCCACGACTCCCCAGAATTTGTCGGCGGCGGCACGGAACCGGGTCTTGCGAACGGGCTCGACCACGGGGGGCTTGTCGTCGGGGGCCGGGGGCTTGGGGTCTGCCGCCTTCACCGCCTCGACCGCCTTGCGGGCCGCCGCCTCCGCAATCGCCTCCCGTTCCCTTGCCGTCGTCGGGCGGCTCGTTGGCTCCGCAGGCTCCGGGTTTTCCAACGCCTCGGCAATCGCCTCGGCGATCCAACCCTTGACAGTTTCCTCGTCAGGACCGCCGCCAGCAGGTGGCGGTGGCGGAAGGCCCTCCGGAGGTTTCGGGTCATCGGGCACAGGGATCCTTTGCGAAAGAGAGGACACAAGGTTACCATCGACAGAAACAGGAGGCCAGCATGGCGGAGCAGAAGCGGGCGCTGGAGATCGTTGTGGGGGGTATCGTGGCCCTCGCCTCAGTGGGTGTGACCCTGCTGGCCTATGATGCGCAGATGGACGGGGCGATTCTTGGGGAACTCCGGCCCCGCATCCGGTGGGCCTGGCGCTGCGCCGTGGCGGCCATCGCCTCCGCCTGGCACCGCCCCATTCTTATATGCGAGGCCACCGACGCCTGCGTGAACTCGCCGTGGCGCCCGACCTGGAACCGGAAGCGTGACGAATGAGTGACACCGAGACCGACAAGGGGCTCGGCCTGTGGGCCGGCATCTTCGCCCGCTTCGAGACGACGCTGGACGGGGTCGGTAAAGCGCTGCGGCGTCGCAACCGACTCGACGCCTGGGCCCAGCCGGTCTGGCGCTCGCTCGGGTCGGTGTCGGCCATCGCCAACGCCCCCATCATCTTCAACCTGGGGACGCCGTCCCCGGGGTACTACTGGCGGGTGCGCACGGTCCAGGTGACGACACCCCCGTCATCCACCACGGGTGCCATGACGGCGGTGGCGTCTGTGGTGGCCGACGTCTACGTGGCCTCAGTCGTCTCGCCACCCCCGGGGTTCTCCTCGACCCAGGTGGCTCAGGTGCCCCCGGGAGCTGACTGGTATGTATCGAGCTCGGTGTCGAGCGCGCCGGGCTCCAGCCCCGTCGAGATAGCTTTCGGATCGGATGAGTTGACGCTCAACTCGGGCGATTGCTTGATCGTCGTGCTCACAGGGGCCGGCGTGACGAGTGCCACCCAGTTCATCGTTGGGGGTTACGTCCACCAGTACCAGGGCTTTGAAGGACTGAGGGAGAACTGACGTGGCGACAGTCAACCCTCCGCCTCCGGTGACGTCCGGTCAGGTTACCACTGCTCTCGGCTTCACCCCGGCCAACGATACGCTCATAGTGCATTTGGCGGGAGCCGAGAACATTGCGGGGGCCAAAACGCTCCAGGCCAACCTCATCCATACGGGAGCCAATGTCGGGCTTAATGGCAACGCTCCTACAGCAAAAGCAGCAGCCATCGCCAGCCCCACATCGGACACCGTGGGAACCAAAGCTGCAATCGACGCTGTCCGGGTTGTGCTTAGCACCGTAGGTCTGACCGCCTAGGTGGGGACGATCCCGTTCTCGGACACGGCCCTCGCCACGTCCGACGCCAACGGCAAGATCACGTTCACACGGTTCCAACAACCGAGGATGCTTGAGTGGCGGCAGGGATCACTCTCCGTGATCCGCTCAGATGGCACTGTCGTGACACCGGGAACGGTGTTGCCGATCATCTGGAAAGCCTACGTCGGGGCGACGATCTGGGGGACCTGGTACAACGACCAACCTTCCCTGATGGTGCAGACCAACGGCCCCCCGGTCAAGGTGACGGGTACCAACCTCGCCCCCTCGACTGCCTACCAGTGCGTTTACACCGGATACGACTCAGATGCGCCGCCGCCGTTGTCACCGCTCCCGGCACCGCCTCCACCCCCCGGCCCAGCCCAGGTCCTCTTCAACGCTACAACGAGCGCCCTGGCAGGTGGGGGGAATCAGATCGGCCCCATCTTCCCCGTTATCGTTGGGACCTCGATCGGGATCACAGCTACTTTCAACGGGCAAAATGGACGACTGGCTCTCCAATGGTCGACCGATGGCATCAACTTCGGGTCGCTGGACACCTTCACCTTCGACCTCAAGGATGCGAATGTCGTCCCCTCTTCCAACCTCAACAGCTTGATCCTCCCCAACCTCCTCCCCTTCCTCCGGATCCTGGCCACGGTCTCCAACCCCGGAGGGGCCACCCTGTCTCTCCTGGCCTACACCGGCCTACCCCCTATCGCGCGGTCCCCCCTGGCCCCGGGCGGCGTTCTTTCCTCGTTCGTAGGGGCTATCGCCAATGGTGCCGACAGCGGCCTATTGACAGTTGTCCCCTACTATGGGGATGCTCAATTGATGCTTACAGCTCTGGTCACTGGGGCCTCCCCCCCAGTTGGAGCCATCTTTGTCGTCCTGTCGAACGCCAGTTACGTGGAGACTTATACCGAGTTGGCCCGATTTGGGCCAAACATACAATTCCTGGCAGCTTCAGGCACCACAGCACTAGAGCCGCCGCCGTTCCTCAAGATCCCGCCTCAGATCCTCCGGGCTCAAGTCTTTAATCGCATCGGGGGGGGGACATCCGTTACGGCCGAGATGGTGCTCCTGGCGTCAGGTCCATGAGCGATGCACTGTTGCTCGCCTTCCTGATCTGGGTGACAGCCCACGTCGAGGCCACCGGTCTGGCTGAGGAGGCCTGGAACCCGGAGGTCATTCGGGTGTTGCACCTGCCCGGGGAGGAGACGGAGGCCCGCCTTGTGTGGACCGGGGACGGGCCTCAGCTCGCCGCCTCGTGGCTCAGTGCCCGAAGCGTTGTTGAGCCGCTTGCCGTGTGATCGACAGTGCCCGGCCCACGTCCGTCCACGAGTAGTTCCACGGATCGGCCCGCAGCCGCACGACGCTCTGTCTCAAGGCGCTGTCCACGACGGACTCCAACTCCGCCAGAGCGGTCAGGCCCTCGATGTCCCCATCGGACACCCGACGCGCCGTAGCGGCCAAGATTCGCTTCACAAAGGCGGTGTACTCCTCTATATCAGTGGGCATGATCCCCTCCGTTTAGTGTCAATGCTATCTTGACAGCAAACCGGCCCTCCCGGTATCGGTAAAACTCTCTATGGACATCAGCCCAGCCAGGCGCTCAGAGTTGCTGGCATGACCATAAAGACGTGCCCCATCACCAGCGGAAAGAGTCAATGTGGTGCCCGCCTATTCGCCAGGCGGTTGACGTTTCACCCTTCGGTGCAGCTCAACGAGCGTCACGAGCCCATCGGGCTCGACCCCAAGGACGCGGAGTGGCAGCAGACGGAGGTCTGGTGCAAAGCCGGTCACTACATCACACCCCGGTACTACTGCACCCTGGCGGACGGTAGCGTCGTGCGGATCGAAGAGTGATTGTGGAGGCGAGGTTCCGCAACAACCAGCCACTGGAGCCCTGGGGGCCGTAGGGGAGACTGCCCGTGACCGACGTTCCGATGCCGTGATCGTTGAGGCCCTCATCTTCGTGGGGTTGCTTCAGGCCTGGGCTTGGGACGATGCCGTGAGTGACCCCGACCGCTGGGATGCACCGAAGTGGTGGGGGCAGCCATGAGGGCAGCCGTGAGCTACTTCTTCCGCTGGACGTTTCGCCTTCTCTGTGCCTGGTTGGCCTGGCTGGGCCTGTGTGCGTGGATCTGGCTGGGAAGCGACTGGAGCCCGCTGCCGCATGCCGTAGCCCAGGTCGTCGGCTACTCGTTCTACGCCCTGCCCGCCGGGGGGCTCTATCTTGCTGTCCGCCGGTGGAGGAACCGTCACCTGCGGCGGGAGACGAAAGCTCTGGCGAGGGCGTTCAAGGATGAGGTTGACGAGGCGGGCCGGAAGGTGGCTGCCCCGAAGGTCGTAGGCCGGGAAGCGGCCTTCGGCGGGGCCAAGCTGAATGTGATGCTCCCAGCCGGCCAGACCTTCCGCCTACCCCCCCTGGAGAAGATACGTCTGGAGCACCGCTACGCCTCCCTGCTCGACTGCCGCTCCGTGAGCCTCACCGACAACGCCATGCATGGGCGCCGGGGCACCATTCACATCCACCGCATGGCACCCGAGCCCGAGCCCGACTACACCGGCGACCTGGGGCCGTGGCCGGGATGGCCGGGGGCCGACGACTTCTCGCAGCCGATCCCGCTCGGCATCGCTGCGAAGACCGGTGAACCGGTCGGGCTGCGCCTGTTCTCGGGCGGCATGAAGAACATCCTCGTGTTCGGCGTGCCCGGCTCGGGCAAGTCCGTGGGGGCGGCGGAGATCATCGCCACGGCTGCCCAGGACCCCACGGTCGATCTGTGGGGGCTCGACGGCGGCGGCGGCACCGACATGGAGTTCTGGCGCCACCGCATGAGCCATTACGAGGTCAAGATCGAACAGGCATTCCTCCTGATCCAGGAACTGAAGGTCGAGATCGACCGGCGCTCGGAGGCCATGGTGGCGGCCAAGCGCCGGGTGATCGACCCGCACGACCCCAAGATCCTGCTGGTCATGGAAGAGTTCGCCACCTTCACCGACGAGAAGCGCAAGCGCTGCATCGCCACCGGAGCGGTCCGCAGCAGCAAGGAGGACGATCCAAGCGAGTCCTTCGCCGACGCCGTGGCCTACGTGGGGCGGCTCGGGCGCAAGTACGGCGTGGGCATCGTGCTCATCACCCAGGTCCCGACTGTGAAGACCATCCCCGGCCAGCTTCGGGGCCTGGTGCAGTACGCCTGGGGGTTCCGCTGCCGTGACCGGGGCGGCTGGCAAGCCGGGTTCGGGGGCGGTGTGCCGTTCGTGCGCCTCGACAAGAGCCGCCCGGGGACCTCCATACTCCTGGCCGAGAACGACGACCCGCTGCTGATGCGCTCCTACTTCATCTCCGACATTGAGCTCGAACAGATCGCAGCCGCTACATCCCTTGCGCCCGTCGATTCCCTTGCGCCGGCCACGGACACGGTTTCTAGTGATTTGTGCCTGGAAAACCCAGAAAACATCGCTGCGCCCTCTGAAATCCCCGCTGCGCCCGACGCTGCGCCCTACGCCCCCGACTCCTGGGACCTGGCCGTGTTGGCAGCCGCCACGGACGGCAGGACGGGACCGGATCTTTACAACAACCTCGTGGGAGGGTTGTCAGCGGGAGCCGCCCGCAAGCGCCTCAAGATCCTGACGGGGGCCGGCTACCTATCAGCCCCGCCCCGCCTCAAGGTCACAGACCCGCAGCTTTACATGACGACTGTCATGGGCCGTGAGGCCCTCAAGCGAGATGGAGTGCTATGAGTGCCAATTATTGGGCCATCTGTCCACGGTGTAAAAATCGAGCCATAAGAGAGCGATCAGCAATAAGCGATCAGGTTCGGGAAGCGTACGGCAATGTTCCAGTAGAGGAATGGGAGGCGCTCAGCAACCGGGTCCGGGCCCCGCTGGACGAAGAAACCTTTAGAACGTTCCGTGAAGATTATGAATTCTACGGAGCCGAAGAAGGCACGATCATTGCATCCTATGGTGGATCGTGCGACGTGTGCGGATTGTCAGCCGAGCTTCATAGTGAGACTCCATTTTGGGATAAATCACAGGGCTGAGAGTCCCTACGTCACGACGCTGAATGGGCCGGGGTGCAACCGCAACAGCGGAACTCAGCACAATTCCCGATGGTAGCAGCGAAGCCGAGAGCACAGACTAAGGAATATCCCCAAGCGAAAGGAACGCAAAGTGGCCGCCCCACAGTTGATTCCATTGACAGACAAGTTGGATTGGCACGGAAAGCGAATCGGGTGTGAGATGTCCGACAATGAGGACGAGTGCCAAGAGGCCCCCGTTTTTTGGCTCGACGCTCCCTCGATCTGGGTGAAGCCGATGCTGTGTTGCCATACCCATGCCGACGAGATGATCTTCTACGGCCTGCTCCCCCCGGTCAGCTAGCCATGTCTCTCGCCAGTGCCCTCACTGCTGCCACAGATGCGATGGCTGATGCCGACGCCCGCATCCTCGACGCCCTCGCATCGGGGGCCCTGGATGACGCCCCCCCGGAGATCAGCCTGGCCCTGTTGCGCTCCGGCGTGAGCATGGCGCAGGCCCTCGACGCAATCCTTGCTTTCTACGTGTCACCGTCCGAACAGGAGGTTCCGGATGTCCGTATCGCAGGGTGATGTGACCACCGCCTGTGAGGCGATGGTTGAGGAGATCCTTGGCAGCTCGCCCGCCGCTGAGCGGCCCGCCGTGGCCCGCATGCTGGTAGACCTCGGTTACCCGCTCCGCAGCGAGTTCCGCAGTGAAGCCGAGGCGGAGGCATTCTGGGCTCACATCGAGCCTCGGCCCTGTATGCACAACGGATACCACCGGCCCGGGCAGTGCCCAGAGGCCAACGCCTAGAAGGCCCCGGGGAAATCCCCTGGTTTCGAGAAGCCCAGCACCAAAGCGATGGCAACCCGTCACCGCTCTAGCGAAGGGGGCAGCGACATGGCAGGCACGAAGAAGCAAGAGGCGGAGCCGTACGACGAAGAGGCGATGCTGGAGCGGGCCAGGGCAACCCAGGAAGACCTCATGCCCACCGGCAACGGCGAGGCCCACAGCGTCATCCCCTGGGAATCCAGGGTCCCCGACGCGATCCGGGATGACGAACGGTGCATGAGCATCATTGCCGAGCTGGTTGGGGAAGCCGGGGCCGCCGACACCCAAGTCCGCATCCTGCACAACATCCTCGACGCCGAGTCGGTCGAGGAGACCGCCATGGGAGGGCTGCGGTCCATCCAGGACATCTGCAAAGACGACCGCAACGGCGAGACCCCCGCCTACTTCGTGCAGGGGTTTTCCGTGAACGGGTCTGACTTTGAGGAGGGGGAGGCCCTCCCGGTCTACCTGGCGATCAATGTCGTCAACACCGACACCGGCGAGCCGGAGGTCATCGCCACCGGTAGCACTCAGACCGTGCTCACGCTCTACCGCTGGCGGCAGAAGGACTGGTTCCCCGTCGTCGTCCGGTGGCGTGTCAGCCGCAAGGAGACCGCCCGGGGCATGCGCCCGATCAACCTGGAGATCGTCAACGCCGATCCCCTCGGTCGCCGCAACCTGAAGGCGGAGATCACGACCACCACCCAGGACCCGAGCGGCTGGAACCGGCCGTCATGACCTCCCGTCAAGCAATCGAAGAAGCCACAAAACTGACGGCAGATGCGATCAGCCGGCGCACGGCTTCGATCGAGAGTTGGGCCAAGGGCTACGAGCAAGAGGCCCGTCACCTCGCTGACGCTGCCCTTCTCTCGGCAAGCTGCGCCACAGCGCTCATGCTCACTCACGGCATCGTCCGGACCACAGAGACCGGCTGAGATGCCTCCCACGGTCAACCCTCGCTCCCAGGGCACCCAGGAAGCCCAACGCCTGATTGCAGGAGCGTCCGCACCGCAGGCCCCGCCCCCTCGCCCCGGCTACGCCTGGGGGCTACTCACGGCTCGCATGAAAGAGCGGGTCCTGCCCCCGGATCTGGTCGCGCTGCGGGAGTTCACCGCTTTGCGGCGAGGACGGGTGCAAACAAGCGGGCCAGTGCTACGCCGGCGGCAGGTCCCTTCTGATCTGCGGGCGGTGTTGCGACACTGAGCAGGTCTTCGTCGGCCTACGCATCCATGGCTCCCTGGACGCGCCTGTGAGCATCTCCTGCGAGCGGTGCGGGGGCGAGGGCCTGGAGGTCCAGGGTTACAACGAAACGACGAAGGACCCCAGGATCCCGGGCCGCATCTACTACTCACCCCAGACCCACCAACTGGAGGAATGGCAGTGAACACCAAACCGGTCATCAATCCCGGCCATTTCCCTCGGCATGCCACGAGCCGGATCCGACCGGTGCGAGGGCACCGGTGCCACAATCCGGAGCGCACTCAAACGTGCTGTTGCCGCAAGCATGCCGGGAAGAACTATTGCCCTGACTGCCCCATCCACGGTACGAACTGATGCTCTGCTCGGACCGAATGCCGCAAAGTTCCTGGCCGAACGGAACGCCGTGATCGAAAGAAGGCGAAAGTGATCAAGCCCACCGTGCCGCAACTCCTTCCTCTGGTGCAGGCGTACTACGAAAAACCGGGCAACTCTTCGGGCGGCTCCCTCCACATCGTTCTCGACGATGGCAACACCGAGGATCATCACGTCCGGTGGTGCCTGAAATTCGCCGAGAGCTGCGGAGACGACGATGGCGCAAAGCTCGCCAGCCTGCTCCTACAGATGAGCCGCACCCAGCGCAGCAAGCTCTACCGGCGGCACTGATGCTCTGTGCGTGTGGCTGCGGACGGGAAGCCCGGAGGCTCTGGGCCACCGATCGCTGCCGTGCGCAGAGCGCATCCCAGGTCGCCAACCGCAGGGGGAAGACCCTGGACGGCCAGATCCGCCCGAGCCGCAAGCGCCACAATGCAGGGCTGCGAGCGGACGGGACGCTGCGCCCGAGCGCTGAGCGGCACCGGGCGAAGTCCAACGCAACACGTGACCACCGGAGAGGGGTCCACACAAAGGTGAGCCGGCTGGAGCGTCCATTCTGGATGATCGACGGCGAGGGGGCCGGCGAAGGCGACACCCATGAGTACCTGTTGCTCGGTTGCGGTGACCATTGCATCTACGCCGCACCTATCAGCGCACAGGGCGAAGTGAGATTGACTCCCCGATGCATGCCACTCGATTTCGATACATGTTTGTCATTTTTGGCTGCTCGTATTCCCGACGACGTGCAGCCGTTCATGTTCGGCATGGACTATGACGTGACCATGTGGTGCCGCAGCCTGCCCCGGGAAAAGCTGGTGGAGCTGATGGACCGGGAGGGGCGAACCGATCCGAAGGATCCCTACCATCCCCGATGGGTGGCAGCACAGGGTTTCCGTTTCGACTACCTGCCCGGTCGGTTCTTCAGCTTCGAGTCCCCGAGCGGGCGGCGGTTCCGGATCTCCGACGTGCGGCGGTTCTTCGGCGGCAGCTTCATCGAAGCCCTGCGCTCCCAGGATATCGAGGTACCCGAGTGGGCCGCCGAGATGAAGCGGCGGCGCCATCTGTTTACCCGGGAAGAGGTACTCGGTCCGGAGGTTGCCCGCTACAACGCCTGGGAGCGTGCGGCGGGGGAAGAGATGATGACCCGCTTCCGGGAGCGCTGCATCGATGTGGGCGTCGTCCCGGCGCAGTGGGAAGGCCCGGGCCAAGGGGCCGGCGCCCTCCTCAAAGAACACAACATCAAGGATCACCTGAGCGGAGGTTTCTAGCGATGACCAAGGAAGAGAAGTGCCTGGACACAATTGAGCGGGCATTGAATGGAACGCTCTGGCTCGCCAACAACGATCACTTGATTGGCGATCTCACCTTCAAACAATTCTTCGACGCCGCAGTCGTGGACGTAAGGCTCGCAAAAACCGCCCTCCAGGAACTCAGGTCGCACCCGTGACAGTTCCCATCCCCGCCCTCGATGCTGCCCGCTACGCGTACTTCGGGCACCGGTTCGAGCCGAGCAAGATCGGGTTTTTTCCCGAGGTCCATATCTACGACCTCGTGGGGGCCTATGCCTGGGCTGTCCAGCAAGTCCCCTGCTTAGCTCACGGCGAGTGGGTTGACCACTACCCGCCCGGTACGTCCACCGACGATCTTGAAGGCATCCCCGGTGTTGTCACAATGCGCCTTGTGGAGTGGAACACGCCGCTGTCACGGATACGGCCCTGGGGTGCATGACGCCTGGAGCTTCGTCCCCAACTGCAATCACCGGCCCTGGGAGTTCCTCTCGCCCCTCCTGGAGCGCCGGGAGGAATTTCCTGCCCTCAAGCGTATCCTCAACTCGATCCCCGGCAAGCTGGCACAATCCCGGCCCCGCCTGGGCCCCTACTTCGACCCCATCGCGGCCGGGCTCGTGACGAGCCACGTGCGGGGCCGGATGCTCGGTGCCCTCCACGCCGCCGGCCCCAGCGCCATAGCCTGTGTGGCCGACGCCCTGTGGACGACAAAAACGGTCAAGGGTCTGCGAGCCAACGATAAGGATGCTTACGAGGCGCTGAATGCTTTGGGGCCGACCGGCCCGCATTCACTTACACCCGGTTCACGGCGCCACGAGGCCCACGACGACACGCTTGTCGTCCAGCCCGGCCTGAGCTTCGGGGACCCCGACACACAACCGGGCCTTTGTCGCCTGACCGGTCACACATCCGAGTGGCATTCCCACGGCCACGTGCTGAGTGCCCAGGGGACACCCGCCA
>WNFC01009434.1_pt1 | contig 16726 bp, 18 predicted proteins | sample 5400541 | NCBI WGS metagenome assembly WNFC01 (sample SAMN13153342, study PRJNA577476) | soil metagenome | isolation source: 120 cm saprolite under Douglas fir tree site 2 hole 2 replicate 1 | place: USA:California | collected 2015-04-18
GAAACAAGCCACGCGTCACTGGGTCGCGGGAAGTCAAACTCAGTATACAATTGTCTCAGTTCCTCGAAATCGCAATCAGCTATGCATCACGGGAGGCGTGGCGATAATGGCCCCGGTACTTCTCTGGCTGGTCATGATCCTTTGCCCGCTGATTTCCGTGGTCAAGTATGTGATGGGAATCATTCTCAGGCTGTCGTTCCCGCGCCCTGTCTACGACTGCTACCTCAATATGATCGCGTGCCGTCGGTGTGAAGCAGATCTTCGCCGGCGAGGAAAATGCCGTCCATCCGATCTTCAAGACCAACATTCGCGCCTTCCTGATCCAGATGAAGCTGAACCACACCGACTTTGTCCCCGCGCACGCGTTCGCCGGGGACGAGAAAGACCAGCAGGCCTACTGCGCCTACGTTATAGAGCAAGCGCAAGCGCAGCGAGACCTCCTGCGCACTCCGACCGGCGTGGTGGGTGTGACCCAGCCCGAGACCGGCCTACCTTTGCAAGTGGTAGGCGGGGCCACTCTTGGCCTTGCCGACTTGAGAAAAGCCGGGTTGACCATGGAGGTCGCCCGCAAAAACTGCGAATTGTATAAGGCCACAACCGGCGCCCAGCAGGAAATCCAATACGCGCTCGCCAGCCTCGAGAGAGAAGCTCTACGCAACAGGCTCACACTGATCGAACAGGCTTCCAAGTCCCTGGACGCGCTGGTGGAGCAGACCTCGAAGATGGTGGAGGCCCAGAATGCCACGCGCTTGATGCTGTTCTCGCTGCAGACCACGAAAATCAAGCTCAATGCGGACCACGCGGACACGCAAGCAAAGCTGACGGCGATCTACGTACCGCCGCTGAGCGATTTACCGTTGAAAGAGCTTGTCGCACAAAAGGAAAACAGCGAAGCGCGCGCGCAAAGAGCGTTGGATAACTTGAGCCGCCAGGATAATTGGAATGTCGCGCTCACCGTCGGGGTGCATCAGCAGGTCAATCCGGTTGCTCAGGGAGCGCAACCGTATGGCATGGTGTCCGTGAACTACAATCTGGCCAGCCGCGCCATCAATAAGCACTTGGATCGCGCTGTCGAAGCTCACGACGAATGGAAAAAGCTGCAAGAGGGCGATGTCGTACGCGGCATGGAGGTGCTTCGGCAGCAGTTGGTGGATAGCGTGGCGGTGCAAGAGGCCAGGCTCCAATCTCTTCAGGAAGAGAACCAAGAGCTCGACAAGAATCTTCAGCTTGTTGCCACTCCAGATACTTCCGCTGCCTTCGACTTCCGCAATCCGATGCCACCCGGTTCCGCTTCTTCCGATACTAATCGTCTGGTGGAGTTGGTATGTCTGGCGTCTGGTCCGGCGGTTTCGCTCCAAAGTGGTCCGCAAGCTCTTTGCCATCGAAGCTGTGGGTAAAGCTTTCCTTGATCTCCGGTAACATCATCGCGTTCCAGTCATACCATTCTCGGATCAGCCGCCGATAAACGTCTTTTTGACGCTCTTTCAAGTTGGCGCGTTCCAATGGATCTTCCACTACGTTGAAGAGGAAGGTATTGTCCAGGATTTTTAAGAATTTGTAGTCGCCGTCGCGCACGGCTCGCTGCGCATTCGCCTTATAACGCCAGAACAGCTTGCGCGGGCTGGGCGTAGCACTTTGTGTGAGCAGCGGCAGAAGATTGATCCCATCGAGCGGGTAGGCAGGATCGCTTTCGGCTTCCGCAGCCGCCAAAAGTGTGGCCACCCAGTCCATGCTGATCGAGACCTGTTCCGTTGTGCGGCCATGGGGAATGCGCGCTGGCCAAGATACTACCGCCGGGATGCGCAGCCCGCCTTCCAGCAATTCCGTCTTCTTGCCGGTGAAAGGCCAAGTGTCGGCAAACCGCTCTCCTCCGTTATCACTAGTAAAAATTACGATGGTGTTCTCTGTCAATCCGTTCGCATCCAGGGCTTGGAGCACTCGGCCAATCTGTCGATCCATCGCTTCAATCATTCGCTGATAGGTCTTCTGCGATCCGCCATCGAAGTCGAATATTCCTCCGCTCCCCCGCTGTGCCAGGCGCGCGGACTCCGCTTCATCACCGGGAGCCTCCCACGGCCAGTGTGGCGCATTGAAATGCAGGCTGAGCAGGAACGGCCGCCGGGATTTCGCATAGTTGTTAATGACCTCCACAGTGCGGCTCCCCAGCAAATCGGTGAGGTAGCCTGTCTGATGGATTGGGACATCATCATCCCAGAGATCTTCCTTATGTCCAGCGGAGTGCGAATAATAGTCCACAGCACCGCCGCGGAATCCGTAAAAATGATCGTAGCCGCTTTGGAGAGGACCAAACTTCGGCAAAACGCCTAGGTGCCACTTGCCGATCAACGTCGTGCTGTAGCCTACCTTTTTCAACAGCGACGGCAATGTCGGATGTTCCGGCGGCAGACCGACATTCGCATTTCCTGCCAAAGGCTCCTCCAGACCGACGCGCAAGCGGTACTGATAACGGCCAGTGATCAGCGCCGCGCGCGTTGCCGTGCACACTGCGGAGTTCGCGTAAGCCTGTAGAAAACGTACTCCTTTGGCGGCGATGCGATCGATATTGGGCGTGCTAAGATCCGGGCGTCCGTAACAAGAAACGTCGGCATAGCCTAGATCGTCGGCGAGAACGAAAACAATATTGGGAGCTCTCGACGAAAGTTGCGCAGCCTTCAGCTCGCCGCGCATTGCCAGCGCGATTATTCCCGTGCCAGCACCGCGAAGCAGGTCGCGTCGAGTGATAGGGTGCTTATCCGCGGGCAGCATGGACCTCCTGTTCCTCGTCTTCCTTATTGTTTTGCGTATCCCTACCGAGTGCATTTTGCTTTCGGCTATTTAGGCTGACTCTATCCACTTCCCTAAGTAAATGAAACACCTAGAGTCGTGTTGGAGGGAACTGCCGTCGTTGAGCCATAGAATGGACCATAAACTGGCAAATGACGGGGGCTACTCTTCCACAACGTGAGGCCAAAGCTGCCTCTGCGCTAAACCACGCCAACATCTGCACCATCCATGAAATCGACGATGTGAATGGGCGAGGTTTCGGCCAACGGATCAACGGCTACGCAGGGAGACGGATCTCACGATTTCGATTTTCTCATCGGTGATTGGAAAGCACATGTCCGCCGACTCCCCGAACGCTTGAAGGGGTCGAATGTCTGGGTCGAATACGATGGCATCTCGAATCATAAAAAGCTTCTCGACAGCAACGCTAATTTTGAAGAGTTCGACGTTTCCAGTCCCGATAAGAAACTCCGTATAAAGGCGCAAACGCTCCGACTCTATAACCCCAAATCGCAGCAGTGGAGTATTTACCTGGTGGATCTCGACAAAGGTACTCTCGATCTTCCGCCGGTTGTGGGCCAGTTTAACGGGGAGCGAGGTGAATTCTATAACCAGCAGACTTGGGAAGGCCGTGCAGTCCTTGTGCGCTATGTCTGGCTCAACATTTCACCCAAATCATCGCGAATGGAACAGTCTTTTTCGTCAGACGGCGGAAAGACGTGGGAAGTTAACTGGATATGTGAACTCTCGCGATAAGTATCGCCATCCGGTCAAATGCTCGGCTCGCCATCCGGGCCCATTAACCTCACCGCCTCTTTGGTCGTCAGAAGCAGACCCGCAACGTTCAGATTGAATTGTTTTTGGATGTGCTCCGGTGTAATCGATTCCAGCGGAGCAAACTCGTACGTCCCTGCATTGTTCACAAGGACATCTACCTTTCCAAACGGCTTCTTGATTTCTGAAAAGAGTCGATGGATCTCCTCAGAATTATCGCGTTGCGCCGATGGTGGAGACTGCTTGCGAATCCTCCCATTCGCGGTTCGGATCACTAGGTACAGCTCGGAGTGGCCCGGAAGATGATTGACATAAGGCTCGCCATTCGATCCGTCATGGTTCAATGTCTGCAGCATCTTTTGATCCAGTCCGATGATCATGATGTGTGGCCCAACGTGGAATTCATTGCCACTTCCCATCGCATGCGACTTGTTTGGCACCCAGAAGCCGCCATACATATATGAAATTCCGACACTCTGCACATTAGGTGTACGGCCGGCCATACTGTCCTTCATGAACTGCAGAAACACCTGGTCAAAGCACCCGGGCTCATCATGGGCGCCTTCGGGGCGACCCGGAAGACAGGTCCACTGATTGGTGCCGGCTCGGAGAACGCGGAACTCGCCGCCGGGCGAAGACGGCCAGTCGAGCACGGTTGCATTTTGCGCGACAAACTTTGGACCCGCCTGCATCGCGGATGCGATCTTCTCCGCATCAGACTTCGATGTGCGCGATGCTGGCACTTGAGCGTAGGTCACAGCCGTGATGAGTATTAAGAAAGCAACGATCTTCATCGACTTCCGCTTTCTACGGGCGTCCCATGATGTGCACGTGCGCGTAGGGTGATCCGGCCCTCATGATGTATGCCCCGGTCGGCTTATGCATGGTTTCGGTGCGGTTCCAAGGCCTTGCGACATAAAGTTTTCCTTTGCCCTCGCGGTTTCTATGTGAACGGGTCGGGTGAAGAAGCAGTCGTAAAACAGAGCCAAAGCGTTGGCAATAGGTATGACCGTGTATACCGCCCGAGGGATGCGGAAGTAACCGAATTGCTTCCGGCTTGCCGACAATACCGTCAGAATCGTCGTGCAGTCTGCAATGTGTTTGCGCCGGCCATATTGCTCACACGGATGGCCTCTCCGCTGACTCTGTCGTAGAATTCGAGGCGCGGTACCGATCGGTAGGTCCATGCAGCCAACTCTTCTCGCCGCATTTTTTGAATTTTCTCGCACCGCCTTCTCGATGTCCGCCGCCGTCCTGGCGCTGCTCGTGATTGGCCTGTTGGCCGCGAAGAACGATATCGCCCAGGCTCGTGGCCTCGACAAGATCGCAGCCCTGACCAACTTGTGCTTCGCCATCCCGTTGGCGGCCTTCGGCGCAGAACATCTTTCCGGTGCAAAATTCCTAATGAATCTGGTGCCGTCGTACATGCCGTGGCGTTTGTTTTGGGCTTATTTCGTCGGCTTTGCGCTGATCGCCGCATCGTTGAGCATCGGGACCAAGCGTCAGGTGCGCTGGTCCGGGCTGCTGTTCGGGATCATGATGTTCCTCTTTGTGGCGATGATTCACCTTCCGGGAGCGCTCACGAGCGGGGGGCGTATGTTATGGACGATTGTCATCCGGGAAATCTCGTTCGGCGGCGGCAGTTGGGTTTTAGCGGGGATTGCGATGGGCGGATCGCGTGCGCCGGGCAAGAATCTCATCGCCGTGGGCCGCGTGCTGATCGCGATCGCCGCCATCTTTTTCGGCGTTCAGCATTTCCTGCATCCGCTGGGACTTCCCGGAGTTCCGCTCGAAAAACAGATGCCAACGTGGATTCCCGCTCGCCCCTTCATCGACTATCTGACGGGCGCATTCCTCATCGTCGCTGGCGTCTGCTTTCTGCTGGCGCGGAAGACGCGCATGGCGGCCACCTATCTCGGCACCTGGATTGTGCTCCTGGTTGTGGTCATCTACGGGCCCGTCCTGATCGGGGCGCTGGCGGACCCGAGTACTGCGGTGAAAGTCGAGGGGCTCAACTACTTCGCCGACACGCTTCTATTTGGCGGAGTGATTCTTTCGCTGGCCCGCGCCATGACGGCCATCCCCCCCGCCCTCAGCTAAATTCACAGAATCAATGCGTAATCCTTCCCTCCGCGCTGTCTGAAGTGAATTGACTCTTTGTGTTCTGATGCTCTGCTCGCTGCTCGTCGGCACTTTGCTCCCGAATGACGGGCAAACCGTCACTTGAGAATCGGGCCCGGCACGAAGCTCAGTTTCAGGATTGCCGACCAACCGCCCGGAACACGGGAATATTGACTCCAGACCGCCTCGATAAGTGGAGTGTCCTGGTGGCAACAACTGTCTGAGAAGGGGGTTGGAGACGCGCGGCTTTCCTCTTGCGAGTCAAAGAACCTATTCCAGCCTGTGCCGCGGTAGTTCATTCCTCGCGGAGAAGTATCATAGGGTCAAGCGACAGCGCGCGTTGCGCTGGAATCCACGTCGCCAGCAGTCCGAGCAACAACATACCTAGAACACAGCGGATCCCGGGGAGTTGCCTGATACACGATGAAAGCCAACACCCGGCTCGCTAGAATTCCGAGCACCAATCCGGCCGCGGAACCAAAAGCCAGCAATTTGAATGCACGTCCTAACGCAGCCTGTAACACTTCCTTACGCTGCGCGCCAAGGGCCATACGAATTCCCAACTCCCTCTTCCGCTTGCTTACGGAGTACGCCGCCGTTCCAAAGATGCCGGTGATAGACAGCATCGCGCCCATCACGCCCAGAACTCCCAGCGACAGCGTCGCCATACGGGGGGCAAACAGAGGATGGTCCAGTTCCTTGACCCATGCCTGGATGTAGACTGGCAGCCCGCTATCCAGGTCTCGCAGTGTGTTCCTGATGGCTGGCGCCAGTTGCTGCGAATCGCGGTTCGAACGCACCACTATCCATGTCTCACTCGAGGGCGATTGCAGGAATGGGAGAAACATTGCCGGCTGCGGGTCCTCAGTGAGGCTGTGATATTTTCCCTGTTCCGCAATACCCACCACCTCGACGCGCGTTCCATCCCCTATCTTGTAATATCCGCCCATTGCGGCGGTTATGGAACCAAAGATTTTGCGCGCGAACTCCGCGTTGACCACCGCTACGCGCGGCGCATCTTTATCGTCATACCATGTGAAGCCTCTTCCGGACAGCAGGACAGTGCCCGCTGCGTGGAAATATTCGGGAGATATCTTGTACAAGAACACCTCAGCAGCGGCATTCGCTGGCCTCAGGTCTGCCGTTTTGTCAGTAAAGACAAGGTCGCTGACCGAGCCCGCGTATAATGGCGCCGGGTTAACCAGACCCACAGACTCTACACCCGGAATTGTCTGCACAGCATCCAGCATGCGCCTTTGCATTGCGGGTACTTGGTCACCGCGGGAACCGGCCATGCTCAGATCTGTATCTGCCAGGATCGCGTTCTGCGGTTCAAAACCGAAGTTGCTGTGCAGCGAGCGCACCAGTCCACGCACGGCAACCATCGAACACGTGACGAGCACCGCGCAGATCGCAATCTGCACGCCAAGCAACAGGTCTCGTACCGTAATCCGCCGCCCAACCCTGCCAAGTGATCCTGACTTGACGATCTCATAGGGGTCCGTGCGAAGCACCTGCCTTACCGGGACGGCGCCAAAGAGCAATCCACTTGCTAGAGCCAGCAGTGAAGCTACTCCATACACACTTGCGTCCGGGTTCACAGAAAGATGGATGGGATATCTGGTGAATGGCTGCCACTGGCTGAGAGCGCGCAACAGCATCGCGCTGCCTAATATCCCGATAGCGCCTCCAATCAGTGAGATCAGCATCGCTTCGGTAAATAGCTGCCGCAGAATGCGCAGGCGGCCCGCTCCCAGCGCGAGCCGCAGGGCAACTTCCCGGGAACGGTCCGCGGTGCGTGCGGCAAACAGGCTGCCCAGGTTGGTGCAGGCGGCCAGCAGAATCAACCCTGCCAGCAGCATCAAGCCGGTTAGAAATGCCCGCATCGGACGGCCAAGGTAATCGCCATAAAGACTTGGACGCGCCAGGGTAAAGCTCATGTCGTTGTCTTCTTTGGGATAGGTCTTTTCCAGGTCTGCGCCGATGGAGTTCAGATCGGCAATCGCCTGTGCCGGAGTGACTCCCGCCTTCAGATGCCCCATCACCGAAAATACCCAACGCTTGCCGCGCTCGTTCAGGTCATTCTCCTGCATCAGTTGTTCCTGATTGACGATCGGCACAAAGAAATCGGGAGAGAAAAACACAAGAGTCCCGTGGAACTCAGCAGGCGCCACGCCCACAATCGTAAAAGGATGCTTATTTACCTGAACAATGCGCCCCACCACCCCAGGGTCATCCTGAAAATGGGCGTGCCAATAGGCGTGGGTGAGGACGATGTATGGAGCGCTGTTCGCCCCATGCTCATCGGAGGAGTGGAACAAACGGCCAAGATACGGCTGAAGGCGTAATCCGTCGAAGTAGTTCCCGGTCACCAGCAGGACCCACGCGCTGGATGGATTTGAGCCCGTATCCAGCCCTGCTACAGTGGCGCCATACGCTACCAGATCATCAAAGCTGCGGTTGCGATCCCGCAGATCGCGATAGTCCGGAAACGAATGATTGCCCGCCTTGTCCTTACCGCGCATGAGTTGGTAGAGGCTCTTCGCCTGAGGCACATTCAGCGTGCGCAGTATCAACGCATTCATCACACTAAAGACTATGGCGTTTGCGCCGATGGCCATTGCCAGCGTCACGACGGCCACAGCGGTGAAGCCAGGAGACTTGCGCAGCAGGCGAAGAGCGAAGCGCACATCCCGCATCAAATTCTCGATAAATAGCAGTCCGCGCTCGGCTCGATAGTTTTGTTTCATCGCCTCCACCCCGCCAAACTTCAGCATGGCTTGGCGCCGTGCCTCAACAGGCGACAATCCGACGCGGAGATTTTCGTCGGTTTGCAGAGCGATATGCTCCTCAATCTCTTCCCGCAATCGTTCGTCTTGTGCTCGCCGGGTCACCACGTTGGCCATCCGGGCGAGGAACCGCCTCAGAGATCTCATGACAAATCCTCCGCTTTGGCTTCGAAGAACCGACCGATGATCGCCGCCGTTTGTTCCCAATCTTGGGTCTCGATCTGCAACTGCTTACGTCCTTCCCGTGTGAGTCGATAGAAGCGCGCCCTGCGATTATTCTCGGAGGCGCCCCAATCGGATGCGATCGCGCCTTCTTGCTCCAGCTTCAACAGCACGGGATACAGAGTCCCTTGATTCACGGCAAGCAGATCTCCGCTGATCTGCTCGATGCGTCGCGCGATTCCATAGCCGTGCAGCGGTCCCAGGACATCGAGAGTCTTGAGGACCATCAGCGCCAACGTGCCCTGCAGGACGTCCGTTTTTTGTTTCATAGCATTGCCATTTTGGTTTCCAACAGGAAGGATGGCACACTTCCTTTGGGAAAGCAACAGGTGAACCGCCTGGGAAGTACGATAGTGCGTTTGGAGCTCATCGGACCAGGAGTCTGGTTGTGAGAAGTGTGCGGTGGGTCGCCGTCCCGGCGGGGTAAATCCTCATGAACGCGGAGGTGTTTGGTGTTTAGTGACGCCTCGCTGCTATATCCTAAGTCGGCTTCCCGTCGCTTGCCCTAACTTGGCTGCCTGAAAAATGACCATGCGTTTGGCCACTGCTCCCGGCGATTGGTTTGGAGTCTTTGGTGTCTGTTTCGGCGCGAAATTGGTGCTATTTATGCAGAACAGTTGAAGGAGTTGAAAAAGGCGAGACCGTAGGAATCGTCAATATTGATGTGGTCTTACCGCATCTTGTTGAAAACATGCTTGGATAACCAATAGGCCGGGGTGAGTATACCGTGATTCGACAGCGGCCCCCCGCGTACGATTGCAGGCCCCGGCACCAGCCGAATTTCTGCGCGTGACGACGAGAAGATTGGGCCGCTGCACGGCAGAAGTCCGGAAGCGCATATCACCAGCCACTCCGACAACTTTGCAAACGGATGGTTCCCCCTAGCTACCGCTGCAATTCGTCGATCCCTGCTGCCACCGATATGCTGCCGTAATCATGCCCAAGCAATCCGCAGCGGAAAGAAATCAGTGCTTGCGCACCTTGGCGGCTGAAAAAGGGATTGCGGATCCCGGGCCGAAATACATCGCACGAATTGAGACCACTTGGCCATTGCTTAGACCGGTGGGGTCAGTGACGCCGTCGAAATTTGTGGGTGCGGTTTGTGAGGCGGCCGCTTGCGTTAGTTGAACTTTTTCTTGAGTGTTAGTCCCAAAAAAGGGCGGCAGATTTTGAATGAAAAAGTTGTTCGGTGGAGCAGAGGAAAAGACGGCCGCGGCAACTCGGGTGAAACGCAATTCCACGAGGTCCACGCTGACGGATCCGGGAGTACTTCCGTTGGCACCGGTAAAGCTTGCAACGCGGACAGCGACCGTCTGGCCCGGACGAAGCACCGAAGTGTCGTTAGCACTCTGAAAGGTAGTGGCGTCCGCGGGAAGGGTTAGGCCCTTTGAATCAACGCCAAACATCACCCCCGGCTTGAGATTGACTGTAATTCGGTCCCCCAAGATCACATTATTTGCAATCATACTTCCGGTGGAGGCCAGGAAAACATCATTTGTGACAACGTCAAATTGAGTTGAGGAGGACGGCGTGGCAGTGACAACTCCTTCTATCCAATCGGAACCGACGGTATCCAACGGGTCGTATTCAAGCAGCGTAAATGTACCGTCCTTATCTAGGGCCACGTCCATGCTGGCAAGCTGATTTGCTTTTACGCAATTGAAATCGGAAGTGAGATTGATAGGAGGGCTGCTGCAATTCGGAGAATAGAACGTAGACGGATTGGCCGTGACTGTGATTGATCCTCGTTCTGCGGTCTTGAGGGTCAGCGTAGAACTGGAACCCGTCACGGAACTGACCACACCAGTGACATCTTCGACGAATTCCACTTCATTGCTTCCGAGGCTGCTCGCGGCGGGCGGAAGCGAAACCACGCTCACAACGCCGGCCTTTGTGACATCAACGCTGGAAACAGCCTGGGTCGCAGCGTTGATCGTCAGCGCTTTGGACATGTCGAACTGGACTCGCAGCGCTGCAATCTGGTTTTCCACGAACGTCAGTGGAAAGGGAGCAGACGAGATGGAAAGAGCAGCAACGCCGCCGGAAACAGTCGCAATGGAGCCGCTCGCACAGCCGGGAGTGCCCGGCACCGGTTGAGTGCAGTAGGTCACTCGCGAGCCGTTCAGTGTGAGTGTGAGCTTGGTGTAGGTGCCCGCCGGAATACCACGGACCGCCTCGCCCAGAAAAGCTGAGTCGCTTTGCAGACGAGTCAAGTCGGCACTGTAAGTTGTGCCGGGCAGTGGCGCGTTGACGTCACTGCCGGAGGACGGAGTAAGCGAGATGCCTGTGATTGTCAGGGAAAAGGCCAGTACGGATGTGCCGGGGGGAGGCGTGAGGGGTTTTGCAGAGAGAGTTAGGCTTACTGTCGCGTTGGGGAGCACACAGGTGCTGCCGGAGCAAGGGTTTGGCTGCCGGAACCCGGTGCATGAACCCAGCCCAAGAGCCGCAGCGAAGAAAGCGAACAACAAGAGAGAATTACGATTGCCCTTCATTGAACACCTCTCGTTTGGCGACCGACCATTCCCAATGGATGACCCGAATTTGAATTCACAGATTCTCCCGTCGAAACAAGTGAAAAGAGCAACCTGCGCGGCAAGGCGCCCCACGCAATCTTTCGAGGTCTACAATTTCCTAATTGTTTCCTCTCAGCTCGGCCTTGAGTTCACGGATGACCAGCATGGCATTGATGCCAGGTGCCTGGCCGGTTGCCTGTTCATACCTTGCCCTCGCCGTCTGGTATTTTTGTTCCCGTATCAGCGCCTGGAGTTCGGAGCGCAATGGTTCCTTGATGGCGCGCTTTGGCCTTCTCCGCCTGGGCCCTTCGGGCGGCCTCGCCCTCACGATACTTCTTTAGAGTTTCTCTCGTCGCGCAAGGATCTACTTCATACCATCGTCCGCTCTCATGGACGACCGCGAATACAATCACGCCATTATCTTCACCGAGAGAGTATTTGATTTCGATTTGATGAGATGGCCGGACTGGGAACTCGAAGTATCCTTTCCATGGCAGCGCGTCCGTCCCTCGAATCGGAGTGATCTTCAACTCGTAGTTGGTGGGAACTCGGTCTTCCTTCAATAGCAGAGTTATCCGATCGTCGTAGAAATCCTTGTTTTCGGCAGTGATGCACTCCAAAGACTTCGGGTGGAGTAGCGATTTCAGTCGAGGAAGGTCCTTCGCATTTCTGGCCACCAGGTATTCCACGACTAACTGTCTCATGCCGGCGGGTTGTTTTTGCACTGGAGAATTCGTGGTTTGTGCGACGGAACTTGAGCAGAGGAATGCACCGAAGCCAAGAGCAGCTAGGCAAATCTCGCAATTCCTCTTCATCAACGGGCCTCCTGGTTGTTTCTGTCGCGTCTCTAGTATGTGATGCGATAATGGACAAAAAATCTTGCCCAAACTATTGTCGCCAAACAGTAATCGACGACCGGAGGTGGAACTTTCACGATGATCTTTTCGCGATATCCCGGACGGGGTCAGAGATATAACGCGGTAATTGGACAATTGAAATGTCCCGGTTCCACAGAGGTGTCGTGCTAAGAAGTTCCGAGATTGCGGGCGGGCGACGCGCTACTCGTAACTAGCGCGATAAGCGTCGTAACTTCCGGATTGGCGAGTACAGAGGAGTAAGTCAGATAGCCACACATCTCAAGTCGTACGCTCGCAAACAAGCGGCTATCCACGAACATTGGAGGTTATCCCTTGATAGCAGAGCGAGCCCGAATTATTGCTCTGGAATTATCTGAACCTAAAATGGCTTCGACAATGCGTCCAATCTATCTGGCAGGCGTCATATTTCGTGTGCTTCTCGGTGTCTGCGACCGAGCCGCACTTATGAAGAAGGTGACCCCCGCACAGGATGAATCATTTGCGCGGAGATACGTCGACCTGCTTCGACAACAGGGATTCGAGCAGGTTGAACGAGAGTTAGACCTGAGCATTGCAGATTCGAACGTGGTGGAAGTGCTTGCGAAAATGGCCGGGATGTTTCCGGCTGGGGAGCCGAAGTCCATAAAAGTTGTGGACGTGAGGTTCGTTCACAGCCGAGAGTCTTCCACTGATTCTCTTACGTTTGAATACGAGTTCCAGGATGAGTGGCTGCTGGTGGAGATGGCGATACAAAGGAAGGGTAGCGCTTCTAGGATTGTGAGATTCAACGTGACCCCCATTGCCGATGCATTGGAAAACGTCAACAGGTTCACTCTCGTCGGGAAGAGCACTCTACAATACGCGGTGCTGCTTATCGCCGTCTCTGGCCCACTCTTTTGTCTTTATGTTCTCGTGCTGTGCTTGCGTGCCAAAAAGAGCAAATCAAAATGGCTCTGGGCGGTCTTTATTCTTTTCGGGGTGGGAAAGCTAGCGGTTAATCGGACGACTGGAGAATTGACCCTCATGCCCCTGTCTTTCAACATACCCCGATCTGCAGTGACCGCTGTTCCTGCCTATGGACCGTGGGTGGTTGCAGCCTTTCTGCCATTAGGAGCCATTCTTTTCTTGATCAAGCAACGAAAAAGCGCCGCTCTGAGTGAGCCGCGCCTGTCGTCGTCAGAAGCAGTGCAGTCACCGACAGGGCCTTCGGAATAGCTTCCCCGACCTAAGGGCCTGTAAACGGGCTACTCTTCCAGAATCGGCTTCGTTCTAGCCGACTACCCGGAAGTTACCCCCATCAACTAGGCGGGAAGAAACCCAGACGTTGTTACTGCATTTCACCCTGGGAATCGAACGTGCAAGTATCCTTGGCTCCGTTCGCAACTGCATCCTGATAAAAGTCTCTCATGTTGTAGACATTCTTCGTGAATTGCGGTGCTCCGCTGAAGTAGCCGCCATAGTCGGTCCCGTCGATATGAACGCGGAAGCGGGTTGTGTCATCGTTCGTCGTTACGGCGTTCCGCTCGCTGGCGTTGACAAACGAAAGGCACGACTTGGCTTTGTCGCGCGAAACGATGACGAAGCCGGGAACCAGATCGACAACGAAGCTATATATAACATTGCCCTTGTACCGGGCATAGGTGCCTGTGTTCGACGAGTCAGAGCGCATCTCGTCGGGTCGGGGCATAATCTCCGCGCGGATGATCCTCATGGAGCGCGCCTGAAAGCGTTCATCGGTCGCGGTAAGCGTGGGAGCGGGAAAATACAGGCCAGCACGTGGAAATTGAACGGAATATCGCATCGTGATGCCGAGCAGTTTGCCTTGTGAACTCAAAAGAGGCTCGTCGGCGACGTCAAGAACTTTAATGCGCCGAAGGGTTGCGATGGTTTCCCTGTCCTGGTGTTCTTCGACCGCAAGCTCGATCCGCCACGCCGGCTTTACCCACAGGCATAGTGCGAGAGCAAACGCGACAAAACTGGCGCTCTTGTATCTGAATTCTCTTTTTCGTATAGACAAGAAGCCGACCCAGAGAACCAAAAGAACCGCTAGGAAACAGTAGGAAAAACCTCTCCCGCCGCCTTCTTTGAAGACTCCGATTCCGAACGCCAAAAACTCGACAAGATAAAAGACGGAGAAGGAAACAGCAGGAATCAGCGCCTGCGACCTATGTACCTGGTGCTTATTCGTAATCTGCCCGCTCCTCGATGGTGCGAAACTAATCCAGTTAGATGTCTTTCATCGCTTAATTGGCGGTCTATCGCCAGATTCGCCCAAAACCATCGTTCGATACATCCGTTGGACCAGGTCTTTCTGTGCCGGTGTCATTGGACCATCGTCTTTCAAGCCCATCGCCTTGAGGGAACTCCTATAGACTTCTTCACGCTCCTGACGTGGCAGTTCCTTGGCTTGCTTTGGATCCATGATCTTTAGAGCGTTTTGCTGGATTCGCACTTCCTCGGCCGCTTTATCTTTGGCTTCTTTCTCCAACCGCAACTGCTCTGCCTGACCCAACGACTCAATTTCAGAGCGCATGCCGGACGCTCTCTGTTGTGTCGCCGGCGTGCAGGCTGCAAAGTCCTCAATCAGACGCATGACGTCCTCTGCATCGAGGAGAAGCATCTTATGTTGTACTTCAGCTTCGCGAACAGGGATGATCGCCGCCTCGCATTGCGAGGCCAATGCAAACTGTAGCCCGACGTGGAGATCTTCGTCCGCCACAAGGCTAATCAAAGTTGGAACATCGGACGGGGCCAGCTTCTGAGAAAGCGTTTCCTGTGACTGACGGTTGTAGCCCATCCCGTGCGGACCTAGATGCCGGCTGTGGAGGATAATGCGCCGAACCCGTTCGACAGACTGTGAGTCTGCCGCTGGTGATTGGGCATTTGCAGCGAGGCCGAGACTAGCTAGTATGAGAATGACGCCGCACTGTGAGCTCACGAGTGCCATTTTAGCTCCGAACCATCTTACAGAGTAGAGCCAGTGCGTTAATACGTTCTGTCTTACTGGGCAAAGTGAATCCTAGTATAAGGCAGTGGGAAACGGCAATTCCTGTGCTTGACAATATCGCGCCTGAATCACGGGGTACCCTTCCATAAACCGGTAAGGTAAGAGTTGCCGACAACGCGCCCGAAACACTCCAATCAGCCAAATATGCGGCGCGGGAGATGAGCCTCAATGCATCCCCTACTCGGTGTTGTCCAATTTAAGGGTCATCGTTTTGAAGTTTATGGTGACACGCTGTGCTTGTCGAAGAAGGTCGATCCCCAGATTGCCATAGAACCATTTGCTTTCGGTCCGCTGCTGGGTCTCAAGAATATGGGCCGGTTGAAGAGCAACGGACTTTCCGCCGAGTTCCAGCACCACTCTTGGTATGGACGTAACCGCAGACTTCTCGCCGCCACCCATCCCCAGTACCTTGTTAAGTTCGCGTGTGCTCGACTTGTGAATTAAATCGCGAGCAACACCGGCAAATTTTGGCCAAAGCTCAGAAGTCGACGCTCCCGTGTCCAAAACAAAGGTAAGCGCACGCCGCTCGAACCCGGCCTGAGTAATGAGATTCAGGCCGTCAAAAAACATGTTTGCTGCGGGCAGGTTCACAGGCGTCTTCAGGCCTGCGGGCGCTTCAGCAGCTTGCGGGCGATTAGCGCAAATAGACCGATGACTATGCCGGAGGCAAGACCGATGATTGGTCCGGCGAGAGCCATCATTAGTTTCGGGGCGTCCGGCAAGGGCATCGAAGTCATCATCGCGGCTTCTCGCGGGTGGTTGGCGATGTAGGGTCTGAACAACAAAATGTGCGAAGCAGTAATCCATACAGAGTTAGCCAGGCCCAGAAACAGTCCGTGCAGAAGAGGTTTCGCCGTAGCTCGCTTAGCAATGATGTAAGCACAGACCACAAAGATTACCAGCCAAAATGCCGGCTCTATGTTTGATGGGATGAAGAACACAGTGGCGATGCCCATCGCCAGTCCAAACAGGGACAGTTGAAAGATCAATTTCCAGTTCATGTCACCCTTCTTTCCAGTTCATATCCCAACCCGTGCTCCGACAATCATTCAATCGGCTCACATCTTAACAGCACATCGCAAACTTCCAACGCATTCTGATGTCCCTCGGATGCAATCAGATTGAGTTCTTTCCCAAGACCGTCCTTGGAAAAACCAGCGCTCGAGATACCTCCGAGCACCGACTTCTGAGCTGTTGTATTCTGCCGCGAGCTCGCGAAGCGGAAATTGCCAGACCTTTCATAGAGTTCCTCCCGGTCCCATTCGGAATTCCCGTGAACCATGCGCCGGTTCCCACGCTTTATTGAAGCTTAAGGAACAAGCATGGCTCATCGTGGTTCGTCATCGGACCAGGCGAAGCGTCCGAGCGCGTGGTCCTTCCGGACGCGATGAACTGGGTAGATGTGGTTGTGCGTGACTACGTACACCCCAGCGCGAAGCAGTTGGACCGCCATTAGGCTCTCCGTGAGGTTCTGCAGTCCATCGCTCCCCTCAAAACGACGGGAGTTTCTAGCTGCGGAAGCGCTCGCTGCAGGTAAAGCCCTATCTCGACCATCGTGTCGGTGCCGTGCGTGATGACGATGGGCGCATTCTCTTTCAAAATTGCTCGCACCATTCCGGGCACGAGAACACGGTCCTGGTCGGTCATCTCCAAACTATC
>WNFC01003625.1_pt1 | contig 16725 bp, 14 predicted proteins | sample 5400541 | NCBI WGS metagenome assembly WNFC01 (sample SAMN13153342, study PRJNA577476) | soil metagenome | isolation source: 120 cm saprolite under Douglas fir tree site 2 hole 2 replicate 1 | place: USA:California | collected 2015-04-18
TTGGCATATTTACTGGGGACTGGTTTGGGTGCGATGGGACAGCCGGAAATCCGTGTCCGACAGGCCTTACTCCGACGACATTGCTCAGTCTGAATGCGTTAAACACGACGGGCAAAAATGTTGTTGTCACCAACAAAGATGTAAGATTTATCACAAATGGATTCTTTGCCGATCAGGCCTTCGGAACTCCATTCGGAAACGTCGCACGAAACACCTTGAGCGACGCGAAGACCAACATCGTAAACTTCACTTTCTTCAAGACGGTCAAGGTCAAGGAGAACTTCAAGGTTCAGTGGCACATGACGCTGCTGAATGCATTCAATCACCCGAACTTCTCCTCGATCGATTCATTCATCGACGACGCTGGACTGACGCAACAAGGCACGGGATTCGCGAACCCATCGCTAACCAACGGCGGCATCGGGGCGGCCGTGGGTATACCGGGACGCAGCATCCGCTTCGGCATCAAGCTGTTCTGGTAAACGGCGAGGGCAGCAACCAGTTCTTTCCAGAGGGGGATGAGCAAAACCCATCCCCCCTCTGCTTTTTGGAGCCATCAAGACATTCGGGAGATAATTCCCGGGCCTGAGTTCCACGGATATGTGGGATGAAAGGCCTGGGGTATTTTTAGCGCAGGCGGCCGGGGGGATCGGCGGGGGAAGGCATCGCGGCGGTTCGCCGTGTGCTTGCTGTGTTTGGAGAGACGGTTGCGGGTGCCGGCTGGGGGATGCCGGCGCCGGTGTTTAGTTCGAGGTGGTCTTTGCCGCAGGCAGGGCAGTAGCCTTTGCCGGTATCTTCATCGCGCAGGCTAGCCAGTTCGTAGCACCCGCAGATGCAATCGCAGTAGCCGGTCTCGGAGGCCGTCTTGATGGGAATAAGCGCCATTGCAAGGGAATAGTACGTTTTCACGCGATTCCTTGCAAGCGAAGCGGAGGAAAAGCATTTGTCTATGTTTTCTTGGTCGAGTTTGTGCTGGATGAGAGTTCCGCAGACCGAGAGGTCCGGCCGTTTGGAACTCATGCTAAACCGGCTCCATCCTTTAATTGGCATGGAACAAAGAAGAAAAGAATGGCGGGATAACCCCGCTGCTACAGGTTCTTAAGTTGCGCCAGGCGGAATGGAGAGCCGAGGTGTTCCCGCAGATCCAGCCAGTGCTCCTCCGGAATGGTCATAAACACGTCAACCACCGCTGGATCAAACTGGCTGCCGGAGCAGCGCCGAATCTCTTCCCGCGCATGGGACATTGGCAAGGCTTTGCGGTAGGGGCGGTCGCTGATCATGGCATCGAGCGAATCCGCGACGGTAAAGATGCGCGCACCGAGCGGAATCTGTTCGCCCTTTAGTCCTCGGGGATAACCTGAGCCGTTAAAAAATTCCTGGTGCGCGAGCACGATTTCTGCTGCGTCACGCAAAAACGGAATGCGAATCAGCATGTTGTAGCCGATTTCGCAGTGCTTGCGCATGATCTGTTTTTCGTCGTCGTTCAGAGGGCCCGGTTTACGCAGAATGCCATCGGGAATGGCCATCTTGCCGATATCGTGGAGGAATGCGGCGCGCGCGAGGATGGGCAGATACGGGTCCGGCACGGGCATGGCCCTCGCGATCGAAATGCAAAAGGCGGTGACCCGCTGGCAATGTCCTTCCGTTTCGGCGTCCTTCAAGTCCAAAGCGCTTCCGAGGGCCTCAAGCGTGTCGTCGTAGGATTGCTCGAGTTCCATGTGCTTCACGGTGAGCTGCGCGGTGCGCTCCTCGACGAGCTGTTCCAGGTTGCGCTGATAATTGCGGTTTTCGATGACCAGCCGGCGGTGCTGAAGAGCGCGTCCAACGCCCAAAAAAAGCTGGTCCTTTTCGAAGGGCTTGAGGATGTAGTCATAGGCGCCGCGGCGAATGGCTTCCAGTGCTGTGGAAATGTCATGGATTGCCGTGACCATGATCACCGGCACTTCGGGATCGTATTGGCGCATCCATTCCAGCAGCCGGATCCCGTCCATCTCGGGCATGATCATGTCGCTCAACACCAGGTCGGGCGTTGCCTTCTTGACCTGGTCCTGCGCGACGCGGCCGTTCTGCACGGCCGTGCAGTGATAACCCTTAGACTCGAGCATGGTCGAGACGACTTCTCGAATCGCTTCCTCATCGTCCACGACGAGAATGTTTTCCATCTCCACGGTGGTTTGCCCCTGCTAGGCATTATATGTGACGGCACACACAATTGGGGATGGCCTTGCCCAGTCAGAAAACAGCGTGTTAGCGTCAATGAAGGGGATACTCTCAGAGCTTCTCGCCGTCCATAGCAAGCTTCGCGGCAGCACGATCACCGCAGCGACGGCATTACCGGCCGGGAGGCGGGCATCGTGTTGGCGAATCAAGGCCTGCTAGGGATCGCTTTCTTCGAAGCAACCGCCTCGATCATCTTGCTGGTTCTCTTTCTTCTTTTCCGGCGCGATCACCATGCGGGCTATTTCCGTTTTTGGCTTGCCGGGTGGTTCTGCTTTACTTTCTCATCGCTGTGCGAATTGACGCTGCTGATTCGTCAGCTTCCAGGATTGGGTCTGGCAAGCATCTTGGCGCAAGCCGCTGCCCTGATTCTTTTCCTGGTAGCCGTGGTGCACTGCTCGGCGGGCTCGGAGCGGCGAATCTGGTCTGCGGTTCCGCTGATCGGCTTGATCCTGGCGGCCATCTACTACTTCGAACGGCAAGGCCCGCAGCAGATCTCTTCCCTGCACTGGGAAACTGCCATTTTCGAGACCGTTATATGCCTGCTTGCGGGCTGGCTGATGTTGAGGTCGGAGATGGCGCGCCGCAGTCACGGCGCACAGCTCCTTGCCGGGATATTCCTGCTGAGCGGACTGCATGGGCTGGACCGTCCGCTTTGGCTGAATAGCCCGCTCTTCCTGTTTCGAGCGGCTTTCGACCATTTTCTGGGAGTTTCCTTGGGAATCGCCATGGTTGTGGTTGTCCTGGAAGGTGCCCGCAGTCGAAGCGAAGAGCTGAATGACAAGATGCGTCGCCTGACGCTCTTGACAGCCGCTAGCACGCAGACGCTTTCCGTCCAGGAAGTGATTGACCAGGTACTGTCGCATCTCGTGGAGAGTCTTGAGGCTACCCACGGCATCGTCCGGCTGAGGGAAGGCGAAGGAAGTTCGGCGCAACTCGTAGTGCGGGCATCCGTAGGATTTGACCACTCGTACTTGACTCGCTATGCCCGGCTCTCCGCAATGGAGCCTTGGGCACAACATGTGTTGAAGGGAGAATGCCAGTTCTTGCAGTCCAATGAAGAGTGGGATCCCACGGCTCGGAAGAGAGTGGACGAAGCCGGATTGAAAACGCTCGTCACTCTGCCGCTTCCCGGCAAGCAAGGGCCGTTGGGGGTCATCGCCGTCGGTTCGACGCGCCAGGAACGCTTTCAGCCCGACGAACTATCTTATCTTGTCAACATCGCGAACTTGCTCGGCTTGACGCTGCAGAACGTGAACCTGTTTGAGCAAGTCACCGCAGTCCAGCGTCAGTGGGAATACACCTTCGATTCCATTGGAGACCCGATCCTGGTCCACGATCCCGCGGGGCGCATTCTGCGCAGCAATCAGCGGTTGAGCCAGCTCCTGGGACGTCAGGGGAGCGCGCTTGTCGGCCGAAGCGTCATGGAACTCCTGCCCATCCAAAACGCCAGCTATAAAAGTTGCCCATACTGCGAGGGAGTCGGCGGTGAAGGCGACGAGCCTGATCCATGGCTGGCGGGATATTTCCTGGCCTCCAACTCCACGTTCACGGACCCCAGTGGATTGCAACTCGGCACCGTGCATGTCTTGAAGGACATTACCGATCGAAAGCGCGCGGAGGAAAAATACCGTACGCTGGTGTCCAGCGTTCAAGAGGGCGTGTTTATCTCCACTCCCCAGGGGCGCTTCTTGGATTTCAACGATGCGCTTCTTCGAATGACCGGCTATGAAAAACGCGAGGAGCTGCTGGCTGTGGATATTCCCACTGCGTTTTACGCCAATAGCTCGGATCGCGAAAGGCTCAAGAAGCTTCTGCAGCAGCACGGCACAGTCGCGGATTTCGAGTTCGATATGCGGCGCAAGGACGGCGAAATACGCACCATGCTGGAATCTTCCATCGCGGTCAGAGATGCTGTTGGAAACGTGACGGCGTTTCAGGGATTTTTGCTCGACATTACGGAGCGGAAGCAAGCCGAGTCCGAAATCCGGCGCCGCAACCGCGAACTCCTGGTATTGAATTCGATCGCCCAGACGCTGACCGAATCGCTGGACCTGAGCGATTCCCTGCATCGCACGCTGCGTCAGATGGCCGAGCTTTTCAGCTTGGATACCACCTCGCTCTATCTGTTCGAGCAGGATGGCGCGCTGTTACGGCGCATCGCGGCGGTTGGACACCGTTCGGAGTTTTCAAGGCAGTTTCCACCCGTCTCCGTGAAGCCGGAGCTGATGCAGCACGTCAAGGCTGCGCACGCGAAGTTTCTTTCCGTCCAGGGCTTGTCGCTGCCGCAGATTTTCCGCGACATCCAGGCAAGGGAGGAGCTTGTTGCGGCATACGTCGTCGTTCTGTGGTCCAAAGACCGCGTTATTGGAGGTCTGGTCGTCGGCAGCCGCACGCCTCGTGAGTTCTCTCCGGCCGACGTGAACTTGCTCATCGCCGTCGGCAGCCAGATTTCCAGCGCCATCGAGCGTTCCATCCTCTATGAGGAGACTCGCCAGGCTTACGAAAACCTGCGCCGCACCCAGGAGCAATTGCTCCACAGTGAGAAGCTGGCAGCGGTCGGGCAGTTGATCTCTGGCGTCGCGCACGAATTGAACAACCCGCTAACCGCCATCCTCGGCTACAGCCAGTTGTTGACGTCCAGCGGACAGATGGGACAGCAAGGAATCGAGTATGCTGACAAACTTTACAAGCAGGCACAGCGCACACACCGCATCGTGCAAAATCTCCTGAGCTTTGCCCGCCAGCATAAGCCGGAGCGTGTTCCTGTGCAGATCAACCAGGCCCTCGAGGAGACACTGGGCTTGCGTGATTATGACTTGCGCATGCACAACATCCGTGTCCACCTGGACCTGGCGGAGAATGTCCCCATCACGTCCGCCGATCCACACCAGCTCCAACAGGTCTTTCTGAATTTGGTGAACAACGCGGTTGACGCGATTCTGGAAAACTCGGCCGATGGCGATCTTTGGGTACGCACCGGACTCAATGGCGACCGGCTATGCATTGAGTTCACCGACAGCGGACCCGGCGTGAAGGACGCTTCACGCGTTTTCGATCCCTTCTACACGACCAAACCCGTCGGCAAAGGAACGGGTCTAGGCCTGAGCATTTGTTATGGGATCATCACGGAACACGGGGGAACCATTCGCGTAAATAATATCCCCACGCGGGGCGCGTCTTTTACCATCGAGTTGCCTCATCAACCAGTGGCCTCTCCCATCTTTTTTACTCCGGGACAAAAGCCCACCTTAGGGAGGGATGGACGAATCCTCCTGGTGGATCACGATGATTCAGTGCTGGAGGCAGTCGGGACCATTCTGCGTGGCCGCGATCATCAAGTAAAGACGGCAAGAGACATTCGTGAAGCCCATGCGCTGCTGCAAAATGAAGAGTTTGACCTGATCGTCGCGGATCTGCATGTTTCTGACGACGCGAACGGGGGCGGCCTAGGCGAATGGCTGGCCCTGCATAAGCCCGCGCTCAGCCGCAAATTGATCTGGATGTGTGCCGTTGCGCCCTCTGAAGATGCAGGCGAGAACATGGCGGTGAATGGCCGTCAGATTCTTCAGAAACCTTTCAAGGCGACCGATCTTCTTGCGGCCGTGGATGATTTGCTGCTAAACAGCTCCCAGGCCGCGGCGATTCATCGATGAAGCCAACTCTGCGGCAGCCGCGGCACGCTCCCCGAGCTCATTCAGCGCCGCTTCCATTCGAACACTCAATCCACTGACCAAATCACTGAGGCCGTCCAGCTGCGCCATCGGGGCGAAGCCCGCCAAAAGCTTCCATCGAATTATCTGGTATCGCCACACAAATTTTGCTATGAGACGAAGTCTTTCGAACTCGCGCGTAGCAGCTACTTCCGGAGATAGCAGTGCAATCACTCTCGCCATCCGCAGCAGACTCTCGAAATCCCCACGCAAGGCAGCCAGATAGGCCAGGGCGATACCCACGCGCTCCCGGCGGACGCGCCGTTGCACTCCGCGAGGAGTTCTCTTGGAGAGGTAGTTGTAATCCGCCGGAGCCAAGGCTTGGCGGATCTGCGGCAAGTAGGTTGTGTGGCGCTGGCCACGCTCCTCCAACCAGCGCGGATCGGTCTGGAGATTCTTCCCCTCCCGTGGCTTCCACAATGTCCAGCCGAGGGCAAGGAGCAAGAGGGCGATGGGACCGAAGAATAGAATGAGCGTGACACTCAATTTCGAGTAACCTCTGGTTTCCAGATTTTGCACAACTGATCATTTAGCGATCGCAATCGCAGGTTGATCTGTGGTGCAAGCGATTGATATACGCCCAGGGGGAGAAGAGTTTCTTCTGGAAGGGCTTCGCCTTGCGGTTTGCGAAGGGTCCAGGACCACAGGAGCAAGCTTGCGAGAAACGCCAGCATCCCCAGAAAATTCCAGAGCGCGACATAGTTGTCGAGGAAGCGCTCGAGAATCGTGTTGTTCAGCACGCTGAAACACGAATAAAGGCAAAACCCTACCGCCAGAGAGCTGTCGGTGGCCTTAGCTTTCACGCCGTAATAACGCATAAAAACGAATACGGCAACGATCACTGCGGCAATTGCCAGTTCCAGGCCCCGCTCGGCTTTTGGCAGCACAAATCCCAATCCGCGCCTCGCCGCGAGGCCGGAATACAACAACACGAAGGCCACACACGCCAGAAGAACGCGCCAAGCAAGCGCCCAGACCCCGCGATAGCGCGACAGAAGATGCTTGCATACTTCTGTGACCGCCAGAGCTCGCGCGCACAGCACCAGAGCCTGCATCCCCCATGCGATGGGCCAGGAAGATCGCGAGAAAAACCCCCATCGGCTATATAGGGCGAATACCGAAATGCCCAAAGTCAGGTTCAAGAGAACATAGAGCGAGAAAGCCGGAAAGGCGCGGTAATTCTTGCGGAGCCCAAGCAGGACCAAAAGCAATGCGCCTGCCGCCAAGTTGACGGCCCACAGGATCTGCTGGGATTGCGAGATCTCTTTTAACACGCGCGCATCTTAACACATGCGCACGTGTCAATTGAATAGTTGGTTTGGCTCCCCTCCGTAGTCCAAGAGTACTGGGCTGAACCCGCGCGGTTCAGCCCATTTGAACAATTAGAGCACTCTCATGCGACAACAGGCAGGCGACCCAGTGAAGGCGGACCCGGCGGAAGAGGCCAGCCATCGGCGACGAGCGTTGTGGTTGAGTTGGGCGGACCCGGCGGAAGAGGCCAGCCATCGGCGACGAGCGTTGTGGTTGAGTTGGGTGGACCCGGCGGAAGAGGCCAGCCGTCGGCCACGAGTGTTGTGGTCGAGGTGGGCGGGCCAGGCGGGAGAGGCCAGCCATCGGCGCTCAACGTGCGATCGATTGTGACGGGTTTACCGGCTGAGGGGTTGCCGAGCCCCACAATAGGAAGTACCATCAATAGGGCCAAAGCAGAAACTGCCACGACGATTGCTGTTCTTTTCAAGGGAGTATCCCTCCTGAAGAACAGGGTGAGGAGGGATAGCTTTGGCGAGGCCGAATGCTGGAAAATGTTCCGTATGCGGAACACCAGGGCGGAATGAGAACGCTTACACAACTTCAGCAAAACCGCAGAGTCATTCAGGACTTCACAGCGACAACTCTTGCGGGCATTCCCGGGTTATATGCCCGGCTGGTCTATATAGCTTCCTTGCGCGATCTCTCTAGCGGCCGGTATGAACATGCCGGCCTTGCCGCGCTTTATCCGGAAGCGGCCATCCAGCAAGCTTTGCAGCTTTGCCATGAACAGATTTTGGAACGGATACTGGAAACTCCGCTCTCCAGCCAGGAGCAGGATTTACGCGCTTGCCTTGCAGGCATGGAAGGCGGGTTGTCTGTAGCGGTTTCTCACTGGCGCCGCAACGAAGCGTACCGGGTTCTTGTGCCGGAAGCGGCGCCAGACTATCTCAAGGAGCTTTTCTGCTCGAATCTCCGCGCTATCCTTGAGATTCTCGATGCGGAACGCTCTCCGGCCCGTTCAAGCGCGTAACCACGCCCGTTACGCGGCCCACGATTTCCGCTTCTTCCGGCACGCGCCACGTCTCCGGTAAACAATGCGACAGCGGGTGCGGTTGCATGACCAGCCGCGAGCCTTCCTGATGAAACCACCCGCAACGGTATCCATCACGCACCTCGACGAAATACATCGGCCGATCATGTTCTGTGGTCCAATCGCCATCATCGATTTTCCGCACCGACCCATCAACCAGCACGATGCTTCCAGGACGCAACAACGGCATCATTCTCCGGTCTGACATGCCGATATACCCGTAGAAGTGATGACTCTGCCCGTTCGTGAGCACACCTTCAAAGTTTCCCCATTTTTCCACCATTCGCGACAGAAATTCCGTTCGCCGCGGATCGAACGCGGGGTCAAATTTCATCGGTATGCGCAACGACGTCGGCGCCGCCATCAGATGCGTCTTCGGCACCGCGATCGACGTTCCATCGTGAAAACACTCCTCGATGGGCACATCGTACCAGCGAAAAATTTCCAGCGGATTCAACCGGTAAATGGCCGCCAGCGTATACAATTTGTGCAGACCCGGCACGACTCCGCGATTTTCAATATCCGCCAGCCTGCTTATGTGCACAATGAAGTCGGGACGGCCTCGGCGCGCCGCTAATTCATAGCTGGCGCGCTCCACATCCCGGTAGGTGAGTCCGAGTCGCTCGCGGGCTTGCCGCAGACGAAAACCGGGAAGCATCAATCCTCTCGTGGGCTGAGTGGATCCCTGTAAGCAGAGTACAATAGAATTACCACCCTGTTAAGTTTTCGGAACAAACGAATCGCCGGGACGCAGCAGCCTGTTGAAAAGTGCAGTGGCTTTGCTTCGCGGCATCTCTTGCGGGCATAATTCCCGCTTTCTCCAGTCGCCCCAGCCAGGTGAACTGCCGCACGATCACCCTCTTCAAGCGAAAAGTTGCTCTCGGCTATCGCTCTTACGCATACGCTATCACCTATTAGCGGGCTGATAGGGAAGGAAGATCCTTGCTCGGACAGCAATTTACAAGCTTCCGGTCTTCCACAGGTCGTGGTAGTCTGAACACACCCGCCCGCAGTTTCCAACACAGCTTGCTTGGCGGCGTGTTTGGTAAGTCGTGCGTTTTCTATCGCTTAGTGGCGCACGCCGCTTGGCAGCCCGGATGCAAACGATGCCTCGGAAGACAATTCGCGCGCGCCGTAACGCCAAGGCAACGGGCCGCCATCTAACAAGAAAGGAGGCTGGAGCGATGTCCGGCAGAAAATTCTTCCGAAGGCTCGTCAGAAGCGTTGTGTGCCTTACCGCCGGACTGCTGACATTCGCGGCCTGCGCTTACACCGACTACCGCCTCTGGCCCCTGGACTTGGAGGCTCCACGGTACCCTGCTCTTCCCGCGCCCCACATCCAAGCCAACCGGCTAGTCCTCCCGTTTGCGCCCGGTGTGGCCTCCGCGAAAGTCACCACTTTCCACGACCAGCTCGAAGCCTTTCTCCATTTCGAATATCTGCGCGGCCGCGAAGCCCGGAACGGTGGCGACACTTCGCGTATCTTGCTGACTGCCATCGATACCGCCACCGGTCCGTCTTACGAAGTCTTCATCGTTTGCGACAACGACCTGCTCACGGCCGTCCCCCACCTGGCGCAACTCGAAGGCCGCAACCTCATCGCTCGTTACGACCTGAATACGTGGACGGCAAAAGACTTTGCCTACTATCAGCAGCAAAGCCACACGTTCGACGTTGCGTATGGCGTGCCTACCGAGCAGAAGCTCGAATCCCTCAATTCTTTTCAGCTTCTCCCCGCGCTGGCCAGGTTTCTTGTCTTCAAGTCGCAAACTGACAATCGCGTGATCGAAAGATCCGACGCCGCTCCCCGTCCCCTGACGCGCGAGCAGGCCACGCAGCTCGCCGCCGATATTCTCGATGTCGCCAAGTTCTATTCTCTTCCGCTCGACTACTTCCTCGGCGTCGGCGCCATGGAGAACGATTACATGGACGTCAACGGTGACCTTACCCATGCCGTCTGGAAGAAGCGCGCTCAGCGGGATGACATCGTTCTTCGCCGTGGCCGCAAGCGCGTCATGGTTAGCGACTACGCTATGGGCACCTGGCAAATCACGCGTGAAACCCTTCGCGCCGCGCATCACCTCTACCTGAAAGATAAACGCGACTACAGCATGCTGCCTGCTCGCCTGCGGCCTCCGCGCGTCCTGAACCTCAATTCCGTGGATGACGCCGTGCTCACCACTTATGCCGGTCTGCTGCTCCGTGGCTTGCTCGATCATTTTGGCGGCGACGTCGACAAAGCTACGGGCGCGTACAACGGCGGCGTCAAGACTCCCAATCCCGCCTATGCCGCCGGCGTAAAGACCGTCGCCGAATACGCCCGCCGTGTTCTCGAGCACGCCACTGCTCTCGACGATCCGGCGTCCGAGGCTAAGAATCCTGCCACCACCACCCAGTCCGCCGGCCCCACTCCGTCGGGCGTACAGGCGCCATCCTCCACGCCCGCTCCCTCCACAACGCCGCCGGCAACTGCCCTGCAGCAAAAACAGCCTTGGCGCCGCGACGACGATTGAACTCTTCTGCATCCATTCGCCTTCTTCGCCGTCCCTAACGAACCGAAGTACTAAGAGTTTCCGCCGTCCGTCGATTACAGCATTCACCTGATTGCCACGACAATCGGCGGATGATATCCCATCATTGAGGTACGATGAGTGGAGGCTCCCTGAAGCATACTGCGGAGCAGTACCCACGCCACCGCATGCCCACGTCTCCACGAATTCACTTGCAAAGGAGATTGTGACTTCGTCGCCCGTACTCTGCATGCCAGCTCTCCTCCCCGTGCGGATATGGCCAGAGTCTAGTTCACATGTCTTTCGATCCTAATCTCGAAGGGAGACATGAGAAGCGTCTTCCGATCGTCGTTGTGGTGGGCCTCGCAGGCGCCGAGCGTCCGCATGGCAATGGAGAAGAAAAGACCTACACCGACAACGTCAGTCCTCACGGAGCCCGCGTAATTTCCCGGCATTACTGGCAGCCTGGCGAAGAGGCGCAGGTCACTCCGTTTAAGTACGGAACACTCGTATGCGGAAAAGTGGTCTACTGTAAGAGATTGGCGAATGATCGTTTTCTCGTGGGATTAAGTTTCTCGCAGCGGCCGGTTCATTGGTCTACCTTCACCTACCCCGGCGTCTCGTAACCCGCTGAGTCATTGCAGCCCTTTGCGCTTCTGCGGTGCGCCGTTCTTGCGTCTTTCTTCGGCCATGTCCTTTGGCAACTCCGTCAGCGCGTCCAGCGCATGCCCCATCATTCCGCTCTTTTTCCTTCCCCCATAAATCGTGACTTTCCCGTCGACCACATTGCCGATGTACCGCCCTGCGGAAAGAAACTGCATCACTTTGTGTCCTGCTTTCGCCAATTGCGCCCAACGCGATTCTGTCTTCGGATTTTGTTCCAGCCCGCGCAATGGTTGCCTCTCAAACACAAAATCCACTTCGCACAGCTGCTTCCGCGGGGTCTCCCGCACCGGAAACCTCTGTCCGTCCAACTCCACCTCCGCCGCGCCTTCCACCAGCGCTCCACGCCAAACCGCGACTAGCGCCTCCTCCAGCGTCATCGTCTCCTCCACAACCGCGCCGTGCCGCCATTCATGGCACCCACGCCAGACCGTCGGGTTGCCTCCCCGTAGACACGAATCCGGTGACTTCCAAAGTCTTCAAGTCCACAACGGCGACTTTGTCCTTCCCGCTGACGGCCACGTACGCGCGGGAACCATCGGGGACAATCACAATTCCCGCTGCGCCGCCTAGGAGATTGAATTGCTTGGCCTCTTTCCGCGTATCCGCGTCCAGCAGCACGAGATTGCTGCCCGCCCCGGCGCCCAGACCGGAAATCAGAACTCGCTTGCCATCCGGCGTGAACTTCAGCCGGTTGGCTCCCTTCAGCGAGATGGGCAGAGTTTGCGTCACGCGTTTGCTAGCCACGTCGATGATCGTCACGGTGGCATCCTGCGCGTTTGCCGCCCAGATTTCCTTGCCATCGGGCGACACGTCAAAACCTTCCGCTCCATGCCCGGCCGGCACGTTGGTTACGCGCCATGTTTTTCGCGGGCCGCCGGGCGGCGGACCGGCCCTTGGGGGAGGACCACCAGCAGGAGGCGCGGAACCCGGCGGACCATTGCTACCCAGAGGTGGACCGAAACCGCCACCTGAAGGGGAAACTTGCTCGATGATGCTGATCGTGCCGGAACCGACATTGGAAGTGACAATCCTGTCGAGACTCTCGTTGACCGCTACCATGTGTGTTCTGTCCTGCCCAGTGCCGAGAACCCAATCAACGCTTTGCGTCGCAGGATCGTAGCGGCCAATGATCTTGTTCGTCTCCGCGGTGAAGTAGAGCTTGCCGCCGGCGAACGCCAAACCATGCGCGGAGTGCAGCGCCCCGAGATGGATCGGCGGCAGCGCCTTCTGGGCGGCGAGATCGACCACGGAAATGGTGTTCAGAACGCCGTCGGAACCGCCGTAGTTCGAGATGTAGGCAAGTTTGCCATCCGCCGATGTCACAATTTCATGGGGATCCGGCCCGGCGGGAACGCGCGACACAATCCGCAAGTTCGCAGGATCGACAATGGCGAGCGAATTGTCGCTCTTCTCCAGTACCAGCAACGCCGGCGAAGGCGTTTGTGCCGCCGTGAAATTCGCGCCCAGCAGGAAAACGCCAAGCACCGCCATACAGCAAATCGAACGCCTTGATTTCATGGATTTCATGGTCATATTTCCTTCCGCCCGCACAAAACCTCCTCCAAATATTACACCACATCTCCTGACGGCCAGTCTCCGCCCATCAATGTGCCAAGAAGAGCCACAGTCCAACTGCCAGAGGCCTGAATCGCCCGAGCATTCTTCCGCGGCGAATCCGCTTGTACACACTTGCTTCCATTCCTGCGGCTCCAGCGTCAAAGGCCTTATATCGCGGCGCGCCACAGTTCTTAGGGGCCACGTCCTCCGCCGCTCTTTTCCGGGGGGGGCATTCCATGACACGACGCAAACTCTCGCTGCTTTTGTTGCTGGCCGCATCTATCGGTGCGCCGTTGTGGGCTGGCACGCATTCCGCCGCCGCCTTTAAGAAGTTGCAATCGCTCTCCGGCGACTGGGAAGGCAAGGACGCTCACGGCATGGCAGCGAAGACCAGCTTCAAGGTTCTCGCCTCCGGCACTGCCGTCATGGAAACGCTCTCCCCTTCGGACATGGAGGAGATGGTTACCATTTACAGTCTGGACGGCGACGGTGTCGCTCTCGTCCACTACTGCCCCACCAACAACCAGCCGCGCATGCGCGTGGTGCCTGATTCCGATAACATCAAGGAACTTAGCTTCGATTTCGAGGGCGCCGGCAACCTCAAATCACCTTCCACGGGTCACCAGCATCACCTCGTAATTCGCTTCGACGATGCCGAACATTTCATGGAAACTTGGACTTGGCGCGAGGATGGCAAAGACATCCCCATGCTCTTCCACTTCACCCGAAAGAAAAATTGAAATAGGCTCGGGCTCCTATCCCGCCTAGAAGGTACCCATCGCTCATCCGCTTTCGGACGGCTCCAACTGGATTCTGCTATCCTGAGAACGATATGGCCTCTCGCTTGAAACATGTCTCGTTCGGGCTGCGCGCTCTCATCTTGAGCCTGGCCTTTTTCCTTGGCGCCATCGCCGTCCGCCCCCAGGAAGCTTCCGTCACTCCTCCTCCCGCGGATTCCAAGCCCGCCACCGATGCCGACTTCATTGCTGCCGCCGACGAAGTTCTCGGCCAGATGAGCCAAATCACTGGCCTGAAATTGGTTACGCCGCTCAAAAAATCTCTCCGTTCGCGAGAAGAAATTCGCGCCTATGTCATCAAGCAGATGAACGAAGAAAAGAATCCCGCTGAACGCTATGCCGACCAGCGCAGTGCGGAAGCCTTTGGCCTTCTTCCCAAAGGATTCGACCTCGACAACTTTATGGTGAACGTGCTCACCGAACAGGTCGAAGGCCTTTACGATCCGAAAACGCGCGAATTTTACATCGCGGACTGGAGCCCGCTTGCCGACCAGCGCATGGTCATGGCCCATGAATTGACGCACGCCCTCGAGGATCAGCATTTCCAGATTGAGGCGTGGTTAAAAGCGGCTCACCCCAATGAAGATGCCGAGCTGGCGCGCGACGCCGTGCTCGAAGGCAGCGCCATGGCCGCCATGGTCGACTACCTGATGCTCGGCACCGGACGCTCCCTGAAGGATGTGCCGGACTTCGACCCGGGCATGCTGATCGGCGATCTGGGCAGCACTCCGACGCTGCAAAAAGCTCCGCCTTTCCTCAAGGACACGCTGATCTTCCCGTATATTGGCGGACTTACGTTTTCGGCCGCAGTCCTGAGGAATACCGGCTGGGCGGCTCTATCGGCGGTGTTCGAGAAGCCGCCGGTCTCCACGCAGCAGATCCTCCACCCGGGGCTCTATCGGTCCGGCAAGATTCCCGCAACTGTCACTCTTCCGCGGTTTGAGAAATTGCTCGGTGACAACTGGTCGAAGCTCGATGAAAACACCATGGGTGAATTCGGCTGGAAGGAGGTCTTGAAGCAATTCCTCGATAGCGACCGGGCAAAGAATTTGGCGGCCGCTTGGGATGGCGACCGTTATGCCGTCTTTGAGCACAAACAAACGAAGAAGCTCATCATGGTGGCGCGCCTTCATCTGGACAGCGAAATGCGCGCGGCGCGCTTCTTCGGACAATATTCGGAAGCCCTCGAAAGGAAACATTCGGAGCGCTCGAATTTGCTCCGCCGCCCGAATTTTTTTTCGTTTGATACTCCCGATGGCGGCGTGTTCCTGGATTGTTTGGGAGACGAGTGCGTGACCATGGAAGGCACGACTCGCAACATCTTCGACGCTTTCACTAAAGCCTTGAACTGGCCTTTGGCTCCCCAACCGCCGGAAAAACTCGGGTCCGTTCCTGCCAAAACCGCGATGATCCCGGCATCTGGAAAAAACATTGTCGCCGCAAGAGGTCCAGGTCTAAGTTCCCAACTTCCTGCAGAGCCCGGATGTTCTTACTCTGCACGCTGAACGGCAAGAAGCGTCAAATCGTCCGTTTGCTTCAAACCCTCTCCAAAGCTCAGCAGGTCTTCTAGACATTTAGAGATCAGCCCCGCAGGCTCTATCCCTGTGTGCCGCGTTGCCAGCGCGCGGATTCGGTGGAGACCATACTCTGCACCTGCGCGATTCCGCGCCTCCGTCAACCCGTCGGTATATAGGAACAGAGTGTCACTGTGAGCCAGTGCGAGCCGATGGACAGGGAAGCGCGTGTCACAGAACATTCCCAGAGGCACTCCCGTGGAATCATTTGGCGTTGCTCCGTCACCATGGATGTGAAGGACGGGAAGGTGGCCTGCACTGACAAACTCCACCGTACCATCGTGGGCAGCTCGTCCCACGACGAGAGTCGCGAATTGCCCCGCGAGTGTGCTCTCGCAGAAAATGCGGTTGGCGTCTTCCACCATGCGATCGAGCGGGAGACCGGCTTCGGCGAGGCTGCGAAATGTTGCATGGAGGTGGCTCATGAGCATCGAAGCGGCAACACCCTTGCCCGAAACATCTCCCAACATAAAGAGCAGGCCACCGTCTGTTTCGAAGAGATCGCAGTAATCGCCGCTCACCATGCCTGCGGGTTGATAGTGGTAGCGCGCGTCCCAGCCATCTGGTGTCAGGCCGGGTTTCGGCAAGAGAGCGCGCTGGATGCGTGCGGCCAGGGAAAGATCACTTTCCAAGGCGCGCTGTTCGGCGATCGTAAGATGGTCCAGACAGAAGCGCACCAACGGATCGGCCAGCAGGCGCTCCGCTTCAATAGTGTCGTGACACGTCTCGCAGAGCCCGAACGTTCCTTGATCGATACGGCTCAGCGCGGTGTCCACCGCCGTCAACAATTGAGAAAGAGAAGCATCGGCGGTGGGCGAATGCAACGCCTCGTGAAGGCGCTCGCGGCGTTGTTCCAGTTCGGTGCGCAAATACGCTTGTTCGGCAGTGGCCATACTACCTCCTGCCACAGGTTGCTGTTTTGCGGCTGAGCTTTCCATCCGATTTCCTCCTTTGAATCGAGGAGTACGGGAATTGGCTTAACAACGGCGATCTCGGCTCTACGCTTCTGATTTGCCGCCAAAGCGTCAAAGAGCAAGCGGTCTTGCCAGGCCGTCGGCGATTTTCATTTGATGCTGTAAACGCTCAAGACGGTGCAGGAATTTTTGTTCCAGACGCGCGGTTCGCGCCGCGAGATATGGATCGCGCGAGCCACGGTGAGCAGCGCCGCGCTGCCGTCTGAGTTTTGCAAGGCCGAGCTGCGTGAACTCCGTGGCTTGGCGCAAGTCCTTGACATAACGCTCGAAGTGGATGGCCAACTGCTCGCAAGCTTGAACGCCGCTCTCGGGATCGCCAACGATTTCCTGCCAGATTTCCGCTGCGCGCACGCGTTCACCGTGCTGCTTGGCCATC
>WNFC01003626.1_pt1 | contig 16723 bp, 16 predicted proteins | sample 5400541 | NCBI WGS metagenome assembly WNFC01 (sample SAMN13153342, study PRJNA577476) | soil metagenome | isolation source: 120 cm saprolite under Douglas fir tree site 2 hole 2 replicate 1 | place: USA:California | collected 2015-04-18
CCCGATCACGTTGCGGGGCGCTCGGGTCAGCGCGTCGGTCTGGGCGCTCGACGAGCTCGCCGCGGGCGTGACGATCGCCGGGCCGGCAATCCTGGCGGGGCGGAACGCGACGGCCCTGGTCGAGGCCGGGTGGCGCGGGGCGGTGCACCAATGCGGCGCCGTACTGGTGCAGCGCACATGACCCTCGACGCCGTCGGGCTTGAGGTGATGGGGCACGCCTTCGCGTCGATCGCGGAAGAGATGGGCCTCCTGCTCATTCACTCCGCCGTGTCGCCAAATATTCGCGAGCGGCGCGATTGCTCGGCGGCGCTGTTCGACGCCGCCGGCGAAATGATCGCCCAAGCGGCCCACATCCCGGTGCATCTCGGCGCCATGCAGGAATCGGTCGCGGCGGTACGCGCGCTCGCGCCCCCTCCCGCCCCGGGCGACATCTTCATCCTCAACGACCCTTACACTGGCGGCTCCCACCTCCCCGACATCACGCTCATCAGTGCCATCGAAGTCGACGGCGCCGTGGGCGGCTACAGCGTCGTGCGGGCGCACCACTCCGATGTCGGCGGTGTGCAGGCCGGGAGCATGCCCGCCGGTGCGCGTGAGATCTTTGCGGAGGGCGTGATCGTGCCGCCGCTGCGCCTGACGGCCGACGTGGAGCGCTTCCTGCTGGCCAACGTGCGGACTCCCGAGACGCGGCGCGCCGATCTGGCGGCCCAGCGGGCGGCCGTGACACGAGGGGCTGAGGGGTTGCGCGCCCTGGCCGCGCGGTACGGCTGGGCTGCCGTGCGCGAGGCGGCTACGGACCTCCTGGACTACGCCGAGCGGCGCGCGCGCGATGCCCTCGGCCGGTTGCAAGCGACCGACCTCACCGCAACTGATTGGCTCGAGGGAGACGGTGCCGGCGACGCGGACTTGGGTGTGAGCGTCCGGGTCGACATCGCCGACGGCGTCTTCCACGTCGACTTCACGGGCACCGCTCCGGCGGCGCGCGGCAACGTGAACTGTCCGCTCGCGGTAGCGCGCTCGGCGGTGCTGTTCGTCGTGCACACGCTCCTGCCCGAGGATGTACCCACCAACGGGGGCGTGCAGCGCGCGGTGCGCATCACAGCACCCCCGGGGTGCCTCGTGAACGCGCGCTTCCCGAGCGCGGTGGCGGCCGGCAACGTCGAGACGTCGCAGCGCATCGCCGACACGGTGTTTCTGGCGCTCGCCGCCGGCGGCATCGCGGTGCCGGCCCAGGGCCAAGGGACGATGAACAATGTCACGTTCGGGGCGAGTGGCTGGACGTACTACGAGACGATCGGGGGCGGGCAGGGAGCGAGCCACGGTGCACCCGGACCTTCCGGCGTGCACGTCGGCATGTCGAACACCCGTAATACGCCCATCGAGGTGCTCGAGATGGAGTACCCCTTGCGCCTTAAGACTTACGCCTTGCGCCGGGGCAGTGGTGGTGTGGGCCGGTGGTCCGGTGGGGAGGGTGTGATCCGCGAGTTCGAGGTGCTCGCTCCCATGGAGGCGAGCATTCTCGCCGAGCGGCGGCGTCACGGCCCCCGCGGCGCCGCGGGGGGGCGCGACGGGGAGCGCGGGTCCACCTGCTTGAACGCTGTGCCGCTGGCTCCTAAGGTCAGCGTGTCGCTCGCCCCCGGCGACGTGTTGCGCCTGGAGACGCCGGGTGGCGGCGGTTGGGGCAAACCCGAACGCGGAGACAACGGATGACGTGGGTGCTCGTGGCTCTCATCGGCCTGGTGGGAGGCGTGGTATCGGGGTTGTTCGGCGTTGGGGGCGCGATCGTGATCGTGCCCGCCTTGGTGCTGCTGGTCAAGCTGCCGCCGCACATGGCCAGCGGCACGTCGCTCGCATCGCTGCTGTTGCCGGTAGGGCTGCTCGGCGCGTTGGAGTACTATCGCCGGGGACAGGTCAACATCCCGTACGCCGTCATCCTTTCCGCCGGGCTGTTCATCGGGGCATTCATCGGCGCGCATCTCGCCGGCGAGGTGTCGGACGTGGCGCTGCGGCGGGCCTTCGGCGGGCTCCTCCTGCTCGTCGCCGGAAAGCTGCTGCTCGGCTAGGCGGTCGTCTCGAACACTTTTCCCTCCACGAACAGTCGGAACAGCTCCTGGTCGAGCTGCCCGGAGCGTACCTCGTCCGCCATGATGTCCAGGGCGCGCGCGGGCGCCACGGCCGCCTTGTAGGGACGGTCAGCCGCGCTCAGCGCGTCGTAGATGTCGCTGATCGTCATCATGCGCGTCTGAATCGGGATGGCCTCGCCGGTCACCCGGCGCGGGTATCCCTTGCCGTCGAGCTTCTCGTGGTGTCCATACGCGATCATGGGGATGTGCTGGAGCTCGCGCGTCCAGGGGATCTGCTGCAGGAACCGGTACGTGTTGGTGACGTGGCTCTCGATCTCGAGGCGCTCGGTCTCGTCGAGTGAGCCCTTGGGGATGGTGAGGTAGCGCATCTCATCCTCGGTGAGGTAGGGATGCGGGCGGCCCGTAGGATCCTCGTACGAGCGGCGGGAAAGGTGGAGCAGCGCTTCGAATTGTCCCGCCGGCAGTACCGTCGGCTCGTTCGCGCTAAGCACGGCGTCTAGGAAGCCCTCCAGCGCTTGGATTTCCCGGGCGTGCTCCTCCTCGAGCGCTCGCAGGAACCGCTCGTAGTCCTTCCGCTCGTGCGTCTCCAGGAACTTGGCACGCTTTCTCCAGAATTCCCGCTCCGCGGTGCGTCGCACGTAGTGGTGGCGTTGCTTGATGAGATCGAGCTGGAGCGGATAGAGCTTCTTGGCTTTGACCAACACCTGTTCCCGCACGCCGACCTTGCCGAAATCGTGCAGCAGCCCGGCGTACCGGATCTCCTTGATCTGTTCGCGGGTGAACGTCACGCCGCGATAGGCGCCGTCTTGGGCGCGATCGACCACGCCGGCGAGCCCCACCGTCATGTTCGCCACCCGTCCCGAGTGCCCGAACGTGGTCGGGTCCCGCTGCTCGATCGCGTGCACCGCGGCCTTCACGAACCCCTCGAACAAGCGCTCGATCTCCTCGTACAGCCGGCTGTTCTCGATGGCGACGGCCGCCTGGCCCGCGAGCGCGGTCACGAGATCCACCGTGCGCCGCGAGTACGGCACCACCTGGTGCTCCACGTCCGCCGGCGTGGCGAGCACGGCTTCGGGGTGGCGCTTGCGGTTGATGAGCTGCAGGACGGCGATCACTTCCTCTTTGTGATCCTTCATGGGGATCACCAGCATCGACTTCGTGCGGTAGCCGTGCCGCTCATCGAACGAGCGGTTGATGCTGTATTCCACGTCTGGGGGCAGGAAGTAGGCGTCGTCGATCACCAGCGGCTCGCCCGTCACAGCCGTGTAGCCCGCCAGGCTCGAGCGGTCCACCGGGATCGTGAACTCGACGAACGGGGCGTCGGGCTTGGAGTACGTCTCGGCGATCCGGAAGCGCAGGCGCTTCTGACCCTGATCCCCCGTCTCGACCAGGTACAGGCTACCCGCGTCCGAGGTGGTGATGCGGCGCGCCTGCGTGAGGATGAGCTCGAGCAGCGCCTTGAGGTCCCGCTCGGTGCCGAGCGCGACGCCGATGCGCGTCAGCTCGCCGATCTCGCGGCTGCGGTTCGCGGCCTCGGAGCGCGCGCGGGCGGTCTCCAGGCGGGCGGCGGCTTCGCGATACCCCGCCCGTACCGCCACGAGCAGCTGCCGCGGCCCGACCGGCTGCCTCAAGAACCCGGAGAGCAACTCGGAGGGCATCTCCGCGGGCAGATCGAGCTCGCCGTTGCGACCGAGTGCCACGATGGCCCCCCCGGCGTCCACGAACGCGCGCAGCGCGTCGACCGGGAAGATCGAGCGGCTCTCCGAGTCCAGCACGAACACCGTCGGGCGCTCGTCCACCACCAGCTCGCGTGGCACGCGCGCTTCGCGCGCTTCGATCTGGGCGCTCTCGAGCGCCGGTCGGACGCCTGTGGGACTCCAGGCGGGCGTGTGCAGCAGGAGGTATTTCACGGCGTAGGCCTGGGACCGGGCGGCCCCGGGACGTCACGTCACGAGTTCTTCACGCGCTGGAGGCCCTGCTGCGCCTCGGTATACTCCGGGAAAACGGCCAGCGCCCGCTGGTACATCTCCGCGGCCTTGTCTTTCTGCCCGCGATCCTGGTACAGGAGCGCCTTGGAGTAGAACGTCAGCGCCTCCGTCGGGACCTGCCGATTCATCCGCTGCTCCGAGGACTGCCGCGGCAGGGGGGGCAGGTTGGCATCCTTCATCAGGCGTGAGGCGACGGTGCGGATGATGTCGAACAAGTGGTCGCGCTGCATGCGGTCCGACTCGACCTTCACGATCTCGCTCGTTTCGACGTTGACGAGCCGCGCGTCCAGGCGGAAATCGCCGTAGAAGTCGATGAACGCGCCGGTGATGACGTAGCGCGCGCCGACGAGCTTCCCGACTTTCGCGGCGGTTTCCGGGGTCACCTTGCCCGACGCGCCGAGGTTCTGCTCGGCGAGCAGCTTCTCGATGGCATCGCGCTCCACCACGCGGGCCCCAGGGTTGGCGGCGAGCTCCGAGATCAGCATCCCGGCGATGCCCTTCTGCAGGGCATCGAAGTTCTCCTTGTCCTGTCCGTACGAGCCGCTGTTGTCGAACGGCAGGACGGCGATGCCCGGCCGGGTATCCTGGCCGCGGCCCTGCGCGCCCAGCGCGCGCCCAACGAAGGCGAGCAGGGCGAGCGGCAGCAATGCGGGGACGAAGCGCGAACGCATAGAGTCAGTCCTCGTCAGAGAGTCAGGGTCATACCTTCCTGCGCCGCCACAACCTCGGCGGGCAGGCCCTTCGCCCGCGCCTGGCGGCGGGCGGCCGCGAGCAGGGCGTCGATTGCCTCGTCGCCGTGCTCGGGCTCATGGTGGAACAGCACCAGGCGCTTCACTCCGGCGTCGCCCGCCAGCGCGACCGCCTCCTCGAACGTCGAGTGGCCCCACCCCCGGTGCTCCTCCAGCTCTTCGGGGGTATACATCGCATCGTGGATGAGCAGTTCCACACCCGTGAGAAACCCCAGGAAATCCTTGCGCCATGACGCCGGGGTCTCGTAATGCCCCCCCGGCCCGAGCTCGTTGTCGGTCACGTACGCCATGCTCGGACCGCCCGCGGCCGGCGTGAGCCGGTAGCCAAGAGTGGTGCCGGGGTGGCGCAGGCGGATCGCCTGCACCCGGAACGTCCCCACCGTGAACTCGCCCGGTTCTACCTGCTGCACCGTGAGCTTCGCCGACAGCGCGTCCAACGGGACGGGAAACACGGCCGGGTCCATCTGCTGACGTAGAATCGCTTCGAGCGAAGTAGTCCCCTGGCGCGAGCCCCAGATGCGCACCGAGTTCCCGGGGGCGAAGAACGGCTTGAAGTGGGGCAGCCCCTGGATATGGTCCCAGTGCGCGTGCGACAGCAGGATCTCCGCCAGCACCGCGCCGTTTTGGCGCTCCACCAGCTCGCGTCCCAGCGCCCGGATACCCGTGCCCGCGTCGAGGATGACGAGCTGTCCGGCTCCCTTCCTCCCGCCGGCGCCCTCCACGGCGACGCACGGCGTGTTGCCGCCGTAGCGCGCGGTGTGGGCTCCGGGGGTGGGGATGGAACCCCGCGTCCCCCAAAAGGTCACCGTGTAGGCCATCGGTCCCGGCACCGCCGCATCCTCTAGCGCTAAGTTATGGAAAATTCGAGAGGTAGGACAAGCCGCGCCCTCACCCGACCCCAGTGACCCACCTCACGACCGTCCGGCAGACGCTTCCAGCGCGGCGCGGTCGCGAATCAGGATCTCGCGGCGACTGATTTCGATGTAGCCCTTGTCCACTAGCTCGCGCATCGTGCGGCTCACCGTCTCGCGCGACGACCCGATCATCTGGGCGATGGTGTGGTGCGTGAGGCGGCGCGTGATCTTGTCGGACCCCGCCTCGTCGGCGAGGTCGAGCAGCAGCTGCGCCACGCGGCCGTTTACGTCGAGCAGCACCAGGCTCCCGACCTTCTCGTCCACGCGCCGCAGCCGGCGCGACAGCTCCCGCAACAGCCCCATGGCGATGCCGGGTGACTGCTGCAGGATGGCCTGGAAGTCCTCCCGCCGGATCACGAGCAGGTTCGAGTCCTCCATCGCGATCACGTGCGCCGAGCGGGGCTCCTCGTCGATGAGCGACATCTCCCCGAAGAAATCCCCCTCGCCCAGCACAGAAAGGATGACCTCACGGCCGTCCTCGCCGATGAGCACGACCTTCACCTGCCCGGTGGCGACGACATAGAGCGCGTCGCCCGGGTCGTCCTCGAACAGGATGACCGAGTTGCGCGGATAGCTCCGCTCACGGGTGATTTCGGCCACCCGCTCGAGCTCGGCGGGTGCTAGCTGGCTGAACAGCGGGACCTTTTGGAGGATCGCCGTAACCGACACGATAGGCTTCCCCTGGAGGGCGTGGTGGGGTCGATGGTCGGGCAAGCTTACGTACAAGCCGCGCTCGTGTCAATTCGGCTGGGGCCGCGCTGCTTGCCGCCAACTTGCGGCGCCAGTTATATTTCCACACTTCGTGCCGTTCGACTTTCAGTCAAGGATCGAGTGCAGTGAAACCCGGGATTCACCCAGCCTATCGGCGGGCCACCGTGCAGTGCGCGTGCGGCAACAACTTCGTGACGCGCTCCACCGTGCCCCTGATTCATGTCGAGGTTTGCGCCAAGTGCCACCCGTACTACACCGGTAAGCAGAAGCTCATGGATACGGCCGGGCGGGTGGAGCGTTTCCGCCAGAAATACGGGACCGAGAAGGCCTCAGGCTGACGTATGGAGGCCCGACTCCGCCAGGCGCTCGCGCGGGCGGAGGAGGTCGCCCGAGAGCTGGCCGACCCCGAGACCGCGCGGAATCCGGCCAAGCTGAAGCAGCTGGGTCGTGAGCACGCCCGGCTCGATCAGGTCCGCCAGACACACGAGCGCTTGGATCGCCTGACGGGGGAGCTCGCCCAGGCGCGCGAGGTGCTCCACGACCGGGATCCCGAGCTGGCGCAGCTGGCCCGGGCGGACGTGGAGCGGCTGCAGCCCGAGATCGACCGGTTCGAGCGGCGGCTGGCCGATCTGCTGACCCCCGCGGACCCCCTCGATGACCGCGATGCGATCGTGGAGATCCGTGCCGGCACCGGAGGCGACGAGGCGGCCCTGTTCGCCGCTGCCCTGTTTCGCATGTACACGCGGTTCTGCGAGCGGCGGGGCTGGAAGGTCGAGGTCGTCTCGCTCTCGGAAGGCAATCTCGGGGGCCTGAAGGAGGCCATCTTCGCCGCCCGGGGCCCCGGTGTCTACGGGACGCTGCGGTACGAATCGGGTGTCCACCGGGTACAGCGCGTTCCCGTCACCGAGGCGCAGGGGCGCATCCACACGTCCGCCGCGACCGTCGCGGTGCTTCCCGAGGCAGAGGAGGTCGACGTGAAGATCGAAGAGAAAGACCTCCGGATCGACGTGTTCCGCTCGCAGGGTCCGGGTGGCCAGAGCGTCAACACGACCGACAGCGCCGTGCGCATCACCCACCTGCCCACGAACGTCGTGGTCCAGTGCCAGGACCAGAAGAGCCAACTCCAGAACAAGATCCGTGCGCTCGAGGTGCTGCGCTCGCGGCTGCTCGACAAGATGATCGCCGAGCAGGAAGCGGCCCGGGCCCGCGAGCGCCGGGCCCAGGTGGGCACGGGCGACCGCTCGGCCAAGATTCGCACCTACAACTTTCCGCAGAATCGTGTGACCGATCATCGCATCCACTACACCGTCCACAACCTCTCCGAAGTACTGGACGGCAACCTCGATGATCTGATCAACGCCTTGCGGCTCGCGGGCGAGAAGGAGCGGCTCAGTGCCTGAGCGCACCGCGCACGGCTGCACCATTCGCGACGCGCTGACAGACGCCGGCCAGCGTCTGGGGACCGCCGGCCTGCCCAGGCCCCGCCGCGAAGCCACCATGCTGTGGGCCGCCGTCGCCGGTGGGGGAACCAAGCCGGGGGACGTCTGGCTGCAACAGGATCAGGAGCCGGCGGCCGAGCTGGTGGAGCGGTTCGGTCGGGCGGTGGAGCGGCGTTCGAGCGGGGTCCCCTTCGCGTACGCCGCGGGCCGCACGGGCTTCCGCACCCTCGATTTGCTGCTCGACCCACGGGCGCTCATTCCGCGGCCGGAGACCGAAGCACTGGTGGACCTCGTGCTCGCCTGGTCGCGTCGCGTGCAACGTGCAACGTGGAACGTGCAACGGGGTGGGCGGGCTGGCGTGGTGGCGGACGTTGGGACCGGGTGTGGCTGCATTGCGTTGGCGCTGGCTGTCGAAGGACGGTTCGAGCGGGTAATCGCGGTCGAACGCTCCGCCGAGGCTGCGGCGCTCGCGCGCGAGAACGTGGCGCTGGTGCGGCCGTCGGTCCCGGTCGAGATCCGTGAGGGGGACCTGCTCGCGCCGCTCGCGGGGCAGCGCTACAGCGCCATCGTATCCAATCCTCCATACCTTACGGAGGCGGAGTACGCGGCGCTCGACCCCGCGGTGCGACTGTTCGAGCCGCGTGAGGCGCTGGTGAGCGGGGTCGACGGGCTCACGGCGACGCGGGCCCTGCTCGCGGGCGCCCGGGCGTTGCTCGAGCCGGGTGGGTTCGTGGCAGTGGAGATCGACGAGCGGCGCGCCGATCAAGTGCGGGCGCTCGCCCTGCGGTCCGACTGGTCGCGGGTGGCGCTGTACGATGATCTGTTCGGCCGGCCGCGCTTCCTGCTGGCCGGCATCGACGAGGAGGGGGGCACGTGATCGACCAGAAGGCGAGCGAGCTGGGGCGGCTCTTGGGACAGAGCGAAGAGTACAAGACGCTGCTCCGGGCCAGTGAGCGGATGAAGGAAGACGCAACCTGTCGGCAGCTGCTCGCCGAGGTCGAGCGTATCGCCCAGGATATCGAGCGGGCGGCACAGGAGGGGCGCGAGCCCGCCAAAGATCAGGTGGAGAAATACGACCGTGCGCTCCAGAGCGTCCAGGCGAATCCGGTGTATCAGCAGGTCGTGGCCGCGCAGGCTAATTTCGAGAAGCTCATGGCCAAGGTGAACGCGCGGATCTACGAGGCTATGAAGCAGGGGGCGGCGAGCCCCATCATCACGCTGGGCTGATGAGCGTCTTCATCGTCGTGGAGGGCCCGGAGGGGGCGGGAAAGTCCACCCTGGTGCGCTGGCTCGCGGCGCGGCTCGTGGCCGAGGGACTCCCCGCGATGGCGGTGCGGCAGCCGGGCGGGACGCCGGTCGCGGAGGCGGCGCGCAAGGTGGCGCTCAAGTTTCCGCACGAGATGTCGCCGGTCGCGGAGTTGTTCCTGTTTCTCGCGGCCCGGGCCGACGTGGTGCAGCGGGTGATCCGGCCGGCGCTCGAAGCGGGGCAGGTGGTGCTGGCGGACCGATTCGACCTCTCCACCATCGCCTACCAGGTGGCGGGGGGCGGATTGCCGGCGGAGGACGTCGCCCATGCCATCCGGCTCGCCACCGGCGGTCTCGTTCCGGACGTCATGCTGGTGCTCGACGTGCCGGTCGAGGTGGGGCGGGCCCGGCAACGGGCCGCGCGCAAAGTTCAGGACCGGTTCGAGCGCCAGGATGACGCGTTTCACCGGCGCGTGCTCGACGCGTACCGCCGGGCCGCCGGGCCGGGCGTGGTGCACATCGATGCGATACAGTCCAAGAAGTCCGTGCAGGACGCCGCGTGGCGCGAGGTCATGGCGGTGACCGCACTCTCAACACGAGGCGTCTCATGAAGCTCCGCAACGTCGTGATCGTCACCGCAGTGGCCGGGTTGGCGCTGGCCACGGGGGGCTGGTTGCTGCAGCGGCAGGCCGAGCCCACGGGGTCCGTCTACCAACAGGCGCGTCTGTTCGAGGACGTACTGGCGCACGTCGCCGACTTCTACGTCGATTCGATCGAGGAGCGCCGGCTGTATCAGATGGCCATCGACGGCATGCTCGACCAGTTGCACGATCCGTATTCGGTGTTCCTGAAGCGGGACGATTTCCGGGCGCTCAACGAGGCGACGACCGGTAACTACGGCGGCCTGGGCATCCAGATCGACGTACGCGATGGTTGGATCACGGTGGTGGCGCCGCTCCCCGACACGCCCGCGGAGCGGGCGGGGATCCAGTCGGGCGATCAGATCATCGCGCTGGACGGCCGCTCGACGGAGGGCTGGAAGAACGATCAGGCCGTGAAGCAGCTGCGCGGCGAGCCGGGCAGCGCGGTGGAGCTCAAGGTGCGCCGGGTGGGCGTCGACGGGCCGCTCGCCTTCAAGCTCACCCGCGCCACGATCCACATCCGCTCGGTCCAGGTCTCGATGATGCTCGACGACAAGGTCGGCTACGTCCTGCTCTCGCCCGTAAGCGAGACGTCCGCGCAGGAGCTCACGAACGCCGTGAACGGCCTGGTCCAAAAGGGAATGAAGTCGCTGGTGCTCGATCTGCGGAACAACCCCGGAGGGCTGCTCGACCAGGGCGTCGCGGTGAGCGAGCTGTTCCTCGACCCGGGGCAGGAGGTCGTGGCGACCCGGGGCCGCGCGCCCACCACGTCCAAGACCTACCGCGACACGAAGCCGCAGCCGTGGCCGCAGCTTCCGGTGGTCGTGCTCACCAACGGGGGCACCGCGAGCGCGGCCGAGATCATCACGGGCGCGTTGCAGGATCACGACCGCGCGGTGGTCGTGGGGACGCCGACCTTCGGCAAGGGGCTGGTGCAGTCGTTGTGGCAGCTCACGCCCGAAACCGCGCTGAAGCTCACCACGGCTCGCTGGTTCACGCCGAGCGGCCGGACCATCCAGCGGAAGAGCAAGAACGAAGAGGACCAGCTGGCGCAGGCCGAGGCCGCCGAGCTGGGGCACGACAGCACCAAGGTCGATTCCTCGCTGGTCTTTCACACCGACCACCGTCGGGTCGTGATGGGTGGCGGCGGGATCCGGCCGGACCTGTTCGTGGCACCCGACACGTTCACGACGGCGGAGCGTGCCTTCGTGAAGGGTTTGGGCAACAAGATCCCGACCTATTGGGACGTGCGCACCGCCTACGCGCTCGAGGTCAAGACGTCGGGCCGCGTGAAGACTCCGGACTTCACGGTCACTCCGGACATGGCGGACGAGGTCATCCGGCGGCTGCGGGCGCGGGGCGTCGCCGTATCTGACAGTGTCGTCGCGGGCGGCCGCAACGTCATCACCCAGGATCTGGGCTACGAGATCGCACGCTATGTCTTCGGGCGTCCCGCGGAAGTACGTCGCCAGCGGGAGGAGGACCGCCAGGTGCGTGCCGCGCTGGCGTTGGCGCGCCGCGCCAAGTCGCCCCAGGATCTCCTCGCCCTGGCCGCCGCTCAGACACCCGCGTCCTCGCGGAACTAGATTGCCGCCCCACGTCGTGGGGATCATCGGGGCCGGCCGCGCCGGGGTCGGATTGGCGCTGGCGCTGGCGCGCGCAGGGGAGGGGAAGGGGGGGCGGGGGCGGGGGCGCTACGACGTGCGTCTGCACGGCCGCAGCAAGAAGCCGGTCCCCAAGCCGCTCAAACTCACCGTTGGTCCCGAGAACGAGCCGCCCGCCTGGATTGCCCAGGCGGGCGTCGTCATTCTGGCCGTGCGGGACGACGCGATCCGGCCGCTGGCGGAGGCGCTCGCCCGCGCTGGAGCGATCCGAGCCGAGCAGGTAGTGCTACATCTCTCCGGTGCTCAAGGCCAGGAGGCGCTGGGCCCTCTGGTGGCATCCCGCGCCGCCCTTGGATCGCTGCACCCGCTTCAGACCATCTCCGATCCGGAGCGCGCCCCGGAGCGGCTAAAGGGCGCCTGGGCAGCGGTCGAAGGAATGCGCCGCGCGGTTGAAGCGGCCGAAGCGTTGGCGCGGGACCTGGGCCTGCGACCGTTCCACATCCCGTCCAAGGCCAAGCCGATTTACCACGCGAGCGCGGTGTTCGCGTCCAACTACTTCGTGGTGGTCGCGGCGGTGGCTCAGCGCCTGCTGCGGCATGCGGGGTTGTCGGACGCGGAGGCGTGGCAGGCGTTGCGTCCGCTGGTCGAGGGCACGCTCGAGAACATGAGTCGGCAGGAGCCGATGGCGGCGCTCACCGGGCCGGTGGCACGAGGCGACCAGGCGACCATTCGCCGTCACCTCGAGGCGCTGACGCATGATGACGCGGTGTTATATCGCGCGCTGGGGCGAGCGGCGCTCGAGCTCGCGCAGAAACGAGGGATGGACGAAGCGACTGCGGCGCGGGTGGCAGGGGCCCTCGCTACTGATCTACCACCCGTACTCCGGCCGGGGGCGAGAACGTGAGCTCGCGCCCCGGCACGCCGACGTTCACGCGGATGTTCCGCAGGATGACCGTGCGCTCCTGGCCGGAGCGCTCCTCGATATCGACGCGGTGCACCAGCCCGTCCTCCCGACCCACCCAGATCGTCGCTTCGCTGTAGGGTTGCTCGTCGCTCTTCGGCACGAGCCTGATCACGTCCACCGGCCCTGCCTCCGGGAGCGAGTCGGCACGGACGTACTGTGCCGTGTAGCGCTCACGTGGCTGCTCCACGAATTGTCCGATCAAGTTGGGGCCGGTGCTGCCGTATTCAGGAATGCGCGAGCGAATCACCTGGCCGGGTGTGGTACTGGGCGTGTACAACCAAAGGAAGCGGCCGTCGGCCACGATGCGATCGCCCTTGGGCGCGGTGAACCGCATCGCAAAACGGCTGGGACGCATCTGGTACAGCCGGCCACGCGTCGTGTCGGGGGATCCGATCATCGGATTCGCGATGATCTGAACAAAGTCGGCTGACAAGCTGGTGATCGTCTGATAGGTCGCGCTGGCGCGGTCCAGGATCGGCCAGGGGTCGGGGGACGGGAGGACGAGCGCACTGACGGACAGTACCCCCACCGCGAAAAGCAGCATCCGTCCGCCGGCCTTCAAGCGCCGACCGATGCCGGCTCCGCCACGCGCCGGCCGATCACCTCGGCGATCACGCGCACCTCGCGCATCAACTGGGCGAACTGGTCGGGGAAGAGCGTTTGTGCCCCATCCGACAGCGCTTGCTCGGGGTTGGGGTGCACTTCGATCATGATGCCGTCCGCGCCAGCGGCGACCGCCGCGCGAGCCATCGGGATGACTTTGTCGCGCAGCCCCGTGCCATGCGACGGGTCCGCGATGATCGGCAGGTGCGACAGCTTGTGCACCACGGGAATGGCGGTAAGGTCGAACACGTTGCGCGTTGCCGTGTCGAACCCGCGAATGCCGCGCTCGCACAGGATCACGTCCTGGTTTCCCTCCGCGAGTACGTATTCCGCCGAGAGGAGCAGCTCCTCGATGGTCGCGGCCATGCCGCGTTTCAGCAGCACGGCCTTCCTCGCCCGGCCAGCCGCCTTGAGCAACGAAGAGTTCTGCATGTTGCGGGCGCCGATCTGGATGATGTCCGCGACCTCGGCCACATAACTGACGCCTTCGGGATCCATCGCCTCGGTGCAGATGAGGAGGCCTGTTTCCTCACGCGCCTTGGCGAGCAGCTTGAGCCCCGGCCGCCCCAGCCCCTGGAACGCGTACGGAGAAGTGCGCGGCTTCCAGGCGCCGCCGCGCAGGATCACGGCACCCGCCTCCTTCACCACACGGGCGGCCTCGATGATCTGCCGCTCGCTCTCGACCGAGCACGGTCCCGCGATGGCGACGACCTCGGTGCCGCCCACGGCGACGCCGCCAGGCAGCCGCACTACACTATTCTCGGCTTTCCACTCCCGGCTCACCTGTTTGTACGGCTTGGTGACGTGGATGACGTCCTGGACGCCGGGGAGGCCTTCCAGCCGCGAGGCGTCGACCCGCCCGTCGTTGCCGACCAGGCCGACTGCCGTGCGCTGCGCCCCCGGCATGGGCCGGGCCTTGTAGCCCATCTCCTCGATCACCCCGATGACGCGCCGGACCTCGTCTTCCGTCGCGCCGTGGCGCATCACGATCAGCACCGCTACTTGCCTCCGATGGTGAACCGGTCGCCGTCGCGGGCCGCGGTCACCCGTCCGGGGAACCGCGTCCCGGCCGCTCGCGCCGGGTCCGAAGTCTCTACCGGAGGATAGAAGTGCGTCAAGACGAGTTGTCGGGCCTTGGCGTCCCGGGCCAGCTCGCCCGCCTGCTCCGGGGTGAGATGGATGTCCATCGCCATCTCCTTGGGGAGCGAGCACTCCGCCAGCAGCAGGTCGGCCCCGCTGGCCCAACGAGCCAGCTCGCTCGAGGGCCCCGTGTCACCGGTGTAGACCAGCCGGCCCTCCGGCGCGGTCAGAGACAGCGCCACGCTCTCGGACGTGTGGGGCACCGGGAAGGTCTCGAGGCTCAGTTCGGCGTCGAGCGGGAACGGCTCGCCGGTCTGCACATCCAGGATGCCGATCGGGAAGCCAGGGTCGAGCAGCCACGGCCCGTATCCCTCGGCGAGCTGTTTCACGAGCCGCACCACGCCGCGCGGGCCGAGGATCACGAGGGACTCCTGGCGCGGCGGCACGGTGGTGTACTTGAGCGCGTATACCAGCATTGGCAACTCGCCCCAATGGTCCGGGTGGAAGTGCGACAGGACCACGTGGGTCACCTGATGCCACGGCAGGCCGAATTGCGCGAGCCGGTGCAACGCCCCGGCGCCGCAGTCGAACAGGATCTTGAGATTACCGCGACTCACCCAGTGGCATGCCGACGTGCGGGTGGCCGACGGCGCGACTGTCCCGGTGCCGACCGTGACTAATTCCACTCAGGCCGGCTCCATCTGGCCGAGTCGCACGCCGACGATGGTCGAGACGCCGGGTTCCTGCATGGTGACGCCGTACACGGCGTCGGCGGCCTGCATGGTGCGCGGGTTGTGCGTGATGACGATGAACTGCGTCAGGTCCTTGAACTCGGCGAGCAGGCGCACGTAGCGGCCCACGTTGGCGTCGTCCAGGGGCGCGTCCACTTCGTCGAGCAGACAGAAGGGACTCGGCTTGGTGAGGAAAATCGCGAACAGCAGCGACACGGCGACCAGCGTGCGCTCGCCGGACGAGAGCAGGTGGATCCGCTGCGTGCGCTTGCCGCGCGGCGCTGCGTGAATCTCGATCTCGCTCTCGAGCGGCTCGTCTTCGTTGGCGAGCCGCACGTCGCACTCACCGCCGCCGAACAGCGTCTGGAACACCGTGCGGAAGTTCTCCCGCACCTTGCCGAACGACTCGAGGAACATCGCCTTGGCGGTCTGGTCGATCTCGCGCGACGCCTGCTGGAGCGAGTGGCGCGCGGCCACGAGGTCGTCCCGCTGGGTCATCAGGAACTCGAGGCGCTTGACCTCTTCCCCGTGCTCGTCCACGGCGAGGGCGTTGACGGGGCCCACCGTGTCGATGGCCGCCCGCAACCGCTCGTCCTCCTCTCGCAGCCACTCGAGGTCGCCGGCGACCTCGGGCGCCTCGGCCAGCAGGTGATCGAGGGGCTTGCGCCACTCGGCCTCGACCCGCGCGACGAGCCCGCGCCGGCGGCCGACGATCTCCGTGCGCTCGAGCTCGAGCTTGTGCTCCTCCGCGCCCCGCGTGTCCAGCGCCTTGCGCGTGTCCTCGAGCGACGCCTCCGTCTGCGCGACGCGGGCGTCCGCGGCCTCGACCTGCGTTCCGGCCTCACGTGCTGCACCTTCCAGCGCCACGAGCGCGAGGCGACGCTCCTTGAGCTGGTCCTCCCACTGCGTGCGTTGGGCCGTGAGGGTCGCGGTGTCATGCTCGAGCGCGCCGATCTCTTCGGCCAGCGTGGCAGACTGGCGGCGCGCCTTCTCGGCCTCCGCCGCGGTGCGGCCGGCGCGCTCACGCGCGGCGCCGAGGCGCGCCTCAACCTGGGCCGCATCCACCTGCCAGCGCACCCGCTGCTCCCGCGTCGCCTCTTGCTGCCCCTCGAGATCGACCAGCCGGGCGCGCTCGCGACCCAGCCGCTCATCGAGGCGGACACGATCCACCTCGTGCTGCTCGAGGTCCGCGTGCAGCGCTTCGAGCCGGGCTTCCACCTCCGCCAGGCGCGCCGACAGCCGCTCCACCTGCGCGGTCGCGTCGGCGGCTTCACGCTGGGCGTGCGCGGCGGCGCGCTCCGCGTCGTCCTTCAACGCGCCAGCTTCGAGCTCCTGCTGGCGGGCCCGCTCCGCCGCCTCGCCTGCGGCCGCGAATGCGGCCTCGGCCGCGGCGAGCTCGGTGAGTGTGCGCTCCAGCGTTGTAGCGACGCCGCCCCGGCGCGCCTCCGCCTCTCGCACCACCTGCGCAAGCGCTTCGAGCTCGGCGCGGCGCTCGAGCGGCCCCCCGGCCGCCGTCGTGGATCCCGCCAGAAACACGGCCCCGTTGGCCCTTCGCAGCGCGCGTCCTCCACCCCCGCCATCCTCGAGGACTTCGTGGCCGGCAAGCAACGCGCGCACCCACGCGGCTGCCGGGCCGTCTACACGCAGCTCGTCGGTGAGGGGATGGCCGTCCGCCGCCAGGCGCGGTCCCGGCACGCTTGGCAGCAGTACCAGCGGCCCGGGCTGCGCCTGTTCGTGCCAGCGGCGGATCGTGTCAACGGCGGCTGCGTCGCGTACCAACACGGCGTGTAGCCACTCGCCTAACAGCTGCTCCGCGAGCACGGCATCGCGACGGCTGGTGCGCACGAAGTCCGACAGCGGCCCGATCACCGCGTCGCCGAACCGCGCCCGCTCCTTGAGCAGGGCCTGGGCCGCTGGGGCGAGCCCCACGCGCTCGCGCTCCAGCTCCGCGAGGGCGTCGCGCCGCGCGG
>WNFC01004174.1_pt1 | contig 16723 bp, 14 predicted proteins | sample 5400541 | NCBI WGS metagenome assembly WNFC01 (sample SAMN13153342, study PRJNA577476) | soil metagenome | isolation source: 120 cm saprolite under Douglas fir tree site 2 hole 2 replicate 1 | place: USA:California | collected 2015-04-18
CTGTGAAACAAGACGGGTAGGGATACGAAATGGCATGGTGATCTCGTGGGGCTAGCGGACGTATGATATGATAGAGGAAAAGATAATGAGAAGGAAAACGTCTGTAGCTTTTGATCATAGAAGGAGGGAGGCAGTATGGGCGGGTTTCATTTGCTTGATCTGGTTGTGATTCTGGTGATTGGCCTGCTGGTTGCAGGTCCAAAGGCGCTGCAATCGATTTCGCGAAATGCAGGTAAGGGTGTCGGTCAGGCCAAAACGGTGAAAGATAAGGTGATGGCTGAGTTGCCTATGGAGGAAGTTTCTGAATTATCGAAGACGTTTTCGAAAATCCCGTTGAGTCCTCAGCAGGCTATACAGAAGCTTTTGATTCCTGAGCAGGAAAAGAAGCAGCAAGAAGCAAAACAAGAGAGTTCTCCACCCACTCCAACCTCTATAGAATCACGCTTTAATTTTAGAAATGTGCTCTACGATGATCCACGACGACATTACTCCAAAACCTTTTTTGTTTATTTCAAATGGCGATATACGCCGGGCATTTTTGAGATAAATCAACATGCAATATCTTTTGTGTTTGAACATCTCGAAGAACTTTGGGATATCAGGTTCATCAATGCCCAGATCTTTGCCGTAATGTTCGAGGATCGTCTGAACTCTGTCTGAAGTGAGGTCGGAAAAGTATAGTACCTTTTCGACCTCTGCCTGGATAGTGACGGGTTCACCGCTGTTCTTAAAGTATATGATATCTCCGGGAGAGATCCTTCTCCAGGGAGCATATTTGACGTTATACCAGCGCGACTCGATGATCTTCTGACGTGTCACTATTTTTTCGGTGAGTCCCCAGGATTTTTGCGTGACAGCGATATGGTCCATGAGGTTACTTCTCAACCAATGCTATTGCATAGCAGGCAATTCCCTCTTGTCGGCCGGTGAATCCGAGTCCGTCGGTAGTAGTTGCCTTCACACTTACCTGTTCTCGAGAAAGATGCAGATGCTGTGCCAGATGAGTACGCATAGCCTGAATGTGAGGGGCCATTTTGGGGTGTTCGGCGACGATAGTTGTGTCGATGTTGTTGATCGTATATTGTTGTTGACATAACAAATCATAAGTGTAGTCGAGGAAGACAGAGCTGGGCTGGTTTTTCCAGCGTTCGTCGCTTGAGGGGAAGTGTTGACCGATGTCGCCGAGCGCCGCCGCGCCCAGGAGGGCATCCACTATAGCATGTATTACTGCGTCGGCGTCTGAATGCCCACTGAGTCCTCGTTCGGAGGGGATGGTCACGCCTCCAAGTATTAATGGGCGATCAGTGGCAAAGGCATGGACATCGTAGCCAAATCCAATTCGTATAGTCATATAGCTCTCAATCCTGCCCAGAGTTGTGAACGATCCAGAGTGCTGTATATCCAGCCCTGCTGAATTTGCTTGATCGTGTCCTTGACGGGGACGGCAGCTATCGCAGCCTGGCATTTCTGTGCCGCTTTCAGACCTGCTTCGAGTATGTCAGGAGTGACAAGTGGACGTGCTCCGTCGTGTATCATCACCCACTGTGTTGTTGGAGCGAGCTTTGCCAGGGTGTCAAGTCCGCTACGTACAGAGTCTTGCCTGCGTATCCCTCCCTCCACGATGCTGGTGATTTTGCTCCAGCCTTCTTGCTGGCAGAGTTTGGTAGCATCTTCAAGTCGCTCGGCATTGAGTACAAGTACAATGTAATCAATGATGGGAGAAGCTTCAAACACATCAATAGTTCGTGCAAGTGTGATGCGCTCTGCCAGTGGAGTCCAGAGCTTATCTCGTCCTTCCATGCGGCGACTGGAGCCGGCGGCTGCGATAATGGCGGAAGATGTTACTTGCATATTTCAGCTATTACTTTGGTTTGGTGCTAGAAGATTGGGGGGGCTGGATAGAAGGAATGCTACTTACCCCCCCTTGTTGTTTTGGGTGCGCGAAGATCATCCGTCCCGCGACAGTTTGCAGAACACGGGTTACGGAAACTTCGATTGTCGCGCCCATATACTGGCGACCGCCTTCTACCACAATCATCGTACCATCATCCAGGTAGCCTACTCCCTGGCCCAGTTCTTTCCCATCTTGCATGATTTTGATAACAACATCTTCTCCCGGAAGCAGTACGGGTTTGACAGCATTAGCCAGTTCGTTGATATTGAGTACTTTGACGCCCTGCAGTTCAGCCACGCGGTTGAGGTTAAAGTCATTCGTAATAATTGGACAATGTAATGTTTGCGCCAATTTGACAAGTTTGCTATCGACTTCTGTGATACCCTCAACATCAGCATCGGTAATCTCGATGGGGACAGTGGCATCTTTTTGCAAACGGTTGAGCATCTCCAACCCACGTCGTCCCCGATTGCGCCGCATAGTGTCGGCGGAATCGGCGATGTGCTGTAATTCGTTCAATACAAAGCGTGGGACTACTAATGCGCCTGAGATAAAGCCGGTCTGGCTAATATCAGCAATGCGACCATCAATGATGGCGCTTGTATCCAGCAATATCTGAGTCACGGGTTGTAATGGTGAGACATTTACTTTTTCGCGTTCTTTGTTACGCTCCTCTTCACGTTCGCGTTCGCGTTCGCGTGCGCGGCGGGGAATAATGCCTGTCTGGAAAAGGTGTGTTATGTCGTTTTTACGTTGTATGGCTATGGCCACACCCAGAAAGCTAAAGACAACGGCTCCAACAAAGGGGAGAATATGTCCCAGATTTGCAGGCAACTGCGATAACGGAATTCCGAGCAGTACCGATATGATGAGTCCAACAATGAGTCCTATCACTGCTGCTAGCAGATCACTTGCGGAAGTATTACGCATCCAATGATATGGCATTACAGTGATATAAGGGGTGATAATAAACATGATAATGGCACTGACACCTGCAACACCAATGGCCCACCAGAGATTAATCCAGGTAGGAAATTGTGAACGATCGAGAAAGTAGAGAGCCATGATCGCGACAATTGCGACCAAGGAACCGATGACGCGAGCAATAGAATTGACTGACATCCCTTCATCCTCCAAGATGATGCTATCGAGTGTGTTTAAGCACCCGTGAGGGGCAACTCGTGGTAGGGCATGTGGGCAGGGTTGATGATGAGAATAAAAATGATAATAACAAGATGATGTTGCCTGACCCATGGTACCTGTACTATGCTGAACCGTAAAGCGTGCCCGTTAAGCTGTAAAAACTATGTGTGACAGTTACCGAGTATACACCGTTACGACACTGAAATCAATACTTATTACTAGTGTAACGCAACCTCCAGTGCTACGGCAAGTGAACTTGCTGTAATAATTTTGAAATCTGATGGTAATCCCGAACCTTCCAGCTCTGCGCTTATTTGCGCACCCTTGCCAGCTTTTGGCACAATGCAACGTTTAAAGCCGAGTTTTGCAGCTTCACGCACGCGTAGGCTGAGGCGACTAACGGTACGTAATTCGCCCGACAGGCCTACTTCACCAATGAGTACCATTTCTGGGGCGATGTGCTTCTCGCGATAACTCGAGGCAATGGCCGCTGCCACTCCCAGGTCAATGGCTGGTTCCTCTAAGTTAAAACCGCCAACTACGTTTGCATAAACATCATGATTACCTACGGCTAAACCTACTCTTTTAGTAAGCACTGCGAGTAACATTAAAAGGCGGCTGTAATCAATACCGTTGGTGGTGCAACGAGCATTGCCGAAATTGCTGGGTATGACGAGCGCCTGCACTTCTACCAGCAAAGGACGCGTTCCCTCCATGCTCACAACGACAGCAGAGCCGGTTGCGCCTGCGGTGCGATCGGTCAGAAACATCGCAGAGGGGTTGGAAACTTCGGCTAATCCATCTCCATGCATCTCAAAAACACCGACCTCGTGCGTTGCTCCAAAACGGTTCTTGACCCCACGTAGCAGGCGATATGTATGATAACGTTCACCCTCAAGATAAAGCACGGCATCGGCGATATGTTCGAGAGCTTTTGGGCCGGCTACGGTGCCTTCTTTTGTGACATGTCCAATGATAAAGATCGGTATATGGGTGCTCTTTGCCAGTTGCATGAGTTGGAGCGTACATTCACGCACCTGGCTGATGCTGCCGGGCGCCGATGTGACGTAACTGGATAGTACCGTCTGAATGGAGTCAACGACCACTAATGCAGGTTTGAGTCTATTCACTGCCTCAGCTATCACATCGAGTTCAATCGAAGCCAGTAAATAGAGATGTTCGCCAGTGATATCCAGGCGTTCGGCACGCATCTTGACCTGTTCGATCGACTCTTCACCCGAAATATAGAGCGCTGCTCCTGTGCTTTTAGCGACATTGCCGGCAACTTGTAGAAGTAGCGTGGATTTGCCGATGCCTGGTTCTCCACCAATGAGGATAAGTGAACCGGCAACGAGACCTCCACCCAGGACGCGATCCATTTCTGGATAGCCGACAGAAATGCGAGCTTGAGCAAGCGGTTTGATTTCAGGTAAATTGAGTGGAATTTGGGTCCCCTGGGCTATAGAAGAAGACCCTAACAAGCTTTGACGGCGCTGTTGGGAGGGACTTTGTGGGAGATCCGCTACTTCTTCAAGGGAGTTCCATGCTCCACAATCGGGGCATTTACCCACCCATTTACTCTGTTCAGCACCACATTGCTGGCAGAGAAATTTTGTGCGTAGTTTTGCCATTAGAAATCCAAAGTTTGTATAGTAGGGGCCAGATGTATCGCGCCCATGGGGGAAGGGTGGCAAGCATGTATACGTTCGAACGTTGGCCCCACCCGTCCCCCCCTTTCAGGGGTAGGTTTTTTGTGTCCCGAACAGCTTACTTGCCACCTCTGAGACTTCAGGAGGCGAACTGGGCCATGAGAACGCCAGCAAGTGTCCCATCGGCAACGGGTCTCCAGTCACCAGCGCCGCACAAATGGTGAGGATCCCACGCGCAAAACAACTGATACGTCGCTGCCTCGCTCGCTGTTTGCTCAGCCGACGAGCGATGTGGGTGGGAGGCAAGGTCTCACAACTGCTCACCGGCAAGCTCGCATCAACCTCGCCCCCTACACTGATCACCCACAAGGTGGCCACTGCCATCACCAACCAGTGCCGTTCGGCTCGCCTGGGATCAGTCATCTTGGTGTGGTGCCAGTTCCAACCGCCCCGTTTGGTATCTTTAAAGCCACACTCGATCCAGGCGCGCATCGCATACCAGGCGATATCGGCTTGCGCGGGCAAGAGATCGGTCACGATGAACCAACGCTCCTCATGCACTTCATCCCAACACACCACTAAGGTACAATCCAAGCGACTGGAAGCCTCGGTAAAACAGCGCACCTGTCCACTCCACCAGTAGCCTGGCACGGGAGCAAAGGTGGCCAACCAGTGATAGCTGTCTTGGCCCAACGGACGGGCTTTGCCTCCCTGGTTGATGCGCAAGAACGGATGCCAGCCCAGTCGCTGGAGGTGCTGATAGAGCCAGCGCGCATACAAGCCGCGATCGGCCAGCACGATCACTGTCCAGTCGCTTGGAACGCTCTCTGCCAGCAGATCGAACAGATCCAGCCAGATGGGTTTCCACGCGCCTTTGCCCCACGCTGGCACAATCGCCCAGGCCACCGGAATGGCACAGCCCCGATAGAGCACGCTGATGCACAGCACCGTAAAACGGTCAGACAGCGTGCTGGCATCTAGAGCCAGGGCCAGTTGCTGCTGTCCTGGCTTTCCTGCTTCAGCCCACCAATTCAAGACCCAGCGCAACAGCGGCGCAAAGCAACTGCACACCACCACCTCGCTGCGCTGCGCTCCCTTTTTGTCCCGCGCATCATAACACCATTCCCGTAAGCGTTGCCTCCAACTCTCTTCTGAGCCACCCATTGTGCAACTGAGCCAGGCCCCCACTAAGGTCGTGCCACAACTGCCCACGACGATCATCGTCATGCTCCACAGCGCTAACACTTTGGCTTGGGGACGACTCAAATGCGGCAGAGAGCTTGACACCGTCTGTTCCCATTGGGATACTTGTTCGCGATAAGACATCTCATTCCTCCGATACAGTGGTGATTTTCTTGTATCTTATCAGAATGAGACGTCTTCTCTCTTCCTGTTCCCCCTTTTTTCCTTGCTTGCCTGTCTGCTTTCTAAAAACCTACCCCTGAAAGCCCGTCCCCCCATGGGGCGCGATACATCTGGCCCCTACGTATAGGCTCAGGGCGGGATTTGTCCCGCCCTGAGAAAGATTTTTATCCTTGCGCTTCGCCTGCGCCACTTTCACCACCAGCCGAGAGGGCTGCTTCGGGTGAAGCTGGAGCGGGCAACTGTTCGATGCGGTTACGCACTTGCAAGACAAGGTCGTCGTCAATAACAATCGCTTCTACCAGATCTCCTGGTTGGAATTTACCTTCAAGAAGGCCTTCCGCCAGGGGATCTTCGACCATGCGCTGGATGGTACGGCGCAATGGTCGAGCGCCATACTGGGCATCGAACCCCTTATCTATCAAGAAATCCTTGGTAGAAGGGGGAACGACCAGTTCCAGTTGCTGTTCGGTCAACTGGACGCGAACGCGCTTTAGTAGCAACTCAACGATGGAGTACATCTCTTCGATGTGCAGTGAATGGAAGACGACCACTTCATCGATACGGTTCAGGAACTCGGGTTTGAAAGTGTTCTTCAATTCCCCAAGTACCTTCCCCTTCATTGCCTCGTAATCAGACTGATGGGCTTTATCTTTGTCTTTAGATTGTTTGAAGCCGATAGAGGCTTCCTTGTTCAACAAGGCCGCGCCGACGTTCGAGGTCATGATCACAATGGTATTGCGGAAGTCTACGGTGCGACCCTTAGCGTCGGTCAACTTACCATCCTCCAGTATCTGGAGCAGCATGTTGAAGACATCAGGGTGAGCCTTCTCGATTTCGTCGAGCAGGATCACACTATAGGACTTGCGACGAACAGCCTCAGTGAGCTGACCGCCCTCTTCATAGCCAACATATCCAGGAGGGGCGCCAACCAGGCGTGCAGCCGCGTGGCGCTCCATGAATTCAGACATGTCAATTTTGATAAGAGCTTCTTCACTACCGAACATAAATTCAGCAAGCGCACGAGCCAACTCTGTCTTGCCGACACCTGTCGGACCCATGAAGATGAATGAACCGATAGGGCGCTTGGGGTCTTTGAGACCAGCGCGGGCACGGCGTACGGCGCGAGAGACTTTCTCGATCGCCTCGTCCTGTGCGATTACGCGAGCATGCAATGCCTCTTCCATTTGAAGCAGGCGTTGCGACTCCTCCTGCGCAATACGCATGACGGGAATACCGGTCCACATTGAGACGATCTGGGCGATTTCCTCTTCGCCGACTGAGGGCTTTTCGCTACCACGCTCGCGATGCCAACCGGATTCCAGTTTGGCAATGCGGTCGCGTAGTTTAACCTCGCGGTCGCGTAGTTCAGCAGCCAGTTCATACTCTTGCTGCTGAATGGCCTGCTCTTTCTCGCGCAGGACCGACTCCAGTCCCTTCATCGCCTCTTTCAGATTGAGGGGAGCAAGAGAATTTTGCATGCGCACGCGGCTGGCCGCTTCATCGATCAGATCAATCGCTTTGTCAGGCATGAAGCGATCTGTGATGTAACGGCTGGCCATATCGGCGGCGGCCTTGAGAGCCTCATCGGTGATGATCAGGCGGTGGTGAGCCTCGTAGCGTTCGCGAATGCCTTTGAGAATATCCAGTGTTTCCTCGATAGTGGGTTCACGTACGATGACTTCCTGGAAACGGCGCTGCAAGGCGGCGTCGCGCTCGATGTACTTGCGGTATTCATCCAGCGTGGTTGCGCCGATGCATTGGAGTTCGCCACGAGCCAGCGCGGGTTTGAGAATATTAGCGGCGTCAACCGCGCCCTCGGCAGCGCCCGCGCCAACCAGTGTATGCACTTCATCAATAAAGATGATGCAATCCCGGCTATTGCGAATCTCTTCGATGATCTTTTTGAGACGCTCTTCAAACTCGCCGCGATACTTGGTACCAGCTACCAAAGAGCCGACATCGAGGGTGAGCAGACGCTTACCCGCAAGCGTTTCCGGCACTTCGCCAGCAATGAGTCGCTGGGCCAGTCCTTCGACGATAGCACTTTTACCAACGCCCGGCTCACCGATGAGCGCGGGATTGTTCTTGGTACGTCGTGAAAGAATCTGAATGACTCGCTCGATCTCTTGATGCCGACCGATAACCGGGTCAAGTGTCCCGGCACGCGCGGAGGCGGTGAGATCGATACCCATCTGGTCAATGGTGGGTGTTTTAGAGTGCTTTGCATCTCGCTCATGTGGAGCGCCGGATTGACTGAGCACCTGAATAGTTTGCGTTCGTACTTTCTCCAGGTTCACACCCAGGCTCTCCAGGACACCTGCTGCGATGCCTTCACCCTCACGTACCAGACCAAGCAGGAGATGTTCGGTACCAATATAATGATGATTCAGGCGACGAGCTTCATCAACGGCCAGCTCAATCACCTTCTTGGCACGCGGAGTCAGACCAATCTCGCCCAGGACGATGCGATCTCCCCGACCAATAATAAATTCAACGGCGCTACGAACTTTGTTTAGCTCTACACCGAGGTTACTCAATACTTTAGCAGCGACACCCTCGCCTTCGCGCACAAGACCGAGCAGAAGGTGTTCTGTCCCGATATAATTGTGTTGGAAGCGCTGGGCCTCTTCTTGAGCGAGACTCAAGACTTTCCTTGCTCGCTCTGTAAACTTGTCAAACCTATCTCTATCGTTCACCTGTTTGTCGCCCCCCTTTCAGTGGCAGAAGGTGGAACCGAGCCCTCTGTGATGCTCAGGTAAACCGCGTAGTTCATCATACAACACCGATCATATAGCGTCAAGGATAACAACCCCTGGCCTCCCATCTGATTACAAATCACTGAATTGCAGACTTATCCTGAAACAATCGACCTCCCGCTGCTCTATATCACTAGATACGCAACAAGGAGGTCGAAATATCACCTGTTCAAGTACAAAGGCTGCATACGAGAGTAACAGCTACTCTTGAGATCCCTCCGGTTCTTCTTTAGAACGCTGACGAGCCGCTGCGCGGAATGCTTCAGCCATCGCTGTCGTTTCTCCCTCATCAGTCTGAGGGAGATTGTTCAAGAGCGGATTTTCATTTACACGCTCTGGACGATCTCTCCGTTCGCCTTTGTTCTCACGTCGCGGTATACTTCCTTCCTTCTCGGATTGCGAAGTACTTTCATCCGTCTGTTGTGAAGATGCTTCTAAAGATAAAGACATCATATCACCAGATGTACCAGTTGTGCCAGTTTCTGCAGTAGTTTCTGCAGACGGTACTTTGTCCATTTCCTCGGCCTGGCGGAGACTCAATCCAAGACGACGTCGCTCGGCATCAATGCGCAAGATGCGCAACTGGAGTTGCTGTCCCTCGTGCAGACTGGTCTTGGGATCCATTCCGGTCGGGAGTTCTGAAAGATGGATAAGCCCCTCAATGCCATCCTCAATGCGAGCGAATGCTCCAAAGGGTGCGATTTTCGTGATCGTGCCTGTCACAACCTGACCGGGTAAGTAGCGTTGTTCTACTGTGGTCCAGGGATCAACTTCGGCACGTTTGATCGATAAAGCGATTTTCTTCTTCTCTTTATCGACGCTGAGAACCTGGACTTCCACCTCCTGGCCGACCTTGAGCACTTCGCTTGGATGATTGACACGGCTCCAGGCGAGCTGGCTGATGTGTACCAGTCCGTCTGCTCCTCCCAGGTCAACAAAGGCGCCAAAATTGGCGAGGTTGCTCACTACACCACGGCGCACTTCGCCTGGTTTTAACTCATCGAGGAGTTCTTCGCGCCGCCGCTGTCGCCATTCCTGAGCGGCCAGCCGCTCTGAAAGAATCAGACGGTTACGTGCGCGATTAATCTCGATGATCTTGAGCTGCAGCTCCTTATCTTTCATGCCCTGGAGTTTCGCTGCAGTTTCCTGGTTTTCGCCGCCAGACGCGACTTCTTCGCGTTTGAGGTTAAGTATCTGTGAGATTGGAACGAACCCACGAATACCAGCCACATCGACAATTAAGCCACCTTTGTTGTAATCGATCACTCTGGCTTTGAGCAGTTCATTATTTTTATACTGCTCTTCCGCGATGCGCCACTGCCGCTCTGCATTTGCTCGTTTGAGAGAGAGAAGCGCATGCCCCTCAGGTGTTTCTGGTTGAATGATATACACCAGGACTTTGTCGTTCAGGTGGAGTTCATTAAAGGACCAATCGCCTGTTGCCGGAAGCTCTTTCGTAGAAAGAACGCCTTCGGACTTGAGACCAATATCGACCAGAATCTCATCCTGGTCAATACGCACGATCACGCCATCGACTACATCGCCGCGCTTGATATTGATCGGAGTGGTTGATGCTGCCAGCAACGCTTCCATCTCGTTGTAGTCGCCCGTCTCCTCGGAGTTGTTGTTGCTCTGGCCTTCCTGATCATTTTCTTCGAACATCGTCTGTACCCGTCCGCTTTTAAGATTTGCCGCTGGCATTGTCGAAAGGTCGCCGTGCTGTTGTGCTTGCATGCGTAAAATACCCCCTTCGATACACGGTTTTTTCCTGTCCTTCTAAGTATCTTTGATCCTGCTGTGTATGCGTTGTCTTTCCGCTCACTTTCATCCATGCTCAACATGTCGAAAGGTGACAAATAGACGCATGTTGTTAGGAATCCTGGGGATATGTCAAAGGACATGGATTTATCGGAGGAGGCTGCTTAGGCTGGAATCACTTCCGCATTTAGTGTCTCAAGGTCTACTTGTTTTAGTTGAGACTGATATTTGGTGGACAACAAAAATTTGCCTTACAGAACGGTCATACGACACAACGCTCGCAGACAGGTAAGCCGTGTTGCGGACATAATAGAGCCTTAGCACAGTATACCCCCACTCGATGCTCTAATTATACCAAAAGCCGTCCCTGAATGCAAGGCAATACATACCCAATTAGCAAATTGCTCCGATGTTATTTTAACATCAATATTGTATCACAGGGTAGCAAGAGGTTTCAGGAACGTATTTTGCTCGACTGTCGATTGATTTATGCTAAGATATACCTATGGATTTAAGCAAAAGTACAGAGGTCATAATGGCTCTGCGCCACCGACTAGAGCCGATAGAGCATGCTAGTATGCTGAGATATACGCTGGGGAGTCATTATCCTTCTGCTCGTAATGCCTCAGTGTTGGTAGGACTTTTCGATCAGAATAACGAAACACACGTGGCATTCATTCGTCGGGCCAGTACACTCCGAGCACATAGTGGAGAAATTGCCTTTCCAGGGGGTGCTGCTGACGTTAGCGACGTTTCACCAATCGTAACAGCTTTGCGCGAGGCTCAAGAGGAGATCGGATTAGACCCATCCAGAGTAGAGGTTTTAGGCATCATGCCACCAGTATTTACTGTGGTAAGCAATTTTTTGATAACTCCGGTGGTAGCGTACCTGCCAGAGGGTCCTGGGAAATTGCAATTGCAAATGAGCGAGGTTGCAGAAATCATTCTCTTGCCGCTACAAGGTCTTGCTAACCCGGCGATCTATCATACCGAGCAATGGATGCAGGATAATGTGCCACATACCGTCTACTTTTTTGATTATGCTTCATATCGCATTTGGGGAGCAACGGCACGTATGCTTAACACGCTGCTGGAATTGTTGAGGGATGCCTATTAGTCATGGTTACCTTGATTCTTTCCATTCGTTGACTACAATAGATAGTATGGATTGATAAATATGTATGATGATTGCTGTAGTGCGTTTTCTGTACGTTGTTTCTTTGAAATATGGTTGGCCTTGTGGTCCCCTAGTGGAGAAAAGCTGTGACTTTGCCGACGCCTGATGCTCAGTCTCCGAGATTTCTGTCGCAACAAACAGACTCTACTCACTCGATCTACTCGATCCCCACTACCCGCTTGAACCCTGAATCTCCCGTGCCTTCTTCTCTTCCTTCTACTTCTCTGAGACCACTCGCTTCTGAGTCAGAAAGCTCTTCGACGATTGCTCGTAAACGTGCCACTGAATTTGCAACTCACTCCTGGGACCTGGCTACCGGTGGTTTGAAAACCTTAACTGCGAAGAGAGAACTACCTCCCCGGCTGGAGCGACGTACCACCAAACAGTTGTCTGATGCGCCTGCTACGCCCCGAAGCTACATGTTCCCTCTAGTTATTCTGGCTTGTATTGTAATCATGTTGATTAGCGGGGGAGTCGTATTATTGATGATGTTACAACCTTGAATGAATAAACCTTCAATCAAGGCAGTCTAACTGTTCAATGACTGGCTGCTGGCACACCATGCAATTCCGTTGCATGTCGAACGGCTTTGATGATAGCGCGCGCAAGGATAGTTGCTGCTGCTGCTCCGATGGTACTTACTTGTGAAGCTGCTATTGTTGAGTTCGTCATGATTTGCAATTTTGGTCCCATTGCCAGTCCAAAAATAGTATCGCCATCAAACATTGTATGCGCAGGACGAATGGTTTGCGCAATGCCATCGTGTGCCATTTGCGCGATTTTGTTGGTTTGCCCCTTAGTAAGGGAGGCGTTAGTGGCCACCACAGCTATTGTGGTATTGCCGAATGGGTTAGCAGCAAGGAAACCATGTCCTGCCGGGTTGCGTGCTCCTGCGACTACTTTCTGCGTCTGCGGATCAATAATATCGCCCAGCGCATTAACAACGACTAGAGCGCCAACCAGTGTGCCGTCACTAAGAAGTGTGCTGGCTGAGCCTAGTCCTCCTTTCATCATAAATGATGGTCCTGCCATTTTGCCAACGGTGGCACCTGTCCCTGTACCTATATTGCCTTGCATGACTGGCTCAGCAGTGGCGTTTTTGCATGCCTGGTAGCCTGCCTCTGCATCCGGGCGAATACTGGCCGAACCGAAGCCGAGATCAAAGATAGCCGCAGCCGGGACAATTGGAATACGCGCTACTCCTGTATCATAGCCAAGACCTTGTTCTTCCAGGTAACGCATAACGCCACTGGCTGCATCCAGACCATATGCGCTTCCTCCTGTAAGTACAACGGCATCAACTTGCTCTACAAGGTTTAGCGGGTGCAGCAGTTCTGTTTCGCGAGTTGCTGGCGCACCCCCACGCACATCTACGCCACCGACGGCTACAGTGTCACACAGGATTACAGTGCAGCCCGTAGCCGCTTCAAGGTTTGTGTCGTGTCCAACACGAATGCCGGGAATGTCGGTGATGTCGTCGTGCATGAGAGTAAGGTCTTTCTGGAGTTTTCATTTCCAATTCGGAATCATCAAATCGCATTACGCAGTCTCGCTATCGACTGTGCGACACTCTCTCGCTCATTGTAGACAGCGGAACCGGCAACCAGCAGATTTGCTCCTGCTTGAACTACCAATGGAGCAGTGGCCTCGTGAATGCCACCATCTACTTCAATATCGCAGTGGAGTCCTCGCTGATCAATCACCTGACGCAGCCGGGTAATTTTAGGTAGAGTTTCGGGAATAAAATCCTGACCACCAAAGCCGGGGTTAACGGTCATGATGAGTACCATGTCGAGCATTGAGAGGATGTCTTCCAGCATAATGACGGGCGTCGAGGGTGTGAGCGCTATCGCTGCCATTTTGCCCGCTGCATTGATTTGCTGGATGATACGGTGGAGGTGTGGACTGACCTCTTGATGTACGATGATGACATCAGCTCCGGCGTTTGCGAAATCTTCGATATATTGTTCGGGGTTGGAAATCATCAAGTGGGCTTCAAGCGGAAGTGTAGTGCAGCGGCGCACTGCTTCGAAAATCATCGGTCCCATAGTGATATTCGGGACGAAGTGGCCATCCATGATATCGACCTGTATGCGTTGTGCACCAGCCTCCTCTGCTTCTCGTACCTGCTCGCCCAGGCGGGTAAAGTCGGCAGAAAGAATAGAGGGTACGATTCCAATTGTCATTGCAATGCTTCCTTGATATGTAAATTCTTCGCCGCATTTTTGTCCAACATCCATACCACCTCTCCGTTTGTTGGGCGCACAATCTGAGCTGGATATTCCTCTGGTTGGTATTCACCCTCAAGGACAGCTTGCAAAGCATCTGCCTTCTCGCTACCGGTAACTAAAAAGAGCACATTTCTAGCTGCATTCAATAATGGGGGCGTAAATGTCAGGCGATCGGGTGGTGGTTTAGGTACCGAGACAGGCATAACCAGGCGTTGTTTTTCGTGTAATGATGCCTGGTGCGGAAAGAGCGATGCCGTGTGACCCTCTGGTCCCATGCCAAGATGGATGAGGTCAAAGCCAGGTATTCCATTCGTACGAAATGTATGTTGCATTTCGACGGTATATGCTTGCGAAGCTGCGTCTCGATCGGGCTGGTCAGCAGGCATTCGATGTATCTGTGACTCGGGAATAGATATTTTATTTAGGAGCACCTCCTGTGCCAGGTAGGAGTTACTGTCAGGGCTGTTATGAGGGACACACCGCTCATCTCCCCAAAATATGTGCACCAATCGCCAGTCAATTTGACTGCGAAATGGTTCACTACCAAGAAGCCCATACAGTTCTCCAGTTGTTGTTCCGCCTGCTAATGCGATTGTAAAACGTCCGCTATCAGCAATAGATTCGCTCGCGATTCGCACTGTATATTGTGCTGCCTGCAGGCTGAGGGCATGTATATCAGGATAAATTGCGATGTGCATTGATTGGTTTCTCCTGTGCTATGCTTTTTTTATTGTTCCTCTCCTAACATTTCGGTCACCTCCATGAGCATTTGCTCAAAGAGGTAATCGTGGCCCAGAATCTCAAGCTCGTCGTGTAACAATTCGCTTTCGTTTTGTACTGCTGCGAGACTTACAGAGCGTCTAGAACCTGTTTCGTACGATAGTTCGACCGAGGTCATGAAGAGCTTCATTTCATCGTCGAGGCCGATAGTGAAAGTGGCTTGTTTGTTTTCCAGGTTGCTAATCAGGCGTACAAGGCAAATTGAGCCAGGACGCATTTCAGCGTGTACTCGCGGGCGAATTGAAATGCTTGCTATATTGCCAGGTGTTGTTGTTTTAGTGCGGGTTGATGTGAGTGAACGAGTTGCGCGTGCAGTGAGTAAGCGTGCCATGCTCCAGTAATATGTCCCGCTGTCGGTATCACGGTAGTTGTTCTTAGTGTCTGCCTCCAGCGACCAGCCAAGACGTTCTTTGAGCCAACCGGCCAGAAGTAATGCCCGTGCAGGATTGGGTGAGACATCTCCCAATTCAGTGCGCATCTGTGTGGCAAGAGGTGCAACGGAATGTTCAATTTCGATAGAGGTTACCCCGGTAAGGTACGCCCTGTATTCTGGAACATCGAAAAACTGGCTGATTAACTGTCGCCATGGTGTGATACGTCCCCAATTTAGGTCGCTCAACGCACATTCGGGTACTGTTTGAAAGAGAGCCGAAAGGGTAGAAATATCCTGCTCTGGTTTGAAAAAACTAGTCGAATCGACAATCATCCTTCTGCTTATTTCGACAAGGCTATTGAAGGTGGGATCGTCTTGCCCAGGAGGGTCACCAAGCCACAACAGATAAACTGGAAGGTCTGGTTTGAGTAAAGGCTGTATAATGTTCGCAACTGCGCGAACTGCAGACCCAGAGGCTAAGATAGTGGTTTGTTCAAAGCAGTGGCGCATCAAATCTGAGATCATGGAAAAACAGCGCAGTGTGACCCATGCTTTGAAAGCAGATGGTGCATGCTCTCTACTATCAAGAATCAAAATAGTAACACGGGCTAAATGGGTGCTCGATAACTCGCGGAGTATTCTGCTGGCTCGCTGGGCTGTTTCTATATCAGGAGTACAGATTACGAGATTCAGGATACTAGTGCGTACAGAAACGTTAGCGCCGGTGCGCAAGTTGTCGGCAGACATTTTCCATAACGAGGCAAGCACTACCTCGATTTCCTCCATGCGTACTGTTTTTCCTGCCCAGGGAAGATGTATCCCTGGGTCGTAGGCGGTATCATTCGTCATTCGCGTTTCCTCTGATCTTAATATAAGAACGACATTGTTCTTGTACGGCGAATACACCAGTACCCTGACAAAAATTATGACGTTACACGTAATGAAGTGCATTGATGGACTATGGGCGACGCCACCTGCGGCCGTCGCGCCATATGAACTCATCAGCGACCTGAGGTCCCCATGAGCCAGATTCATAGGTCAGGATGGTTTCAGGAGGCTGATTCTTCCACTCATCCAGGATACCCTGTAAAAAAGTCCAGGCGGCTTCTACCTCATCACGCCGTGTAAACAGCGTCGAGTCACCCATCATACAGTCAAGTAGTAGGCGTTCATATGCCTCAGGTTGTTCGCGTACAAATGAAGAGCCATAGAAGAAATCCATGTTGACCGAACGGATCTGCATCTCAGAGCCAGGCACCTTCGCGCCAAACTTCAGCGAAATGCCTTCATCAGGCTGAATACGCAGGGTGAGCACGTTTGGCTCGACCTGCCCGTACGCTTCGCTGCGTTTGAAAAGCATGAGGGGCGCTTGTTTGAACTGAATAGCAATTTCAGTGACACGTTTGGGTAAGTGTTTGCCTGTACGCAGGTAAAAGGGAACCCCTGCCCAACGCCAGCTATCGATAAACACCTTCATTGCCACATAGGTTTCTGTAGTCGATCCAGGTGAGACTCCACGCTCTTCTCGATAGCCAACAACTTGCTGGCCGCCTACCCAACCTGGGCCATATTGCGCGCGTATCATATGTGTGGTTAC
>WNFC01011626.1_pt1 | contig 16716 bp, 12 predicted proteins | sample 5400541 | NCBI WGS metagenome assembly WNFC01 (sample SAMN13153342, study PRJNA577476) | soil metagenome | isolation source: 120 cm saprolite under Douglas fir tree site 2 hole 2 replicate 1 | place: USA:California | collected 2015-04-18
CGACCGTCCAGCAGGGCAATATCTGGGGGAAGCGTGTGCCGGTGATCGCGGTGCGCAACCTGACCAAAACCTACATTTTGGGCAAGAAGACGCGTGTCCCTGCCCTGCGCGGGATATCCCTGGAGGTCTACCCTGGCGAGTTCGTGGCGGTGATGGGACCCTCGGGCTCGGGCAAGTCCACCTTTATGAATCTCATCGGCTGCCTGGATCGTCCGACAAGTGGAGAATACTGGCTGGCTGGCAAGCTTGTCAGCCGCCTGTCCAGCGATGAGCTGGCCGACATCCGCAACCGCCTGCTCGGCTTTGTCTTCCAGGGCTATAACCTGCTCGGGCGGGCGAGTGCGCTCAAGAATGTCGCCCTGCCGATGGTATACGCAGGTCTCTCTGCCCGTGAGCGGGACAGCCGCGCGCGCAAGGTGTTGACCCTCGTCGGCCTGGGCGGGCGCATGAGCCACAAGCCCGCGGAACTGTCCGGCGGCCAGCAGCAGCGCGTGGCCATCGCCCGCGCTCTCGTCAACGGCCCATCCCTGCTGCTGGCCGATGAGCCGACCGGCAACCTGGATAGCCGTACCGGCGTGGAGATCATGGCGGTGTTGCAGGCGCTCAACGATCAAGGTTTGACGATAGTGGTCGTGACGCACGATCCCAAGGTGGCAAACTATGCCAGGCGCCAGGTGGCCTTTCTCGACGGCCGCGTTGTGCGCGATGAGCTGGTCCTGGCGCCCCACTCCGCGCAGGAGGAATGGGATGCCCTGGCAAAGGCCCCCTCTGCCGGTGGGAAGACGCAGATCGAGGAGGAACTCCCGTGAGCCGTTCGACCCCCCCGCCTGCTGGCCGCGCGGTCCAACCACGCGCGACGCGCCTGACAAAACCACTGCCCCCACCTGCGCGAGAGTCTCCCCTGGAAAGTATTCTGCAGCAATTGCACGTCAGCGGGCGCAGGCCGGGAACCATGGTAAGCGCGAGTGTCGGGAGTGCGCTCGAGGCCATCTGGGAGAACCGCATGCGCTCGCTGCTGACGATGCTGGGCATCTTCATCGGCGTGGGAGCGGTGATTGCGGCGCTCACCCTGACACAGGGCGCCAGCGCCTATGTCACCGGTCGCATCGAGAGCCTGGGCATCAACACTATTATCGTCTACCCTGGCACATCTAATAATAGAGGAACGTCCCAGGGCAGCGGCTCCGTCCAGACGCTCACCCAGCACGATGTCCAGTCACTGGGTAGCATCCCGCACGTGATGGCGGTCAGCCCCATTATCACAGTGAATGCGCAGGTTCTCTACGGGAGCCAGAACTGGAGCACCACCGTCGAGGGCGTGAACACGCAATTCCAGAGCATTCAAGGATGGACTATGGCCCAGGGGCTCTGGTTCAGCAACGTCGATGATCTACAAGGCTCCTCGGTTGCGCTGCTGGGTGATACCGTGGCGCACAACCTCTTCGATGCCTCGGGTGCCAATCCCGTCGGCCAGATGATCCGCATCGGCACCCAGGTATTCCGCGTAGGCGGCGTGCTGGCGGCCAAGGGCAGCGGGCAGGACGACGTGGTCTTCGTGCCTTTCAACACAGCTCGTATCCGTCTGAAGAACACGACCACGGTGGATCAAATCCTGGTCGAGGCGGATTTAACGAACAATGTGAGCCAGGTACAGCAGTCCGTGATCACTGTCCTGGAGCAAAATCATCACATCCAACGAGGCGCTTCCGATGACTTCGGGACGATCACCTTCGTACAGTTCTTGCAGCGGTCGCAGCAGGCGACACAGGCTCTGACGTTTCTGCTGGTGGGCATCGCGGCCATCTCGCTGACGGTAGGCGGCATCGGGATCATGAATATCATGCTCGTTTCGGTGACGGAGCGCACGCGCGAAATCGGCATTCGCATGTCCATCGGGGCGCGGCGGCGTGACATCCGCAACCAGTTTTTAGTGGAGGCGCTCGTCCTGTGCCTGGCGGGCGCAGTGGTCGGCACGCTGCTGGGCTTGCTGATAGGCTTTAGCGTGACCACCGTGTTCCAGTTCCCGTTCGTGGTCACGACGACGACCATTGCACTGCCGGTGGTCGTCTCGGTAGCGATCACAATCATCTTTGGCCTCTACCCGGCGATCCAGGCAAGCCGCCTGGATCCAATCGAGGCGCTGCGTAACGACGAGTAACAAAGGCATTCTGGAGATCGACAGGAGGAAACCAGGTGAGGGATTCTTCAATACAACCACGGGGCAACGATGCAGGACAACCATCTATTCCTCCGTCGTCTCCGGTGGCCCAGCCTGCCCAGCAGTCAGCTCTAAGCAGCATGCTGCAACAGTTGCGCGTCCGCGGACGGAGGTCGCCGGCGAGTATGCTGGGCGCGAATTTTTCGAGTGCCCTGGAGGCCGTCTCGTCGCATCGAACGCGTTCGCTGCTCACCACCCTGGGCATCTTCATTGGCGTGGCAGCAGTGATGGGTATTCTCACCTTGACACAAGGAGCAGGGGCCTACCTCACTAATCTGGTGGGAGGTTTAGGGGCAAATACGATCCTTATCGTCCCTGGCTCGTTGACCAGTAGAGGAGCTGTGGAGAAGCAATCTGCCGCGTCACTCACCGTACAGGATGTACAGTCCCTGAGATCGGCCCCTCACGTGTCTGCCATCAGCCCCCTTATTTTATCAGGCGCGCAGGTGGTCTTTGGCAATCAGAACTGGAAGACGCGCATCGAGGGCGTGAGCGCCGATTTGCAGAGTATCGATAGCTGGGACCTGGCTCAAGGGCTCTGGTTTTCGAATGCGGACGATGCCGGGGGCAAAGCTGTCGCGGTCATCGGTGATACCGTCGCACACAGTCTCTTCGATGCCTCGCATACCGATCCTATAGGCCAGACCATTCGCATCGGCAGTCAACCTTTCCGCGTGGTCGGGGTGCTGGCGCCCAAAGGGGGCTTCGGTCAGGATGATGTCATCTTTGTGCCCTTCAACACCGCCCGCTTCCGCTTAAATAACACCACGTCTGTCGATGAGATCGGGGTCGAGGTGGATACTACCGATAATGTCGCTCTGGCTCAAGAAGCTATCATTCTCATCCTCGAGCGCAACCACCATATTGCCAAAGGCACCCCCGATAACTTCTCGACCATCACCTCCGCGCAGCTCTTGCAGCAAGTCCAGCAGGCGACGCAGGCATTCTCATTGCTGCTGGTGGGCATCGCGGCCATCTCGCTGACGGTAGGCGGCATCGGGATCATGAATATCATGCTGGTCTCGGTGACCGAGCGCACGCGCGAAATCGGTATTCGCATGTCCATCGGGGCGCGGCGAGGCGATATTCGCAATCAGTTCCTGTTCGAAGCCGTGGTCCTGTGCCTGGTGGGCGCAGGCATTGGCCTGCTCGTTGGTTTGCTTGTTGGACTCAGTATCACAAGCGCCTTTGGGTTCCCCTTCGTTGTCACAGCGACCACTTTTGTGCTGCCGCTCACTGTGGCTGTGACCATTGGCCTCGTCTTCGGTATCTATCCGGCGTCGCGGGCAGCCCGCCTCGACCCGATAGTAGCGCTCCGGCGTGCCAAGTAGAAATTACCTTATCCAATCCTCACTTTGAGGCTCATCTGGAGGCACGATCAACCTCTGCTGTGCCAGCCGCCTCAACTGCTCGTCTGAGAGCGTGCTGCGCGGGGGAGGTTGCATATTCTGGGTGGGGAAAGGTTGTTGATCGGGCGCGGTGTTGTTGTCGCCTGCTGCTCTAAACCTGATCGGTCCCGACCCTTGCTCTTGCTGCAAAAAAGAGTATTGAGGCATGGTGGATTGTGTTGAGGCGTCGCTGAAAAGCGCTTGAGGAATGTTTGTAGGAGCGCTGCCTGGCCCCCAATTTGCAGGTGGCAAGGTATAGCCGAAAGGCACTTGTGGCTGGTTGTTTGTGGCGATGCCGCCCGGGCCTGGCAGGAAAGGACCGTTGTAGGCTGCTCGCTCGCCCTCTACAATGAAAGGAACGCCATTGATATTCGTATTTTCGTGTAAGCTGTGACCTCTCCAGCGGCTCCAGGGTCGTGCTCCGCTGGAAGGTAATTTTGCTTGCGGGACGGGTGACAGGGAACCGCGCAGAAAAACGAAAGCAATGACAAACACCATGCCCAGGATAAGCAGGACACTGGCCGTAATCAAGATGAATGGAATTGGTAATCCACCACCTGGAGGAGTTCCATGCAAGGTGCCGCCGTTTGTATTATTGGCAACAGGCACAACAGATGGTGTTGGCGTCGGCGTTTGATCTGCACCTGTGGTAGTGGTAGGCACCGCTGTCACTGTCACTGTTCCCTGGGGTGTTGCTGTGCTGCCAGGTGATGGCGTAATGCCTGGACCACAGAGAAAAAAGAAAGAAGAAAAAAAGCGTGGTACTGCTGTGCTACCCGGTGTGGGCGTAATGCCCGTTGTTGGAGTGGGCGTAGGGGGGATGGGCGTAGGGGTGGGCGTAGGGGGGATGGGCGTAGGGGTGGGCGTAGGGGTGGGCCTTCTGGTCGGGGTAGGGGTATGGGTAGGGGTGTCGGTAGGAGTCGGGGTACAGGTGGCAGTAGGCGTATCTTGGGGAATAAGCACAGATGCATGATGCGTGTAGGAAGCTCCTGACCGGGGCGCGGTCGCAGTTCCAACCAGGTTGGCTGTACCTGCATAAGCACGAGTAATTGCTCCCATGAGTCCTGCCAGCGAAAACAGCAGCAGCAGCAAACCTAACATTGCTGCTATTATCTTAGAGGTAATGTTCGCTGCGCCTGAGTCGCTTCTCATATTTACTTTTCTCGCCGGAATCGAGCGGGATATATTCGCATTTAAGAATGTGATGGCCCAAATAGTCCAGGCTCTATTCCTTCCCAGTGCGAGTATAGATGAATTTAAGTTTTCCAGTCAAGCCGGGGGTACTAAATAGCTTTTGAAAACAGTCAACTCCTCTCTATCGTAATGGCTTGCGTACACGTGGTCCATATCGTAACCAGGCACGTTATGTAGATCAGGCAAGGTTCAATTTGAAGAAAAGTACGTAACCGTGTGAACCGTCACACCGTGTCACGCCTCCGCGTATGAGCTGCAGCCCTTTGCATCTGTTGTTCCCCTACGCCATTGGCTTTGTGGTGTTGGGGGTCTACTGGCTGTTTCACTATCGCATGTTCCGCTACATCAATCGCCATGATCCCTGGCTGATCGTGCTCAATTTTGGCTTCTTACTGTGTATCGTGCTCATGTTCGCCCCCATCAACTCCTATGCTACGTTCAGTCAAAGGCCCGGGGCTCGATTCTACTTCGGCATCTGGCAAACCATTACCGCATTGCTGCTCGTTTTGACCTGGTGGCGTGCTGCTGGCAAGCGCCGCTTACTGGACCATGCCATCACAGAAGACCAGATCAGGCGCTTCGGAGCACGCCTGGTGAGTAACCTGCTGATCATTTTTGCGCTAATGTTCGTCTCTTTACACCCCGCCATCAGCGCAGGCTGGTACCTCCTCTTGTATCTGGCCGCGCTCGGGCTCGCGATGTTGGTCATACAGGTGCGAGGGCGTCGTGCTCAAGCCCAGCAGGTGCGGGTGGCGTAAACAGCCTGTTGGGCTTGCTGCACCGGCGATGCAACCCAATAGAGGCCGCCGGGAGGAGGGCAACGCACAAATATGAAATGTAAAAAGTTTTTTTCACCCTTTCCGCGCCAGAAGCCCTCGACTGGGAGCCGTAGGGAGTCGTCACCTTATCCAATCCTCATTTTGAGGCTCATCTGGAGGCACGATCAACCTCTGCTGCGCCAGCCGCCTCAACTGCTCGTCTGAGGTCGCGCTGCGCGGGGGAGGCTGCATATTCTGGGTGGGGAAAGGTTGTTGATCGGGCGCGGTGTTATTGTCGCCTGCTGCTCTAAACCTGATCGGTCCCGACCCCTGCTCCTGCTGCAAAAAAGAGTTTTGAGGCATGGTAGGTTGTGGTGGGGCGCCGCTGAAAGGCACTTGAGGAATGTTTGTAGGAGCGCTGACTGCCCTCCAATTTGCAGGTGGCAAGGTATAGCCGAAAGGCACTTGTGGCTGGTTGTTTGCGGCGGTGCTGCCCGGGCCTGGCAGGAAAGGACCGTTGTAGGCTGCTCGCTCGCCCTCTACAACGAAAGGAACGCCATTCATATTCGTATTTTCGTGTAAGCTGTGACCTCTCCAGCGGCTCCAGGGTCGTGCTCCGCTGGGACGTAATTTTGCTTGCGGGACGGGTGACAGGGAACCGCGCAGAAAAACGTAAGCAATAACAGACACCATGCCCAGGATAAGCAAGGCACTGGTCATAAACAAGATGAATGGAAGAAGTGGTCTACCACCTGGAGGAGTTCCATGCGAGGTGCCACCGTTGTTTTTAGGAACCGGCACAGCGGTTGATGTCGACGTTGGCGTTTGATCTGCACCGGTAGCGCTGGGTGTCGCCGTCACTGTCCCTGTTCCCTGGGGCGTTGCTGTGCTGCTTGGTGACGGCGTAATGCCGGGCGTGGGCAGGAAGCCAGTGGCAGTGGTAGGAGTGGGCCTTGGAGTGCGAGTGGGGGTGGGTTTGGGTGTTTTGGTAGGCGTGGGAGACAGCGTGGGAGATAGCGTGGGAGACAGCGTGGGAGATAGCGTGGGAGATAGCGTGGGAGACGGCGAAGGAGTCTGCGTACACGACGGGTCAGTGGGTGTAGTAGTACAGTCAATAAGCGCAGAGCGGGGCGAGGTTTTAGTTTCAGCCAGGCCGGCCGTACCTGCATAAGCACGAGTAATTACTCCCATTGGCCCTGCCAAAGAGAACAGGAGCAGCAGCAAACTCAATAATGCTGCTATTATCTTAGAGGTAATGTTCGCTGCGCCTGAGTCGCTTCTCATGTTTGCTTTTCTCGCCGGAATCGAGTGGGACCTATTCGCATTTAACGCCGTGATGACCTAAATAGTCCAGACCTGTTCCTTCCCCAGTGCGAGTATAGATGAATTTTAGATTTCCAGTCAAGCCGGGGGTACTAAATAGCTTTTGAAAACAGTCAACTCCTCTCTATCGTAATGGCTTGCATACACGTGGTCAATATCGTAACCAGGCACGTTATGTAGATCAGGCAAGGTTCAATTTGAAGAAAAGTACGTCCGCGTATGAGCCGCAGCCCTGAGTCCTTCGCTTCCCCTTCGCTGCGCTCAGGGCTGCGGCTCACTCAAGGGTAAACTCCGCGAAGGGGAAGGGTCTGTCGCGATCGGCAGCGAGATCCTTCCCCTTCGCTACGCTCAGGGCTGCGGCTCACTCGCTCAGGATGACAGGGCTGGACCTTTCTGTTGGTGAGGAACTGTCCAGTTCATTTGAACCATGCCTAAGGTTCATTAGTGCCTGGTTACTCTTTTTCCCTATGCCAGGTCACGCAGCAGGTGAACCTCGATAGGATGCCGCAGCGTCCTGAGGGCTTTTACCTCGATTTGCCTGATGCGTTCTCGCGTCAGCTTGAAGTGTACACTCAGTTCCTCCAGTGTGTGGCAGCGGCCGTCATGCAGCCCGTAACGCAACTCGATAACCTGGCGTTCGCGCTGGTTAAGTGATTCCAGGGCGCAGGTGATCTGGTCACGTAATACCTGGTGGGCAACCACGTCAGCAGGTGTAGTCGCCTGGGTATCCTCTAACATGTCGGCCAGGTGATACTGTTCATCGTCAATCAAAGGAGCGTCGAGCGAGATGGGATTTTCTGACATACTTTGCAGTTCAACTATGCGCTCCTTCGTCATACCTGCCATGCTGGCGATTTCCTCGAGAGCAGGAGCACGCCCCAATTCCTGGTAGAGATAACGAGCCACGCGCTTTACTTTATAAATCAGTTCAACGACGTGTACCGGGATATGGATAGTGCGCGTGCACTCAGCTACTGCGCGACTGATTGCCTGGCGAATCCACCAGGTTGCATAGGTGCTAAAGCGAAAGCCGCGCGTAGGGTCAAATTTCTGCATAGCGCGAATTAACCCGAGATTGCCTTCCTGTACCAGGTCCAGCAGGGAGATGCCGTGGTTATTGTAGCGCTTGGCTATGCTGACTACCAGGCGTAAATTTGCCTCTACCAGGCATCGCTGCGCCTCCCTGTCACCCTCGGTAACACGTCGTGCTAGCTGCATTTCTTGTTCTGCATTTAGCAATGGGTAGCGCCCTATCTCTCCCAGGTATTGCCGTATGGCATTGTCGACTGCATTGCCACCTTCGACCTCCTCATCTTCATACCCTTCCTCTTCCTCCACTTCAACCATAAATGGCTCGTCATCCTCGCGATAGTACATAGATATGTCGTCGCTTTTGGTATACATGTCATATGACTGTCTCAGAGAAGAACCAGTAGAAAGGCACTCCTTTGTAGATACTACCCTGCCTGATGAATGGGTCCTCACCTTCCCACTTATCCTGACCTCGGGCATGAAATCGCTCGGTGCCTTTTTTACCATGGCTACCATAGATACTGAACTCCTTTACCTCAAATCCACATTTCACAACTCACAAATTGGTAACCGGAGGTATATGCTGTAGGGGCAAAAAAACTACAGAACATACCCTTAGAAAGCTTGAAAAAGTTCTTCAAGCTAACCCCCCTTTTCTGTTACTGCAAGATATGTGCCAAAGTACAAATGTAGGGATACAGGTGACCTTTAATAAAGCGTATGATCGAGTACACATCTGGCCAGTACACCCTCTCCAGGCCCTTCCAAAGATACTTTTATGGCTTTTTGTCTTTCCCGCCGGAACTTGACCAGCATTGTCGAAGTAAACTGTTAGCAAGCAGGATGCATTCACCATCTTGTCTCACCGTGGCTAAACATGGAAATTTTTTACTCATATTGTGGATATTTCCGCATTTAAAGCCTCTTAAAGCTTGAGAGGCCGAAAACGCTCAGGGGCTCCGTTTATTTGCAATAGAGTTAGGGGTAGAAACGAGATGATGCAATCAAATACGCGGAGCAATATGGGGCCTGGTAATCATAAAGACGGCGCTCACAATGGCGCCAACACTCGAAGCCGCCGGGTGCGCCCTAAATATAAAAATCCTCTTTTAAAGGACGTCGATGTAACTCGTATGCCTACCACGCCGCATTGGCTGGCCAGGAGTGCAGAACAGCCACCTGTCTGGCAGTATGAATCGCCAGATTTCGAAGTAGAGAGTAGTATTCCCTCACTCTCTCTTATCGTCTCAGAAGTCCCCGCGAGTTCCTCTATCGACGAAATCGACACCAGGCCTGCCCTGCTGGTTGAACAGGCAAGCCCTGTAAGAGCAGAGGCCCTCATCTATACTCCAGACATGCCATTTGCGCATTCTGTAGAGGATGTACCCTTTGAAGGAAGGGCGGAAGGGGTGAGAGACAAAGAAGCTCGAGCGAAGAGGACTGCCAGACTTCAAGTAGCACGCGCTCTTGAAATGTACAGAGCCTCCAAACTCCCGGCAAACCGCCGTTCTCACGGTCGCAATCCGTTAGACCGTGTGCGCTGGTGGCTGTTGTACCCGGGTCGCATCGAGTTTATGCTCTGGCTGTGTGGCACTGTGCTCTTGATCGGTGTGACTTGCACGCTGCTGCTGGTGACTGCCCTCAGCTTCGAGTGGATTGCCCCAGGTCAACAAAGCGGTATGGTCCTGCAGAACCTGGCTAATAGCTCTGCCAGCTCAACTGAACCGACTCTGACTGTAATTGAGCGCGGGCCATTTTCCCCTGGACAGGTCATTCGCCTCCACGGCCAGGGATTCAGTATACATGGTCGTATCGTTTTTACCTTTGATAGTGCAGTGCTCCAACTCAGTCAAAATGCAGACAGTGGGCTTGTACATCAACCGCAGGTGAATGCAGATAACCATGGGGAGTTTACTGCCCCTTTGACTCTCGGCAGCGGACCCATCTGGAAAGGCGGTCATCACCGTATTGTAGCGCACGATATCGCCACAGACCATCTCGCCTCTCTCTCTATTCAAATCGTTCCCAATAGCGTAACGCATACGCCCGTCTCATCAAACGGGACAGGAAACGGACCGGTACCCGCTACTCCTATCGCTACAGCACCTCCGCCTGCCAAAAGTACTCCCCCACCTGCTGCTACACCTACTGCAACGCCAACGCAGGCTCCTCCTACTCCAACACCTACTGCAACAGCTACTCCTACGGCAACGGCAACGGCTACCCCTACCCCTACTGTAACGCCCAAAGCGGCCAATGGAGCGTTGATACATTCATTAATCACTGTTCCCAGCTCCGCCAGCTTTTCGGCCAGTCTCGTCGGCGCGCAAGGCCGTTGTCAGGCGGTTTTTCATCAATGTACAATATTTTCTCCAGTCACTCTCACCTGGCTCCTGGTGCTTGCGTATATCCTGGCCTTGCTAATGCTGGTCGCAGCGGCCATGCTTCGACGTGTTTCTCCCTCATCCTTATGGCAGAGTTTTTAACTCACATTATAATGAAAAGTGTGATTAAGGCTATACTAGTGAATGTTTATTGCGGGAGACCTGTATGATGCAATATACAAGCGAGGGACGAGCCCCGGTCATCTGGCATGAAGAAAATGTTGGAATACCTGCTAGCGGCAATCGTCCCTATGTACTGGTTGTTGATGATGATCCAGCTATCGCCTCTGTGGTTATGCTCACACTTGAAATGGAAGAGTATGCCGGACTCAGTATTTCGGACAGTCGGCAAGTACTACCTTTTTTGCAACAAGTAGAAGCTGATGCTACAAAACATTTGCCAGCCGTGATCCTCCTCGATTTGATGATGCCCGGACTCTCGGGATACGAGGTCGCAGCCCAGCTGGCACAGCGTCCCTGCTTCGCGCGTATTCCCATTATCGTCATGACCGCCGATTATCGCGTACGTACTGCCGGCGCCGTCCCTGGTGCAACAGAGTTGCTCAGCAAACCCTTTCCGGTCAGTACCTTGCTCACTGTGCTAGAACATTATCTTTCAAGTGTGCCGAATGCTGTTCCATGCCTCTCCGTTCCTCATCGAGGAAATCCACACATGGCGTAGGGGCGACATTATGAGTTTTAATAAATTCATCCGGGTATCGGAACAGCCACCGAAGGCCGATAAATCGGCGCTGGCGGCGATCAATCGCGCCCTACAGTCTATTGCCGGATTATTTCTTTAAGGCAAGGTTCAATTTGAGCGAATTGTACTGGACAGTGAACAGTCACACCGTGTCACCCTGAGCCCTTCGCTTCGCTCAAGGGTAAACTCCGCGAAGGGTCTGTCGCGATCGGCAGCCAGATGCTTCCCCTTCGCTACGCTCAGGGCTTCGGCTCATGCGCTCAGCATGACAGGGCGGGACCTTTCTGTTGAGGAGGAATTGTCACGTTCATTTGAACCATGCCTAAAGTTCATTATCGTGGGACCGACATTTATGGCGCGAGTCCGATCCCAGCTACAGGTCATGCGGTTTCCCTCACCCTGGCACGATGAAGAGTTTTAACGACCAAAGCTGGTCGTGTCATGCTGAGCGAAGCGAAGCATCTCTCGGCCCCTCGAGCCAGACCCTTCGCTTCGCTCAGGGTGACACTATATGACCGACTTTGAATGTTAAACTTCATCATCGCGGTCCCTCGATAAATCGGGATACCTGCCCCCCAGGCAGGGTGCCTACAACGCCCCTATGGAAATGCGTTGGGGAGAGAGGAACACTCTCCAGGGAACACTGTGCCCATTCCATTCCCTCATCTAGCCTCCGAGGGCGGCACAAGAAAAAAGAGACCTGAATAGTTACCATCCTCCTCTCGACTTATGATGCTCCCCGTGGTACAATGCGTTGCGTCGGGGCCTATAAAAATTGCATAATATATACTCCTATTTCCCCTACCCTAAAACAAGGAGCGGGCTGATGCCACGAGGACGTAAGAAATCGCCACAAGACAGTATCGACAGCATTCTGCTTGCTATGAGTCGCCGCAGTGATATCGATTCTGGAACCCTGTCGCATTATTTTGATCGCCTGGATGAGGAATGGACTGAAGGTGCCAGAGATAAGGTATTGCACCTGCTGCGCACAAATGATACTTCTGCCCACTCTGCTGCTGTCCTGATCCTCACCGAACTGGCCACCGGCTTTGATCTGAGAGAACTGGAAAAATTTGTCGCGGACCCCACTGTGAGCGATATGGCAAAACTCTCTCTCGCGCCCGTCTTGAAAGAACTGGGCTCAGATATAGTCGATGACAGAATTATCGAATACCTCAATGACCCCGAGGCAGCTATGCACCAGATGCAGGCGCGGCTCCTCGAACTCGTGGGGCAAAGCGAACTAGGAGCAGAATCAGTGCTCGAAGATGTCACCTCAATGCCAGTGGAGCGACGGTTGGGATTCGTCAACTGGTTAGGTCAAAGCGGAGATGCCCGCGCTGTTTATCTCCTGATCCCTTTGATGGAACACCAGCCAGCTAAGGTTGCAACCGCAGCAATCGATGCCCTCGAACAACTGGGGACCGCCGCTGCCCAGCAGACCATTCCAGCCCTCAACTACCTGATAGCCAATAGTACGAATCGCCAGCTTAAGCAGCAGGCTCGCACCGTTTTAGGACGGCTCACCATGCAATCCGCTCCCGGCGTGGAAGATGCGGCAATGACACGCGCGCAACAACAACTGCCGCTCTACCAGGCTCGCGTCAGCTTCGTTGACGGTACTGGCTCCCAGATGATCATGATCTCCTGGCAGCGCCCTGATGGCTTGCTAAAAGGCGTTAATGTTCTCTATCAGGATCAATGGGGCATTAAGGATTGTTATGGCACCGATAGCATGGAAACAGAACGCTGGTCCGAGCTGGTAAGCGATGTCGAGGAACAGGGATTTATCAATTTCCAGGTCTCGTTGGAGTATTGCCGGGCGTTGATTGCCGAGGCGCGTGCCCTCAACAAGCGTACACGCCGCAAATTGCCTATTGCCTACTCTATCTGGCGGCCTTACCTTGCAGAGGGCGAAACATCCGGGGAAGATGCCGTCGCGGTATCAACGATGCTGCAGCCCTACCCTTTTAATCCTGAGCTTGCGCAGGTGGCGCGTCGCGGCGATCAAATATATCAAATGCCGGAGTTTGAATCATGGCTTTTCGAGCCACTTGTGGATATTTTGCCCTATATCAATCGCTACTGGCTCATCTACAATGTATTTGATATGTTGTCCGTCGGAACGAACCAATCTGGTCGTGGGCGTAGAAAGGGCCAGAAGTCGCAGAAACCCCAGCGACCAAACCTGGATGCACTGGTAAGCGAGGCATTGGATGCATTAATAGATGATAACTGGCGGAAATCGTACGAGGTGCGTCTTCGGCGCCAGGGAGCGCTCTTTCAGTTTGCCGGCCGCCACGATGATGCCGCCCTGGTGAGTGCTGTCGCATCTGCCCTGCATCCTGCTTCGGGCCTTTCGGTACATGAACAGCCTTTTCTACAGACCATGATGCGCCTGTCCATCGAGGGTGGGCCAATGCGTATGATGGCAGAAGTTCTAGAAGATGTTAACCTCGGCCTGGGCCCACCGCTAGATCCATTCTCCCAGCCATAGGACTCTGCTCGCCTTGCCAGAGCACGGCAGGAAGGTACAGCACTGTCATGCTGAGCGCAGCGAAGCATCTCTGCCCTTCGAGACAGACCCTTCCCCTTCGCTGCGCTCAGGGCTGCGGCTCACTGCGCGGAGGCGTGACCACTACCAGGACTTGCTGAAGCAGATCAATCAACTGAGCTTCGAGACAGACCCTTCCCCTTCGCTGCGCTCAGGGCTGCGGCTCACTGCGCGGAGGCGTGACCAGCGAGGAAAGCCTCACGAGTGATCCCAAGAGAAAACAGCACGAGGCACCAGAAGATGAAGCACTACTATGTCTATATCATGACGAATTCCTCAAAAACACTCTACATAGGCGTCATCAATAATCTCCAGCGGCGCATGTACGAACACCAGCATCACCTAGTTGCAGGCTTTACAAGCAGGTACCATATTACACGCTTAGTTTACTTTGAAGAGACTCCCGACGTTTACGCTGCTCTCGCGCGGGAGAAGCAGATCAAGGGCTGGGTGCGTGCAAAGAAGATGGCCTTGATCGAGTCCATCAATCCTGAGTGGCGAGACGTGAGTGAAGACTGGCAAGGAGGATGACCCTGGCCGATGAGGACGAGATCCTTCGCTTCGCTCAGGATGACACTGGGGACGCTCTGCGTTTTTGAACGCAAAGGCATGGTTGCCGACGAGATCCTTCGCTTCGCTCAGGATGACACTGGGAGGGAACTTAGATTGATGCCTAGTGGGCAACCGCAGGGGGCGCCGCTACCATGACACGGGTGCGTCGCCTTGCCAGGCCGTCTCATGGTAGGTCCCCGATTTATCGAGGATACCTGTCCCCCAGACAGGGTTCCAGGGCTTGCCCCTGCCAATCGCATTCGCCAGCAAAGTCGTCACCATAGCGGGTTCATAACCAACCCGGTGATCAACTTCGGATAAAAATAAGTTGATTTTTGCGGCATGCGGTCATCGGCTTTTGCCACTTCACAGATCTGCCTTACGCGCGTTGCATGGAACAGCAGCGCGCATTGTGCCGTTCCGGTCTGTACCGCTTGCAGCGCCTCCTGCAGGTCACCGGTATACCGTACATATCTTCCCGCCGTCATGTCCTCCGCGCTGAGCCCCAGTAGTTCCTCTAGCACAAGTATATGCGCCACTGCCACGTCTAGCTCGTTCCATGCTCCTGAATGCCCGCTCTCCGTCATGTGCCGCCTGCCCTGCTCATTCAAACTCAGCAGCCAGGCCCCACCTGCTGTACTCGCGACAAACGACGGGTGCTGATCGCTCGCTGCCTCCAGGAGCTGCTGGACTGACTGAGGGCTCATCTCCGTTGTTTCCAATTGGCGTACCGTGAAATAGCGAGCAAGATGCTGGCCTGACAATAGTCGCAGCGCATCATCGCTCAAGCCAGAAAGCAAACGATGGGTAGGCAAGACCAGCAGCCCCGGATCATCGAGATCGATCAATGCTATTAACACAAAGTTGATGGCATCATCTCGATGCAGGTTATTGCGCTGTTCGAGCACCTCGTCGCGATAATTGAGCGCTGTCTCATAGCGGTGATGACCGTCAGCGACATACAATTGTCGCTCAGCGAAGAAGTCCTGGATAAGTTCGATCTGCCCGGAATGGGTGATAGGAGAGAGAAGGTGCTTCTCCTTCACCTCGTCGGTGATTTGCACCCCGGCTCTGGCGGCGTAGGGCGCAAGCAGTGCACGCATGCGGCCCTGTGGATCATCATACATGCACATCAGCGGACTAAAATTAGTAGCGCACGCGCGCAGCAGCTTCAAGCGGTCGTCTTTTGCTTTTCTATGGGTGAGTTCGTGTGGCAGCACCACGCGCGCATCCCATGGCTCTAACCGTACCCGGGCCAGCAAGCTGGTGCGGGTATAGGCCTTGCCGTCGTGCGTGAATAGCTGCTGGTACATGTAGTAACAGGCGATATCTTCTTGCTGCAAGATGCCCTGCAGGCGCCATTCGGCAAGCGTCGCCGCCGCGCGAGTATAGCGATTATTCAGTGTTGTATCACCAGGATATTCCTCTCCTAATTCGAGCCGGATCACATTGTACGGGCTGCGCGCGTAGTATCTCTTCTGCGCTTCTGCCGTAATAACATCAAACGGTGGCGTTACCACCTGTGCCAGGTCGGCTATAGCCTTTTGAGCGTATCGTATTCCGTGTAACGGTTGAACATCTGCCATTTAGTAAATAACTTCTCTTTCTGTACAATGGGATAAGCTTACTTCGCTGCATATATTAACACATGCAGCCAGGGGGTGGAGATGAGAACTTTTGTTCCAAAAACACTTGACATTTACCCTACCTCGTGGTAATATGTGTCATGGATAGAACAAATGATCTAAAACTGAATAGGCACTCTCAATCCCCGTATTTTCCCCTGCTCTCCCTCTTTGAGGCGGTCGGGTGCTTTCCTCTCTCTCCCCCTCCCGACCGCTGTGGCGGCTGTGTCACTCGTTCAACCACTTTGGCTGTTTGCATTTGCAAAACTTGACGCCCCTTCTATAACCCGCTACAATTGTCAGGCCGGTGGTGCTTATGTCGACTACACAAACAGGATAGGTATCGATGGATGACCTGACATTGAGATACATTGCATTCATTGTAGCAGTCTTGATCCTCATCTGGGGCGTGATCCAGCTAAACCAGCGGCTTCAGCGCAGCAGGAAAGGCAAGCCGAAAGAACTAAACACCTGGACCAGGCTCGATGCTGCCAGCCCGGATACTATAGAAGACCTGTCGCCCGATGTAGACTACGATGACCAGGAAGAAGCTCCCGATGTCGGTATTCACGTACGGGCAAAACAGAATGGGCATCACTCGGAGAGCAAAAAAATCACCTGATTGCTTATTCCTTCTCTAGCATTGCTTGGGTTAACCGGGCCTTTGATGGGTGACTGCATATGTTTCAAGTATAACATATGCAGCCGTTTCGCTAAATGTGAAAGCGTGTCCCAGCTCTTTTGTAAGCCTCCTGGTCGGTGCGGAAGCTATCGGCATTTGTGCCACGAGCCTCTGCCAGGAACTCCGCCAGTAACTGTAGCGGCAGTGCAGTCAGCATCGGCGTCAATTCTTCCGCCAGGTCCACGCCATCACAAACCGCAAAGCGCGCCCAACCATCACGCTTGAATAGTTCACCGGTTTCGCTGGTGGGCGCCTCGCCGATCAGAAAAACACGGGGACCGATCTCACTCAGCCCCAATA
>WNFC01010989.1_pt1 | contig 16711 bp, 13 predicted proteins | sample 5400541 | NCBI WGS metagenome assembly WNFC01 (sample SAMN13153342, study PRJNA577476) | soil metagenome | isolation source: 120 cm saprolite under Douglas fir tree site 2 hole 2 replicate 1 | place: USA:California | collected 2015-04-18
ATGGCCGGATTTCTACCGCGCGGACTTTCCGGGTGTGGGAAGGCGGCGGCGAATACAACGTGGCCCGCGGATTGAAGCGTTGCTTTGGAATGGACACTGCGATCGTGACTGCGCTGGCTGATAACCCGGTCGGCCGGCTGGTGCAGGACTTAATTTACCAGGGCGGCGTGGATCAATCACACATTCGCTGGATCGAATTCGACGGCGTTGGCCGGATCGCGCGGAACGGTTTGAACTTTACCGAGCGTGGCTTCGGTGTGCGCCCGGCGCTAGGCTGCTCGGATCGCGGGCACACCGCCGTTTCACAAATGAAGCCGGGCGATGTTGATTGGGAAAAGATTTTTAGCAGCGAAGGCGCGCGCTGGTTTCATACCGGCGGGATATTCTGCGCTCTATCAGAAACTACGCCGCTGGTCGCCAGGGAAGCGATGCAAGCGGCAAAGCAACACGGAGCGATTGTCTCGTATGACCTTAACTATCGTGACTCTCTATGGAAATCGATCGGCGGCAGAGCGCGCGCTCAGGAAGTGAATCGCGAACTCGCTCCGCTGGTCGACGTCATGCTGGGCAATGAAGAAGATTTCACTGCCTGTCTTGGCTTTGAGGTAGAAGGACTGGACGAGGATCATTCGAAGCTCGAGGTGGAGAACTTTCATCGCATGATCGAAAGTGCGCGGCAACATTTTCCGAATTTCAAGGTGGTGGCAACCACGCTCAGAAATGCGAAGACCGCAACCGTGAATGACTGGGGCGCCATTTGTTATGCGGACGGTGAGTTTTACCGGGCGTCCACGCGCGAGAACCTGGAGATCTTTGATCGCATCGGTGGCGGCGACTCGTTTGCTTCAGGATTGATTTACGGTTTCCTGACTGATAAAGGTCCACAGTACGCGGTTGATTGTGGTGCGGCTCATGGCGCGTTGGCGATGACGACGCCGGGTGATACCACGATGGCGACGCTCGCCGACGTGGAAAAGCTCATGAAGGGTGGCACGGCGCGCGTGGCAAGATGAACATGTTTTCCCCTCTCCCGTTGGAGAGGGGCAGGGGTGAGGGCTTAGGTGGCGTATCGCTAAACCCTCACCCTAACCCCCTCCCATAGGGAGAGGGAACCAGGATGAACAAAACCGACGTCATTCAAAGGATTAAAGACATCGGCGTCATACCCGTTGTGCGCGCGTCGTCCGAAGAGGAAGCCATTTCGGTCGTTGACGCGATCAAGGCGGGCGGGCTGCCAATCCTCGAGATCACCATGACCGTGCCGCGGGCAGTGCAAGTCATCGAAACTTTATCAGCTCGCTATGGCAACGAGGCGATTGTCGGCGCGGGAACAGTGCTCGATCCCGAAAGCGCGCGTGCGTGTATTCTTGCGGGAGCCCAGTTCATCGTCAGCCCGGCGCTGAATCTCGAGACAATCGCCTGTTGTCGCGAGCTCGACGTGGCAGTTATGCCCGGCGCGCTCACGCCGACTGAGATTGTCCTGGCGTGGAATGCGGGCGCGGATCTGGTCAAAGTTTTTCCGGCAGGCGCGATGGGCGGAGCGAGCTATATCAAATCGCTCAAGGCTCCGCTGCCGCAGATCGAATTGATTCCGACCGGCGGTGTGACGCTCGCAAACGCGGCTGACTTTATTAAAGCCGGCGCGGCGGCGGTGGGAGTGGGAACGGATCTGGTGGATATGACTGCGATTCGCTTAGGCCAGCCTGAAAAGATCACACATGCGGCGCGAGCTTTTATCGAAGCGGTGCGCAAGGCCCGGATGAGGTCGGTACCGGGAGCGGTAGCGACCAGGTCGTGATTGATTGCAAGAATCGCGATGCCAGGATTATTACCCGGTCGCATCCACCACCCCACGCGGGCTGCCCGCGCGGGGACCCCGATCCGCTCCCAGTACTGACTGCATAACGGAGGGAAAAAACGATAATGACGGCAATTCAAGAATCAGAGTTGGATCGAACGCCAAATACCGCACTCAACGGCGCGCAGCATCTGAACTGGTCCACGATTCCCGTCGAACGTCCGGCCGAAGGGATCGAGCGGCAGATGTTTGTCGGCGAAAAATTGATGATCTGCCGGTTTCGGTTCGCGCCTTTTCTGGTCACGCCCGAACACTCGCACCCACACGAACAGATGTCTTTGGTCGTCAGTGGCCGCGTCCGTTTTTTTATCGAAGGGAAGGAGCACATCGCTAGTCCTGGCGATGTCCTGCACTTTCCTTCGAACCGTATTCACGGCGCCACGATGATGGAAGACGAAGTTGTGCTAATCGATATTTTCACTCCCTTACGTGAAGACTTTCTGGGCAAAGTTTAGAGTTCAGCCTTTAGGCTGCAAGATCAGAGCAAGCTGAAGCTTGAACTCTGAACTCAACAATTATCAAGTAACGAGGGAAGCAGTGATTCTCGATCAGTTCAAGCTCGAAGGAAAAGCCGCCCTCGTGACCGGAGCGTCGGCGGGTCTCGGCCAGGCGATCGCCATAGCTCTCGCTGAAGCCGGCGCCGATGTGGTTTGTCATGGAAATACCCGCCCACCTGAGGCAACGCTGGAGGCGATCTCGCGCGTCGGCAAACAAGGGTTCGCGGTTGCCGGCGATCTGGCGGAAAAAGAGACGCCGGGCGCTCTGATCGAAGCGACCATTAAGACCTTCGGCCGTATCGATATCCTAATCAATAACGCGGGCACAATTCGGCGCGCTCCCGCCGTCGATTATTCCGAGGAAGATTGGCATACCGTCATCGAGGTGAATCTGTCGGCCGTCTTTCGCTTGTCGCAGCTCGCTGGGCGCCGGATGCTCGAGCAGGGCGGCGGAAAAATTGTCAACATCGCTTCGCTGCTTTCTTTCCAGGGCGGCATCACCGTCCCTGCCTACGCCGCTTCCAAGGGCGGCGTTGCCCAGCTGACCAAAGCATTGGCAAATGAGTGGGCCGGGAGGGGAATCAACGTAAACGCGATCGCGCCGGGTTACATGCGCACGGACAACACGAAGGCTTTGCAGCAGGACGAGACGCGTAATCGACAGATACTCGAGCGCATTCCGGCTGCTCGTTGGGGCGAGCCTGCGGACCTCGCGGGCGCGGCCGTCTTTCTCGCTTCATCCGCGAGCGACTACGTAAACGGACACGTCCTCGTCGTTGACGGAGGCTGGATGGGCCGATGAATCGGCGGTTTGAAGTCCTTTTGTTTTGATGGCAGCACCGGATCCACGAAATCAGACGAAGCGTCACGAAACACGAGCCTTTGTTCGTGCGGTTTGTGACTTCGTGGATCGTGCTTTTCGCCTTAGCCAAAGGATGGTGGCCTCATTAACCGTCCTGTTGGTGCTTGCTCTGTTGCTGGTGTTAACTACTCCCATCTATTCCGCAGCACAAATTCAACCAGCTATTTCCCGGAGCGTTAGATCGGCAGAACTGGATACGGAGGTAAAAGAGTTTCTCAGCAAAGAACTCGCGCTGCATCTCGCCGATATCAAGTCCTACGACCCGCCGCCTGACAAAGTGCTGGGCGGCGGCGCCACCGGCGAATACACCTGGGGCACTTTCATGAACGCGCTGGGCGCCTATGCCGCGCTTTCGAAGAACCAGAGGCTGGCCGATCGTGAACTAGCGCGTGAGGTCGGAAGGATCGGCTTGCTTGAATATCGTCTCGGCGGCACTCGTTTTTCGCAGCTCTATGGAGTTTCGGCGTTGAGGTTTTTCGGGCGAGACTTGAATTCGAATCCGGTCTGGCAGGGGCTGAACGAAGAAGAGCGGCAGGCCTGGCGAAAGTTTTTGGATGTTTCAGCTTTTTACGATCCGAAGACACGGCAGGTCATCAATCTGCCGGAGAATTATCTCGGCGTGGCCGCGCGAATCGCGGCTGTCAGCTATCAACTCGGTCTGTTGAAAGATCGTGCTCTGCTCGAGAGCGTGATCGGGCGCGCTGCTCGCCCCTTTAATAATGGCGGGATTTTTTCCGACGACGCGCCGCCGACGGGCAGATTCGATCGCTACTCAAACGAGTACGCGCGTTTTGTTTGGGAAGCCGCCGAAGCCGCCGGCCGACCGGACATTCTCGAAGTCGTGCGGCCATCGCTGAAAGAGCAGATGCGCCTTTGGTGGGATCTGATTTTGCCGGACGGCTATGGCTACGCGTGGGGCCGCAGCATGGGCGTAGTCAGTTATGAAGACACGATGGAGATCGTCGGCTTTCTCGCGCGCCATCCAGAGTTTCGTCCGGCGCCGCTCGCACAATTGGCCGGCGCGTACTACCAGGCCTGGCGTTCGCTGCGACACGATTACAACGATAAGACGCATATGCTTTCGGTGTTCGCGTTTGGACGCGGGAATTATGCCTACATTAATCGCGAACGCGAATGGCAGCAGACCACAAGCTTTCTGGGCAAGGCCGCATTGGCGCATACGCTGTTCATGGAAGCGGTCAACCGCGAAAACGTAAGGGAGTTTTCGCCGGAGATAGTTCGGTCCGATCTCACGCGATTCGAATTCTTTCGTCGGGGCGACCGCCCGGCGGGCGTTTGGCTGGTTCGTCAGGGATCGATTTACTTCTCGTTACCGATTACCACCGGCACCAAGCCGGGCGTCGCCGACTACCTGCCGGCGCCGCATGGCTTGCCTGGCTTTGCGAATCCTGTCGAGCAGATTTACCCATCGCTCGTGCCATTTCTCGAACTCGTTGACGGACGAGTGTTGGTAGCGGGCGACTGCGCCGATGAAGTTTATCCGGGTGCTGGCGTTTAGAAGGAAAGACACTCAAGCGCGACGAAACTTTGAAATCAACTGAAGCAGTAACCTTGAAGCGTTGGTGGATCGCGGTGCCAACCACCGCGGCAACTGGTCAAGTGGAGTTCAAGCAAGGACAGCGTTGGGATCGAATGAACCTCGGTGAGGCTACTCTTTCAATCGCCGCCGCCGCAGATTGGCCATTGATGATTTCAGTGAAAGCAACGGGCGATGGCCCACTTGGCCGGGGCGCGCGCGGTCCACTCCCGCTGCATCTGATTTACGAATCCCACGATCTGGAATTGAAGCCGGATAAGCCAGCGCACTGGCGTCTTACTCTAAGGATGGAGTAAACCGCGCAAATTTAATTTACCTGGTTCACCTGAGCCGGGGTCGAGCAGCCCGGAGGGCTGCAAGACAGTAGCCGGTGGTCGCAGACCACCGGAACTCGATCCATTTGATCGTCAGCACCCTGAAAGGGTGCGAGACGTTATGGTCTCGCGAAGACAAGAGCTGGCACCCCTTCAGGGTGCGAACCGATTAATCCGCTTCCGGAGGTCTTCGCTTCGCTCCGACCTCCGGCTACTTTCTAACAACCCTCCGGGTTGCAAGTACGTCTGCTTCATCTCTAATCGAGAAACAATGTGATTTGGCTTAGGCGAGCGATGTATTTTTATTGTCTTAGTCTAGTTTGAAGCAACGAGGTAGAGGTCCCGTCCGGCGCGTTCTACTACCAGAGTATCCGGATCGTTTTCATAATCCTCGCGTCGAAACTTTCTGTGATCCATGAACCCAAGGTGCACGCGCCGGCAAGTCTCTTCATCCAGCGCTGAGGCCATCGTAATGCGATAGCGCGGAACGACGCGACCTGAATCGTCCCTCTGTCCGGCGTACGAGACATGGGCCAGATGAGCAGCCACCGCCAGGTTATTCTGCAATTCGGTTGAAAGCGCAACCATCTCGCGCACGCGATCGAGAGGCGCGTATCCGTACTTTTCGATCAGGCGGCCGTGCGTCTCGGAAATCGATCGCAGATGCGGTGCATAGATGATCAATTCGCCGCCGGCCTCGATGATTCCGCCCAGCTTGTAACTCGCCTTGCCGCCGACCCAGAGCTCGTCGTAATGCTCGTCAAGCAACGCCACGACTCTCTGGTACTTTCGGCCGGTGTACTTGATGTGGACCTCGCGGCTTACTTCCGCGGCCCGCCGGAAAGCTCCGCGAAAATCGCCGGCAAACAACGCGTGGGTCCGAAGCCGATTGTCCTCTTCGCGCGTAATGACTGAGTTCAGAGTGATGATTTGCGCGGCAACAAAATCAGCCGCGGCTTCGATCATGTGCCGAGTCGGAGTCTCGGCGCGGCCGATCACGTTTTCGATGCCCGCGAGTGCGCCCAGCCAGTGCGTCGCATGGGTAAGATCGGGACCAGCAACGCCGGGGAAGAGATATTTCGCGCCGCCGGCAAAACCCGCCACCTCGTGCGGAACGGTGGCGCTGAAAATCAAGACCGTATCGTAAACTCCGGGTCCCAGCCGGCGATTGAGATTAACCGGGACTGCATTGGTGATCAGTCCGCTGGTTAATTCCGTAACGCGCGCCGCGCTCAATTCGCCGATGGTCACGAGTTCTTCCGGAACATTCCACTGGTGATCGTAGACGTGGCCGAGTCCGGGCACAGAGTTTTCATTTGCGCCAATCTTCGATCGCTTCTCCTCGTCGGTCATCGGCACGTGCGTGCCCTGAGCAACCAGCGCGTCGAACTGGGAGATTTGTCGCCCTTGTAATATTTCGGCGGCGATCGGAAATAAAATGTCTGTGTTATCGTCGCGGGTCTTGTCGGGAATGATCGACAGCACCCGCGCGCCGGGCGCGACGCGTAACAGCGACTGTTCGAGAATCGCGCGCAGGTCGGTTCGCGAAAGGTCCCCTTCAGATGAACCTGTTCCCACGAACGCCGGCGCTGGTGTGCTGCTCATGAATTAAGAACTTTCGAGCCCAAAATGCTCTCTGATAACCGCGACTATTTTACCAGGCGGCGCCGAGATATCGATCCGCAAAGAATTAGCCGGCTCCTCCAGAGTGTCGAATTGGCTATCGAGTAAAACCGGGTTCATATAATGGCCGCTGCGGTTGCTGAGTCGCTGCTTAATTAAATCGGAACTACCTTGCAGATACACCAGCTGCACGCGTTCATCGATCGTCAGAACGCTGCGATAGCCTTCTTTCAGCGCTGAGCACGAAAGCACCGCTCTCTCGTTTCTTTCAAGGCAACTCGTGATCACTCCGCGCAAACGTAATAGCCATGGTTCCCGATCAGCATCATTCAGCGGTAAGCCGCGTTTCATTCTTTCAATATTCGCGGCGGGATGAAAATCGTCCGCGTCGAAATGCTTCCAGCCAATGTCGTTAGCGAGCAAGCGTCCCACGGTGGTCTTACCGGATCCCGACACCCCCATTAGAATTAGAATGGTCGGCTGACTTTGCAAGCTTTGTATTGTCTCGCAAACAGCATCCCTGCGGAAAGGTGAGCGAGGGGATATTGGACTCTCATTGGACGCGCGGATACGTAGGTTTGGGCTTTCTTCGACTCACAGTTGGTTGGAGTGGTGAGCAAAACATGACCTTCCTAAATGTCTTTCTACAGGTGAGAGGACTGAGAGCGCCTGGTCAACAGATCATTGGTCTCACCTCAGCACGATTCTGATCGCTGCCAAGGTAAATCTCCTGGAAGCGATCAGATCGCACCTGATTAAGTTTCAATTGTGCGGCACCATGACAGACACGGTTTGATTCGACGTGTTGCCGTGGCTATCGGTTGCAGTGATGGTGATCATGTAGATGCGCCCGCTGCCCCGGCCCGATCGTTCGGCGCGCAGCCGCACGCGATGCGCATCAAGAATTTCCCAGTCCGTCGCGGAGTTGCCGTCGCCCGGGCCATTGACTGGCTCATTGCTGGAAATGCTGAGCGCTGTGTTAACTACCCCACAGTTGTCCGTCGCTGTATAGCTGACTGTGACATCCACCATCTGGTGATTGGGAGGCCACAACGTAGGCTTATCAACGCTCGCACCGGTAAGCACGGGCGGCGTGTCGTCAATCACTGTGACGTTCTGTGTGGCGGAGGCCGTGTTACCGGACCCATCGGTCGCGCTATGGGTAATGATGGTTGTCCCGACCGGAAAGAAGTTGCCCGCAGGGACGCCGCTGCGCGTGGTCGTGACCGAGCAGTTATCGCTCGCCGTCGCCGTTCCTAAAACGGTATCGCTGACGAATGCTCCGCACGAGTCTGGACCGGTAGCGATGGTAACTGCCGGTGGCGCAATAATCGCGGGCGGCGTCTGGTCAACCACTGTGACTATCGCCATGGCCGAGTTTGTAACGCCGCGATTATCTGTCGCAATGAGTCTGACAGTGTGCGGGCCCAAGCCGAATGGCCCTGCCGGATCGAGCGAGAGGGCCAGGGTGCCGCCGCTCACAGGATCAAACGAGCCATCGTCCACATCGCCTGGGCTGATGCTGGCGGTACAGGAGTCATCTGCCGCTACGCTGATGTTCTTGCTTGTAACAGTTGGCAGCGTGCGCGTGCTCATGTAAAGGTCCAGCCCCCCGGATCCGCCCAGACGGTCGGAAGCGAAGAAGAGCGTCGTACCGTCAGATGAGAGAGACGCATTTTGCTCGGCGGACGCTGTGTTAATTGTGCTCCCCAGATTTACCGGAGTTGACCAGGCATCAGCGGTACTCCCTCGCGTTGCGACCCACAGGTCGAGGGCTGGGCCAGTGGAACCAGCGCGGTTCGATTGAAAGAATATTTCTAACCCGTCATGCCGGATCCAGGGGTCGCTCTCATTCAGCGGGCTGCTCAGTTCCGTCACCCGCGTGGCCGATCCGAATGAGCCGTCGGCCAAATAGATGTCATTACCACCCAGGCCTGGGCGGCCGCTCGCGAAGTAGAGTTGACGAGTTCCCCGAACGTCGTCCTCGAAGTAGTACGGACCCTGATCGTCGAAGGTAGAGTTGACTCCCGGCCCAAGGTTGACGGCCGGCTGCCAGTCGAAATCATCGTGCGGGTTGTTGCGCTGTGAGACCCAGATGTCTATTCCGCCCTGACCCCCCGGACGCTTACTTTGAAAGAACAGGAAGCGCCCATCGCGTGAAAAGGCCGCGTTCCCTTCATCGAACGTGGTGTTGAGAGCCGGCCCCAGGTTCACTGACGGACCCCAGGGATCATAAACGCTAGCGCGCTGCGAGACGTACATGTCAAAACCGCCGAGACCCCCGGGACGGTTAGAAGTGAAGTACAGGCTCAGGCCATCGGGCGAGATCGCCGGTTGTTGTTCGCTGGCCGTTGAGTTAATGGCCGAGCCGAGGTTGACGGGCGACGACCAAATTGCGGGCGGCGGAACGTTGACCGACGGTTTGACAGCCGTGAATGCTGCTGGGCCTGGCCCAAGGATCGCCGGCCCCACTAAAACGAGCAGGGCCAGGATCAGACTGACGTGATGTAGGTCGTGTTTCTTTAGATTTGTTGTACGACGCATTTGATTTCTCCTTCTTTGTTTCGTGATGCTCAAGCGAGTCTTTTTCTTTTCCAACGAGAACTTCTTTTTCATGGTCAGAGTCCTTTCTCGGTAGCGAGGTTGAATTCCTCCGGTTCGGCGTGAGGGTGTCCTGACGAGTCGCGAATCATCGCGCGAGCTTCCGGCGATAAGCGGCGCTCCAAAGAACGCACCGCCTCGACCAGGATCAGCTGGCCCTCAGGTGAATCTGGTTCAACTGGCTCGCATAAGTCGCTGTCATTGAGCGAAACCTCTTCGTCGGTTTCGGCAGCTTGCGCGTCGAACACCTCACGAGGGCGCCATTCGCCGGAGACGATGCTCACGCGGCGACGGAAAGCCTTGACCTCAATTCGTCGATATTTGTTCAAATCTTCACTCCTTTCGGCAGACCGCACCCTAACGCTTAGTGCCGAGACGAGTAACGAAAGAGTGGGGAAAGATTCGGGAAAGATTGGCGAAAGCAGTCAGCTTCAAGTTATGATGTCAGCCAAAACAGACCGTTAGGCTCGCATAACCGCAAGGCTGGGCATGTCAGCACGAGACGGAAAGCACGCCGCCCCGCCATTTCCCAGGTCCTTTAGTCATTCGTGCTAACGAGGACGCACCGTCCGACCAGCTTCGGTTTGCCGCTCGTGTTCGCAATCGGCAGTCGCCGCTAACCACAAAGAAAGTTGTCGGTCGTTTCTATGCAGAAACCGTCCCACCAAATGCATTTCTTCGACAAGTTCGCGCTCGATCTGACACGCGGTTGTTTGCAGGACGGGCCGACTGAAATAAAACTGCGCCCGAAGTCGTTTGAAGTTCTAAAGTATCTGGTGGAGAACAGCGGGCGCCTAATCAGCAAGGATGAATTAATCAATGCCATATGGGTTGACGCCTCAGTAACTGATGATTCGCTGGTCCAATGCTTGAAGGACATTCGGCACGCACTCTGCGATGAGGCACAGCAAATCATTAAGACAGTGCACGGCCGCGGGTACATCTTCGACGCAGAAGTGAGAGACAGCGGTTCTCCTCGGACGCTTACGGAAGACACCGCGAGTGTCCAAATCACTATCGAGGATCTGGAAACCGACGGAACGGGAATCATGCGGTTAGCTGCTAAGGGTGACGCGCCTGATTTGCGAACGCCCACTCAAGCCGCCCGTCCCATCATCCGCCTAATGGTCCTGCCCTTCCGCATGTTGCGTGCCGATCCGGATGTCGATTTCCTGGCCTTCAGTGTGCCTGACGCAGTTGCCGGTGCTCTCTCAGTGCTCGATTCACTCGTCGTACGATCACCGACCGGAGCCGCGCTTTACGCCAACGAACTACTCGACCTGAAGCGCATCGCAGAAGAAGCGCATGCCGAAGCAATACTGACCGGAACTATTCTGCGTGCGGGTAACGGAATCCGCGTTACTTGTGAGCTCATGGAGGTTCCCAGCGGCACGGTGCTCTGGTGGGACGAGCCGCACGTGAGCATGTCCGACCTGTTCGAGTTGCAGGACAACCTCGTGCGCCGCATCGTCGAATCGTTATCCCTCTCGTTGAGCGCGCGTGAACATAGTCGTCTGAGCCGAGATGTGCCTGCCAACTCAGTCAGTTATGAATGCTACCTCCGCGGCAATGAGCTCAGCCGACGTGGGCTTGCTGGTTTTGACCAGCTTAAGGTGGCCCGCGATCTCTACCTGCGCAGCGTTGATACCGATCCGCGCTACGCGCCAGCGTGGGCCCAACTGGGAAGATGCTACCGCCTAATCGGTAAGGGAATGGAGAACGGGCTCGAGAACCTTACGCGGGCAGAGTCAGCTTTTCAACGCGCTCTCGACTTGAATGCCGAGCTTCCCGTAGCGCATAGCCAATATGCATTTCTGGAAGCGGAACTCGGCCGCGCCAAAGAGGCGGTCGCACGACTGTTGCGCTGCGCTGAGACCGGCAGTGCCAGTCCGGACCTTTTCGTCGCCCTCGTACTGTGTTGCCGCTTTTGCGGTTTGCTTGAGGCCTCGGTTACAGCACACGAACGCGCGCGCAAACTTGATCCGCAAATCGCGACGAGCGTCAGTCACACTTATTACCAGTTGGGGGACTACGACAACGCGCTCATCAACATATCCGTCGGTGCCTGGGCCATCGAAGGTATGACGCTGGGAACTATCGGTCGTACGGCGCAAGCGTTAGCAGCGTTTCGCAAAGTCGAGCAGCCAGGCACACCGCCTCCGATGCGAGCATTTGTCACAGCCTGGCGGGCCATGTTCGAAGGAAATCGCCAGGAGAGCCTCGATGCCGCTGAGCAATGCATTCAACACTATCTCGATCCTGAAGGCGCGTTCTACATGGGACTGATCATGGCGCACCTGGGTGAATCCGAACGCGCGCTGACCGTCCTTAGCGAATCGATGGACCGCGGGTTCTCGTCTTTCAACGTTCTGCGGCACAATCCCTGGTTCGAAGGTTTGCGCTCAACGGCACAGTTCCAGGAGCTACTAAAGCGAAGCGAAGAGCAATTTACTGCGGCCGACGAGGTCTACCGTTCTGGCGGCGGGCCGCGGGTGCTCGGTAGCGAGATTTTAGCCGCGACGTCATAAGCGACCAACTCGGCGGTTGCACACCCGAATGGCCGATCATCCGCCGTGGTTATAAATCCGTTGATGAACACCCTTCCGGGAATAATTCAACTCGCTTAAAGTTCAATGCTGAGGGCAGCGGATTTTAGGTCCAATGAATCGGCCATTGCCTGGTCTAAAAAGAGTGACGAACACGGTGCGCGCCTGGTCTCATTTGATTGCCGAGATAACACTCAAACCGACTCTTTGTATTCCTCGAGATTCTCCTGAATTGCGTTGAGCAGGCGGGATTTCAGAGTGTCGTCTTTAAGATCCTCCGGCGGCACCGGCTGCCATTTGCCGGGGATCAGCACCTGCGAATCGATGAAAGCTTCGACGGCCTCCTGTAAACCTTCGATTCTGATCTTGCCTTTCATGGCCACCACTTCTTCGATGATGACGGTGACGGCGTCTCCGGTAATGCGATGCCGGTGATTGATGATCGCCGACCGCCCCTGGATCGTTTTCAGTGAAGCATCCAGCGGCTCGCCCAACGCCGCGACCAGTTTGAGATAGCATTCCTGAAGGTTCCTAACGTGCGACCGGCATCCGTTAGTCGACTTCAGGTCTCTCTTTCCCACATAGGACGCCGCCATGATGCGGCAGAAAATATCGGTGGACATGTAGGCACTCTCGTCATCCACGCGGTGTATAGCCTGCGCCACATAGTAGGCCGGCAATAACCGCAGCAGGTTGCGGATGAGAAAGACCGGATTGTGCGTGAAGCCATCCGGAAGCTTCTCGATGCCTTTCGAAACTTTTCGATCCTCGAAGTAACTCAAACTGCGTTGAAACTCACGGATCTCTTTTTGCCCTACCGCCATGACATGCTCGATCTGTGCGGGCGTGAACCCTATCCGCCAAAGCATCCGCCGATCTCGCTCAGCTTCAAAGGTCAGATCAAATGTCTTCAGGCATTCAGCATTCTTGAATTCATTCAGGTTTTGCTTGACACCCGTCCGCACAAAATCCAGGGCTTGGACAAACACCTGCACGATCATCCGCGCGCAGCCTCGCTGCTCGCGCAGAGAGGCTGAATAACGATCCACGTCCTTGAAGCGGTACTTGTCGTGCTTCGCGGCGAACTGCCGGATAGATCCGTAGTCAAGAATGGCGCCGCTCGCCAACAGATTATCGCCGTCCCAGGCCAGCCAGTTGAAAATGTATTCTTCCTCGAGCACGGCGGCCATCTTTCCATAAGCGCGAGCCACGTAATCCAGGGCTTTTTCGTATCCTGCGTGGGGCTCTGGCGGAATCTCCCAGAAACCGTTTTCGACCTGCCGCTGGATGAAGTAATCCACCGAGGCTTTCAGTTCACAAAGCCGCCCCTGTTTCAGGTAGCGAAAAATGTGCGCGGGTCTAATAAGATTTGGAGCGCAGCGCACTCCGATGGCGGTGCCGTCGGGAAAGCAAATCACCGCCAGGCACCGCTCGGTCGGAATCTCCTGCCGGTAGAAAATCTCGGACATCAGCGCGCTGCCCAGCATTTCTTCGAGGTCCGCGAGGCCCGACGAATAGCCATAGCTCTCGTCGCCGGTTTTGACGATTCCATTTGCGTGCTGGGCGCCCGGGCTCAGGCAGGTGGCCCCGGTTCCGCGGCTCGAGATGTCAAACGTCAGTTTGCCGTTCCTGATGCAACCATTCCAGATACTCCGCCCGTCGCCCGATGTCTTGCCCTGCCGATTCCGGTGTTGCGTTTGCAGATAACGCGTTGCCATGTAAGGGTTCGGCTTGATCGTTTCGGCCGGATATTTCCTTCCCTGCTCCCGGTCATACTCATTGATGATTCGCAGAGAGAACGTTTCGAGTATGGCCTGCTCGAGATCCTTGTTCATGGTCGGCTTGTGATCAGTGGACAGAAGCTCCATTTCCCTGGCCAGCGCAAAGTTGAAGTAAAGCACCCGGCCGTTGGGCCGGTAGCGAGCTTGATAATCGATGTAACCATCCGGGCTGACTTCTCGCCACGGATGGCGGCCATCTATCTTTTTGAACTTCTCATACATAACGGGTCAGGGTATTGAGAAGGCAGCCTGGAGATGTCGTAGAGCCGACCGTGACTCCGTACTTATCTACTGATTCTCATATTCTGCGGATAACAATTCGGATTGGCGCGGAGAATGCCGCGGGGCGGGTCGAGTTGGGCCAGGCTGACTGGCAGCCTTTTTGATACTAGGATCCAGAGCGAAAGTAGTCAATGGAAGACTTGTAAGTGATTGAGAGTAATGGCGTCCCGTACGGGAATCGAACCCGTGTCGCAGCCGTGAAAGAGAAGTGAATCACTGTAATTCAGGGAAACTTAGCGGCATGGATAGCACTTTACCGCACCTCAAGGACTCAGGGGAACGCTTATTGGACGTTTAATGGACGCGCGCTTGCCATGCAAGGAGAGCGGCTGCTTTCCGTTACCGGACGACGGACTTTAAGTCCTGTGCAACCGGCATTACCTGGTCTTAAGAAACGATACGAACCAGTGCGGAAGTAGTTTGGGCAGAATCCGATCCGCGCCGATCACCTATGCCGTGCGACGGGCCTTTTCATGTTCGGGTTGTTGGATTAGCGGGACCGGCGCCATGGCAGGCTCCACAGTCCGCGCACCGAGAGGATGACGGAGAAGAGCCCGAGCACGCCAATCGCGAGCAGCGTCCAGACGAAAAAGAAGTGTCCGCTGGTATTGGCGAGCCGGCTGGCGACGCCGACGCCCAGCCAGACGACGGAGAAGGGCACCACCATAATGAGGTTTGCGAGCCCTCCCGGCTCCCACCCGTACACGATGTCGCCCGCCAGGTGAAAGGTAAGAAAGAGGAGCAGGAGCAGAGACGTGATGGTTAACATAACGCTGTTCTTCATTTGATATTCTCCTGGTTAGATCTGTGTGCCTCTCAGTGAGGCACATGATCGATCGACAGCGGCTTTCATTTCCAGATGGACGCCGCTGCTGCGCTGGCCTGCTCCTTCCATCGTTGTTCGTTCACGCCGAACACGAGGAGCCAAAAAATCGTCACGGCTGAACACAGCAGGCCGATCAGTGCTGCGAAGAGAAAGGCGCGGTAACCCAGCGGCGGATACAGAAAAGTCAGCCAACCCAAGCCTGAAATCATTCCCAGAATGCCGAGAAACCGCGGCAGGAAGGTGGAGCGGAAAATCAGAGAGCCGTTAAGGATGGTTGAGAATCCGAAAAAAGCCAGGGCCATCGCGGCGCCCTGATCATTCACCTTAAGAAGTAGAAGCGCCAGCCCTTGCAACTGCTGCGTGGTGAATCCACTCAGCACAGACACGCCGCCTGAGGCGGGAGAGTTAGTGCCTCCGAGCACAAACAAAGGAACGATGAAGAAGACGCGCGCGAAAGTCTTGATGACGCAACCAGTAAGTTCCAGGAACGCGGCGCTTAAGGCGACGCTCTTGCTCACCGGCCTCAGCAAAACATAAAACAGAGCCACTGTGGCAATCTGGCAAGCCATCTCGATCAGGTAGACGGTGAACCCCAACTGAAACAGGCCTCGGTGCGTCAGGATGTTGGTCGCCGTAGCCGCAGCGTCGCCGGAGACGACAAGACGCTCGGCGATGAAGCCCTGGGCGAATACTCCCAACAGTATCGTGAGCAAAAAGAAACCACCCGCAAGCCTGGCTTTGAACTGCGGCGATGATTTTGCGATCCGTTCTGTCAATCCGATGGTACTCATTTGTTTTCCTTGTATGTGTCCGCAAGCGATTGATTTTAATGGGTGGCTCCGCGTGAAAATGTACTTAATGAATCGTAGGTTTCACATGGCCGATGGCGAGGATGTCCATAACAGATGTCCCAATGGAAGAAAGGGCTTCGTCTAGATGCAAAAGTCTTTTAGAGCCAAATACTCACAACTCCCTTTATTAGATTGGAGTCAATTAGACGAAGCCTTTCGTGTTTACTCTCGAGTCCTGCCGTTTGGGCGGGATCTGAGCCTCTCACGTCACCGTAAGATCCCCCCCTCATTTTGCCCGCTGAAATTCGCCGTGCAACTCAACCGGCTTGCCGTTTGGCATAATGAAAGTGAACTCTACGACATGCTTGTTCGCGTCAATCATCGTGAACATCATGCGTTTCAGCAATCCGCCCTTCGTGCTGCCGGCGACATCGAGGAAGTTAAACTCTACGCTTTTTCCATCGGCCGACATTTTCCCCTCCATGTTTGAGCGATTTCCGGCGTCACAATAATGGGTTGCGAGCAAACGATCCCCCTCGACGTAGAACATTGTGATCTCATGGTTCGGCACCCCTTTCTCCGTGTTCCCCTCGTGCAGAATAGCGGTACCACTGGATGCGGCGCGAATTGTAAAGTTGATCGGGATGCCCATAACCGTGCCTTCCCAGGAACCAGCCAGAGTCTTCATTTTCTCAAACGCCTTTTGTGCGTCGGACTGTGGGACAGACGTTTTCGGCGGCGGCATCTGCATCTGCTGCGACAACGCGACGGCGGCCGTCGCAACCAGGATGATTAGAAGTGTTAGTTTTCGCATTGGTTCTCCTCTTGAATGGTTTGTTGAACTGCAACGATCAACGGCTATTCTAGAGCGAAAGTTGGGCGTGGAGGGTAAAGTGTTCGTAAAGTGACCGCCGTTTTGTAAAGACGAGGTAAAGTCTGGTCCCAGTCGATGCCCGTGATCAGATTTGAAAGCTATAATGCGAGCGATGTTCGATCGGGTCAGAAGAAATTGGCTGGTGCCGGCTTGCGTGGTGGTGTTGCTGCTCACGGTGCTCGCCGGCGTGCTCCAGTATCGCGGGATCAATCGCTGGAGCAACGCCGTCCGGCGACAACGCCGTGAAGTCATGGAGAGGACGCTACGAAACTTCAGCGGCGATTTCCGAGCTACCCTG
>WNFC01005401.1_pt1 | contig 16710 bp, 20 predicted proteins | sample 5400541 | NCBI WGS metagenome assembly WNFC01 (sample SAMN13153342, study PRJNA577476) | soil metagenome | isolation source: 120 cm saprolite under Douglas fir tree site 2 hole 2 replicate 1 | place: USA:California | collected 2015-04-18
GGACGTAGGCGCAACCGAGAACGAGTCTCGTCAGCAGACCTGGTGCACAAGCTCCAGAAGCTCACGGGGCTGAACTGGTTTTGTGAGCACGTGATCGCTCGGAATCAAGTCGGCCCGTCGATCGTCGGAGGCGGTGATCATCACCACCGGGATGTGTTGAATTCTTGGGTCGTTGTGCTGTTCTCGCCGAAACTGCCAACCGTCCATCACCGGCATCATCATGTCGAGGAGAATCGCCGAAGGTCGACCACCGGCGCGCAGGTATTCGATCGCGGCTCGGCCATTTTCGACGCATACCACCCTGTAGCCGTGTTTCACCAAGAGCTCGTAGGTGGCATCCCGGACTTCTGCGTCGTCATCGACCACCAGCAGAAGATGCGCGCCCTCACCATTCATGGTGCAACTGTCAGCCATTCACAGCTCAGGTCAACAAAAAGGCTGGCATTGGCGCAGGGGTCGATTCGTTGCTGGCTCTCCAAGGTATAAGGTGAAGTGCACCTTCACATAGGACGAGTGGTGTGTTTTGTAGACCACTGATCCGAGGAGCGAGCCCGACCATGTCCCTGCGCAAAGTGAAGATCTCCGATCTCAAGCCATTCCCCTACAGTTTCGGGGGCAACATCATGGCAAAGATGGCAGACGTGGGACGCACGGTCGGCTCAAAGACGATCGGTCTGACGATTCAAACGGTGGGGTCGGGTTGCTTTTCTTCCCGCCGGCACAAGCACGTCTTCCAGGAAGAGATCCTGATCGTGATGAGTGGCGAGGGTGCGCTGCACCACGGCGACCAGCGCATTCCGATGTCCGCCGGCGATTGCGTCTGTTACCTGCCGGAGGATGCCGAGGCCCACTGCTTCGAAAACACCGGCAAGACCGACCTGGTCGTCTGGGCGTTCGGCAATCGCTTCCCCCACGAGATTGCTCTCTATCCCGATCAGGGCGTGGCATTCGTCGAGGGGTTGGGCGCCGATGTGCCGCTCGATGCGGGGACGGCGAGCGAATGGACGGAAGACCGTCGGAAGCGCTGAGCGTTGGCCGAACCTGCCCGGGATTCGCCGTTCGCGCCGCTGGGCGCCTTTTTGGTCGGCGCCGGGGTGGGTGGACCGGGAAGACTCTCAGTGCGCGGGCGCGTCGATCTCCGGCGCGTGCTTGGCGACGTGCGTCGCCGGCTTATTCGAAAGCCTGGCCGCGGCGTGTATCGTTGAACGCTTGTCGGAATGAAGCTTTTTCACGGGCGCGGTTGGAATTGCCGATTGACAGGTACACGACTCGGCTATCAAGGCTTCGCTGCATTCGTCGGCGAGAACCGGCGAGGCGAACAGCATACAAACTGCCAGCGAAACGAAGGTGATTCTGATCGGCATCGTATCTCCTCAGCAACGGCAACATCGTGACACGGAGTCTTGAATCAATCGAGACCTGGCGTGAACCAGGAAACCACGTCGGCTTACCCTGGATGCTGCGTTGTGGGCGGGCGCCCTTCATTCACCGCCAGTCCGAGGGGCTCCGGCGTCGCCATCGACGATCCCGCGTCGATCAAGATGCCGATAACGGGCCAGCAGCAAATTGCGTAAAGGAGACGCCGGTTTCGAGGACGTTCAAGCTTTCGCCCTCGTCGCCTGGCGCGTGGATCCATGTTGACGACCGCGAACGCCGCCGCCCTCCCCTGGGGACCAGGCCGAGCCGCTCGGCCGCGACCCCCCATGAAGTCGCCGCTAGCGGGGGCGAGACAGAACAAATGCGCCCTCTCCCTTGATGTCTGTTGGGCGTTGGCGTAGCGGAATTGGCAGCTCGAGCTGGCGGGGGTAGCGATGCGGACTTTCTTGCGGACGGTCGCGGGCTTGAATGCGCTGTTTCAAATCGTCGTGGGCGTGGTGGCGATTTTAAGCCCCACCGCGGCGGCGAAATTGTTCGAGCTTGGAGAGCTCGCGGCACCTTCGCTCGCGCTGATCCGGATGTTCGGCGGACTGCTCGCGGGAAGCGGGCTCCTCTCTGGTGTGATTGCCTGGAAGCCGGAGGCAAATCGGAGCCTACCCGTCGCGTACGCGCTCACCTGTCTTCTGAATCTGGCTGCGGACGCCGCGGTTGGCCTCTCCGGCGCGCTGCGTTTCTCGCAGCTGGCGCTCGGGATGCTGCTGCAAATTCTCGTGGTGATTGCGGTGGGCCTGCATCGGCGCGCTCGCGGTCCTTCGTAGCTGCACCACCCCAGGGGCCCGTGATAAGCGGGCCGGGAGTAGCTGATCTCGCGGAGGAGGAGCTTATGAGTGGATCACCGCCGAAGGCGGTTTCGAGGTCGGGCATTCCCTATCGCCCGGACAACGACCAGGCCGGGCCTCCGGAGCTGGTCAACGCCATTCGCGCGCGGCGGGGCGGCAAGCTCCTGAACCTCGATCGGATGCTGTTGCAGAGCCCCAACTTTGCCAGGGGTTGGAACGCGATGCTCGGCGCGATCCGGACTCAGCTCTCGCTGCGGCCCAAGCTGCGAGAGGTGGCGATCATGGCGATCAGCGCGCTCAACCGGGTGGACTACGAGTGGACGCAGCATGAGAGCGAGCTCATCACCGCCGGCGGCACCCGTGAGCAGCTCGACGCGCTCAAAGATCCGAAAGGCGCCGAGAAGAACAGCAAACTGTTCAACGAGGCGGAACGTGCAGTTCTGGCGCTGACACGGGAAATGACCCGCGACATCGCGGTCTCCGACGCCACGATGAAGCGGATCCGGGCGCTCCTTCCGGATCAAGAGGTGGTGGAGCTGATCGGCACGATCGCCGGCTACAACATGGTTTCGCGGTTTCTCATAGCGACGGGCGTTGAGCTGGAGCAGTAGCTACAAAGCGTCGCCGGACGCCGCTCCGTGGTAAGTCGGCCGGCGTGGTTCGGCCTCATCGAGGAGGAGAGGATGCAGACACGGTACGTCGTTCTGGCGGCTTTCGCCGCCGCTGCACTCGGCTGGTTTTCTGTTGCACCCGCGCTCGGGGAGGAAGTGACGAAGCGCGAATCGAAGACGGTTTCCAAGTCGGGAATCCCCTATCGCCCGGACAACGATCAGGCCGGCCCTCCGGATCTGGTCGTCCTGATCCGCTCGCGCCGGGGGGGCAAGCTCTTGAACCTCGATCGGATGCTCTTGCACAGCCCGAACTTTGCCAAAGGCTGGAACGCGATGTTCGCCGCGATCCGGAATCAGCTTTCGCTGAAGCCCAATCTGCGCGAGCTGGCGATCATGACGATCGGCGCTCTCAACAAGGCGGATTACGAGTGGGTGCAGCATGAGGGCGAGTTCCTCAGCGCCGGCGGCACGCGCGAGCAGCTCGTCGCGCTCAAAGATCCGAAGACGGCCGAGAGGAACGACAAGCTGTTCAGCGAGGTACAGCGCGCGACCCTGGCGCTCACCCGGGAGATGACCCGCGACATCGTGGTCTCCGACGCCACGATGAAGCGGATCCGGGGGCTCCTGTCGGATCAAGAGCTGGTGGAGCTGATCGGCACGATATCCGGCTACAACATGGTTTCGCGGTTTCTGATCGCGACGGGCATTGACCAGGAGAAGTAGGTTTCAGCTGAGCTGTGCGACAATTCAGCTCGCAATGAAAGTTTGGATCAATGAGCCAAACCGCTCGACGATGGTGTCGATCGATGAGAATCTTTGGGCGAGCGGCTTGTCATGGGTTCAGAACTATCCGCACAGTACGAACGGCAAGAGCGATGGCGGCATTGGGATGAGGCCCTTGCCCGCATTCCTTTGATCGCTGGTCAACGAATACTCGACCTTGGTTGTGGGGTGGGCCAGATTGCGGCGCGCTTCCATCGCCTCGGTTCGCGGGTGATTGGAGTCGATGCGAATGAGGAGCTGCTCGAGGCAGCGCGTCGTCGCCATCCAGAAGTTCGCTTTGAAAAGCTGGACTTCAGCAAGCTCACGTCAGCGTCGTTTGGCCAAGTGGACGGCATATGGGCGAGTTTCAGCCCCGCCTACGTGTCCAATCTAATAGCGACCGTCGCGCAATGGAGTGACTGCGTTGTTGCGGGTGGATGGGTGACGCTCGTCGAAATGGACGACCTGTTCGGACACCAGCCGTTGCCGTCATCCGTCCGCGACGCGATCGAAGAGTTCTATGCGTCGGCGAGAGCAGCCGGTCGCTATGACTTCCAGTGTGGCCGCCGGCTCGCTGGTGCAGCCGAGCGAGCAGGGCTGACGATCATTCACGAAGGCACGCTGCCGGACGACGAGTTGAGCTTCCAGGGTGCAGCATCACGTGACGTGCTCGAAGCATGGCGGCTTCGGCTGCAGCGCATGGGGGGACTCAAGGCGTTCCTCGGAGCCCGTTTCCCGGAGTTCGAAAGAACCTTTCTCCATGCACTCGCATCGCCAGATCATCGGTCGCAAACTCGCGTCGTCATCCTGGTTGCGCGCAGATCGTAGGCTCAGCGCGGCTGAGCAGTCATTGTACGGTGAGCGTCGAACCATCCCGCCCATAAGACGAGGAGCCAGCTCGCGTTGGCCGCCCAGGCGAGCGTTTTCCAGTCGGGGGGCGCCGGCCCGACGATGCTCGAAACGTACAGCACGAGGAGGACCGCCACGAAGGCCCAGAGCGCGATGGCGCCGATCCGATCGAGCGCGCGCGTTGTCCGCAAGTAGATGCCGAGGCCGATGATGAAGAGGATCGCTTCGATCGCGATCGTGCCTTCAGTCGAATACCAGATACCGAGCCCCACCTTCGGTCCACCGGGATAAAGCGGCATGTCCGGACGATGCACGATGAAGTCGAAGAGCCAGTGGCTGAAGACCCCGACGCCGACGGCGATGCCGCCGCGCGGATACCGCGTGAAAAGCCAATAGCCGCCGCCGTAAATCGCGGACCAGACCAGGCTCATCAACAAGCTGTGCGACCACGGATAGTCGTACAGATCGAGCCGGAGAAAGGGAAGGTTCTCCGGTTGGATGCGCACGTGCTCGATCCCCAACAAAAGGAAGATCGGCCAGAGCAGGTCGAGCAGGAGCGGCGCGGCGATCAACGCCGCAAGCGACGATCGCGGCGCGAATCGCTTCGACGCAAAACCCACTGCGTAGTGGCCGATGAACAAGTGAGGAGCCTTCGTCGCGGTTCGTACGCAACGAGGAACCGAAACGCAAGCTCCTTACTTCGCAAGACGACGCCGTCGTGCGAAGCGCAATTTGACACGCTTGCCGAAGCGGATGGCTTGTTGGAAGGCACGTAGTGCTGGCGTGTCAGCGGACCATCAGATCGCCGCTCCTGGAGTCCAATAGGCAGTGTTGCCGGCAACGGATAGTAGTCCCTGTTCGGGCGGAGCGATTGGGAGCGCCACTCGAGGGACGAGCGGTAATTGGGAAGGGGAACAGTCATGGCAATTGCGGAGAGAGAGGAGGCGGAGCGTGTCGCGTGGTTGGCTCCATGCGTCACCGCGGTCGATAACCGGATCACCGTCTCATACTAAAGACCGATGCCCTCATACTAAAAACCAATGCCGAACCGACGGGGAGAACCAATGGCAAGCAGGATCCATGATTTGGAGATTCCGAAACAGAACTGGGTGACCTTTCTTCGAGTGCTCAATCCCTACGCGGAGTCGCGCCCGGTGCGTCTGGAAGTGATCAACCGCGAATTGGGTGACCAGGAGATGGTCAACAAGCAGCCGCTGCGGGAGATCGAGTTCGAAACCAAGGGCACCGAGCGCGGAGCCTTGATCGTCGCGGTGGGAGACGATAGCGACCCGCTCTTCCACCGGATCGACGCGCCGACGCGATTCTTCATCGCGCACAACGAGCTGGGGACGCTTCTGGAAACGCTGGCGATCCAGGATTCGATGGGCGGCGAGACGATCATCTACTTCGAAGAGCTTCCTGCCCTTCCGGAGCAGATACCGGAAGAGCGTCCGAGCGCGCATTAGGCCTCCGCCAGAACCCGTCTTCCCGAGCGACGAGCTGCCCCAGCACATGTTCCCAGGGCCGGCGAGCTCAGCCGAAGTGCACCTGAACGGTCATCGGGGTCGCTAAAGGGAACGGCCATTCGAGGAAACGTTCGCCGGCCTCGCAGCCATAGCTTTGAGCTTGCCTCGGTCCGGCAAGTCCAAGCCTCAAGTCTTCTGGTGTCGCTGCCTCGAGTCTTCCCGTGTCGTTTTCGGGTACGCATTCGGCGGCTGGCCGCGATAGAGTCCCGCGGCGCGCATGCGAGCCCTCGCCGTCATCTGCTTTCTCGGCATCAGCTGCTCCGTCGTCTTGGTCTCATGCGCCCACGCCCGCCGTTCCGTTGAGCTTCCGGTTCAGGCGGTGACCGCCGGCGGCCGAGGCGCGGTAGTCCGTGTGGACGTCCCCGCGGATTGGCGTCCCCTCCCGCCCTCGCCCTACCGCGCAGAGTTTCTCGCGCCCGACAATCAGTCGCTCGCCTACATACGCGCGATGCCAGCCGAGGCGGACGGCAAAAGCTGCCCGGTCCTTGTCCGCCAGTACGCCACCGAGCTCATCGGCGCGTGGGGCGGTCCGCCGAGGAACCGCGTGGCGAGCAAGACTGCTTCCGACGAGAGGGTGGACTTCGAGCTTCGCCGCAGGGATCCAAAGCCCGATGGCGAAGTCATCTGGGCGCGCGTGCTGTGTCGCGAGGGTGCGCTGGCCGTCGCGTCTTGTACCGTGTCTACGCCGCGCGAAGGGGAGCTCAAGGGCCGGTGCCACGACATCGTGGATAGCCTCGAAGTTCTCGTGCCCCCGGAACCCCGGGCCTCAAAGTAGAAGTCCGGGTCTCAATGTAAGGGGTGTGCCAGTCGCTTGTGCATCAAGATCTCCGAGGCCCCGGGGATGACATAGTCCTCGAGCTCGGCAAGCGCGACGTAGCCGAGCCGCTCGTACAGCGCCCGCGCGCGGTGATTGAAAGACGACACGCAGAGGAAGAGGTACTTCGCCCGGGGCCGATAGAAATCCTCCGCGAATTCGAGCAGGCGGGTGCCGATGCCGCGACTTCGGAAGCGCTCGACCACCGCGAGCGTTGCCACATAGGGCGAGCCAGCCACGCCCCGGTCCTGCAACAGGATGAACCCTGAAGCCTCAATGCCGAGGCGGCCGATGAAGAGCAAGAGCTCGGGGCTATTGCACCTCGCCCGGCATTGCTCGAGTCCGCGGCCGAGCGTGATCCAGGGCTCCGTCCCTGCCATCAACATGGCGGCCCATTCCCGGTCAGAAGCGGTCGCCCGGGTGATGGTGAGCGGCTCCATCCCTTTTTCGGATTCCATCGGGGCCCTCGAGAGCTACGCGGACCTTAGCACGGGTCATTGAGCGTGCCGGAGGATCGCTTTCCCAGACGAGCACCGCAGGGTTTTTCAAGACATGCATTGAACGAAACTAATAGAGTGCCCCCCCGATGAAACTGGTGCCCCATCCGCGGCGGTGATTCGCGCAACGCAGAGACGATCATGGCTCGGATATCCCCCCGCATTCTCAACATCGCCGACTTGCGGCGTCTGGCCAAACGGCGCCTCCCGAGATCGGTTTTCGACTACATCGACGGCGGCGCCGAAGCCGAGGTCACCCTGCGCGAGAACAGCCGGGTCTTCGACGACGTCATCTTCCGGCCTCGGAACGCGGTCCCCAACGTGCCGGTGGACCCGCGTACCAAGGTCCTGGGAACGAGCATCGAGCTTCCATTCCTGCTCGCGCCGGTGGGCAGCACGCGAATGTTCTACCCGGGAGGGGAAGCGGCGAGCGCCCGGGCGGCGGCGGCCGCGGGGACGGTGTACACGCTCTCGACGCTCTCCGGGACCCGGCTGGAGGAAGTGAGAGCGGCATCCAATGGACCCCTCTGGTATCAGCTGTACCTGGTGGGGGGCCGGGAGGTGGCGAGTTCTGCCATCGAACGGGCGCGCCAGGCGGGATTTTCCGCGCTCGTGGTCACCATCGATACCGCGGTGGCCGGAATGCGGGAGCGCGACCTGCGAAACGGCGGTCGGGAGCTGGTCAGCCGCAACTTCTTCTCGATGTTTCCATTCTTGCCGCAGATCCTCTCCCGGCCCCGGTGGCTGATGGGGTTTCTCGCCGATGGCGGCTTGATGAGCTTTCCCAATGTGGTCATCCCCGGCCAGGGCCCGATGCTGTACACCGACGTGGGCCCCGCGCTCGAGCAATCCACGGTGTCTTGGGAAGATCTGGGCTGGATCCGCGAGGTCTGGAAAGGACCGATCGTGATCAAGGGCGTCCTGACGGGAGACGACGCTCGGCGCGCGGTAGACGCGGGAGCGGAGGCGCTCGTCGTGTCCAACCACGGCGGGCGTCAGCTCGACGGCGTCGCGGCGACTTTGCGAACCCTGCCCGAAGTCGTGGCCGCGGCCAACGGACGGATTGAAGTCTTGATGGACGGAGGGATCCGGCGCGGCGCGGACGTCGTCAAGGCGCTGTGTCTCGGGGCGCGGGCCGTTCTGGTGGGCCGAGCCTACGCCTACGGCCTTGGCGCCGCGGGCGAAGCCGGGGTCGCGCGCGCGATTGAAATTCTGCGCGCGGATCTCGTTCGCACACTCAAGCTCTTGGGTTGCCCCGCGGTTGCGAACCTGGGCCCGTCCTTCGTGGAAGTGCCGAGCGCCTGGACAGGCCGGACGCGCTGATTGGGGATCAAGCAAACTTTCGAACGGCGTCGGCGAATGAGATCAGTGGCGCGTCGATATTCCCATCGCCTCGCGCCGCCACGGTCGGGTTAGGTAGATTTGACTCCAGACCTGGGCGGGGTGTCCGTACTTCTTTTTTGGGTAATGCTCCCCACGGGGACGTCGAATGACACGGATACGTCCGCGATGCCTTCGAACCAGTTCTCCATGCGGGAGCTTTCTCCTCGAACAGGAGTTTTCTTCATGCGCCGCTTCGGGTTGCAGGTCAATTTCCGGCGCCACGGCGCGGGAACAAGCCTCTTGCGGCGAGATATACCTGCCGCGACGGGAAGCTCAAGCCTCTCAGCCGCAAGGTGCTCCGAGCACAAAATCCCAGCAGGTGATGGTCGGCGGTCCGTAGGTGCCATCCGGACGTTGCTGCCGGTATTCGATCTGAAGGGTCGAATAGCTCAGATTGATTTGTTCGCCTGGCGCCGAGGCGCCGTTTGCGGCGATTGAATCGCTGACGATCACGACGTCGGTCATGATGTATCTGAGATAGTCTGGACTCCCGCCTGAGCCGCGGCGAATCCCGATGACTGCGTTCGAAAAGTGCTGCCCGGACACCGCGGCGATAAGCAGCGCGGGCGACGCAACGCTCACGCTGCTGGTCGCGAAATGAAAGACTTGTTGCTGCGGGCCGACCACGCCGACGGAGGTTGCCTGAATATCGATCCAGTTCTGGTGCTGCGCATCGGCGCTTTCGCCGGCAATGCCGGTGATTTGCAGGAAGGAACTGGCCTGGCCGCTCGCTTGGGTGGGCAGACTTGCAATGCCCAGAGCAAGAACTGCAATCACTTTGATACATACTTTGCGGAAGAGTTTCGGCATGATCGCCTCCAGTTGGAATCTCCCGGGGATCGGGCGGGCGGGTTTCATATCACGAGGCGCGCTCAATGCTACCTCTGGCGCAACAGCGACCGGACCATTGTTCCGGTAAATCAGCTATTTCATGATCGCGCCGCTTCTTCGACAATCGAGAGGAGTTCCAGAATTACCGTGAATCGATACACCACCTCGGCGATGTCGAAACACTGGTAGAACCGGAATGACTCAATGTAGTCGGCGTGGGGGCGATGACTCCGCGACGTCGGAGATCGCCCACTTCGTCGCATCTCCGGCGATTCCAGCCTTCTTGACGGTGGGGGGTAGCGCGGGCTGAACTTGCCGCGCTCCGCACAACCAGAGGAGAGGGCATGCTAAGTCGCGCTGTTCGTGTTCAGTCATCGGTAATTGCGGCTCTTCTGCTGAGCACGAGCGGCTGCGGCTCGACGGGCGGCGGCGGGGGTCGCCCGGGCGGCTCCGGCGGTCCATGGTTGCTCTACGCCGGAGCCGGAGTCTTCGCCCTCGACGGGTCGAAACCTTCCGCGGCTGTGGTCACGGTAGACGCGACCTCCAACGTTGGCGGTTTGCGCGTGGTGCCGCGCGGAATCTACGCCGCCGCGACCGGTGCCGTCTCAGCCGTCGAGGCGAACGCGGGCATCTGGATCTCGGGTGGCCGAATCCTGCGCACCAGCACGCTCGCCGGATCGACGCTGGCGACGGCGCAAGTCTCGAGCGAGACGAGCGTCGGCGATCCCAGCCCGCTCAGCCCGACTCCAACCCATCTGTGCGACACCGAGGTGGTGACCGACTGGTCGAATCCCGGCGACTCCCGGTTCCTCTACACGCTGGCGGGCGCCGACAAGCAATGCGGCACTGTCGACGATGTGGTGAAGGCGACGCGCCTCGACGCGGCGGCCACCGACACACCCGTCATCGTGCCGGGACGTCGCGTCTCGGTCGTCCAGGCGCCATCGACCGGGGCGATCACCGGGTGGCTCGCGATCGACGCTTCAGGCCGGCTCGTCCGCACCGACGCCGCTTTCGCGAATCCCGTGCAGCTGCTGGCGAGTGTCGGGTTCGCGCTCGCGATCGCCAGCACGCCGTCGCAGGTTCTGCTGCTCGTCCAGAACGGTAACACGGTGGCGGTGCGGCGCTTCGACCCCGTCGCCGGCACGCTCGACGCCACGGCGCTCTTCACGTTGCCGGGCGGGATCGCCTCCACTGTCGCGGGACGGGCGCAGGACTCGAGCGCGGTCTACATGGTCGTGTTCGACGGGAGCAGCGGCGCTTACTCGCTCTGGCGGCTCCCGCTCGGGGCCACGCAGGCGAGCTCCGCGATCCAGATGACCTCGGAGACAGGCCGCAGCGTCTCAAGCAGCGTGTGGCTCACCACGAACAAGGTCGTCTTCATCGCAAGGGCCTCGGGCACGGACTCGCTCGTGGCCGCGGACAAGAGCGCGGCGGGGACGTCGCCGGCGCCGGCGCTTGGGGCTGCCTCGGCCGCCGGCACTTCGCTGAGCTTGGTGGGAAACGCGGCCGACAAGGTGTTTGTCAACGTGGTCTCGCCAGGGGCCCGGACCGTGCGCGCCGTCAACGAAGCGGGGACCGACGCCGTCGCTCAGGCGAACGCCGAGTGGGTCGGGTTCGCGGGCGACACCACCGCGTTACTTGCCACAGGCCTCTCCGCCGCCGGAAGCTACTCCGGCTCCTCGCTGTCCACGGTCGACGCGGCGACCGGCGCAGCCGGAATCCAACTCGGGACGGTCCCTCAAGGGATCGAATCAGTGTCCCGGTTGCGCTGGGCCGGGTCGAAGGGGCTGCTCCGCGGCTTCACCAGGGATGGAAACGGCGGCATGTTCGGCGACGTGCTGTTCGCCGACGCGAGCGCGGCTGGCTCGCTGGTCCGTGTGACCAACACCCCGGCCATCTCAGAAACGCTGCCCTGATGTCGCTGCGCGGCTGACCCCGGGTTGTGTCCCTTGCAACGGCGCAGGTTTCATCTGCGATTCGGAACGTCAAGCTCCAAGCAGCTCGGCGACCTCGGCGAGCGTGGTGGTGCGCGCGTCGGGTGTCACCTGGGCTATCGGCGCGATACCGGTGCCGGCGAGCCGGGTGGGGCGGTCCACCCAAACGGTGCGAAGCCCGAGCGATTTCGCCGGGACGTGATCGTGGTACAGGCTCTGAGCCACATGCAACCAATTGGCAGGCGAAAGCCCGAGGCGCTCGCGCGCGGCCTGGAAATGTCCGAGCGCCGGCTTGTAGCTGCGCACCTGCTCAGCCGTGATCACGGCATCGAACGAGATGCCGAGGCGTTTCTTGCGATCGAACAGGCGATCGTCGACATTGGAAAGGATGACGAGGCGATACTTCGAGCCCAGGCGCCTTAGCGAATCGACCGTGTCTGGGAATGGCGGCCACTCGGCGAGCCCCTCGGCGAAAGCGTCACACCTGGCATCGCTCAACTGGACGCCCAGGTCGGCGCCGACGCGGAAAAAGGTCTGGGCCAGCACATCCCGATACGGTTGAAACGGGCCCGCTTCCAGCGCCGATTCGTGCTTCACGTAGGCGCGCAGCAGCTCCACCGGATCGACGTTCCTTGCACCGGCGTCGGCCAGACGCGGCAGGGCCTGATCGAGGATGCCATTCTCCCAGTCGATCAGGGTGCCGTAGCAGTCGAAACTCAGGTGCGTGATTCCGTTGGTATTCATCGCGTCGATTTCTGCAAGCGATCTTCACCTTGCTTCTGCGAATGTCGAGGGGAGGCCGAAAGTTCCATCGACGACTTGAACGAAGTTTCTTTCTTCACGGAGGATAAGGCGTTTGGTCTGTGCCATGGAGGAATTCTCAATCGCTGCCGGATCTGACTTCAAGCGCGTTCGGTATCTCTCGTAAGAGGCGAGACTATCGAACGCGATTAAGCCCCAAGCTACATTGTTCGTGCCCTCGTGAGGAAGAAAATACCCGACGAGGTGGCCGCCGCATCGAGGAATAATTCTGCCCCAATTCTCGGCGTACTTCTTGAAGCCGTCTCGCTGGAACGGATCGATTTCGTAGCGGATAACGCAGGTGATCGTCATCGGAACCCTCCTTGATGCTCGGAGTATGCCACTTGGAGGACAGGAACAATTCGTCTAGGATCGAAGTATGGATGTCGAGCACAGTCCAGACACCGCGGTCTCCCGAATTGCGGCAGCCATCGGCGAGCCGGCACGAGCTCGCATCCTCTACTGCCTGATGGACGGTCATGCGCGAACAAGCACCGAGCTTGCGGTCGTGGCCGACGTGGGCCCGTCAACCGCGAGCGCACACCTGAATCGACTGAAGACAGAGCACCTGGTCAAAGTACTCGTCCAGGGGAAGCATCGGTTCTACAGTCTGGAAGGGCCCGACGTGGCCAGCGCGCTTGAAGCGCTGAGCGTGCTTGCCGGCGGCTCTCGCGACCCGTTCGTGCCAGGCACGCCAAGCCGACTGCGTGCTGCGCGGACTTGCTATGATCACCTGGCGGGCACAGCGGGGGTGTTGCTCCACGATCGCTTCAAGGCCCTGGGGTGGCTATCGGCCGGTTCGAAGGGAAGAAACGGCGCCTACGACGTCACCCGAGAGGGAACGAAGGCGTTTGAGGCCCTCGGCATCGACCTCGAGGCAACTCGAGCACTGCGCCGCCGGTTCGCGTGCGCATGCCTGGATTGGAGTGAGCGGCGGCCTCACGTCGGCGGCGCGCTGGGGGCAGCTCTTCTGAACGCCGCGGTGAAAAGAAAATGGGTAATCCAGGATCTCGACAGTAGGGCCCTGGGCTTCACAAGTCTTGGGCGGCGCGAAATGCTGAATCGATTCGGACTTCATGTTTGAGGGATTCTGGCGTCCCTCCGCTCGACAGGCCCTGCGGATTGTTACTCGGGACGAAGCGTCGATTGTCCAGGTTGTACAACGAGATCAAGGCCATCCTTCTTCCAACCATCCACTCCGCCGATCATCTTCTTCACCTTGCGACCGAGCCGCGCGAGGCGCAGGGCGCCGCGATCCGCGCCGTTGCAGTGGGGACCGTCGCAATAAACGACGAAGAGGGTGTCCGGCCCGAAGGGCGCGAGACTTCGATCGTTGATTCGCCGATGCGGGAGGTTGATCGCGCCGGGCAGGTGGCCCCTGGCGTACGCCTCCGGAGCCCGCACGTCGAGGACCGTTAATTGTGCATTGCCCGCTTCGATCGCGACATGAACGTCCCAGCAGTCCGTCTCGAATGCCAACAGGCGCTCGAAGTGGGCGGCAGCTTCTGCTGGTTCGGCGGCGGGTGTCTCGGTGACCGCCGAGCCTGCAATCGGTAGATTTGGCATCGTTTCCTCCTGCCCAGGGACTATCCGCGACCAAAGGCTCCCCGGTCGATAGGCAAGAATGACAATGTTCGATAGATTCCTGCCATGGTGCGTCGTGAAGGCACGGAGCCGGAAATCGCGGAAGCGACTGCCGAACCCGAGCCATGCTGCATCTCTTCTGCGGGTGAAAGTCCCGCACGGGTAATCGCCGGAGAGCCCGGAAGCAGACCGGCACCTGAGGGTAATCGCCGGAGAGCCCGGAAGCAGACCGGCACCTGAGGCAGAGATGCCGACTGGTGAAGCCCGGTGTCGAAAGCCCGACGCGGTGAAAACCGTGGGCGGGAAGCAACAGCGCGGGCCGCAATATGAAGTGAATCCTGCCGCCTCGTCAGAATCACAATCCGAGAGCCGAGCCGCGCATGTCACGGCGAAGGCCACGCCCCCTGCTCGCGAATCCGGATGGGCAGGAGGTCTCGGCGGGGTACGGGGAGCAGCACGTGCTGAAGGAGAGAGGCGGAACACGAGAGACCCGTCTCGCCGACCCACGTCGGGTGATGGCCGTGCGTATAAGCCGAGAGCGAAAGCGCACGGTGGCGAGCGGGAGTCCGAGGGGCTCGTAGTACCTGCGAAGGCGGGTAACACCGCTGGAGGGAAGGGGCCCTGCTCGTGTCGCGCTTCCGAGGAAGCTGCGGGTGAGGGCATGACGCAGACCGCTGCGTCCAACCACCCCTTTGGGCAAGAGCCCATCGACAAAGTCCGCCGGCTTCAGCGGAAGCTGTACGTCGCAGCCAAGCAGCAGAAGGGTCGCCGCTTCCATGCGCTATATGACCGAATCCATCGGAGTGACGTCCTGTGGAGGGCGTGGGAGTGCGTGAAGAAGAACCGAGGAGCGGCGGGCGTCGATGAATTGACGCTCGAAGCAGTGGAGCAGTACGGAGTCGAGAAGCTGCTGACCGAGCTTCAAGGCGAGCTCCGCGCAGGTGAGTACGTGCCGCCTCCCGTGCTGAGGCGGTACATCCCGAAACCAGATGGGCGGCGACGGCCGCTCGGCATTCCGACGGTGAAGGACAGAATCGCGCAAGCGGCGGCGAAGCTGGTGTTGGAACCCGTGTTCGAGGCGGACTTCTTGCCTTGCAGCTACGGGTTTCGGCCGCGGCGCTGCGCGACCGAGGCGCTGGAGACCATCAGGGAAGCAGCTAAGCCCAGATGCAACCACGTTCTCGACGCAGACATCCGCGATTACTTCGGCAGCATCTCGCACGAGGTGTTGTTGGAGCAGGTGGCGAAGCGGGTATCTGACCGGAGGGTGTTGAAGCTGCTGAGGAGTTGGCTTCGTGCAGGAGTGATGGAAGACGGGCGCCTGTCGGAAATGGTCTCCGGGACGCCGCAGGGGGGAGTCATCTCGCCCCTGCTGTCGAACATCTACCTGAACTACTTCGACGCGGTGTGGATGCGGCAGTGCGCGCAACTCGGCGTGCTGGTGCGGTACGCCGATGACTTCGCGATTGTTTGCAAGAGTCGCGAGGCGGTCGAAGAGGCCGAACGAAGAGTGCGCATCATCTTCGAGAGGCTGAAGCTCGAGCTCCACCCGGAGAAGACGCGACGTGTAGAGCTGACCGAAGGGAAAGAAGGCTTCGATTTCCTCGGCTGCCATCTGCGCAAGCGGATGAGCGGCAGGCTGTACGAGAAGACCGGCAACCGCCGGTACTACCTGCACCGCTGGCCATCAGCCCGCAGCATGAAGCGGGTGAGGGCGAGGATTCACGAGCTGACCGACCGACGGTGGGCCGGGGAGAAAGACGTGCGAGACGTCATCGCCCGGCTCAACCCGGTGCTTCGTGGCTGGGGCAACTACTTTCGCACCGGGAATGCTGCCCGCTGTTTCAACTCGTTGGACACGTACCTGCACGAGCGCCTGCGGAGTCTGATGTGCAAGCGCTACGGGCGGAAACTTCGCGCAGGACAGGCGAGGACGTGGACACCGAACTGGTTTTGGAACCACGGCCTGCACCGGTTTCTCGGCACCGTACGCTACCCGAAGCTGTGCAAGCTGCCCGAGAAGACACCCGTTAAGCCGTATGCGGGAAACCCGCACGTACGGTTTGAAAGGAGGAGGGTGGAAACCGGCCGCAGGTAGCGGCACGGCGCCACCCCTCTACCAATGGCGGCCTTATGCCGCGGTCGAGCAGAACTGCTCGTAGTCGATGAACTCGACCTTGGCTCCATCCGCGCAAACCGGGCAATTCGGATCGCGGCGAAGCTTCAGCTGAGAAAACCGGGTCTCCAGCGCGTCAAAAGTGAGCAACCGACCCACCAGCGGCTCGCCGATCCCGAGGATCAACTTCAACGCTTCGTTCGCCTGGAAAAGCCCGACGATGCCGGGCAGGACCCCGAGGACTCCAGCCTCGGCGCATGAAGGGGCCATCTCCGCGGGGGGCGGGGAAGGGTAGAGGCAACGGTAGCAAGGGCCCTTGCGCGGGATGAACGTCGTCACTTGGCCTTCAAACCGATAGATCGATCCGTGGATGTTCGGCTTGTTGAGGACGACGCAGGCGTCGTTGAGCAGGTAGCGGGTGGGGAAGTTGTCGCCGCCATCGAGCACCATGTCGAAGCCTTCGAGCACGCGGAGCACATTTTGCGATGTCAGGCGTTCCTGAAACGGGATCACCTTCACGTCCGGATTGAGGGCCTGGATGGTCATCCGCGCGCTCTCGGTTTTCGGCTTACCGGCGCGATCCTGGGTGTGAATGACCTGGCGCTGCAGGTTGCTTAAGTCGACCACGTCCATGTCCACCACGCCGAGGGTCCCGACCCCAGCCGCCGCCAGGTACAGGGCCGCGGGCGAGCCCAGCCCTCCGGCGCCCATGAGAAGCACCTTGCTCTTGAGCAGCTTCGCCTGCCCCTCCTCGCCGACCTCGGGGATGACCAGATGCCGGCG
>WNFC01003907.1_pt1 | contig 16707 bp, 15 predicted proteins | sample 5400541 | NCBI WGS metagenome assembly WNFC01 (sample SAMN13153342, study PRJNA577476) | soil metagenome | isolation source: 120 cm saprolite under Douglas fir tree site 2 hole 2 replicate 1 | place: USA:California | collected 2015-04-18
CAAATTCGCGGGAGCGAAAGCGGATTGAGGAAACGATGAAACGCCGTCGATTTCTGCATCTGGCCGCGGGTGCTGCCGCGCTTGCGGCCGGCCCGCGCGTCGTTCGCGCGCAGGCCTATCCGACCCGGCCGGTGCGCTGGGTGGTCGGATATCCGGCGGGCGGCTCGACCGACATCGTGGCGCGGATCATGGGCAACTGGCTGGCGGAGCGGCTGGGTCAGTCCTTCGTCATCGAGAACAAGCCGGGCGCCGGCGCCAATCTCGCGGTCCAGGCGGTGGTCAATTCGCCGCCCGACGGATACACGCTCCTGTTCGCGACGGTCACCAACGCGATCAACACGTCGTTCTACGAGACGCTGCCGTTCAACTTCCTGCGCGACATCGCGCCGGTCGCGGCGCTCGCCGAGTTGCCTTTCGTGATGGAGGTCAACCCGTCGGTCCCGGCCAAGACCATGGCCGAGTTCATCGCCTACGCGAAAGCCAATCCCGGCAAGGTCACCATGGCCTCGTTCGGCGTCGGCACGATCAGTCATCTGGCGATCGAGCAGTTCATCGCCTACGCGAAAGCCAATCCCGGCAAGGTCACCATGGCCTCGTTCGGCGTCGGCACGATCAGTCATCTGGCGATCGAGCTGCTCAAGGTCATGACCGGCGTCACCCTGCTGCACGTGCCCTACCGCGGCGGGGCGCCGATGGTCGTCGACCTGCTCAGCGGGCAAGTGCAGGCCGGCATCGACGCGTTGCCGAACTCGCTCCCGCATATCCGCAGCGGCGCGTTGCGCGCGCTCGCGCTGACGGGCCCGGCGCGGTCGGACGTCGTGCCGGAGGTGCCGACCGTGGGCGAGACGGTGCCGGGATACGACGTGAGCGGCTGGACCGGAGTCGGCGTGCCGACCGGAACGCCGCCCGAGATCATCGCGACGCTCAATCGCGAGATCAATGCCGGGCTGACCGATCCGCGCATCAAGGCGCGCCTTGCCGAGCTCGGCGGTCGGCCGATCGTCCTCAGCGCGCACGAGCTCGGCAAGCTGTGGTCGGCGGACACCGAGAAGTGGGCCAAGCTCGTGAAGCTCGCGGGCGTCAAGCCGGAGTGATGCGCGCTCCCCAGCCCGTAGGGTGGGCAAAGGCGCACGTTGAATAACCCAGGGACCCACCGGGAGCTCGGTCGCGTGCGCCGTGCCCACGTGGCGATCGGCGACCGCGGGAACAGGACGCGTGGGCACGGCGCTGCACCGCTCGTGTGGTGAGTTCGGAATTCCTGGCCCGCGCCTTTGCCCACCCTACGACATCGTAAGATGCGCTACGACCCCGCATGGAACCGAGACGCTGGCAGCCGCTTACCATGACGCAGGGCCGGCCGGCCCGCTGCCACGAGTAAAGTCAGCCAATGAGTGCGCAGCCAGTCAGTAAAACGCCGCACCCGGAATCGCCGGGCTCGCGACCTCCCCGCAACCGGCGCTCGGCGATCAAGCAATCCGTCATCGAGTTTTCGTCCCGCTCGCGGCGCGTGATCTCCGAGCACCGGCAACGGCGGAAGCTTCGCGACAAGGAGGTCTCCGATCGCAGCCGACGCGGTCTCGACTGGACGAACTTCTTCATTGCCGACGTGCAGATGAGCTTCGGCTCGTTTCTGGCCTTCTATCTGGCGGATTTGGGCTGGTCCAAGCAGGACGTCGGGCTGGCGCTGACGGCCGGCGCCTTGGCCGGCGTCGGCGCGCAAATCCCGGGCGGCGCGCTTGCCGACGCCGTGCGCTGGAAGCGGGGATTGGTCGCGCTCGGCGTCGTCGCCATTGCCGCCTCGGCGTTGATTCTCGCGCTCCATCCGAGCTTCACCCTCGTATTCGTGGCCGAGATCCTGCACGGCGTGACCGGCGGGATCGTGGGGCCGGCGATCGCGGCGATCAGCCTCGGCCTTGCCGGCCGGCACGGCATGTCATGCCGCGTCGGTCGAAACTTTCGGTTCGCCGCGGCCGGCAATGCCGTCACCGCGCTCGCCATGGGAGCGCTGGGCATCTATGCGTCGGTGAGCGCGATATTCGTGGTCACCGCGCTGTTGTGCATTCCCGCGCTGATCGCGCTCGATCGGATCCGGCCGGACGAGATCGACTACATGCGCGCCCGCAATGCCGCCATGCGCGATCGCTCGCTCGAGGTGCAGCGGATCGCCGATCTGGGCAAGAACCGGAATCTGCTGCTGTTCGCCGGCGCAATGGTGCTGTTCCAGTTTTCCAACGCTTCGGTGCTGCCGCTGGTCGGCGAGAATCTGGCGCTGAGCAAGCTTGCGCTCAGCCCGTTGTTCATGGCCGGACTGATCGTCGTGCCGCAGATCGTCGTCGCGGTCCTGGCGCCGTGGATCGGCTATTGGTCCGAGCTCTGGGGACGCAAGCCGCTGCTGCTCGTCGGCTTCGGCACCGAGGCTGCGCGCGCGCTCCTGTTCTCGGTGGTCAGCGAGCCCTGGGTCATGATCCTCGTCCAGCTGCTCGACGGCGTGACCGGCGCGGTCATCACGGTGCTGACGATCCTGGTGATCACCGACCTCACGACCGGCACCGGCCGCTTCAACCTGGCGCAGGGCGTGGTCGGCACGCTGACCGGCATCGCCGCCGCGACCAGCACCGCGGTCTCGGGCTTCATCGTCTCCCGTTTCGGCGATTGGGTCGGATTTGCGTCGATGGCCGCGGTCACCGCCGCGGGCCTGGCGCTGGTATGGGCGGCGCTGCCCGAAACCAAGCCCGCGGAGTACATCGATTGACCGCTCCCGGTTACGGAGCCGTGGGCGGGTTCGCTGGAGGCGTGACCCGCCGCAAAAAAATGGTGGATTACGCTTCGCTAATCCGCGTCACGCGCTCGCCTTCGCTTGCGCCATGAAGGCGCGCCAGCCGCCGAAGGCGGAGATGTCGCGCGCGCCCTGCGTCGCCTCGGCCTCCACCAGGAAGCCCTTCGCGCGGCGGCCGTCGGCGAGGCTGAGCGTTCCGATCGACAGCGGCGCCGGCACCGCCGCGACGAAGCGGCCGAACTCGGTGGCCGGCAGCGCCCAGATCTCGATCGCGATTGCGGTGCCGCGTCCGCCGCCGACCCGTATGAGGCCGGGCTTCGGCGGCGTCGTTCCGGGAAGGGCGAACAGACGATAGTCCGGCGCCGTCGTGGTCTCCTCGAGGAAGCGCGCGCCGAAGGACTTGAGCTCGCGGTTGAGCGGCATGCCGGAAAGGTGCGCGCCGACCACCGCGACGGCGATCTCGCCGTCGGCCGCGATTTTCGGCGCGGGCGCGAGCGGCGGCTGCGGCGCGCCGGTCGCGCCGAGCGGCAGCCCGGTATCGGCATGGAAGCGGCGGCCGAGCGAGGCGAGCGCGGCATCCTGCTCGGCCGGCGCAATCAGCGTGATGCCGAACGGCGTGCCGTCGCGCAGCATCGCGGCCGGCACCGCGAGCGCGCTGAGATCGAGCAGATTGACGAAATTGGTGTAGGTGCCGAGCCGGCTGTTGAGCCCGATCGGATCCGCCAGCACGTCGTCGATGGTGTAGGCCGTCGGTATCGTCGGCAAGGCGAGCGCGTCGATCTCACGGAAGGCATGATCGCGCACGCGGCGCAGCTCCTCGAGCCGGTAGAAGGCGGCAAATGCATCGGCCGCGCTGCCATGCGCGCCGCCGAGGATGATCTGCCGGGTGACGGGGTGAAGGGACTCCGGCGCCGAGGCGATGAGCGCGCGGGCGGTGATGTAGCGCTCGGCCAGCCACGGGCCTTCGTAAAGGAGCCGCGCCGCCTCGTAGAACGGCTCGATGTCGATCTCGACGATCGCCGCGCCGAGCGCGGCGAGGCGCGCGAGCGCCGCCTCGTAGGCCGCAGCCGATGCGGTGTCGCCGAAGAACAGGCGCTGGCCAAGCTTGGGCGCGCCGAGCCGCGCGCCCTCGGGCATCGGGCCCACCGCCCCGAGCGCGCGCGGGCGCGAATAGGGGTCGGCGGCATCGGGGCCGGCCATCGCGGCAAGCGCCGCGAAGGCATCGTCGACGGTGAGCGCGCATACCGACACGCAATCGAGCGTGCGGCACGCCGGCACCACGCCCGCGGTCGAGACCAGGCCGAGGCTCGGCTTGAGGCCGACGATGTTCTGCAATCCGGCCGGCACCCGGCCGGAGCCGGCGGTATCGGTGCCGAGCGCCAGCGGCACGAGCCCGGCCGCGACCGCGACCGCGGAGCCCGAGCTCGAGCCGCCCGGGATCAGCGCCGGATTGAACGGGTTGCGCGGAATGCCGTAGGGCGTGCGCACGCCTACCAACCCGGTCGCGAATTGATCGAGGTTGGTCTTGCCGACGACGATGGCGCCGGCGCGCTTGAGGCGGGCGACGCAGGTCGCGTCCCGCGTCGGCTGATAGGCGAAGGCCGGGCAGCCGGCCGTGGTCGGCAGGCCCTCGACGTCGATATTGTCCTTGACCGCGACCGGCACGCCGTAGAGCGGGAGATCGGTGTTGCCTTCCGCGGCGAGCGCCTGCGCGCGCGCGCGCGCGTCGGCCTCCGGGCGCAGCACGATGAAGACGGCGGGATCGCCGTGGGCGCGGATGCGCGCGTAGCAGTCGGTGATGGTCGCTTGCGGGCTCGATTCGCCGGAACGATGCGCCGCCACGATCGCGGCTGCCGTCAGGCGCATCGCCCGTCGCCGAAAGCGTTCGTCACCCTCAGCCTCCCGTTGTTTCGCGGAAATCTAGCAAGCCGCATGCCATCGATGTCCCGGCCGCTCCGGCAAGTCCGCGAACTCTCCACCAGCATGTCATTGCATACCATAGTAGCATCGTAGGTTGGGTCGAGCTCTTGCGAGACCCAACTTTTCGAAGCCACCGTTCCCTGTTCCGCCCTCATCCTGAGGAGCGCGCGCACGAGATCGTGGTTCGCACACCTACGCACGCGCGCGCATCTCGAAGGATGAGGGCGGCCTCATGCTTCGAGACGCATCGTAGCGCGACCGCGTTCATGGCGATGTATGCGCCAATCCGCGCTGCGATGCTCCTCAGAGCATGAGGCCGCACCTCACACCACCGTCTGGTGCCGCTCGATGCAGACCCGCAGGACCTCGTCAGGGTCGCGCTTCCACCAATCGTTCGCGGACAGGACTTCGACCTCGCAGTGGCCGGCATAGCCGGCGGCCTCCACCATGGCGCGGATCGCGCGCAGGTCGATCACGCCGTCGCCCATCATGCCGCGGTCGAGCAGCAGATCGGCGGTGGGGACGAGCCAGTCGTTGACGTGATAAGCGAGGATTCTCGTGCCCGCGCGCTTGATCTCCCGTCCGAGGTCCGGATCCCACCAGACGTGATAGGTGTCGACCGCGACGCCGACCCCTTCGCCCAACTCGTCGCAGAGGTCGTTCGCCTGCGCGAGCGTGTTCACGCAGGCGCGGTCGGCCGCATACATGGGATGCAGCGGCTCGATCGCGAGCGGCACGCCTGCCTGCCGCGCATGGGGCAGGAGCGCGGCCAACGCGTCGCGCACCTGGCGGCGCGCGTCGGCGATGTCGCGCGATCCCTTGGGCAGCGCGCCGACCACGAGGATGAGGCACTGCGCGCCGAGAGCCGCTGCTTCGTCGACCGCGCGGCGGTTGTCGTCGAGCGCGGCGCGGCGTCCGGCCGCGTCGGCGGCGGGAAACATGCCGCCGCGGCAGAGGCCGGTGACGGTCATCCCGTGCGCGCGCACGAGCGCGGCCGCGCGCGCGAGGCCGCAGGCCTGCACGATGTCGCGCCAGGGCGAGATGGCGGCGACGCCGACGCGGGCGCAGCCCTCGACCAGCTCCTCGAGCGACCACGGCTTCACCGTCATCGAGTTGATCGAGATGAGCGAGCGGTCGTGCGAGAGGTCGCGCATTACGCCTCGACCCCGCGCACCGCCATGACGAGCCGCATGCGCGCCGCGGCCTTTTCGGGCTCGGCGAGCAGGCCGGCCGCATCGGCGAGGCGGAACAGCTCGGCGAGATGCAGGGTCGAGCGCGCGCTCTCCTGGCCGCCGACCAGCGTGAAGTGATCCTGCAGGCCGCTGAGATAGGCCATGAGCACCACACCGGTCTTGTAGAAGCGGGTCGGCGCCTTGAAGATGTGGCGCGAGAGCGGCACCGTCGGCGCGAGGATGTCGTGGAACGTCGCGCGCTCGCCGCGGGTAAGCGCCCCGAGTGCGGCGGCGGCCGCCGGGGCGATCGCGTCGAAGATACCGAGCAGCGCGTCGGAATGGCCGTGCGCGTCGCCCGCGATCAGCTCGGCGTAATTGAAGTCGTCGCCGGTATACATGCGCACGCCTTGCGGCAGGCGCCGGCGCATGGCGATCTCCTTGTGCCGGTCGAGGAGCGAGATCTTCACGCCGTCGACCTTGCCGGCATTGGCGGCAATCACGTCGATGGCGACCTCCATCGCCCGCATGTGGTCGGCGTCGCCCCAATAGCCGGCCAGCGCGGGATCGAACATCTCGCCAAGCCAATGGATGATCACCGGCTCCTTCACTTGCCCGAGGATACGGCCGTAGACCCTGGCGTAATCATCGCCGCTCTTCGCCGCCTTGACCAGCGCCCGGCTCGCCATCAGCACGATGCGCCCGCCGAGCTTCTCGATGCTCTCGCACTGCTGCTCGTAGGCGCCGATCACCGCGTCGATGGTGACGCGCGCGCTCGGCTCGAGATGATCGGTGCCGGCGCCGCATCCGATGAGCGCGCCGGGAAAATTTTTCGCAGCATCGAGGCTGCGGCGGATCAGCTCGAGCGACAGCGGCCAGTCCATCCCCATGCCGCGCTGCGCGGTGTCCATGGCCTCGGCGACGCCGAGGCCGAGCGACCACAGATAGCGGCGGAACGCGATGGTTCGCTCCCAATCGATCGCGGCGTCGAGCCAGGGATCGCCGTCGGCGGTCGGATCGGCGACGACATGCGCCGCCGCATAGGCGATGCGATTGAATGGCGGCTTCGCCGCGGGAAATTGCCGCGGCGGCCGCATCGTGTAGCGCTCGAGCCTGCCGCCTTCGACGGGAAGATTGAGCGTGGGCACTTATGTATCCTTTCATTCCGCGGCGTGATCTCTCACGGCCTCTTGCTGAGGAGCATCGCAGCGCCAGCTATCGCAAGCAGCCCGGCAGACGCAGCCGCGCTGCGATGCGTCTCGAAGCAGGAGGCCGCCCCCATCCTTCGAGACGGCGCAACGCAGGCAAGTTGCCTGCGCTGCGCCTCCTCAGGATGAGGGCGGAGCAAAGAGCGCGACATTGGCATCACACCTTCAGCGGCGGGACGTCGATCCAGCGCCGTTCCTTCCAGCTCCGCAGCCCGGCTTCGGCGAGCTGCACACCCTTGGCGCCTTCGACCAGGGTCCATTTGAACGGCGCGTCCTCGCAGAGGTGGCGGATGAACATTTCCCATTCCGCCTTGAAGCCGTTGTCGTAGGTCATGCCGTCGGGCACCTCGCTCCAGGTGTTGCGGAAGTCGATCGGCTGCGGCACGTCCGGATTCCATACCGGCCGCGGCGTGTTGACGCGCGCCTGGCTCCAGCACTTCTGCAGGCCGGCGACCGCCGAGCCGTGCGTGCCGTCGACGTGAAACGTCACCAGATCGTCGCGCCGCACGCGCGTGCACCAGGAGCTGTTGATCTGCGCGACGATGCCGCCGTCGAGCTCGAACGTGGCATAGCAGGCGTCGTCGACGTCGGCCTTGTAGGGCTTGCCGCTCTCGTCCCAGCGCTTCGGGATGTGGGTCGCGCCCAGGCAGGAAACGCTCTTGACCTCGCCGAACAGATTGTCGAGCACGTAGCGCCAGTGGCACAGCATGTCGAGGATGATGCCGCCGCCGTCCTTCCTGCGGTAGTTCCACGACGGGCGCTGCGCCGGCTGCCAGTCGCCCTCGAACACCCAATAGCCGAACTCGCCGCGCACCGCGAGAACGCGACCGAAAAATCCGGAATCGATCAGCGTCTTGAGCTTGATGAGGCCGGGAAGAAAAATCTTGTCCTGCACCACCCCGTGGCGGACGCCGGCCTTCTTGGCGGCGCGGGCGATGTCGAGCGCGTCCGCGAGCGAGTCGGCGGTCGGCTTCTCGCAATAGATGTCCTTGCCGGCGGCGATCGCCTTGCGAACGAGCTTGGCGCGCAGCTTGGTGGTCGCGGCGTCGAAGAACAGCGTGTCATCGGGATTTGCGAGCGCGCCGTCGAGATCGGTGGTCCAGCGCGTGATCCCGTTCGCCTGCGCCAACGGCTCGAGCGTCGCCGCGTTGCGGCCGACCAGGATCGGGTCCGGCATCACCCGGTCGCCGTTTCGCAGCTTGACGCCGCCCTGCGCGCGGATCGCGACGATCGAGCGGATCAGATGCTGGTTCGTCCCCATGCGGCCGGTGACGCCGTTCATGATGATGCCGAGACGGTGTTGCGCCATTGCCTGCGAACCTCCGTTGAGTCTTCAGTGTCGACATAAAGCGTTCGTCACGACAGCCATCGCTCCAGGTTTGCATGTACGAAGGCATCGTCGTTGAGATGCGGATAGGCCGCGCACACCCGATCGATCTCCGCCTTCTGTCCCGGTCCCAGCGTCTCCTTCGGATCGAGGCACCAGATGCCGGCGAGCAGGCCCTGGCGGCGCAGGATTTCATGGCAGCCGGCGGTGACGCCCTGGAAATCGTTGGTGACGTCGAAGATCGCCGCGTTGCAGTCGGTCACCTGCGGATCGAGCGCCAGAAGGTCGGCCGGCACGCTGCCGGCGGCGACCGCGGCGTGAACGCGGTCGAGCAGCTCGACGGCGCGCTTCACCCATATGCTCCAGTGGCCGAGCAGCCCGCCCTTGATCCGCACGGTGGTGGTGTCCGCCGCCATGCTGAACGGAAGCAGAAGGTCGAGCACGATGTGATCGTCGTTGCCGGTATAGAGCGCGACGCGGTCGGCGGCGCCGGCCTCGACCACGCCGCGGACGACGTCGAGCGTCCGGTAGCGATTGAACGGGGCGATCTTGATGGCGGCGACGTTCTCGATTTCCGCGAGGCGGCGCCAGAACGACACCGGCAGCACGATCCCGCCGACCGCCGGCTGCAGGTAGAAGCCGACCAGCGGAATCTCGGCCGCGACCGTTCGCGCGTGGGCGATCAGCTCGTCCTCGCTCGCGCCCTTGAGCGCCGCGAGCGAAAGGAGGCCGGCATGATAGCCGAGGTCGCGCGCGATCCGCGCCTCCTCGGCGGCTTGCGCGGTGCGGCCCGCAAGCCCCGCGATCATGATCGCCGTCTCGCGTCGCCACTCCGTCGCGCTGCGCATGGCGAGCTCGAGCACCGGCCTGAGCAGCCCGGCCTCGCGGATGGCGAACTGAGTGGTGTGGACGCCGACGGCGAGCCCGCCGGCGCCGGCATCAAGATAGTAGCGGGTGAGCGCCCGCTGCCGGCGGGAATCGAGCCTGCGGTCGGCATCGAGCGCGAGCGGATGCGCCGGGATCACCGTGCCGGCGCGCAGCGCGGCGAGCACCCGCGGCGGCCAGTCCTGCCAGCGCAGCCCCATGGAGACCCCGTCCACAATAACCAGCCGGTTACGTTTCGCCAAAGTCGGCCATCGCCAGCGAGTTACCACGAACGCTTGCGCGCCGACAACGACGCCTCCATCGAGCGCGCGAAAGAGCTCGGCCTCGCTTGAACGATTGAGCAGGCGCCGTTGTCCACCCTGCGCGCGACGAATTTCGGTTCATCCGAACTCGGGTCCGATCACCGCGAAGGTGCGGGCGGCGGCGTCGAAGCGTTTCGCGCTCCCGAACAGCATGCGCGTGAGCGGCCGCACCGCGGTGAAGGCGTGCGCGTCGAGAAACGAGCGAACCTGGACCTTGTCGTCGGCGAGGTCGACGAACAGCGGCCCCTCGAGCCCGTCGAGGGCGCGCGCGAGCAGCGCCTGCGCGATCGCGTCGTCCTCCGCGACGAGCGGCCCGAGGTGCCTCGCCAGCCGGCCGTCGCGCCCGAGCAGGAAGCCGGCGACGCGGCCGTCGCGCTCGGCGACGAGCTCGGCCGTGGGTAGCCGCCCGCGCAGTCCGGCGAGCACGGCGCTGCGGTCGGCGCCGAAGGCGAGCGCGTCGTAGGCCGATAGTGCCGACCAATCCTCGCTGGTGACGGGCCGGATCGCGACGCCTGCGGGCGGCGCTGGCGCGGCGGCGGCTTGCCGCTCACGCCGCAGCAGGCGATGGAAGCCCCACGAATCCTCAAAGCCCAGCGCGTGATAGACGGCGCGGCCGTCGGGTGTCGCATCGAGCACCGGTACGAGGCTCGACGCCGCGAGCTCGTCCATCGCGCGGCGCATCAGCAGCGTCGCCAGGCCGCGGCGGCGAAACTCGCCCGCGACCAGCACCATGCTGATCCAGGCGAAGCGTCCGCCATAGGGCAGAATCGCCGTCGTCGCCACGATGCGGCCGTCGGCGGTCTGCGCGACATAGAGGCGTCCGCGCTCGATGAAGATGCGCCAGTCGGCCGGAAGCTGATTCCAATTGGCCTCGCGCACCAGCGCGTCGGCGTCCGCCAATTCCGACGGCGAGAGGGCCGGCTTCACTGCCAGCTGCAGGTCAGAAGTTGCCATCGCGGGTATCGTAGTGGGTGTCCTTGCCGAGGCTCGGCAGGCCGCGAGCGATCCAGTCGGCGGTCCAATCGACCAGCGTCATGAGCGGCACGCGCGGATAGCCGAACAGCCGCATCGCCTCGGCGCTGTTCACGAGCCAGCCCTCGGCGGCTTCGACGCCGGTCAAGACCGGCGTCTTGCCGAGACGCTCGCCGAGGCGCTGCGCCAGCCAGCGCACGCTCACCGTCTCCGGCCCGCTGACATTGAGCGGGCTCGTCGGCGCCGTGCAGTGGGCGAGCGCGCGCAGCACCATCGCATTGGCGTCGCCCTGCCAGATCACGTTGACGTGGCCGACGGTCAGGTCGATCGCTTGCCCGGCATGAACGCGCGCGGCGACGTCGTGCAGCACGCCGTAACGCATGTCGATCGCATAGTTCAGCCGGATGATCCGGCCGGGCGTGCCGCGCGCCTGCGAAAAATAGCGGAACATGGCCTCGCGCGCGACGCAGGAATTGGCATAGGCGCCGGGAGGCGGCGTCGGCGGCGTCGTCTCGGTCGCGCCGCCGTGATGCACGTCGACGTAGGGGTAAACGCAGCCGGTCGAATAGGCGACGATGCGCGAGCCCGCGAAGGCCTCGGCGACCAGCGCCGGCACGTGCGCGTTCATCGCCCAGGTCTCCTCCTCGTCGCCCGCGGAGCCGAACTTGCGGCCGGCCATGAACACGACGTTGGCAAGCTTCGGCAGCGCCGCGACCTGGTCGCGCTCGATGAGATCGGCGGCGATGCATTCGATCCCCCAGGCGGAGAGCTTGTCGCGCAGGCCGGGCTCGCTGAAACGGGCGACGCCGACCACGCGCTTGCCGGGCGCCGCGCGCTTGGCGAGCCGCGCCAAGGTCGGGCCGATCTTGCCGCCGACGCCGAGGACGATGATGTCGCCGGAAAGCGCGCCGAGCGCCGCGACCACCGCCGGCGACGGCTCCGTCATCACCTCCTCGAGATGCTCGACGTCGCGGAAGCGGTCGGGCAGCGCAGCGGAGCCGTTGGACATTCTATTCCTCGATCGGCCGGCGGCGGGACGCGGCGCGTCATGAGTAGGTGCTCGGACACTACTTGGCCGATCCGCCGTCGGGCAAGCGCGGGGGCAGCGCATCGGGTTGAACCCGATCGGGATGCGCTGTAATCGTCGCGCGCAGACACGAGGAGTCCCATGAGCATCGCTCGCCGCTGGCCGCTCGTTCTCGGCGTCGCCTTCGTCCTGACGTTCCCCCACGCCGCACGTGCGGAAAAGATCGTCGTCGGCAAGATCGGCGCCGGCTCGAGCGTGCATTGGCCGATCTATATCGGCAGCGAGAAGGGCTTCTTCGCGAGGCGCGCAATCGAGCTCGACGTGATCACGATGCCCTCGAACGCCGCCATGCAGCAGCAGATCGCCGCCGGCGCGCTCGACATCGGCGTTTCCGCCGGCAGCCCCGATCCGATCCGCGCCGTCAACCAAGGCGCGCCGGCGGTCATTCTGCGGGTCGATTCCATCGCCTCGCCCTACGCTCTGGTATCGAAGGCCAATATCCGCAGCGTCGCCGAGCTCAAGGGCAAGACCATCTCGCTCGATGGCGCCAAGGGGATCACGCGCAACCGTCCGACGCGGTGTCGCGCCGGCATATCGAGAACATCATGGACGTGCTGGTCGGCTTCGGCGACATCGAGAAACGCTTCGACGTCGAGCGGCTGATCGTGCCGGACGTCACCAAGGTCGTCGATTGATCGCGCGGCGGCGAACACTCCCAAGGCAACGACGAGGACAACGTGCAATGCGCCACATCGACGCCTTCTGCCATTTCTTTCCGGCCGGCCTGTTCCGGAAGCTGTCGCAGACCTCGGGCGGCACCAGGGACATCGGCAAGCGCATCCAGGGCGTGCGCACGATCCACGATCTCGACGCGCGCCTCAGGATGATGGACGAGTTCGACGACTATTCGGAAATTCTCTCGCTCGGGCTGCCGCCGCTCGAAGCGATGGCGGGCCCGGCCGCCGCTCCCGAGTTCGCCCGGATCGCCAATGACGGCCTCGCCGAGCTGTGCGCCAAATATCCCGACCGTTTCGCCGGCTATGTGGGAGCGCTGCCGATGGGCGCGCCCGACGCCGCCGCGAAAGAGGCCGAGCGAATCCTGATCGACGGCAATGCCAACGGGCTGCAGCTGCACACCAACGTGAACGGCGCCTGTCTCGACGAGCCGCGCTTCCTCCCGGTGTTCGAGATTGCCGCGAGATCCGGCAAGCCGATCCTGCTGCATCCCGCCCGCACCGCCGGCGTTGCGGATTTTCCGGCCGAGACCAAATCGAAATACGAGATCTGGGTGATCCTCGGCTGGCCCTACGAGAGCAGCTGCACCGTCGCGCGCCTGATCTTCTCCGGCCTCACCACGCGGCTGCCGAATCTCAAATTCGTCATTCATCACCTCGGCGCCATGATCCCGTTCTTCGACGCGCGGCTCGACACCGGCTGGGCGACGCTCGGCAGCCGCACCTCGGACGAGGACTACAGCGGCGTGCTCGCCGGGCTCGGCAAGCCGCTGCTCGACTGCTTCAAGGATTTCTACGCCGACACCGCGCTCTGCGGCGGGCGCATCGGCACCGAGTGCGGGCTCGAATTCTACGGCGCCGATCATGTGCTGTTCGCTTCCGACGCGCCGTTCGGCGCCGAGGGCGGGGCGAGCTACATCCGCGAGACCATGAAGGTCATCGCGTCGCTCGACATTCCGCAGGCGGACAAGGAGAAGATCTGCTTCCGCAACGCGCAGGCGCTGTTCAAGCTGTGAGGGGTCGTGTCCTTGTAGAGAACGCCAAGCCTGGAGCGAGCGCTCCATGCTGCGCTGTGCCCGGGACATGCGGTGCGCGCGCTTTACCCGTCTTTGCGGGATCGGCTAAGCTGCGATCGACAAGGGCGACGACAACGAGAGCAGGGAGAACGCCGATGCTGGCGGCGCCGTCGCCGGTGCTGTGGGTCGCGCTCGCGGGCCTGCTGTGCCTTGCGAGCCCGGCGGCGGCCGACAAGGTCGCGGTCGGCACCGGCGGATCGGCCAGCGACGCGCCGTTCTACATCGCCTACGACCAGGGCTACTTCAAGGACGAGGGCCTCGACGTCGACCTCATCGTGCTCGATTCCGGCGCCAAGGTGATCGCGCCGCTCGGCACCGGCGAGCTCGACGTCGGCAGCGGCGCGCTCTCGGTCGGCTTCTGGAACGCGCTCCTGCGCGGCGTCAAGTTCCGCATCGTCGCCGACCGCGGGCACGCGGAGGCGGGCTATCTCTATCAGACCGTTTTCATCCGCAAGGACCTCGTCGACGGCGGCCAATTCAAGAGCCTCAAGGATCTCAAGGGCCTGCGCATGGGCTTTGCCGCCCAGGGCGTGACCTCGCTGTCGCTGCTCAACGAGGCGGCCAAATATGCCGGCATCAGGTTCGAGGACATAACGCCGGTCTATCTGTCGTTCCCGCAGCAGATCGCGGCGCTGCAGAACAAGGCGCTCGACGGCACGCTGCTGATCGAGCCGCAGGCGACGGTGGCGGTCAACGCCGGCATCGGCGTGCGCTTCATGGACACCAACGTGTTCTATCCGCATCAGCAGATCTCGGTGATCTTCTACAGCGACAAGTTCGCGACCGGGCGCAAGGACGTCGCCGACCGCTTCATGCGCGCGTGGCTGCGGGGCGTGCGCGCCTACAACGACACGATCAGGGACGGCAAGATCGTCGGCGCCGACGACGTCGTGCAGACCATGGCCAAGAGCTTCAACATGAGCCCGGCGCTGGTGCGCGAGATGTACTCGCAGGCCGTCGACGTCGACGGCGCCGTCAATGCCGCCGGCATCCAGAAGGACCTCGACTTCTTCCGCCAGCAGGGCTGGGTCGCCGGCGGGATCAACGCCGGCGACGTGATCGACATGTCGTTTGCGCGCAAGGCGAGCGCCGCGCTCGGCCCCTATCGGCGAAAGTGACATGATCTCGGTCGCAGGCATCGAGCTCGAGCTCGTCGAGCGCGGCCAGGGTTCGCCGGTCCTCTATCTGCACGGCGGCTCCGGCCTCGCCATGGATGCGCCCTTCGTCGAGCTCATCGCCAAGGAGCGGCGCGTGCTCGCCCCGTCGCATCCGGGGTTCGGGAAATCGTCGCTGCCGGACTGGCTCGACAGCGTGGACGACATCGCCCATGTCTATCTCGAGCTGCTGGATCGCGTGGGCCTGAAGCGGACCGATCTCGTCGGCTTCTCGATCGGCGGCTGGATCGCCGCCGAGCTCGCGACCAAGGTGCCGGAGCGGCTCGACCGCCTGGTGCTGATCGGCCCGGTCGGCGTCAAGACCGGCAAGCCGGACCAGCTCGACGTGCCCGACATCTTCGCGCTGCCGCGCGACAAGCTCGACCGGCTGCGCTTCCACGATCCCGCCAGGAACCCGCGCGACCTCGCCGCGCTCGGCGACGAGGAGCTCCTCATCGCCGCCCGCAACGCCGAGACGCTGGCGCTGCTGAGCTGGGAGCCGTACATGCACAATCCCAAGCTCCCGCACCGCCTGCATCGCGTCGACGTGCCGACCCTGTTTCTGCGCGGCGCCAGCGACGGTATCGTGTCGGCCGAATATCTCGAGCGCTACGCGGCGCTCGTTCCCAAGGCGCGGATCGAGACCGTCGCGGAAGCGGGCCACCTTCCGCACGTCGAGCAGCCCGCGGTCACGGCTGCGAAAGTCCTCAAGTTCCTCAACGGCTGACCTCGGCGCGCACGCCCGGAGCAAGTCATGAAAGCCTGGCACTTCAGCGAGAACGCCTATCCCTACCTGCCGCCCGCGGACGAATACGAGTCGATCCGCGTCTCGCTTCCCAACCGGCTCTACGATCCGGAGAAGGGCGCCGCGCTCTACGACCGCTACATCGACGAGTGGTTGATCGCCGAGGACGAGGGCGTGGAGATCATGCTCAACGAGCACCACCAGACCGCGACCTGCGTCGACCCGGCCGCTCCCCTGGTGTTGGCCGCGCTCGCCCGGCTGACCAGGACGGCGCGGCTCCTGATCCTCGGCAATCCGATCGCCAACCGCCGGCAGCCCGTGCGCGTCGCCGAGGAGATGGCGATGGTCGACGTCCTGTCCAAGGGCCGGCTCGAATGCGGCTTCGTGCGCGGCGTGCCCTACGAGGTGCTGCCGGCGAACAGCAACCCGGTGCGGATGAACGAGCGGCAATGGGAGGCCATGGACCTGATCGTCAAGGCCTGGACCAGCCACGACGGGCCGGTGAGCCACGAGGGCCGCTTCTTTCACCACCGCAACATCAACATCTGGCCGCGTCCCTATCAGCAGCCGCATCCGCCGATCTGGGTGTCGACCACGACGCCCGGCGGCGCCGGCCGCGTCGGTGCGCGCGGCTACGTGCAGGCGACGTTCCTCACCGGCTACGGCGGCACGCCCGCGATCTACGAGTCCTACCGCAAGGGCTGGCGCAGCGCCGGCCGCGGCCCCGACATTCCCGTCGACCGGCTCGCCTATGCGGCGCTGGTCTATGCCGGCGAGAGCGAAAGCGAGGCGCGCGCCGGCGCCGAGAAGCTTCTCTGGTACATGACCGCCAACAAGGTGCCGCTGCACTTCTGCTATCCGCCGGGCTACGTGCCGACCGCGGTCGCCGCACAGATCCTGCGCGGCGCGGCGATCGACCAGCATGCCGCCAACCGGGCCAACGCCACCGTCGACAAGGCGATCGAGGCCGGCATCATGTTCGCCGGCACTCCCGACCAGGTGTTTCGGCAGATCAAGCGGATGTACGACCACGTCGGCGGCTTCGGCCATCTCCTGATCATGGGCCAAGCCGGCTTCCTCGAGCACGAGGAGACCGTGCGCGGCATCCGATGCTTCGCGCGCGAGGTCTATCCGCGGCTCAAGGAGGCCTTTCCCGACACCGCGGTCTCCGGCGTGCGCGAGGAGCGCGTGGTGGCGTAAGTGAAGTCGTCATGTCCCTCGTCACCCATCGCGATCGTTCTTGCGTCGCCGCCGCAACTCGGCGCTTGAACGACGGCCTCATGCTCTTATGTCCCATGTCAAGCCTCGGAGGCGCAACAGCCCGGCCTCTCCACAAACTCCGGAGAGGTATCGATGCGATGATCGTGCAACGGTAGGAGCGAAGCCCAGAGACGTCGGTCAACATCCTCTCA
>WNFC01003633.1_pt1 | contig 16699 bp, 25 predicted proteins | sample 5400541 | NCBI WGS metagenome assembly WNFC01 (sample SAMN13153342, study PRJNA577476) | soil metagenome | isolation source: 120 cm saprolite under Douglas fir tree site 2 hole 2 replicate 1 | place: USA:California | collected 2015-04-18
ACTTGACGGGTTGATCGAAGAAGATAAGCCGAAAGAGTTCAAAGACGAAAAACCATCATCAGTAGTCCAATTATTTCAGGACATGGAAAAGAAACCCGGCGAACCGTCAGCGTCGAAATGGTTCACTTACTGGAATAGGATAGACAAGCTCTTGCGCGAACAGGGATTCTACACGACAAGTAAGTTACCGAGCGGCCACCTGTGACAGAAACTAGCGCCGAATGGTTTCTCCAATTATGGGTAGATGCCTACGACGGATCAAAGATACAACCCCCCCATAGCGTCTATCAGCCCCAAACGTCGCCCATTCACCAGACAGGAAAGACCACTTTCGCCCTTAGTGAATGGGAAAGGGTCCTAGAGCGTCTAAAAGGATGGAAAGCAGACCCTGACAATATCAGTTTTGAGATAGCAGATTTCATGGATCGCCGCCGTTCTATTCACAAATACGATATGCAGGTCCTAGATGAACCACAACGGGCAGCCAGCTCTAGGTCTTGGCATAATGAGGATCAGAACATTTTAGCAGAGGATCTAATGGCAAGCAACCGTTACATCAAACCAGCACTATTCCCCACCCCTCTAAACTCGATGATTGACAACCGGATCTTCGATATCGCAACCTCTCAGGTCGTTATTCCCCGTCTTGCTCATGCAGACATCTACTATCTTGACCGGGCCCAGCTTGATAGAAACCAGAGAAAGGTTAGAACGCCCAAGTTGGGAAGTCTAACATTCGACAAACCTAGCCCCGTCCTTTGGCACGCTTATAGCAAAATGTTTGACGAATATTATCAAGCCAGGAACGCTAGGCAGCTTGAACGGGTCCGATCCATACAGAAAGAAAACGATAAGGTAGTATCACCAATGCAAGCCGATGATCTGATAGCATTAATCATGGAAACCCCTCAAGATTACATCGGAAAGAGTGGGAACATTAGCCCATCAAAGGTTCAAGTCCACTTCAAAGTACCCTACAACCGCGCTCAAGAGGCGGCAAGCGAAGCCACAAACCAGCTAAAGCACGGACTCACAACAGAAGAGGCAGAGAAGGAAGCGGTCTAAATTATCATTGTATATTGAAACTGTAAGCTTGTTTGTATGTCTAGAGTAGAAATAATTCCCTTCTCTGACAGCTAGGTATGAGCAGTTCACGCTCAAATTCGGGTTTCGTACCAGAAACCAGAGTGATGTAAATCGGCCTAGACAGTTTTAGAAAGGGTCGCAACTAGGACACTATGGGGTTACCGGAATTCGGGTTTCTCAACCAAAACCAGAGGGTCATATTCTCGCTGGACGACTTTCAGAAGGACGCGGAATTATTGGAGATGCAGGACCTCATGGAGAATCCTACGTCTCAGCTTCACCAAAAATCTGATAGGCCTAACATACATGAAGTAGACCATCGCCCCTACTCCAATGCTTGCGCCTACAAGATATGCTATGCTACTTGTGCTGCTACCCACCATTTCCAATTCAACTATCGGGTTTTCCACCAGGCTAATTATTTCCGAGCCTTACTCTTTAGAGCTTTGATTTCTCTTTTGAGCTTTCTCTGACGTTTCTCAGAGTTCCGGATGAATTTTGATAGCCTACGATTGTATGCATTGATCAATCGTAAAGCTAGGTGTTGCTTTGCCATTCAAATCACCTCTGAATTTGGATTGCTTATCTGATCTTCCTTATCTGATTGTCCACCAGAAACCCCATTCGCACGAGGCCACATCAAATGACAATCTGCACAATAGAGCTTGCCGAACTTAACGGCTATACTTTTGTTTGGGGTCGGTTCTTTTCCGCATCTAGGGCAGTTTTCTGGTAGGGAAGATTTTCTCCTGTGACCTGTCGGCGTGAATCCTGCCCATCGATTAGTTCTGTTCTCTCTCTTCCAAGTGCTTGGCAAAGTCTCAAGTCTCCGGTTTGTATGCCAAAACCTGTGTCTCGTAGCCCTTTGACTTAGAGCTCACTCCGAATCGTTCATCATCCTCCTGCCAGAGAGGACGACGAGCAGCTGTGGGCCGTTCTTCAGGTTTCTTCTTCTTTGGATAGTAATAGATCCAGTAGTCGTCAAATGCCAGCTGATGCTTGTCGAGTAGAGTTCTTAGTTTCGCCCATCTTCCCGTAAGCTCGTCGCGGTAGCACATCTGAATATAGAATGTATAACCTCGATTCCTCCAAGGGCCATTGTAGTCTCTGTCAGCTGATGGTATCATTCTGGTTTTGCCATCTCAATCATCGCCTCGTAGCAATCTGGAAATTGATACAGTTACGGTTTGAACAATAGAGTTTCCTACCTCGTATCTCATACACTACCATTGTTGCTGGACTGCCACATTTGGGGCAGACAGTTTCAATTTGGCTCATGGTTTCTCCTCGGGTTTCGCATCCGAAACCTCATCCGAATCACCCGCGAATCCTTCAAAGCGTTCCGAGCATCTGGGACATTTGTAATAGATGGTGACGATTCCTTGATCCACATATTCCAGAACTTCGCCATCATTGGGGCAGAGTCTCATTCTTTCTTCTCTTCTGGCTTTTCGCTAGTAAGTTGATGTTCCTTGCAAAAGATTGAACCTTTGATAGCATGACCGAAACAGTTCTTTTTGGCACAGACAGGCCCCCACCAAATTTCTCGCTTTTTCATTTCTTTGGCTCCGAACTGTCGGTAGAAACCATATAGGAAAAATCCGTGATCATCTCGATACAGTAACGATGTTCGTCAGTGACATTCTCAAAAGCATGATGGTTCGGACTATCAGGGCAAATTAGAGTATGGGGCTTTCCATCATTAGGAACGAATAGAACAGGCCTATAGCTTGAAGGTTCTCCGGGAGTTTCTTCCATGCAACGCCACGCTATCATTTTGGTTTTCAAACAAGAATCACATCGAGATTAGTTCAGCCTGGTGTTCAATAATTTCTCGCTTCTCCTCATCTGGAATCTCTGCGATGTAACGATTCGTGGTAGAGATATTCGCGTGACGTGCGATGTCCCGAGCTGCTATCACACCGTATTTCCTAGCCACCTGGGTCGTCATGTAATGGCGGAAACGGTGAGGATGGACAAGTTTCCAGTCATTTACCCCTGCTCTTTTGGCATAAAACCTAGTCATCTGCTCGACTCTTGACTCAGAGATCTCAAATATTCTGCCAGTTTTCCGGGTCCCGGCGAACTGCAACAATTGTTGCAGTAGAATAGGTGGTAGGCCGACTATCTTTGGAGCAATGTTTGTCTTCTCTTTCTTCCATCCTTTGCCTTTGACAATGATTCCATCCTCTCGAATATCTTCGATGAGAAGTCCAGGGAGGGTCTGCTCGCATGAGATCCAGAGTCCATTCCTCTTGTCTCTCTTCGCTTTGCACTTCTCGCATTTGTCTTTGGTGAACCAGTGCCATTCGCAGGACCCACAGAATGGTACCCATACTCTCGGCGCGGAGCCTACTACTTCGCCCACCCGGAAGTCTCCGACCGTTAGGGTCCTGAGGAGAAGATAGTCGCGTAAGCTGTTCTTCTTCGCCTCTCCAAGTATGGCTTTGACTTGTTCCGGGGAGAGGTTGATCTCACGCTTCACTTTTTCGCCTTCTTCTTTGGAGGATTCTTCTTTTCAATCTCGTCAACCCAATCATACCAAGCTTGAACAATCGTATCCGTATCTCGAAAGAGCTGCTTGGGGTCCTCCCCAATCCAAGGAAATGCCACGACTATTCTACCATTCTTGAGGATGTCCATCTCAACACTGACCTGGAATTCGCCTTTCATTCTGGTTTGTCTCCGAAAACCTTAGCCTTGTCGCCTGACCCTGCGTAAATTTCTGCAACTTTCTCGTCTGGTAGTTCTTCTGCCAGTAGGGCCGATAGTTCCTGTTCTGTTCTCCAATTCTTATAGAAGACGAAGGCTGCGGTTGCCATTGATGCCATGCCCATAGCGAAGCCGACCCAGAAATCTACTGCTACTGTCATTCGGGTTTCTTCTCCATAATCAGAAAAAGAACTAGAGACGGCCTCGTATGATCGCCCTCTCTAGCTTAGTGGTATTCCAGTGTCCGTAGATCACGAATAGATTCTTAGTTATGCGCCTGAGTAGAAGCGGGTCTTTGGGAGCTACTGGTTGCCAGTGTTCGACTTCCCACATGACGAATAGATGTTCGCCCTTGTTCTGGTATTTCGGTGGGATGACTGGCGTTGGAGCTTCGATGTCTCTCCTAGCGATGTCCCATTGTCTCTGATCCGTTGTCGGCCATGCTGCGAAAGTATTCCCTGGTAGATGGATCGCATTGGGTCCTGACTTGAATTGTCTGTCTCTCCATCCGTTGCTTGGCCGTGAATAGGTTCCGGCTCCAGGCGTTGTCTTTGTGAAGTGGCATCTTGAAGCATCGATTGGTACAATTGCGAGCTTTGGATCTCCGTCTGTGTTTAGACCTGTTGTTTTGACTGTCTCGAAGAAGTCGAGGACCTTGTTTCCCTTCTTGAGGTAGTAGTAGGCTCGTCGCATTTCACCGAGATATTTCCGTACTCCAGCTTTCTTCTCTACCTTCTCTGCGAGCATGGCCTCCTGCCATTTCTCTTTGGCTTGTTCGCGGTCTAGGACTATTGTTTCTAGTTCCATTGTGTTTTCTTTCACCTCTCACTCCTTACTCGTAGAGTGAGTCTAAGGTCCTCCGCATTTAGCGCATTGAAGATTGCGCTTGCCGAACCTGCAATCCTTGCCACAGTTCCAAGTCTTCCCGCATGAGGGGCATTTGTGAATCATTCTGGTTTCTCCTTCTCCAAAACCCTCCGCTCTTGTCGTTCCAGATCCACAAGTCGCCAGTAAACGCAATCTCCGCATGATAGGACGCCTCTTTGAGCATAGCCCATTGATTCTTCCACTTTGCCGAAAAGTAACGATTGGCTTCCGCAAGCTGGACATGATTCCGTTATCATGTCAATCTGTCCAGTCTTTCCCTTTCTCTCCATGATTCTGGGTACATCACTTTCGGAAAGACATCTGCATAGACTGGGCCTACGCATGAGGGACAGTTACATCGTACTTCGCAGCAATTACAGCTTCCTTCTTCGCAGCTTGGTTTCTCGCCACACCAGTCGCATCTGGGCCACCGTGGATTATGCGTCATTCCGGTTTCTCCTTCTTAATCGGAGCCTTATGTTTACGGTACAGTTTGATCCAACAATCACGCCCAATCGGCCACTTCTCTCCTGCCGTATTCGTTATCCACCATATTCCGTCAGCAGGCTCATTGAAACAGATCTCGCAGAGAGGAGGACCGTTCATTCTTTCGCATCCGGTTTTCTGATTGTCAAGGGTAGCTCGTCGGACCGTGACCCTTGAAGGTGCAACGCTTCCCGACTCATTTGCTATCTCCCTCGGGTTTTCTGTTAGTAATCGTAAGATTGCCGGTCGTCTCAGCCGAGACTACTTCTCCATCAATCTCGACCTTACTTGTCTGCAATCCTCTTAACCAATTCGTTCCAATCAGCATCAAAACTAGTCCGATTAGTGTAAGACCGAACCAGTCAGGAGTATTCAGCACAGGAAGCGGTAACTTGAACAATCCTGCAAACGCCCCGTATAGTGCTATTGCCACGCCTGCCCAAAAGTAGGCTCTACCCAGAATGTGATCGAATGACCACTTCATTCCGGTTCCCTCTCAACAACCTTTGCGTTAAGAATTGCCATTAGCTTGAAACATTCCGGGAATATCTTGGAGACAAACATCTCAGGCCCGTTGTGATGTTCAATCCAGTTTGCGAGAAGCAGGTCGATTTCATGATGCAACGGAATCATTCTGGTTTCCCCGCAACAACCTTATCCCATTGTCCTGTATTGGAATCATTATGGAATTTGGAATGATTATAGAACCAGTGCATCCCCCATCCCGCGACCGCCAAGCCGAGAAGAACTACTTCTGCTTGGAGACTAATCAGTTCTTCTAACATTCTGATCTCCTCGGATCGATTCTCTGATCACCGAAAGCGCTCAACAGCCTCTGGATCACGAAATCCATCGTTACCTCTCCTGCGATAGTGTGACGCAGCTTGTTCAATTTCTGATGCGTCTTCTCACGGACCCCTATGGTCCGTAGATGGATAGGCTTTCTGTTACCCAAGATGATACAAGACGGTTACACCACAAATATAAGTCTATTTGACCCTATTATTATTGGCGAGAAAAATGAAAGATAAGAAGCCTCGATACTTACGGAGGATACCTGAGTATGAAATGTTCGGCCAATGGTGCGACTACTGCCGGATGTGGACAGAGCAACCCGAGAAGCATAACCACGATCAGCGCCCACTAGACTGACCCCTTCGCTAACTCCTTCTGAAGCTCAGGCGTCTTCTGCCGGATACACGGACCCCAGTTCTCAAACTTGGGATCGAACACTTCAAACTCTCCCTCCAAAGGATTAGCCAGCTCGTTCAACCACTCCCTGGTCGTATCAGAGCTGCCATGGCCAAAGTTCCTCTTCAGCCACATCGCTCCTCCAGAGATAGCATCCTTAACCGTTAAATGACCATAACGGGTCAAAGCCTCAAGAATCCAAGCCCGATACCGAGGAAACAATTCTTCTTGTATCCTGATCTCTAAGCTCCGAGGCTGGTCCCCCTCTTTCTCTCTCAGACTTTGATACGACCTAAGTACCGAGATACGCGGGCCTTCTCCTCTAGCATAATGTGCGTAGCAGAGGCCGGAAACATTCCGTTTGTCTAGCTGGTTCTGGCAGCCGTCAGCCTTGCAGAAGCGTTTCTCTCTCAATGTGTGCATGTGCTATAGCAACGGCCTTCCCTTAGCATCTACCCAACAGTCCTGGCAGATATACCGTGCTCTCGGCTGCGTGTCTCTTCCAGTGAAGTCTTTCGAGCAGTAGCGGTTGTAGTTTCTGCTCCGCGAGGATCTGACATAGACTGTTCCGAAATCTGTTTTCTTTCCGCTAATCTTGACTCCGCACTTGTCACATTCTCGACGTTTGCAATCTCTGACTTTACCGACTGATGCCATGCTCTCGATTCAGCCTCTGACGCTCGCAGCAGCTGCAGTTACAGGTACACCATTGAAGATGCATCTCCCAGCCTCCCCTCTCGTACTTGTCGTGGAGATAGGGGCAGATGTCTCTATCGAGAAAGTTTTGGACTGCGCCCATTCTTGAAATAGCCATCCTTCAATAGTTTCCGGATCAACTGTGGATTAAGCTGGACAGGTCCAAAAAGGAACTCAGGAATCACTTTCACTCGTAGAAGTTCCTGGACTGTTATACCTAACGGCTTGGCTCTCTGTCTCAACTTGTTGTAGATTTTCGGGTCCAAGACCTGCATGAATTTTCGAGAATCCTTCGTCTTCTGCTCCGAGTTCAACAGACTCTCCTCGGAGAACGTGGTTGGAACGTGTGATTTTCTTCAGCCATCTTGTTGCTGAAGTGACGCGTGAATTCTGCGGTACTACGAGCCGACTGAAAACGAATGGCAATTCTCGCCGACTGTCCCTTGATAACCAATAGAGGTTCGATTTTCTTCAGAAAGGCCCATGCGTTCCAACCATAACAACGCCAGGTCCAAGTCAAGCCTCCTCTTACCTTTGGATTCTTGTTCGTTGTAACATGACCGAATTTCAATGTTGATTGGATGAACGTTTCAAGTTCTCTATTAGTCGTAGTAACCTCTACTCTCAGAGTTTCCCAAGATTTGTCTCCATTCTGCTTTCCAATTTGGATTGAACCTTCCCCATCAATGATTCCAGCCAAATAGCCCATACTTGATGGATTCAGATAAGAGAGATCAGGAGCATCTTCTTGTCTTCGAATCTGCCTCTGCGTAACTTTCTACCTCGCGTTCTTGAGATCTAGAACTTCTTGGACATCGAACTTTTTCGCGGGAACAGCTTCCCCGCGTAGAAGCTTGACAATATCGCCAGAGCATCCTTGGCAGAGAGTAACATGAGTATCATTTCCGAACTGGCCTTGTCCGAGCATGAAAGGAACCCACTTGTCCGGTTCTCTCTGTTCTCTAGGTTCTCCTGAATCTGGATCGAAGCGTGTTTTCTTGACTACGTTCTCGCTTCCGCATCTGAAGCATTTCATGTTTGACTGGTGATTTCGCAAGGGTAGAAAAGTCTTAGCTATCCCATGATATCGGATAATATTCCAGAACGGATTCTGATATCTCTATCATCCACATATGTTAAATGCTGAGGATTGGAAGCCTTCTCTGTGTCTCTGGCCGAAGCAATCCGAGACTGGTTCTACCTATTTCGATACATCGCAGTCTTAGCCTTGATAATGCTTCCACTACCCTTCATCTATCTAATCATGTACCTCGGATCATTCGCCCTCGTCGGCTTCTTCGGAATAATTGTTTCTGTCTCCATCATAGGCCGGAGGCTAAAAACTGGAAAGTGGAGGTGACAAGGCATATGCCGTCTAATTAACTTCTTCTGGTACTGGATGTTCTACTGGTAGATTCGAACAGCTGTTGTTTCAGCAAGCCGCCCCTTCTTTTTATGGACTCCAGCTTATCGTGAATGTCAATATTCCGTTTATCGGCGGGTTCTGGTAGTAGAGGCAGTAGTTGTATCCTCCCTCTAACAGTTGTGTCGTAGAGTTTGAGGCCGTTGTGAATGTTATTGGGGTTGAACTTGTCAGGTTCATGCCTAGTAGTCGGTCAGGTGGGAATCCGGGCCTATGCGGTAGATAGTTGAAGCTACAGCTGAGACTTGCGTAGAACAAGGCAATCTGTGTAAAGCCTGTGGCGAGAATGAAATTGGGCGTTTCTGTTCCTGAGAGGATTATGGCTGGGACAAAGTTGGGACATGAGGCTTGAATGAAACCCGAACCTCCAGATACTGCTGATCCCGGCGACAGATTCAAGATCGTACATCCTGCTTGAGCTGTCCTGCTACTGACAATTATCGGGGGAATAGTCTGGAGAACGTCTGTCGGCCCCGTTTTCTGAGCCAAAGCGGGGAATACTAGAAAGATGATTGTGAAGAGAACAATGATGACTCTAAGGGTTTTCAGCATACACAGGCCCACCACGAGAAGATAGGAACAAGTGTTCCGATACCATTGTTCGGATTAATTGCTGTAACCCAGAATTTCATCGTTGTAGTAGTCACAACTGCGCCTCCTGGTGGATAACCTATAGAAGGTGTTATGATGACAGGAACAGTCGTTGATAAATCAACTGTTATCTCATTAAAAACTGGATTGTCACCTACTCCACCGCCACCTATACCTACTACGCGAAGAAGCATGAACGGACTCACAAATGTTTGAATCGTATTATTGATTGGGGCATTAGCTGAAATTGTCTGTCCACCACTACCTGAGCCACAGAGGAAGAAGTTAACTGCAAGGTCTAAGGCTCCGGCGATTGATGCGAGATTATACCATATTCCAGTTGCAGGATTAAGAAACTGCGGTCTAAGAATCGCGCTTGCACCGTTTGAAGCTACAATACAATTCACAGAAAATATAGCGTTGCTTAGTCCTATTGGATTGACTGTTATTTCGTGGTTAGCGTTACCGTAAAGCTCTGTTTGTGCTACAGGCATATTTATCCATGTTTGACCGTTATCTGACTCAAAGGAATGTTTAGCGAAAATTGTTGTTGTAAGATGACCGCTTTGAATACCCAGCCCGGCACATACTTGATCCGCTGTCTTGTCAGTCAACGTTTGTAGAGTGTTTGACATGCATTGAGTGTTGATGCCATAATGTTTAGGAATTTTGTTGAAAGCGGTTGGAAATGTTATTACTCCAGTGCAACCCGGAACCTCTAATCCTGTCGGTGGAATTTGTGCAAATGTGCATTGTGCTGGTCCTGACTGGAACGTTTGAGCATCAGCCAACCCTCCTATGGTTGAAGTGAATCCTGTGACTGCATCAGCAGCGAGAGCGATTATCAGAACCAGAAACAGCGCCTTCACATTCACAGGATATGCCCCACAGCTAAGCACGCAATTATTGTCGGTATCAGTATAGCCCAGAAGTTCTTGTTACCAATAATCTCCTCAATCGAGCCGTGAACCCCCCAGGGCATCAAAGGCCGGAACATTTTCTTAGGGTCCGCGGGAACAGGATCATACCTTGTCGGAACATTACCCATCAAGGCCGATGCTGAAACTATCTCCGTAACTCCCCCCTTCGTCCTTCCGATCCATAATTCGACGTTGGACTTTGTTTCATCTGTTGCGGGGAAAGGAACCTTGTTCTCTATCGAACACTCCTCGACAAGCTGATTACCATCATCATCCCTCAGATCCGGGTCCGTAACTACCAGGTCCCTATCATTTCGTACAACGTTCTGCAGGATTTTTCCTCGCTGTATTATTCCTGCCTCATCAATCGGAACCTTCAGAAGCATCCTCTTATCGATAGGCGTAGGATTAGGGTTACGCGTCAAGACTAAGAAGATGACTATGAGAAATAGAGCTAGGAAGAGGACTCCGAGCGCGATAATCCATTCTAGCGGCAGGGCGAAGCCGAGAATATAGACGAGCAAGAGTTACCTTCTGAGCTTTTCTTTCTTGATCAGATTCTTCAATGCTGCTATCTTTGACTTTTGAGTTAGCTTGTCGTTTGCTGCGAGCATTTTGATAAAGGCAGAGTGAGCTAGAATCGTTCTGTATTCCTCGTCATCAGTCATGCTTTCTGCCTCTTCCTCAACCGTCTAGTAATTACCCTCTTCGAGCCTACAATGACCAGGAACCGGGTTCCCTTCCGAGCCTTCTCAACCCGATCATTCAGCTCCTTCTCTCCAACGCGATGAGTCATCTAGCTTCGCTCCTTCCTGTTCAGAAACTCCTTGTCATAAGCTGTTCCGGATTCGCCAGTATCAGGGTATTTATCTCCGTTCTGCCTTACCAGTTTCCGTAGCTTCAAAACATAGAGGGCTACTTGGGGTCCTATCACGGTTATTATTCCCACTAGCCATCCGAGAAGGAGATCACTCGCCAATTCTTCTCTCCTCTCTCATGCGCTCAAACGCTTTCTTCTTCCTTGCAGCATATATTTCAAGTCGTTCATTAGGCTGTTCGAGATAGTGTGTTACATCCCTGTTAGCATTATAATCCCTATGCCCACTATGCCGCTTCCGCAACATTGGAAGCGCGATGAACAGAGTAGAATAGGGCCTTATCGGAATCACATCGGTAAACACAACATCAGCAACTCCCGCGCCGAAAAACGCTGATGCTCCAATAATAAGCAGAACTAGACCCTTCTCCACATCGTCTATGTTCAGAACACCTGTTCCAGAGGCTTATTCCCCACTATCATATCCAGGACCCCTGATGTCCACATGATCGAGAAGCTGAACAGAAGAATCTCTGGGACAACCTGCCAGAACTGATAGACCGCAGAGACCGTCGTGTGATAGTTAGTGATCCATTGGAGATAGAGCGAGAAGCCGGGAAACAATGAGAGGAAGAGCGCGGGAGCTGCAACCCACCAGGCTACGCCAATCATCAGAACAATCATAGAGCGCAGAAACATGACTCGGAAGTGCTCGATGAACTCTCGTCCCTCATGAACTCCCCCGATGTCTGGGGTCCTATGAAACGCGTGTTTTATCCTGCTCGCTATTGACTGGCCTTTCGGCTTCTTCCTGTTCCCAGTTTGATGTGTGAAGAGAGGCATGGTTTAGAGATCCAATAGTATCTCATCAATGCTGGGTTCTTCCACTATTCCAGCTCTCCGCTTCTTCGACGCCTGTCTCTTATGCTCCGAGAATCCGTCAGGCTCTTTTCCCAACGAGAACCATTTGAGCTGCCCCATCAACATCTGGAGCTGTGAAGTATTCTCCGCGTCGCAGGATGCTACCTTAACTTGTGAGCCATTGTTTAGTCTGTCTTTCACACCGTCAAGAGCCTTGAGAATCGACATCTTAGCCTGTTGAACATCATTACTAGACGGGCCGCTAATTGTCGCTGTCACCAGTAGTTTCAAGAGAGTATTCCTTTCTGGTAGAGTTTTCCGAGTATGAAGCCGGGAATGTAAAGTAGGAGAACCATGAAGCCTACTCCGAACAGGGTTAGAAAGAGCGTACTCATGGATTGGATGATAGTCTGAGTATTCGCTGGTAGTCCTGCTGATGAGGTTCCTGCCCACATCATCGTAAAGATGAACCCTGTGAAGGCGAGGAACCATGCTGTCGGATCATCAAAAAAGGCTATCTCGCCATGCAGACTGACTCGTGGAAGAGAGCCCGGACTCGGATGAGGTATTCTAGGGAACTTATGTCCTGGCGAGATTATTGAGAGTCTTCCAAGAATCGCCGTGATCAATGTTGCGAATACGTCTATGAACATTGAGAAGAGTCCGACGAGCTGGAATGTCGTCCATTTGACCAGATGCAGCCAGTCAAAAAAACCGTGAAGACCGCCTAGGAAGACGAATAGGAAGTATGTGCTGATCAGAATTATCATGTAGCTAGTCGGGAACCAGATAGCTATCTCTGTGAGGAAGGAGATGATAAGTCCGGTTGCAAAGGCGTTCTTGAAATCGTTCAAGACATTAACCAGCCCGGCAAAGTAGGGATTAGCTAGAAGGTTTGCGATTATGATCGTGTTGATAACGCTAGATACGATACTAGCGAACCATGCTAGAGCTGTCCCTATCTGGCCGAAAAGACCAGGCAGCCCGTTGAGGAATGTGACTATGTTATCTCCAATGTTTCCCCATCCGAACTGGTTTCCGACAAAGTTGAACGTGATCTGAATAACCTGAAGCAGAACCCTAGCGATGATCAGTAGGCCGGATGGGACCGCGACGCTAAAGACCCAGAGAAATCCAGCGATGATAGCGTTACCCCATGTTGACGGGTCCAAAGGGTTAAACTGGAAAACAGGAGTCGCGGTTCCGAATCCGCAAGGAGTCTTATTCAATGGATCGTTACATGATGCTGGAACAGACCAGATCCCTAGACTCGGATCTCCAGAAGCATTTGGAGGAATCTGGTTCCCGAGGAACTGGAGAAGACAGTTACAGGATGCTGGAGTTTGTGTACTGTCAAAGTCTGCCATGACCATAATGTAATAATTCTGTCCCATCTGAAGACCTGATGCTGAATTAGTCGTGATTGCAGTCGTGTTACTTCCAGCCATGAAATTGTTTGGACCTGTAAAATTGAGGACGACTTGAAACACAGACTGAAAAGGCGAATGGAATCCAGCACTTGAAGTGCTTATGATTCTATCATTAGCTAGACTCTCCTGATTGATCGTCTTTGTATTATCGTGCGCTATGTAGATAGTCTCATTCCCACTGGCGCATTTAGTTGTCGGACAGGCAGTCCATACTAGTCGAGCCTGAGCATCATTGAAGGGATTATAATTCTCCGTGAAAGAGGGAAGAGTCCCATTGGAAGACCGGAGGACTAGGGAGACATTATTCAGGGCAGTCTTCGCGTTTGCCCATGCCATAACCATCTCCAACATTCTTCCCGATACAGTTTGAAGGTTCACAGGAGCCTTTGAGATCATGATGTCAGCCGAGGAACAGTTAGATCCGCCTGCCCCTGCGACTCCCAGAGAATAGTCAAAGTCTGCCTCTGGAGATCGTGGGCCTGCAAGAGAGACACAGGTAGAGTTGAAGTTCCATCTAACTTGAGAAAAGTTGGGGGGTGAGAAAGTCAGTTCGAGAGCCGAATGTGAGAGTCTGCAAAAGTTGGGATTAGTGCATGGGGTTCCCGAGATAACCCAGGACAATACGAATCCTGTGCTCCCAGATTTCCCGGTAACATCAGTTGTAAGCATTGGATTAGTTGTCGGAGTGTTAGAGTTTCTAAGTGTCTGGCCAGAAGCCCGCGTGACAGTAACAGTTCCGGCAGGAAGCTGAAGCTCAAATGCTTCAATCGTCACTGAAGAGGTCGAACCGATTGTAAGGGTGATTGTTGAAGAATCAGTCGGGTTGACTGTTCTGTCCTCGTTCCCCGAGACTCCTATTCCGATAGCCCCAGAATAGTCCATAGCTGTTATCGATTGCCAAACTTCGTTATGGGGAGCTGTAGAAATCGTGATAGTATCACTCCCCGTTGATGCTGCTGGAGCTGTGTAGATGCAGGTATTTGCTCCACCGCCTACAATGTCTGGGGATTGAACTCTGAGAGTGTAAGGGTTCGACTGAGTATCAGAAATCGCTATGGCGCTGGCGACTGAACATCCAAAGTCGAAAGCATTAGATCCTATCATCGTCAGAACGATGGTATCGCCGGAAGTTACTGTTAGAGCTGGAAGATTCGTAGTCATTCCAGAGAGAGAGCCATTCACTTTCGAGTTGAAAGTAATTGCTCCTCCAGCATGGCCAGAAGGCCCATTGAACTGTGTATCTCCGAAGATTAGAGTCCTAGTATGGCTGAAGGATGTGTTGTAGTCTCCAGCATTTACGATCGGTATTATTCCGTTCCTAGAGACTGCGAAGATGAGGCTGAGAGAGAGGAGTGTTACTAGGACGAGAATCTTCTTCTTAGTGAATCTTCTTCCGGAGCGTTTGCCCCAGTGTCCTAGTTCCCCATAACGGCCATTGTTCCTGATGAGAGGCAAATCATTCTCCATTCCACATGTAGGAACCCATGTCTGATGTTCCTTTGCCCAGCTTCTTCCAGAAGCTCCGTCTAGCCTTCCTCATCCCGGGCGAGTTCCACCAAGACCTAGATGCTTTCTGAACGCGGCGTGCTGAGGAATAAAGATCGGGGCCTTTCTTAGCCCCTAATCCCCCGGGAGTTTCCTTCTTCGACTTGAACAGTGGCATTTTGTTACATCGAGCCTCCTCTGACGTGGCGTAGGATCGTGAAGATCAAGAGGAAGATCGCCAATGCCAGAGCTCCGAATCCGCCTAGATAGACCAGTGGCATGAATTGCGAGCCTGCGACTACTGCCTTTCCCAAATTGCCGTTGACTGCTGTCTGGTTCGATGCTGGAAGACCGCTGAAGAGTGATGTGCTGGAGAGTTGTGCGCCGAAGACTAGTGCTAGGGTTCCGCCGAAGACTGCTATGATAATGGCTGCGACGATGAGCAGTGTGCTACCGATGCCTCCGCCAGGAGCGCCTCCGCCTTTGGCATTAGTAATGGCCGGAACAGGTATTCCGAGACTCATGGCAAGATCTGTTAGGTCCATTGAAAGACCTGTATTCATCATTTCAAGATGACAGCCTATTCAGTTAGGTATTCCGTCACCTCTTTCCGGTTATAAGCCTTTACCGCAAGAATACCGACCGAGGGAAGAAGGATTAGGAAGTAAAACCAGAACTGCCAGAAACGGTTATAGTTCCCCTGAGTCGAAAGAATCGGAGTGTAGAATACAAACGCGATCTGGCTCGGCAAGTCAGGAAACTTCGTCAAGGGTCCTAGAAGCACAGCCCAAGGGTTCCAGAGTCCAAGAAGACTCATCCACATCGGAGGAAGATTGTAGGGAGCCTGGTTGAACTCGTACCAGGAACTGAACATATATAGAATCAGAACAAAACGATGGTTGCGTATCTTCCACATCAGAAACGAATCAACTATCGCGGTTATTGCCACATACCCTTGAGCAGTAGGGTACAGATGATAGACTGCTTCCGAGATCCCATACCAGAGTAGGCCGTAGGGAGCCTGCCAGTCTGTTCCCTGAAACGGATGCTGAAGCGCAGGCATTATTGCCCCCAGAATATCCGGCTTATGCCTGACGATGTAATCGACTTCTGAGAGTCGGAAGACTGTGAGGAAGAGGACTGCATAGAGGACTATGAAATCCCACCTTTTATAGGGACCCCCAAATTTCCAGTAGAACCATTTGAGCCAGCCTATCAAGATAGAATCCGACCGTTACACCAGGGTTCTAGCTCAGACAGTAGCGAAAGCCTTCACGGACCCCGATTTCCTGATGACGATGCGCTTCTCCAGCCTTTATGAGGCTGAAGAGTTCGACAATGCTCTTGTCTTCGCAAGCTGGCATTTCCTCTTGGAGACAGGTATTGCTCAGATGAAGGACTATGTTGGAGGGCTTGAAGAGACGTTTATCCAGCAAGGGTTGAATCCTCCCTATGCTATTCCGATAGAGCAGATGTTCAGAATCGAGGAGCTGATCCAGCGTTTCAAAATGTACGACGACAGATACCCGATAGACTCTACTCAGAACATCAAGATCATACGGAATTATCTCCGTCCCTATAACCAGTCGTTAGGCTACGGAATCATAATGTTGGATATGCACACGGCACTCCTTAACGGGCGTTATGCTGAGAAGGGCGGACAAGGGCGGAAAGATGTGAAAGAGGTCACAAAGACAATGCTTCAGCGTGGACAAGAGATCACTGTCGGAGAAGAGAATGGCCATGATAGAAGTTTAAGTGATAGAATCATGCGACGCAAATAATGTCTCAGTATCAGCGTAGCCCTTACCGCGAACAATTCACGCCAGAAATCGACCATCGCCAAGCAGTAATGATAGCCCTCTCGAATGTTCTAAACGCCTTTCAAGCCCCTGAGATGGAAAGCGAAAGCCGGAACATTCCGCAAGCAGGAATTAGCCAGTTTTTTAGCGGGGCGAAAGTGACCTTGACCAGGTTCACCTATTGTTTTGCTCTACTTGACGGGTTGATCGAAGAAGATAAGCCGAAAGAGTTCAAAGACGAAAAACCATCATCAGTAGTCCAATTATTTCAGGACATGGAAAAGAAACCCGGCGAACCGTCAGCGTCGAAATGGTTCACTTACTGGAATAGG
>WNFC01003634.1_pt1 | contig 16699 bp, 15 predicted proteins | sample 5400541 | NCBI WGS metagenome assembly WNFC01 (sample SAMN13153342, study PRJNA577476) | soil metagenome | isolation source: 120 cm saprolite under Douglas fir tree site 2 hole 2 replicate 1 | place: USA:California | collected 2015-04-18
CAACTCCTGGACAGTCGCCTCTGGAAGATATCCAAGCTGATCCATTTCCTTCATGCGTTGCCGCAAGTGTGGGACGAGCTGCCGCGCCCGCTCTACGAGATCATCATGACTGGCCTGACGTTGGAAATGTGTGACCTGTGCCATGGCTTGTAGCCTCCTTGTAAACGACGCTTCTGCACTCTGCTTTTACCAGTAGAAGCGAGCGTTACGAACTATATCCAATTCCCCGTGTGAAAAAGCGTTCAAGGAAGATAGTGCGAGTACCAGAGAGGCTGTATCGCCCCGTATTGAAACATCTCTATCAACCCAGAAACGATTAAGTGGTGTGTCTACATCTCGAAGTATATCCAATTTCTTTGGGTTTGTCAAGAGAATTATATCCAATTTTGTGCGCTCCTCAATTTATTCGGAATTATTAGCAGGATAATGAGGCTATTTCTTGTCAATAATCTACGGCGATTTTTCCTCACGGCAATAAAGATAGAAAAATTGGATATACTTTCCTTGACAGATCAATGAGAAGTGTATATAATAAAAGGCAAGGAGGAACAATATGCTTGACCATAGCACTGCCCAGGAGACGCCTGTCTTTTCCCTGGAGCCACACATGATGTATGAAAATACGATCAGCGGAAGAGATAGTACTGAGCTTGCCTACCTGCAGCTCAGGAGAGCAATCGTACGCTGCGAAATTCCGAATGGGGTGCAACTCTCACAAAGGGAACTCTCTGAGTTGACGGGGGTCGGTCGGACACCCTTACGCGAAGCCCTGCGCATGCTGCAACGCGAAGGGCTGGTTGAGGCTGAACCCAACCACCGCGTCCGAGTGGCAGACTTCTCCATCCCCGATCTTGAGCAGCTGTATGCGATGCGCATCAGTCTGGAAGCACTGGCCATTCGTTTGACCGTTCCTCTTCTCCAGGCAGAAGATTTGCGGCAGCTCGAAGGATTCCTGACCCAGATGGCCGGGCTACCCACCCCTGAAGAGTATGAACGCTGGGAAGTTCCTCATCGGGCCTTTCACCTGAGTCTTGTTGCCCATGCTGGTACCCGTATCGTAACCATGGTAGCGCAACTCTCGGATCATGCCGAGCGCTACCGGCGGTTCTATAGCACTGAGGCCCCACGAGCCTTTGAGCGAGGGATGCGTGAACATGAGGCAATTGTCGATGCCTGTCTCGCGCGGGACCCAGGACTAGCTGCCGAGCGTCTCGCCCGTCATTACTCGTCCGTGGCGCTGGGCACCCTTGCTGTGCTGGCTCCCGAGTATGACCCTGTGCTGGTGCGTACGGCACTCCATTCTGTCATGCAAGTGCGGACTGGTGGAAAGAACGGAGCGCAAAACTCGAAATAATTCTGCTTGCCATTGTTGATATGTTCGGGCATACCGAACATCATGTTTGTCTGTCCCCTCCTCGAAATACGTTCCCAGGTCGATACTGATTGGCGTTTGTTGTCTGTAATTTTAGATGAGAAGAGAGAGAGATTGTATGACACAAACAACACCTGAAATTGGCAAATCCATTCACGCGGGTGGGGTGATGACGAACTATCATGAAGCAGGAAGTGGTACACCCGTCATCTTGATTCATGGCTCTGGACCGGGCGTCTCGGCGTGGGCCAACTGGCGGCTTGCTATTCCCTTTCTTTCCGAGCGACTCCACGTTTTCGCTTATGACCAGGTGGGGTTCGGCTACTCGGAACTACCCGCACAACACGCCTATGGATTGGGGCGTTGGACGGAGCACCTGCTTAGCTTTATGCAAGCAGTGGGCATCATGCGAGCTCATCTTGTGGGGAACTCGATGGGTGCCGCGGTTGCACTTGCTGCTGCTGTCACTCATCCCGAACTCGTTGACCGGCTGGTGCTCATGGGTCCAATGGGCGTCCGTTTTCCAATCACCGAAGGGCTCGATGCTGTCTGGGGCTACACCCCGAGCATTTCCAATATGAAACGGCTGCTTGCAATCTTTACCTACGACCACGATAGATTCGTCACTGATGAGTCAGCCGAGTTACGGTACAGAGCAAGCATACGACTGGGAATGCAGGGATCCTTTTCCAGTATGTTCCCTCAACCACGACAGCGTGGTGTGGATGCCCTGGCAGCCTACGAAGACCGCCTGCACGAACTGCGCGCACCAACCCTCATGGTTCATGGGCGCGAAGATCAGGTCATTCCACTGATCTCAAGCCAGAAGTTGCTGCAGATCTTAGATAATGCTCAGCTTCACATCTTCGGCCATTGTGGACACTGGACACAGATCGAACACCCTAAAGCTTTTAACAGGCTGGTGCGCGATTTCTTGACGGAGGGTACTGCGTGAGAAACATGCTACAAGAAACCGCCGCGCTGCTTGACCAGGCTGAGCAAAGTCGTGTGCCACTTTCTCCGCTTAGCCAGGAGTATCCTACGCTTACGCCTGCACAGGCCTATGCCATTCAAAGCGCGTGGCTCGATCTAAAGCTGGCAAAAGGCGCGCATATTATTGGCCGCAAGATAGGCCTGACCAGCCGCGCTATGCAAGAATTACTTGGGGTCGATCAGCCAGACTATGGGTTCCTCCTCGATTCAATGGCAGTAGCATCCGGCAGCACAGTGTCGCGCACTGACTTTCTCTTACCGCGCATCGAGCCGGAGATCGCTTTCTGGCTCGCCAAAGACTTAAAGGGGCCAGGCATCACCGTTGATGCTGTCCTGGCGGCAACACGCGGCGTCAGCCCCGCGCTGGAGCTCGTTGACAGCAGGATCGCCAACTGGCAGATCAAACTTCCCGATACCATCGCTGACAACGCTTCGTCGGCACGGGTGATTGTCAGTGAACAGATCGTCCCATTGGATGGTCTCGACCTCGCTGCGGAGGCGGTGACGCTCACTCGCAACGGGGTAGAAGTCGGATCGGGCAACAGTGCAGCCGTACTTGGTCATCCAGCTGAAGCTGTAGCATGGTTAGCAAACAAACTTGCGGAATACGACATAGCCCTGGTGGCAGGTCAACTTGTCTTACCAGGAGCCATGTGTGCCGCCGCCACAGTGGCAGCTGGCGAGACCTATCGCGCCGTATTCACCACGATAGGTGAAGTCTCGGTTCGTTTTGAGTAATTGGACTGAAAAGCCCTTATCCTCCCGGAGGAATGTGATGGAATTGCAAAACTCTTCCGACAGCCGAGTCAAGGTCGCCATTATTGGCTCAGGCAATATTGGCAGCGACTTGATGTATAAACTCTTGAAGCAACCAGGAAATATGGAACTGGTTCTCCTGGCCGGCATCGATCCCAACTCCGAGGGACTCGCCCGCGCCCGTTCGCTTGGCATTCGTGCGAGTGCTGATGGCATCCGGGCAGTGCTCGAAGACTCCGAGATCAAAATCGTCTTTGACGCTACCAGCGCCAAAGCCCATATTCGCCACGCGAAAGCCCTGCGTGAGGCTGGTCGCATCGCCATTGACTTGACTCCGGCTGCCCGAGGGCCCTATGTCGTGCCTCCTGCTAACCTCGCTGAACACCTTGATAAGGTCAACGTCAATATGGTTACCTGTGGTGGGCAGGCAACAGTACCTATGATCTACGCCGTGAGCCGTGTCACTCCGGTGCGGTACGCCGAGATGATCAGTACGATCTCCAGTCTCTCCGCAGGACCAGGAACCAGGCAGAATATCGACGAGTTCACTCAGACAACGTCCACTGCCCTTGCTGTGATTGGCGGAGCGCAGCAAGGGAAAGCGATCATCATTCTCAATCCCGCCGATCCTCCCATTCTGATGCGCAATACCGTGTACGCCATTCCCGAGGGAGATTTTGACCCGTCCGCAGTCATCGCTTCGATTGAGCGCATGGTCGCCGAGGTGCAGGAGTATGTGCCGGGGTATCATCTCAAGAATCCACCGGTGTTCGATGTGCAAGATAGCCCCTGGGGCAAAAAACCTGTGGTGGTTATGCTGCTGGAGGTAGAGGGGGCTGGTGATTACTTACCGAAGTACGCTGGCAACCTGGATATCATGACCGCGGCTGCTCGCCGGGTGGGTGAGATGATTGCCCAACGACTTTTGAGTACAAAGGAGGAGGCAGCATGAGCAACGTGAAGGCTCCCCGCATTACCGATAGCAGTTTGCGCGATGGCTCGCATCCCATGCGTCACCAGTTTACGAAAGAGCAAGTGAGAGCAGTGGCCCAGGCACTGGACGAGGCCGGCGTTCCGGTAATCGAAGTAACGCATGGCGATGGCCTTGCCGGTTCATCCATCCAATATGGGTTCTCCGGCACACCCGAGATGGCGCTTATAGCTGAGGCACGCAGGGCCTGCAAGCAAGCCAGGGTCGCCGTGCTATTGCTGCCCGGCATTGGCACCCTCAAAGAACTCAAGGAGGCAGTAGCGCAAGGGGCCCAGATTGTACGCATTGCCACCCAATGTACCGAGGCCGATATCTCCCAGGAGCACTTCGAGAGTGCCAGGGAAATGGGGCTGGAGACGGTTGGCTTCCTGATGATGGCGCATATGCGTCCACCTGAGGATCTCGTCATACAGGCAAAGTTGATGGAATCCTATGGCGCACAATGCGTCTACATTGTAGACTCTGCAGGTGCTATGCTCCCTCAGGACGCATATGCGCGAGTCAAAGCGCTGAAAGAATCGCTCTCTTGCCAGGTTGGTTTTCATGCGCACAACAACCTCGGGGTAGCAATTGGTAACAGTATGGCTGCATTAGAAGCGGGCGCGGATCAATTGGATGGCTGCCTGCGCGGCCTGGGTGCCGGTGCCGGTAATGCCCCGACAGAGCTTCTCGCCGCGGTCCTGGACAAATTACAGCTCAATCCCGGGCTGAATGTCTACAAGTTGATGGACGCCGCCGAGTTTGTGATCGCCCCCATGATGCCTTTCCAGCCATTTCCTAATCGAGATGCGATCAGTATCGGATACGCTGGCGTGTACTCGACCTTCTTGCTCCACGCACGACGCGCGGGAGAGCGTTACGGGATAGACCCACGCGACATTCTCACGGAATTGGGCAGGCGTCAGGCGGTGGCCGGCCAGGAGGATTGGATTTTAGATGTGGCACTCGAACTGGCAAGAGATGGTCAGGCCCACCCGCCTCTCCGCCGCGAGCAACCGGCGGGCACGCTCTCTGATGCCGCGATCGAGTTTGAGCCACTGCGCGGAACGACAAGTTAGGAACTTCGAGATCATATGCGAGTGGATTTTCACACCCACTATATCCCAAAGCATTTTCCTGACATGGCTGAGAAGTATGGCGACCTGGGCTGGCCAACCCTTCTTCATACCGGGCTATGTCAGGCCGATATCTACAACGCCGGGAAACATTACCGCAGCATTGATGATCGCAGTTGGGAGCCTGAACGACGCCTCAAGGATATGGATGCTGAGGGGATTGATATTCAGGTGCTCTCACCCATTCCGGTAACCTTCGCCTACCGCTTCTCTGCGCATGCCGTGCTCGAACTGTCGCAATACCAGAACGACGAGATAGCTGGGGCAGCCCAGGTCTCGCCCGAACGCTTCATTGGCCTCGGCACTGTCCCGCTTCAAGATCCCGAGCTTGCGTCAGGCGAAGTTCGTAGGGCTGTCACCGAGCTTGGTCTCGCGGGTGTCGAGATCGGCACAGCTATCGAGGGGAAAAACCTCGACGACCCCGCTTTAGAGCCATTCTGGCAAACCTGTGAGCATGTTGGTGCTGCCATCTTCGTTCACCCCGCAGCCGTACTCGCTCCAGAACGAACAAGTAAGTATCGTATGCTCTATTCGGTGGGCTATACAACCGAAACGGGTATCGCAGCAGCGGCGATGGTGATGAGTGGATTGCTCGACCGGCATCCCAACCTTCGCATCTGTTTCGCTCATGGTGGAGGTACCTTCCCCTGGCTTTTGCCCAGGCTCGACCAAACCTGGAATGTCTTCGACGATGTCAAAGCCGGAACGCCTCGTAAGCCTTCTGAAACTGCAAAAATGCTTACATACGATACCCTCACGTACGACACCAACAATCTAGGTCTTCTCATTGAGCGCGTAGGTGTAGATCGGCTCGTTATGGGAACTGATTATCCCTTTCCACTGCGAGAAGTACCACCCGGTGTCGTGATCGATGCCGTGCATAACATTCGTTCCGAGGAGAGAGAGGCAATGCTTGGACAAAATGCTTTGCGCTTCCTGCGTCGCTCCAGCACCTCAACTATTACATCGTCCTGATCCTGAATATAGTTGGCCTAATTGTTTGTCTATGCCGAACAATTCTATTCGGGTCATAACACTTTTGCGTACGGTTTTCCCCTGTGCTGGCTACTCGGACCATCCGTGCTTGAAAAACGACACACGATAAGAAAACAACCAGGCGCGCTCATGACGAAGTGGCCTCATGTGTCTGCCTGTCACGCTGAGCGCCTTGGGGATCATCCGACGCCCGTCGGTTCCGCTCGATCTATAGTGTAATTGACTATTGCTAAGTTGAATTGCACTATTTTTCTTTTAGAAGAGCTTTCTGCAGTCATCGTGAAGGCAGATCATGAAATGAAAACGCGGGTGAAACTTTTCTCGATGTTCGGTGCTGCCATAGAATATGGTGGATAATTGGATCACCTTCTGCAAAGACACTTCAGGCTGGTTTTCTCGCCATGAGGCAGTCCGGACTGGCCACCTCAGCATGGAGTGAGGCTCATCCGACTTCTTCTGATAGCACTTTCACCCACCACTCCACGCCATGACACTGCAACCGCGCCTGGCTTGCGTGGCGTTCAAGCAGAAACCGGCGGCAAGGGGTAAGTGAGCACCTCATGCGCCGCCCATCGTCGATTGGTTCTCCCGGCTGCCATCGCTGGCGTTCGTTGCCGATAGCGTTGCGCCACCAGCTTGCCTCCACGCTCTCGCGGCTGCACGAGCGCCACTCGAAGTGATGCATGGGGGCGCACGAAGTGATAGTACGCTCGCCACCATTCCACGTGAGCGAGCAGCTGTGGGGCTTGCTGGGCAGTGGCCCAGGTGCGGCGTGCCAGAGCTGAGACACCATGACGGACGGTCAGATTCACCCGTTCAATAAAAGCGGTATTCAGCCGTCCAGAGAAGCCCATTCCCTGCAAGGAGGCCTTGAGGGCGGCTTCTGTCCCCAGGCGCATGACGTGCGTGACCCGAACCAGCTTGCGCCGCTGGTAGCTTTTTTTCACCTGGCCATAGATCAGGTTCGTCGCCACCTGCCACCGGTGCACGTTGCGCCCTCTGCGTCTCTCTTGCCGCCATGTCCCAAAATGAGCTGTCAAAGCATAGAAGTACACGTTTAAGCCATCGCTGGTGAAAAGGGGGAGGCAGCCAGGGGCCAAGATGTGTCGCAGGAAATGGATGACGCTATGCGCGGCGTCTTGCGTGCGAGGGCCCAGATGGAGCACGGGAAGAAGCTTTGTAGTGGGGTCGATGGCCAGCCAGAGCCAGAGCACCTGTGTGGCGCAGCGGAGCCGGGTGCGCAGCTCGTCTAACTGGAGGTGCGGGAGGTGGAGGTGGTAGAAGAAGCGCTCGTGCAGAGTTTGTGCGTGCTTGCCAGCTCGGGTCAGCCAGCTGGTGATGGTCGCCTGCTGGTAGCCGAAGACCCGTTCAGCCGCGGAAGGATCCAGCCCTTCAGCAAGGGCAGAGAGCACCATTGCGATCTGCTGTGAAGGGGTCTTCAGACGATAGAAGGGAGTGTGGCGCCTGGAAGTGAACGTGGTGCGGCAGGCCTGACAGCGAAAGGACTGGATCTTCTCGGCCTGGCCATGCCTGCCATCCCCGACAAGTGCGTGGATGTGAGCATCGGTGATGCCGAAGTACGGGCACTGCTGGTTCGGACAGGCGAAGCCCTCGGTCTGTATCCGCTTGGGGGCCCCTCGGCGGCTTTTCACCTCACTCCAGGGACGTACTGGCGTAGGCTCAGGTTCCACAACGGACGAGTGGGCGCCGGAGAGGCGGCAGTCGGGGCAATCGTCTGGTGAGCGGGGCTTCAGCAGACGGTGGAGCGTGCCGTGCTTGGCCCCACCTCGTGAGTGGGAAGACTGAAGAGGGAGCCAGCAAAGACGCCAAAACAGCGCCAAAGAGAGGATGAAGCAGACCACGAGCAAGAACAGGAACAGATGAAGGGCCATAAAGATCCTCGCTGCTTGAAGTGTGTGGCATGGACACTTTTCTCATCATAAGGAGAGTCAGAAGGGACTGTCAAGCCAGAAGGAGAAAAGTCCGATTTATCCACTATCTAGAAACGCTGTACCGCCCCCTTCGACAACCCTCCTCCTTGTCTGAAGAGCTTTTCTAAGGGTTTTCCAGAGAGCCATGACCCTTTTGGGCTAGATTCCTATTCCGACTTTCTGTTCCTACCATGGGCAAACCCCTAGCACTTCCGCGCGCTCTCGGGTATACTCATCAGGGTTTCAGCCAAAGGCTGAGGAGGGTGCATGAAGAATGAGAGGCTTCTCTTGAGAGACGCTTGTAGTGAGTGCCATCTCTCACTTTTGACGCGCCTTCTTTCAAAATGGCTGAAACCCTGACTCATAGTAAGAGAAAACAACCACCACGCCTATCGGCACAAAGAGGCATGCACGCTCTGGGAATAGGCAGGCCTTCCTTCTTATTGCACCACGTGTTTTCCTATTTCTTCCTGTCACAGTCATTGTGTTCGTGCATCTACATAGGAGAGGGCGATATCGTCATGGATATCGCCCCGAAAGGGGAGCGCGCGTGACAACCCAACCGGCTGCCGAAGCCGTTGAACACCTGATCAGAGCCTATGGCAAGCTCGTCTTCCATCTCATCCATGGCATGATCCATGATTGGCACGAGAGCGAAGATCTGACCCAGGAGGTCTTCCTCGCCGCCTTCAGAGGCATCGATGCCGCACAAACCGCACGTGGGGTGCAGTTTCAGGCCAAAGCCTGGCTCCTGCACATAACCATCAATATTGTCCGTATGTACTGGCGCAGACAACGGCTCATACACTTTGTGCCTTTCTCGCAGTTGGAAACAGCGGAGGCCGCGGCTTTCGTGATCAGCGAGCTAGCAGCACCGGTCCAACCAGGGGGGTACTTCACGGTAGAAGGAGGTAGTGATCCGGCAACGCTGCTGTCAGAACGCGATGTTGTTGGGCGCACGCTTGCAGGGCTTCCGGACACACTCCGTGTTCCGTTGCTCCTCTCGGTGGTAGGCGGTTTGTCCTCGGCGGAGATCGCCGGCATCCTGGGTCTGGGGGAAGCAGCCATCCGCCAGCGGCTCTCGCGCGCCAGGCGGCAGTTCAAAGAACGCTATGCCGCAGCAAGCGGCGAGGGAGTGCGCGATTCCGTCGCCACCACAGAACACCAGCGTGTCTCTGCTGCGCCCGGCGCGAGCCTGCGCCTGGGTGCGCCACTGCGTATAACAACATAAAGGGAGGGATCAATGCGGATCCACGCGTTCGGCACAGTGCTGTGCCGACAAAGGGACATGAGACTCATCAGGGAGCACACGAGCCGCGCTCCCGCTGATACTGTTGTTGGTCCATCGTAGCACCGTACCCACGAGAGACAACGATGGCAGGCGAGTTCCAGGAGGCGACTCATCTGTCTGACTTTATATAAGCAGAGCCCCTCCCAAAGCACCCAGAATCCTTCGTCCCTTGGCACACTCAGGATGACGCTCAATCACTAGCACACAACGAACAGACCAACAACAAGAAAGAGGCAACCCCATGCCCACCCTGGGAAAAACCGATGGCGGGCTCCCTCGCAGCGCATTACGGTATCGTCCCACGACTGCCGATGCGATCACCGTGGACGAGTATACCACCGCTGCCAATAGACCTGTGCTCCCGGTGAAGCGGGCATCTCGAGTGCGCCGACCACAGGCCGATGATGACGCTATGGAGCAGGACGCCCTCGATGCGGCCCAGACGGGCCATGGGAGCGCCACGGCAACCAGGGTACGCCGCGCCCCCACCATGCCCACCACCCCACCGCATACGCCATGGCCCAGGCAGACGACGCGGCGAGGTTTTCGCCTGCATCCTTTGTTCTTCCTCGGCGCAGGCATGCTGGCCACCCTCGCCCTGATCGTGGTGCTCTCCATTGTAACCTCCTGGTTCACCACGACGCTGAATGATCTGCGGTATGGCAGGCCACGCACCTTTCAGGTTGATGCCTACGTCAGCCATAACGAAGCGCCGGGCATGCCGAGTCATTTTCTGGCCGTCAACCTCCAAGGGCGGATCGAAATCATCGAGCTGCCTGGTGGTGACGCCAGCCATGCCCGCATCTACATCGGCCCGCAGCTCTATGGCTCTGACGCCGACCTCATTCCGGTGACGCTCAGCTTCCTCGATGTCAATGGCGACAAGAAGCTTGATATGATCATCAACTTCCAGAGAACCCAGGTCGTGTTCATCAACGACCAGGGCGGATTTCGCCCACTCCGTCCCGAGGAGCGCAGCCCCGTGGAGCAATTTTTGCAGCGCTTGTTGCCTTCTCGATAGCAGGAGTGCTCCCTCATTAGATGGTACCTAGGAGCCTGTAACGTTCCTGGTGTTCTGAAGAGATTACTTGGGGAAAGTCAACCCTCAGAACACTTTGGACAGGGCCATTTAAAAGTTGTAGCAGGTGAAGTTAAGAGACGGTAATATCACAATATCATCACAATCGTTCTCTCGACCTTTAAATGGCCCTGAGAACATTGTCGGCTTGTTGCGTTTAGTATCAACCTGGTGTAATCTGTACTTACATTAACTTTCTCTGCATGTGTTGTCATCCGTATACGAACCTCATAGTGCCTCAAACCCAGATACTCACAATTCCTAGAAAGGAAACAAGAAGAAGAGGAGGGACCTCTATGTTCACATGCAGGATGAAAGCTCTTCTGAAGCTTCTTCTCATTACAATTATCGCTGGCTTTTTAGTAACGAGCTGCGAAGATTACGTACCACACGATAATGGACCACCAGGTGGGGGGGGTACATTCCCGACCCAGCCTCCACCAACTTTTACGGGACCAGTGACGGCCACTATCAGCGGAACTGTTATTGCTTGCGCAGACCAGGGCTGCTCTACTTCGCAACCATTACCAGGGGCCACTGTGACCTTGACCTTGCAGAATGTCCAGGGGAGCTACCAGATTGCAACGACCACTGCTGATGAATCAGGCAACTATTCCTTCCAACCTCTTGAGCTTTCTACCGATCAAGGCCAATCTTATACTGTCTCTGCCACTGGAACCGATGCCAGCAATATTAACTACGCAGGAAACACTCCTATTACCGCCGACAAATTGTGGGGCTATCCTTCTTCGATCACCATAAATATACAGGTGTTTCCTGCATAGCGAAGCAGCAATGTTCCTTGCCGTATTAATTCGCCAGGTCGCCATTATGGTCTACCGCAGCAGTGAGTTTTGGCAATCTGAGATGCGAAAATGGTGATTCTCAACCATTTCGCTCTGCCATTATGCTGTCTCAAGCGACAAAGAATTCTGGCGAAGCCCTCATTTTAAGCTCGCTCTGAAAACGCTTAGATGGCTGGCGAAGCCCAACCCGTGCAGGAAACCCATCTTTCGTATTCGTCAATGATATAGCAACGACGTAGAACGAGCGTGAAAAGGGCGAAAAGTCGAGATAACTTTCGACGCAAGGTAAGTCCCGCGACCCAGGGATATTACTCCAACCCCTCCTTCTGAATAGAATCTTGCTTTTGGGCAAGAACGAATGTACTATTGTAGGCGGAGAAGCCCAGAGGAGTTGCTTCCCTCTGGCCAGGGCTCCGCAGAACTCTCCTCCTCCTTAGGAACGGGACGCCTCTCCTTACACTTCAAGACGAGCTTGAAGTTTGGCGCGTTCTTTGAGCAGTGCTGGGAGGGCGGTGCTGCGTCGAGCTGTTTTGCCTTGTTTCTTGGCGATCTGCGCCTCCACCGCGACTCGTCGCGCCTGGAGGTCTACGACTTCATTCATCTCACCTCTCCAGGCCCATTATGAGCCGCTGGGACGAAATCTTGACGATCTGATAGGGATATCTTACCCATGCCCAGGTACACCCATCTCGCTCACGTGTTAAGAGGTTTTGGCATGAAATTCCTTATAATCTCCGAAATGGGGAAAGATGTCCCAAATGTACTCTGGAAAAGCTAAATACCACCCCATCTTAACTAGATCTTAACCACTTTGCTCTTCCTCTCTCTGAACTTCCTTGCTACGATTGACGGGGGCCTATGTGCGTATTTTTCTCACAGCGGCTTGATACCACGGAAAACTGTGGGCGTCGTTGCGAACGCTGAGAAGGGCACCCACCTGTCCTCTCGTGCAACGGTCAGGTGGAGAGCAGCGAGCGCGGCCGCGAATGGGTTCCCTGTCCTGGTTTGCTTAGCGGATACGGCAGAGACAAAAGGAGTCCCTGCACAGCAGCAGCAAGAGGAGAGAGCATGATGTTTTCACGTTCAGGCAAAAATATGGTCATGATGTGTGTCCTGTGTGCGAGTACCCTCGCCATCGTGCTGTCAACGGGCGGGGTAAGGGCAGCTTCCCTGGGGAGTTGTAGTCCCTGGACGGCTGTGAGCAGTCCGAACCCGGCTCTCATCGACAATGTGTTGACAGCGGTCGTGGCCGTTGCGCCAACCGACGTGTGGGCGGTGGGGTTCGATGACCGCGGCACCCTCACCGAGCATTGGGATGGCAGCGCCTGGACCGTGGTGGCCAGCCCGAATGCCAGCCCAAGGATGAATAATCTCTTTGGGGTAGCCGCTATCTCAACCAGCGATGTCTGGGCAGTGGGCGACGCCTTTGACAGCAGCAGTGTTACCTATCACACCCTGATCGAGCATTGGGACGGCAGTACCTGGAGTGTCATTCCCAGTCCCAATGTGGGTCTGGACACCAACGAGTTGCTTGCGGTGACGGCCATTTCCGCACAAGACGTGTGGGCGGTGGGCGACTATTTTCAGGATGGAGACCAGGGACGAACCGGGCGGACCCTGACGGAGCACTGGGATGGCGCCAGCTGGAGCGTGGTGCCCAGCCCGAGTGTGGGGAAGGCGCAGATCGAGGACAACATCTTGAGCGCGGTCACCGCCACCTCCGCACAGGATGTCTGGGCTGCCGGCATGAAAGTCGTCGAGGGCAGCAAGGTCCCGCGCCAAACGCTCATCCTGCATTGGGACGGGAAAAGCTGGCATGTGATGGACAGTCCCAACGGCTCACAACCGAACAACGAACTGTTCGGCATCGCCGCCATCTCGACCAGCGATGTGTGGGCGGTGGGGGACATGTCAAGCGATACGACACCCCCTCAGCCACTCACCGAGCATTGGAACGGCCGGAAATGGAGCACGATCACCAGTCCAACCTTCGCTGGAGGTGCGGTGCTTTCCGGTGTGGCTTCCCTGTCCCCCGATGCCGTCTGGGCGGTGGGAACGTTCAAGGACAGCCGGAACCTACCCAATACCCTCACGGAGCAGTGGGATGGCGCGAGCTGGAGCGTGGTCGAGAGTCCCAGTCCTTTTGTGCAGGGGAACACCCTGAGCGCGGTGGCGGTGGTTCCAGGCACGCAGAGCCTGTGGAGTGTGGGCTATGGGGTCGATCAACTGGACGATTTCCGGACCCTCACCGAGTCCTATTGTGTCTGACATAGACGCTTCTTTGCCAGCGAGGTGGCTTCCCCCTGGACCTGTGGCCAACCCGCGAAACAAGCGCGAGCGATACACGGTAATGACAGGCGACCGAGGGCATAGGTTCCTCTCGGTCAACACGCTCGCGCATATCGAATTACTGCAACCAATCCTCAACCTGTCCTCAACCAGGTTGCGCTTCACTCCTGCTCTCAGCTCCTCTATACTCATGCATAGAAATACCCGTTTCTCCGGGAATATCCTGTACAGTGTCAACACATGGCGCAGAAAGAAGAGTATTTTGATGAAAAGAATCGTCTATATCGCCGGTCCATGCTTTGTCCTCGCGGTCCTGCTGCTCGGGGTGCTCGTGCCTGCGTGGGAAAGGAGCGCGCGAGCCGATACGGGTAGCGATACCTGGTCGCTCACCGGTAGTATGAGTATCGGCCGCAGGTGGCACACGGCAACCCTGCTCGATACCGGCCAGGTGCTGGTCGCCGGGGGCCAGGGAGGACCGGGCGCCCTGGTCTCAGCAGAACTCTATGATCCTGCCTCGGGGGCCTGGTCCTCCACCGGCAACCTTCACGCCGGTCGGTACCATCACACGGCGACTCGGCTCGGAAACGGCCAGGTGCTGGTCGCCGGGGGCCAGGACAGCACTAACACGGTGCTCGGTTCAGCGGAATTGTACGATCCGGCTACAGGCACCTGGTCGCAAACCGGGGACATGAGCGTTGCACTCACAGAGGCAACAGCGACCCTGCTCGACGACGGTCAGGTGCTGGTCACAGGAGGCCTGAGCAACGTCACGGATGATACCCGCAGCGCGGTCGCCGAACTCTACGATCCGGCTACGGGCACCTGGTCGCTCACCGGGAGCCTGCACACCGCCCGCAATTTCCATACCGCGACCTTGCTGGAGGATGGACGGGTGCTCATCGCAGGGGGGCAAAGCTTCTTTAGCCTCCTCACCTCAACGGAACTCTACGATCCGGCCACGGGCACCTGGTCGCTCGCCGGGAATCTGGTCACGCCGCTATCGGGCCCCACGGCGACCTTGCTGTTCAGTGGCAAGGTCTTGCTCGCCGGAGGAGCGGACAATACGCAGGTCGGATCGCTGCGCAGCGCCGTTGCCGAACTCTACGATCCGGCTACAGACACCTGGTCGCTCACCGGGAGCATGAACACACCGCGTATTTTTCATACGGCAACGCTGCTCGACAACGGCCAGGTGCTGGTCGCTGGAGGTGGCGCCGTGTTCGGAGCTCACTTTCTCGATTCCGCCGAACTCTACGACCCCACCATCGGTACCTGGGCACCCACCGGGAGCCTGCAGGTGGGTCGTTTCAACCACGCGGCAACCATCTTGCGCAATGGCCAGGTGCTGGTAATGGGAGGAAATACTGCAACCGGCTTCGCAAGCTCAGCGGAACTGTTCTTTCCCCCGCCGGCCCCCGCAGATACCACGCCCCCTGCGCTTCGCTTGCCAGGCACCGTGACCGCCGATGCCACCAGCCCGCAGGGGGCGCATGTGACCTACACCGTGCACGTGTCCGATCCGGATAATGTGCCCGCCCAACTCACCGTGTCCTGTACCCCTGGTTCTGGCAGCCTGTTCCCCATCGGGACAACGACGGTCACCTGCCAGGCGAGCGATCCGGCGGGCAATACGACGACGGGGGCGTTCCAGGTGGTCGTCAAGGGGGCTGGCCCACAGATCGATGACCTGATGGCCCTGGTGGACAGCTTTGGCCTTTCCTCGGGACTCGAGCAGAGCTTCAACGACAAGCTGCTGGACGCACGAGACGCCCTCAATGCGGGCGATGCAACCACTGCCTGTAACGACCTGCGCGCTTTCAGCAACGAGGCAGGTGCTCAATCGGGCAAGGCACTGACAGCAGACCAGGCTAATCAGCTTCTATCCGCTGCAGAGCGTGTGCAGGCAGTCCTTGGTTGCTAGCAGGAAGGGGGGACAACCCGCGCCAGTATGCAAAAACGAAATTGGTGTCCCTCTGTGAGTGAGGGTTGCCCCTTCCTGCAACTCATACTGCAGGTCGGCGGTGAGGGTCAAGATCAACAACCTTGCGCCGTTTTGCCCGCTGGGGGCCTCTGGCTGCCTTGGAGAGATGCCGCCTACGAGGGCTCACAGATGGGGCGATCACCATGTCTATCGCCGAAAGGGCGGTGGAAAGGCGGTTGCGTGGTCGCGGCATCGGACGTGCGTTGCCGGTTGTCTGTCACGCGCTCTACCCGACGACACGCCTTGCTCTCCTGGCTGCCGATGACGCCCGCGCTTTCTACAAGGCATGTGGCTTCAGAGTGATCCATGACGGGATGCGGAAAAGTTACGTGTAGCGCGTCGGCTCGTTGTGCAACCCGTGGGCAAAGCAATCTGCTATGTCGCCCTCGATGATCCAAGCGGTGCCCGTCCAGGTGCGGTAGATTTCCCGGAGGGCCGTGTGGCATCCCCGTTCTGAACGAAAGCCGTGGGAGTGGTCACTGAATGTTCCATCAAAGTACGCATCCAGGATCATTCTCATCACCTCCGCCAGGAGCTTGTCGCTCCACACAGGCATCCCAAGCGGCCTCTTTTTGCCGTATGGTCGGCGAAGAGGTCGCCCTCTCCGCCGCCAATCCAGAACCGGGCATGCGAATTGCTCCGCACCCGGCTCCTCAGTGTACGGTCTCATTTGATAGAGATACCTTCTTGCTCTAACTTCCGAATGCGTTCTTTGATCACGGCCATTTCGGCATCCCATTCTTCTGGAGAGTATCCATCAGGAAGTCCCCTTTCTGATTTCTTCTCCTGTTTCTTGGGTGTCTTTTTTTCAATGATCGTTTTCGTCAACTTCGAGTGTCGTTCATCGTGGCAGTGGAGATGGAGAAGCATCAGGTTGCTCAGTCTATCATTGCTGTGATTGTGGTCGATGTGGTCAACCTCTAGCATATCTTCATCTCGAAATGTCAATCCGCACCATCGACATTTCCCTTGTTGCTTTTGTAGCAGTTTTGCTCTTCTCGCGTGCATGAGGGGGTGTGTTTTCAGGCGTTGGCTCCAGTACAGCAAATTGCCATCGTAAGGACTCGTCGTTCCTCTCACCTTTTCATGCCTTTGGATGG
>WNFC01004991.1_pt1 | contig 16695 bp, 14 predicted proteins | sample 5400541 | NCBI WGS metagenome assembly WNFC01 (sample SAMN13153342, study PRJNA577476) | soil metagenome | isolation source: 120 cm saprolite under Douglas fir tree site 2 hole 2 replicate 1 | place: USA:California | collected 2015-04-18
GTGGGTCCACCAGGAGCATAGCCCGACGTGTCTCGCAGTATGCTGCTGCTGTCGAAACCAGCTGAGACTCAACGTCATTATCCAGGTAGGGTGGGATACAGAGAATGTTGAAAAGATCAGCTTCTTCTAACGCGAAGAGGCCTTGCTTATTTGTATCGGTGTTTGGTCCTATGAAATCATTTGTATCGAGAGATTGACCGTCGGACGCATCCAGGGCGGTTTTGGCCGTTTCTATCGCAATTTTGTCAGCTTGTATAGTCGCAGAAACTGGAGGAACAACCTTTGAGTCATCTGCGAGTTTTTTCTCTGCTGTAGTCACGTCATCGTCGGTGGCAGTAGTTGGTACGGGTACAGGAGGTACAGCAGTGGGATCATCGGGCAATGCAGGGCCAGCCCAACGTACCAATTTCGACTCTGTTTCTAAAATTTTGTCGATCCGCCGAAATTTGCCTTTGAGTGCCAGGTTTTGATACTGTTCAACGCGTGGACTCGGACCGACATCTCTAATAGTCAGGCTAAAGATATCTGCTTTGCTGCTCAGCCCAAGACTCTTAGCTATGTCTTCTGAAGTGCCAGGTTCAACATGGGCACGCAGATACTTTCCCCATGAGCCTTCATACGCTGCCTCTAACTTGAGTCCGGCAATAGTGAATGCCGTTTTGGCTGGTTTTGCTGCAGCACCTCCAGCAGGAGCAGGGTCCGGGTGGTAGAGGCGTACAATGATAGCCTGACTGCCGCCGTTCAAGAAAAAATCTCTTACGGCGTAGCCAAGGGTACTCTCTGTCCAGAGACCACCGTAAATACGTTCGAAGTCAGCAAAGCTATTAATTGTCAGTGCTTTGTTTGCCTTGTTAGTGTCTTTGTCTGTCGGTCCACGCAAGGCGCGACCGACGAACGCGGTGATCGAGGTAGCAACCCCAGTGATAGTGCGAACACCACTGGGAATCTCCTCGATATACACGCCGGGAAAGGTTGGGTTGACTGGCATGAGAGAAATCCTCCGTTCTCAAGATCACCATTTCAATGATATCGCTGGTATTAACAGTCATAGTAGGGACATCAATTTCAGTCAGGCTCCTGATGTGTCAGGAGCACTAGACTTGGACTCATTACCATTCAGCAGGCAGGTTTTAACAAAAGCACGTAAGTTTGGACCGCCTTGCACGTAGGCTTCACGGCCGCTGGCAAGATGACGAATCAAGCAGCGCTCCACTGATGACTCTTCATTTCTCGATATGCGCAGAAGAAAGCTACCCTTTTTGAGGCGTACTTCCTCGGCTGTGCCAGTATGCATTATTCTCAACTGAGTCGTGTAAGTCTGTGGGTCATGCCAGCACCAAACTAGGATAGAGAACGTCTCATGGCTCATTATGTCTCTGCCGACATAGCTCGATGGGGCATGCAAACAAGACGAGAAGCCATACTATTTTCCTACCTTCCCTTGGTTTATCTACTGGCTTTTCACCTACTGTAGCATGGAGGGCTATATTTTCTCTTTACTTTCGCTATGGTTGCGTTTTATTATTGGAGGGGGAATCCGCCTGAGAGCAGAGTCTGAAATAGATGCACCGTTTCTGGCAATGGCTGAACGCCCAGCTCCTCGCGCAGCACATGTTCACAGCGTTGATACTGTTGCAATGCCTCGCTGCGTCGTCCCTGAGCAGCGTAAATCTGAATGAGTTGCTGGTGGGCCGCTTCCTCACAACGGTTCTCTTTGAGAATTGCAGTCGCCCATTTCGCAGCATCCTCGTAGCGTTTGATCGCTAAATAGTGGTCTGTAAGTGCTCCGCACATAGCCAGGTATGCCTGGCAAAGCTGTTCCCGCTGGAGAAAGGACCAGTCGGCATACATATCCTCAACCAGGAAAGGACCTGTATAAAGGTGGCAGGCTCTCTCATAGAGAACGTTTCGATCTTCGTCCATCTGCTGTCCCGCATGGTAGCAGTACAGGAACTCGTCTACATCGGTTCGGACTGTGACCGTAGGGTTAAGAGAGTAAACCCGATTTTTGCATACGATATAACTGCAATTGTGACCACAAGGAGAGCCATCATCGAGCGAACGCCGCAGGACGCTGATGGCAATATGCAACTTGCGTTGGGCCACTTCTGGTTCATCATCAGGCCACAATATGTTTTGCAGCGTATCACTCGTCACATAGTGCCCGGGCCTGGCAACCAGGTACCGTAAGATACTTTGCCCATTACGGCTTGAGCAGAGCACAACCGGAATACCCGACCGCCTGATTTCAAAGCGCCCAAAACAGGTAATCGACAGTTCAGGCAGAGGTGAGCTGTCTTTATTGTGAGGTTGTTGTGATGGCCCTTGCAAATACTGGGAGGGGAGGTCTGGTGATTGTAGCTTCTGCTGGTAGTTCGCATCTGTGCACAGGCAAGAAAAATGATGGAGCAGATCCAGGCTTCTTGTCAACGTTGGCAGCGCTGTTGCGAAGTTGGCCGCTTGCGCTTGCAGTTCCGCATATGCCTCGGCGAAAAGTGCAGTTACCTCTTGCAGCGCCCGCTGGGCACGTTGATAATCCGTGTGCTTGTGTATAAACGTATCGAGTATATCGGCAAGTTCTAACTGATCGGGAGAAAGTTGTTCGCGCGCGAGGACAAGAAATGCTGCCCCTTCTACGTAGTATCCTCGCTGAACATAGTCGAATCCTCGTTCCAGAAAGAACGCAAGAGAAGAAGTGCCAGCAACGCTCGCAGGCATAGGATGTTCACCTGAAAATGATGAAGTCATATACTCCTCCTGAAGGCCCTCACAGAATGTAAATAATCTGCACAATATAACCATACGATTAACGCTGCTCAAAGCCGTTTTTGAAGGATGGGATTGACTTCTTTTTCCATACCTATCCCATAGTGACAAGCTGTCCAAAGAAAAGCATTATGTTCATCTGCTTCCCTCCTCACGCTCTTTTGCTATGCTTAAACTTCCGAGGTGCCGAATGGATGACTCGGCACAAGAGCGAAAATCACCTTATCTCGAATGGCTCTAACCGGGATATGACACGGGATGCGCTTTTCTCAGGGTATGCTCCGACAGCAGACCTGACAGCAATAGCACAGAAATCACCCATTCTGATACTGCATGTAACTCGTTTGAAAGCAGGCTTATCCGGGAGACCACAGTGATTCTCAGCGGGTAGGTTAGGCACGAATGGAGGTCACAAAGGGAAAGCTGATTGTAAAAACGCTGTCGCGCCTCGTTTTTATGAGCGGATGTGCCAGGTGGTCAGTTCAGGGTTAGGCCTCAGCTGAGAGCCTCTTATTGTCCGGGGAAAGTTTCGTTTTCTGCTGCTGAAAAAAAGTCTTCTTTAGGGTCGATGCCGTCGTACGCCCCTGCTACTGGAAAGTGAACACCTAGACATACTAAGTCGATCTCGTCGTTGGCCCCAAAGGCGTAGTAGATCCACTTGTCTTGCTCTTTTCGATAGAGTTCCATTTTCAGAGAGCGCGCGCTGACAAGGAGGTATTCCTCAATAGTGGGATGAGCGGTATAGTTCTGGAGCTTCCAGGTCCGGTCTTTCAATTCTGTGCTTGGGGAAAGAACTTCGACGACCAGGCGTGGAGATTGCAAAAGATCACCAGTTCCCCGGTCGCTCGGGTCGCACGTCATGGTGACATCTGGATGGAAGTAGCGTTCTTTGGCAATGTAGACCTTGATGTCAGAACTGTAAACGCGGCATTTCCCACCGCGGAGCAGTCCCCACAAAATTCGCTGGACATTTGATTTGATCATGGCATGGTTAAAGGAGCCTCCTGACATGGCGTAAACGTAGCCGTCGTTGTATTCGTAGCAGGTGTCAGGATCGTTCTTTTCCAGCAGAAAGTATTCTTCCACGGTCATGGTTCGTTGGCGTTCCAGTGCCATACACGCCTCGTTTTTTGTTCAGTAAATCCTACTGAGGATCCTCGGTTATTCATTGGTTCTATTATAGCATGATGACGGCTGCGTATGGGGTATGCGATTGAAGCGAATTCAAGCCTGGATATATTAATGTAGGGGTTATCCGTTGAAACCTGAAGCCAGGAAATCCACGGGGCGTTTCTCTGCAACAGTACAAACATCTCGAGTTCTCGCTCCAGTATCTGTACTGGCTATCTTGAACATCCGTTTAGAAATGAAGCGGTCAGGACTCGATGCCGTCGGCAAAGCTCATGGCTTCTCTCTTCTCCCCACCTTCACGACGTGATACACTATGCCCGAGGCGATGATCTGGCCGATAGAGAGGTACATCGACGCCTCACAAAGGAGGAAGCATGACTCGGAAGGGCTGGCTGCTGTTCATCGCGATGTCGGTGATCTGGGGTATTCCTTATCTGTTCATCAAGATTGCGGTGCGGGAACTTGACCCCACCGTGGTGGTATTCGCTCGCGTCGGCATCGCGGCTGCTATTCTGCTCCCTGTGGCGGCCCGGCGCAGGGTGTTGCGGCAGCTGCGCGAGCACTGGCTCGCGGTTGCCGCGCTCGCTTGCGTGCAGATTGTTGGGCCGTTTCTGTTGATCGGCTACGGCGAGCAGCACATCGCGTCGTCTCTCACTAGCCTGCTCATCGCGGCCGATCCACTGCTCGTTGTACTCTTCGCGCTCCGCTTCGATCCCAGTGAGCGGGTGAGTGGCCTGCGCTTGGTCGGGTTACTGGTCGGCATAGCAGGGGTGGTGACCCTGCTGGGTCTCGACGTGGGCGGAGATGCACAAAGATTGCTCGGGGCGGCTTTGGTCCTGCTCGCCGCCGCGGGTTACGCTGCCAGTGCCCTGCTCATCAAGCGACCGGCCATCGCAACCCTGCCCAGCCTGGGGGTAGTGACCATCATGTGTGTCACCGCTACCGTCGTTTTGTTGCCCCTGGCCGTGACACGACTTCCCAGCAAGATACCCGATCTGGAGGTGCTGGCGAGTCTCCTTGTGCTCGGTCTGATCTGTACGGCGCTGGCCTATCTGCTCTTCTTCGCGCTGGTGGCCGAGGTCGGAGCCAGCCGTGGCACCGTCATCACGTACGTCAATCCCGCCGTCTCCGTCCTCCTCGGTGTGACCGTCCTCGCCGAGCCGCTCAACGCAGCTATCATCATGGGGTTCCTGCTGATCATCATCGGGTCCTGGTTGTCCACCGGTGGGGTCCTCTCACCGCTGAGTCACCTTCGGATACGTCGACAGCAACAAACCGGTCTCGACGTTGAGGTCAGCAGAAATGCATTCCTGGAGAGAAAAGAGAGGACTTGATGACTTTTCAACTTCCAGATCCATCGACGCCATTCGGTGAACGAGTGGCTCGTCGGCTGCACGATGAACGCTTAATCTGGCTCACGACCGTTGACGCGAAGGGTATGCCACAACCCACGCCTGTGTGGTTTCTGTGGGATGAAGCTACCTCGACGGTTCTGGTGTATAGTCGGGCGGATGCCAAACGCTTGGAGCATATACACCAGAACCCCCGAGCAGCCCTTCATTTTGATGGGAACGGGTCTGGTGGAGATATCATCGTCATCACTGGCCAGGCACAGGTCAGTCCCGACGACCCTCCTGCGGATCAGTTGCCTCCCTATGTGGAAAAATACCGTGGGTTCATTACTCGAGGCTTTAGGACACCAGAACAGTTCGCCTCACTCTATTCGGTTGCCCTGCGCATCCATCCCAGAGCACTTCGGGGTCATTGAAGAAAGTCAGAAGACCAAGTTGCTACACGCATTGCCAGGTGCGGCGAGAGCCAGAATGGGGGTAGATAGGCTGGGATGTTTGAGAATGGCAATACCTCGGGCTTGAGGCGAATGCCTAGCATGTTATGCATGAAGGCACGGCGCTGCTGGATTCGACCCCAGGCATCTGGGTACTTCTGCTCAAATGCCTGGCGTAATGCCTCGTCAGCAAGAGCTATACCATCCTCAATGTTGGTTGTGTGATAAGGTGTGTTCGTCGCAGGGATGACATCGACTTGCAGTGCCATACCCGAACGCAGATGTTGGGTCGAGCCGCGATAAATGGGCGAACTGACCCATTCGTCCAGGTGTATCAGGTGTCCGGGATTTAGACTGACGCCAAAGAAAGGATCGCCCAGGTGCTGGTCTATAATGTCGAACAACTCGCCCCCTGTGACGCCGATCCCAATGTGCTCATACCAATCCACTATGGCGCGGAAGTAGGGCGCAACTAGCTTACTAATGTAGTCGCGGATGTTAGAAGGAAGCATTTCCTCGGTCTTCACCAGAAAACCTGCACGTGCATTATTGCTGCCCCAATACCCTAACGCTGCGAATACCGGGTCTCCAACCTGCATCACTCGACTCGATGGGCTGGCCAGTCCCAGTGCTGTTCTCTCACCACTGAACAGGACAGGGTGGTAGCACAATGGAAGGCCGATAGGAGCCAGCAACCTGAATGCCTCAAACTCGCTCATGCCGGGATGTATGTTGAAGAGCACATTGCGCAGACCCTGCGAGCCATATGTAGCTGCAAATTCAAAGGAGGCCAATTGATCGACGTCATTGACCGCTCGCAGTCCGTGTTCAGGCTCCATGAAGATCCGTCCGGCGTTAAGCACTTCACAGCCCATACCACGCAGCGTATCGACAAGGTATGCAGGGACTTCCAGCCAATAATCGGGCATTGGGGTTTCGATAGGGATAAAATACTTCCAGCCAGCAATACCGACACGCTTGCCTCCTGTCAGACCTACACCTGCATCACGCAGTATCGTCGTAAGTGGTGCGCTTGACGAGCGTGGCTGGCTTAGCAAGCTGAACGTCTGGAAGAGGACCGGTCGCAAATCAACGGGACTGATGGCAGTGTAAGCCATGTCTTCGTTGCCGATCAGCAGCGTTGGCGTTTGGTCCTGTGTGAGGATCAACAGCGCTTCTTCAAAGCGCGGATCGAACCCTGTGAGATACGCCAGGTTGGCGAAGTGTTCGCGATCCGCATAGACCATCAGTACATCGTATCCGGCATCAGAAGCGCGCTGGCGAACCGCGGCAATGCGTGCTTCATAGGTAGCCGCCGGGATGGTTGGCTCTTCACGAGGCAGGCCAAACTCCGGCAGCACAATTTCAGCAAGCTCGACGCGAGTCTCAGGCATCTCCGCGCTCCTTTATCATTATGGACATTACCCATGCCAATAACTTTTTAATCGGCACCTACGGGTGTCCCGATGATTGTGTTAATCTGCATGCGCCTATCCGATTTGTGGCTCACGTAGATCTGCCTCCGTCGCCGTCTCCACGGTTCTGATAAGCAAAGTACTCTCTTGATTCAGCGCCGCGGGCCGCCGGGCCGCAATAACTAGCATAGCGACGAACCCGATTATCAACATGACTATAAAGATGTATGGCGTCAGGTTGATTGGATAGGCGGGAACCGGATAGACCGTGATATACAACACCGGTATCAATAGCAACGTTCCCACCAATGGCACAATGACATGCCGCAATATATTGAAGTCGGCGGAGTGTTCGCGTCTCACGAAGGTGGTGAGCGCGATATTAGCCATTATATAGAGCACGATCACCGCCAGTGTAGCGATGGTACCGAGGAAGCCGAAGATCTGGTCCGCCCCAAAGAAGATGCCAACGAGCAGGAAACTCCCAATCTGGAAGAGCTGCTCTACGTGAACCGCTATATAAGGTGTCTTATGCACCGGGTGAATCTTTCCCAGGGCAGATGGGAGAGTTCCGGCCTGTGCCATTGTATACATCACACGGGTAGCAGCGTTGGTACAGGCAATCCCTACCGCCAATGTGCTGTTGATGATGGCGAAGAGGACGAGCCACCAGCCTATTCCCCAGAACTTCTGGGCCAGAGTGTAATAGGGATTAGTGCTAGCCGTGGCAAATGCTGCCATATTCCCGGTGCCCCATCCAATGGCGCTGGCGTAGGCCATGAAGATGTAAAAGATACCCACAATAAGTAGCGATATGAAAATGGCCCGGTAAATAAGCCTGTTCGGTAGTTTCGTCTCTTCGGCGAGCGGAGCTGGAGCCTCGAAACCACTCAGAGCCAGGATCGAAAACACCATGCCACCAATGACGCCGCCCAATCCTGTTGGTGCTATTGTGGGTTGGAAGGGAGCGATCCACGATGATCCCGGCCCTGGATTCAAGAGGAAAGTCACGCCAAGCGCGAGCATAATCAGGATCTCGATTCCGCCGAGGATGGCCGTCGTGCGAGTTGAGATGCGGATGCCGAAGTAGGTGAGAATCCACACGATAACGGCAGTAATGATGGAGAGGATCCACCATGGAATATTGATGCCTGTGCCACTTTGCAAAAAGCCGGACATCACGAATCCGAGGAAGCCGATCGCCGCTGCAGGCCCGATGATATCGTAGATCAAGTAGCTCCACGTCGTCATGAAACCGAAGCGTGGCCCCAGCCCGCGAGATGCAAACGTGTAATATCCACCGCTCGACGGCACATAGCGTGAGAACTGGGCTACGGTGTTGGCAATAAAGACACAAACGATGACTGAGAGGAGTAAAGAAATGGGCATCGTTGCCCCTGCCTGTGCTGCAATTACGGGAAGCGTGAAAACGATATTGATGGCCGGGGCGATGTGGGTGATCCCCTGAAACACGACGTCGCGCAGGCCGAGTGCCTCGCGATGGAGTTGAGCCGGTTGAGTAGACATGACATTGTACCTTTCTTTTATACTTATCGTTCCAAAAAGGACAACCAGTGTTTTCTACTTGTCGGGTTCTCCATCACCTCAACGTTACTTCACTTCTTTTGCCTACTCACCTCTCCTACGTGGCAGATACTGATCTCTGATGATGTTTATTCTCGTATTTACATTAGTATAAAGTCATCTGATATTAATAGTCAATCCTTTACAGGCTGCTTGCAGGGATGTCACAATGCCCGGCACCAGCTGCTCCTTTCAACCAAAACGTAGGGCGCTCAACCGTTGTGCCGCCTCGTTCCAGGCGGCAAGTTCAGTGTCGCGCGGCGAGAAAATCTGCGTAGGCGCGTTCTGTGCGATGGCACGCACCTCCTTCAAGTTGTGCAGTTCGCCCAGGCCCACCAGCTGCATCAGCGCGTTACCCCGTGCCGTCGCCTCGTACGGTCCTGCGAGCACCGGTACAGCGAGCGCATCGGCCAGCCATTGGTTGAGTCGCGTGTTGCGCGCTCCCCCGCCCAGAATATGCACCTGATTGATGATAGCACCCGTAAGCAGGCCGATGTCGTGAAACACTTCACGATAACGCAGCACAAGGCTCTCCATAATGCACCGCGCGAATGCCGCCGGAGCCTGAAGCGGCGCTTGCCCCCGTTCCACAAGATAGGTATTGATCGCGGCTGGCATGTTATCCGGGGCCAGAAACCCAGAGTCATCTGGATCGATCAGTGCAGCGAAAGGCGGGACGCCATCCACATCGGCCAGCAGAGTATCGTAGTCCGTCGCGTGCCCATCGCGCGCCCATTGGCGCTGGCACTCCTGCAGGAGCCAGAGTCCCATCACGTTCTTGAGAAAGCGCGTGGTGCCGAAGACACCCCCCTCATTGGTGCAATTGGCTGCGAGCGCCTCCATGGTCATGACCGGTCGCTGGAGCTCCACTCCGACCAGCGACCAGGTGCCAGAGCTAATATAGCCCCAGCCGCCGGGCAGCGACACCGGCGCTGCCGCGATCGCCGAGCCGGTGTCGTGCGTTGCCGGTGCGACTACCCGCGCCGTACCTACATCGCTCCGTAATTCCGGTAAGACCTCACCCAACGACGTACCAGCATCGACCACCGGCGCGAGCATGGAAGTAGGAATCGCGAGCTGATCGAGTAGGTCCGTCACCCACGCTCCAGCGATGGGGTCCCAGCACTGCGTCGTGGTGGCGTTGGTGCGCTCCGTCACTAGCGACCCGCAGAGCCAATTATGCAGCAGATCGGGAATCATCAGGAGCTGGTAGGCATGAGCTAATTCGCCTGGCTGCATGCGTTCGTGCGTGTAAAGCTGGAAGAGCGTGTTGAACGGCAGGAACTGGATGCCCGTGCGCCTGTACAGAACGTCTCGGGGAACGCTTACGAAGACCCGCTCCATCATACCGTTCGTACGATGGTCGCGATAGTGGAAAGGTTGGCCGAGCAGGAATCCGTGGCTATCCACCAGGCCGTAATCGACCCCCCACGTATCCACGCCAATGCTGTCGAGCGTTCCAGCCACCTGCCGTGCTTTGCGTAACCCTACAATCGTCTCACCCCACAAACTCAGGATATTCCAGAATCGGTGCCCGTGCAGCATCACCGACCTGTTGGGAAAGCGATGCACCTCTTCCAGGCTCACGTGCTGGCCATCGAAGCGTGCCAGGATGATACGCCCGCTCTCGGCGCCCAGATCGACCGCCGCCACGTTGCGCGTCGCCATAGGTCTCTCCCTCCCTTTTCAGCGCGGATACGCCGCCGCGATGCCTCCATCGACATTGAGGATGTTGCCGGTGCTCTTAGCGGAGCGCGTTGGTGAGGCGAAGAACGCCACCGCCTCGGCGATATCTTCCGGCAGGATATTCACCCCCAGCGTCGTGCGTTTGCGGTACACCTCTTCCAGTTGATCGGGAGCCACGCCGTACGTCGCGGCCCGCTCTTGTCGCCAGGCGCTGTCCCAGATACGCGAGCCAGCAAGCACCGCGTCTGGATTCACCGTATTGACACGTATCCCAAACTGCCCGCCCTCTTCCGCCAAGCAGCGCGCCAGGTGAGCCTCAGCAGCTTTGGCCGTGGAATACGCCGCCGCATTCTTGCCAGCGACCAGGGCATTCTTGCTGGCGATAAACACCAGGTTTCCTCCACGCCCCTGCGCCTGCAAAAGCCGGAAGCCTTCACGCGCCACCAGGAAATATCCTGTCACCAGCACATTCCAGTTCTTGTTCCACTCCGAGAGAGTCGTCTCGGTAATCGGCGCGCTGGAGGCCAGACCGGCGTTGTTGACGATCACATCGATGCCGCCGAAGGCCAGCGTGGCTTGCTCAAATGCGGCGCGCACGCTCCCCTCGTCGGTGACGTCCATCTTCACCGCCACAGCCCGCCCGGCGCCAAACTGCTGGTTGAGATATGTCGCCAGTTGTTCCGCGCCTGCCAGGTCGATGTCGGTTGCGACGATGTGCGCGCCATCCTGCGCCAGGCGTCGGCAGGTGGCCGAGCCGATACCCCCTGCGGCGCCGGTTACCAGCACCACGTGGCGTGCGAACTCGCGCTCCGGCGGGGCCAGTTTGAGCTTATACTGCTCTAGCGGCCAGTATTCGACGGCGTAACTCTCGGCGTCGCTCAGGGAGATGAAACCGCCGCAGGCCTCCGCTCCACGCATCACGGCAATGGCACGGTGATAGAGTTGAGCAGAGACACCGGCCATCATGGCATCTTTGCCTGTCGTGAACATCCCTACACCGGGTATCAGGATCACGCGTGGATGCGGATCGGCTGCAGAATCAGCTGCACGAAAGACCGGCGCGGCTGCATCGGGATCGAGGTTCTGCTGTGCGTTTGCTTCCAGGTAGTGACGATATTTCTCCACGTACGCCCCAATGCCCGTGCGCAAGGCTTCCACAAGCCCCGCGCTACTCTGACTCGGTTCCCACTCGACAAGCAGCGGCCAGGGTTTGGTGTGAACCAGGTGATCGGGGCAAGCCGCGCCGATTTCTGTGAGTCGTGGCGCATCCTGGCTGCCAGCGAAAGCTAGCACGTCCTCGCCATCTTCGAAGCGCAGTACCTGGCGTTTCTCAGCCGAAACCAGCCCGCGCAATACGGGCGCGACTTGCGCCGCGACGCTGTGCCGCTCTTCGGTTGAGAGTGTGGTAACACCAGGACCACCGAAAATCGCCCGTTCAGAATAGGCTATACGCGCCTCAACGTAGTCACGCGCCCTGGCGATGGCTGCCAGTGTCGAGGAGTAGCAGTCTTCGTCGGTGTCGCTCCAGGTGATTAATCCATGTTTCACCAGAATGACGAGTTTTGCGTCCGGTTTGGCACGTACCGCCAGCGCAACCTCGCGAGCCAGGCCGAAGCCGGGTCGGCGATAGGGAATCCAGATCAGGCCATCACCGAAGCAATCTCGCGCTAGCTTCTCGCCATTTGCGGCGCAGGCGAAGTAGTTCGTGGCGTCGGCATGCGTGTGATCGACGTGCGTAAACGGGAGAAACCCATGCAGGAGTGTCTCGATGGAGGGACGCGGGCGGGCAGGCTCGTAGAAGCAGTGCGCGAGATAGTCAATCATCTCGGTATCGCTCATGTGCTTTCGTTCGAGCAGGGGAAGCACATCGTCCAGGTACAGCCCCGTAAAGGAGGCTTCTGTGACGGTCGCCAGATCTGAACCGGAGCCTTTGACCCACAGTACACGCGCCGGACGACCGCGAAAATCGATCTCGTCGGACTTGGCAGAGGTATTGCCACCTCCCCAGTTGCAGATCGAGCGATCTGCTCCCAGCTTGCGCGAGCGCGCGACCAAATGCGCCAACGTGGTTGATGCTGAGACATGTGTCATTGTCGTGAATCCTTACGTAGTTCAGTTGAATCCTTAACACAGTATCTGGCATGAGAGGGTCGGCTATGCGACTACGCGCCGGGATAGCCGCTGCTCCCAGCGCTAGCGGGCCTCTCGCGCGCCACCCTTTCAACATAGCCACTGGCGCGGAAAGCCGCAACCGGGTCGGGATCACGCCCCTGGCGCACGCGGAATTCAGAGAGGAGCGGGCGCACGTCCGTCTCAAACGCCGCCTGGAGCACGCGATACGCTCCCAGCACATCGCCAGCTTCCTGGGCTTCGCGCAGCGCGGTCCGATTCACCAGCAGCGCTTTAGCGTAAGCGGTCTGCACGTTGATGACGCTCTGGATCATCGCCTCGATCTTCGGTTCGATGTTGTGCGACTGGTCGATCATGTATTCGATGCGGCCGACATTGGCGTTTCCCTCGGCCCCTGCACTGACGATCTCATTGAAGATGCAGAAAAGCTCAAAGGGATTCTGTGAACCAACGATCAGGTCATCGTCGGCATACCTGCGATCGTTGAAATGGAAGCCGCCCAACCGACCTTCGTCGAGCAACTGTGCCACAATCTGCGCAATATTGGTCCCCTGTGGATGGTGGCCGGTATCCACCAGCACATCCGCCTGCGGCCCGAGTTTTTGGGCCATGAGCAGCGATGTACCCCAGTCTGGGAGATCGGTAGCATAAAAAGCTGGCTCGAAGAACTTATACTCGATCAGCAAGCGCATGCCAGCAGGTAACGCCGCATAGACGGTCTGCAAGGATTCCAACAGGCGGCGGCGGCGGCGGCGCAGGTCATCCTGTCCAGGATAATTGGTGCCGTCAGCCAGCCACAGGCTGATCACACCCGAGCCAACCTCTTGAGCAATGTGAATGCATTCGATTATGTGCTCAATCGCTCGCTGCCGAATCGCCTTGTCGAAATGGCACAGGCTGCCGAAGCGGTACGCATCATCCTGAAAGAGGTTTGGATTCACGGCACCGATACGCAGGCCGATCTGGCTAGCGTATTCCTTCACCGCACGCCAATCGTCTTCTCTGTCCCAGGGAATGTGAATGGCGACGCCTGGACAGGCCCCTGTGACCCGCTGGACCTGGGCCGCGTCTGCCAGCTTCTCACGCAGATGACTGGCCGCTCCTGGCCAGTGAAAGACCTTGAAGCGTGTGCCTGAATCTCCGTAGCCCCACGAGGGAGTCTCAATACTGAATTGCTGCATGGCCGCAATGAAACCGTCAAGAGTGACACCTCGCCCTTGCAAGCGATTTTCGATTTCTGAACTCACGTACTCACCTTGCCTGACTATTGCTGGTTTTTGTGCCGGGATCGATCTGTTGCCTCGACGCATATATCTTAATCGAGATGAAAGACTTCCTCAAGAGCGGGTGGGAAGCCTGTAGCCGCTGCGGTTTCACGGATTAAAATATCGCTCATCTGGGCCTCCCAGCGTTCGCTGGCCCGGCTGGCTGCCATTATCTCCAGGTAACGCTGAAAATCCTCGACCTCCATATAAGCGAAAAGCTCCGTGTCGCGCAGGTAGATGGAATAGTTCCGGCACCCCGCGCGCTTGAGGTCTGCCAGGAGCTCTGGCCAGACCTGCCGGTGACGCAGGCGATATTCTTCCTCGGTACCGGGCTTGATCCTCATCATAAAAGCAATGCGCTGCATAGAACTGCTCCGCTCCCCTGTAGTGTTGCGCTTGTTTCCACTGGCCCGAGAGGACATGCAGAGAAGCGGTCCTCTCTACAGGCCTCCCAGAAAAATGGCGAACCAACCTAGAAGTTAAACTGGTCGATGTTTGCACTGTTGAAAACGGTTGGCGGGCCAAGCAGAACCACATTACCGGCGCCAATTGTATAACTACCCAGTTTGCCAGCCGTGAACGTTTCGCCGACATTCCCTTTGATCTTGCCTTCAATCAACAGGGCCGCGACATAATAGGCCAGGTAGCCCAGGTTGCCAGGGTCCCACAGCTCGAAGCCCTTGATCGTCCCATCCTTGACGTACTGGCGCAGCTGATTCGGCGTCCCAAGACGGGGAACTGCTGCAGCAGGGCGAGCGTATCGTTGAAGCTGGTCGTATCATCGTCGTTCCCATAAGCGATCTTGACCAATTTCATGTTTGGGTACTTCGCTGCCAGTTCATCCTTCATGAAGCCAATCCAGGCGTTCTGGTTCGCGGCCGTGCTGGCTGCCGAGAGAATGGCAATCTGGCCGGTGCTATTGATTTGCTGGGCCAGCAAATCCACCTCGCTGCGGCCAATCTGCTCACTATTGGCCTGGTTGACAAAGTGCGACGGCGTTGGGATCATCGCCCGAGATGACAATAGCGCCGACATGCTGCTGGGTGAGGGACGTAATGAACGGCACCTGCGCGGCGGCGTTGGCCGAGGACGGGCCAACCTGCTGAAATTTTCCACTCAGGGCCGTAGCAGCCTCCTGACCCCCTTTGGCCGCAGTGTCGAAGTACGGGTTGTTGATCTGCTTGGGCAGGAACACGATGTTCAGGTTACCCCCTGTACCAGTAGTGGGAGTAGCTCCTCCGGTGCCGGCAGTGCCTCCACAGGCCGCCAGCAGCAGCATTACAAAAACTAGAGAACCAAGTCCGAGTGTTTGGAACAGCTTCTTCACTGTCTCCTCCTTTACACTTGTTTTGAACTTCCCGCGGCAAGAGGCCGACGGGTGATAACGACTTGAATGCGCCGGGCAAGGTTGGGTCCCAGCACAGAGAGCCCAAAGATGTTGACGCCACCCAGCAAGACAACCGTCACAACATACAGCTCAAACCCCAGCGCATTGTCCGGGCGAGCGCTGGAAAAGCGCGCGGTAAAAATTATCCCGGCGAGCGCCGCGATCACCCCGGAGAGCATGAACAGCATGAGCTTCACCCGGCTCACATTGATCCCGGAAAAGCGCGCCGCCTCTTTGTTATTGCCCATGGCATAGAGTTGCCTGCCCAGGCGGCTAACATGCAACACCACCACAAAAATCACCACCAGGATGGCAAAGATCAGGCCCGACCAGGGAAGCTCTGTGCCTGGGATAGTCCCAAAGCCCAGATTAGTAAACGAGGTGGGAAAGTTGCTAACTGCCTGATCGCCCAGGACAACATAGGCCAGACCGCGATAGAGGGCGAGAGTGCCAATCGTAATGACCAGTGAGGGCAAGGAGAGCTTTGTGACGAGTAGGCCATTGAGACAGCCCGCAACAAGCCCAACCAGCAGTGCCACTCCTATCGCAAGCCACATAGAATGTCCAGTCTCCCAGAGAAGGCCCAGAACGACACTGGCCAGACCCAGCACCGAAGCGACTGACAGGTCAATCTCGCCAGAGATGATAATCAGTGTCATCGGCAGAGCCATGATGGCTATTTCCATGGTGTTACTAGGGAGCGCATACTCAAGGTTAAAGCTGCTCAGGAAAAAAGGTGAGAGCACACTGCCAATCACCACACCGATCAGGAGCAGGAGCACAAGGAGAGCTTCCCAGGAAACCAGGAGCGATTTGAGTCTTTTCATGCTTTCTTCCTCCTGGAGAGGATGGTGCGCTGCACCCAGCGAGTGATAAAGGCATCAAGTACCACAGCACCACACCCAGGATGGTGCCCGAGCCACCAAAGATATTGACTCCGCCTACGACGACCGCCGCAATGACCTGCAATTCCAGACCTGTGGCATCGGTCGCGTCTACGGTGGCAAAGCGCGCGCCCCAGAGCACTCCTGCTAGCCCGCAGAGCAGTCCCGAAGCGGCGAAAGCCGCGAAAACAAGCCGATCCCGGCGAATACCAATGATGTTCGCCGCTTCGGGATTGCTGCCTACCGCGTAAAGCTGGCGTCCGCTCTGTGAGGCATGCAGAAAATAACCGACGATGATGGCTATGATTGCGGCTATGAGAATCAGGGCCGGAATACCGAAGATCTGGGTCGTTGCCAGAGCCAGGTAACTGGCCGGCACATCGGAGGCATTGACCTGGAGGGTAGTATGGGCCGCGACAATAAAAACCAGGGCCCGGTAGACGTAGAGGGTACCCAGCGTGGCCACAATCGCCGGGACACGCCCGAACGAGACGATCAGCCCATTGACCATTCCCAGAACCAGCCCCAGAGCACAACCCAGTAGAATGCCCAGCAGCAGATTGCTCTGGGGCAGCTGCTTGAAGAAATAGGCCGTGACAAAGGCGGTGACACCTACCATTGAACCCACTGACAGATCCACGTTGCGCGTCAACACCACCAG
>WNFC01003867.1_pt1 | contig 16694 bp, 12 predicted proteins | sample 5400541 | NCBI WGS metagenome assembly WNFC01 (sample SAMN13153342, study PRJNA577476) | soil metagenome | isolation source: 120 cm saprolite under Douglas fir tree site 2 hole 2 replicate 1 | place: USA:California | collected 2015-04-18
AGGGCGTGGTTGGTCCGACGATCGCCACGACCGCCGACGGCTGGACGGCCTGGGTAAGTCACCAGGTGACGACCAAGACCTGCGCGATTTACGTTGGTTCGACGGCGTTGGCGCCGGCGACGAAGGAAGGCGCACCGTCGTGTCAGTAACGCTGGACGCGTAGACGCCCCAACGCACGGGACACATAGGAGCGGCGAGGGAAACCTCGCCGCTCTATTCTTGTGGCAGGCTCTGGCCGGAGGAATGCGATGGCGGTCCAACGCCGTCGGGCAGGGAAGGTGTCCAAAGCGGTCTACGAGACCCAGGCGGCGTTCCGCTTCACCTTGCGGCAGTTTCTGCGCTTTAGTGAGACGACCGCCCGCAGGGTCGGACTCACCCCGCAGCAGTACCAAGCGCTCCTCGCGATCCACGGGTTCCCCGGGCGCGATCGGGTGAAGATGGGCGAGCTCGCCCAGCGCCTCCAACTTCACCACCACAGCGCGGTGGGACTTGTCGATCGCCTGATGGCCAAGGGGCTAGCGGTGCGGGAACGGTCCACCGAAGATCGGCGGCAGGTGTTCATCCAACTCACGACACGGGGGGTGCGGACCCTCCAACGGGTCAGCGCCGCGAACCGCAGCGAGTTGCTCAGCAGTCCCCTAGCGACTCCGCGGCATGCTGAAGAGCTGATGGCCAGCGAACATCCAGCGCATCCGGTGCAGGTTCTCGGCAGGTTCCGGCTCCGATCGCACGGCGGACGGGCTCGCTTCCAGGGTGGCCCCACGGCCTCTGGACGCACCGAATGGCACTGCGATGAGCGAAACCTGACCACCGGACTGCCCGGCGAAACCTGGAGGAAGCGGCAGCAGTGTCACTCGGCCAGGCTCCGCACGACCGAGTAACCAGTCGCTGCCGCGATCGACTAGGTACACCCGAACCATGTCGATCGAGGAGTTCTCGAAGACCACGACGTCTTTTCCGTCGCTGACACGTTGTCCCTCAGCACGTCCGCTGACGACAAGTCCGACCAGTAGTCAAGGCCACCGGAAGTCCCGAGTCCTTCGTGTGCCGGAGCATGGCCAGCCTCCTCCCTCACGGGTGACGACGGCCGACGGCACTGGGGGGGGGGGGGACGTACCCCACCTCCTTATGTCCGATGGTTGATCGCTACTGAGGGTTGCACCCGCTAGCCGACCCGTACGCGCAGGCCGCCGAGGCGGAACGGCGCGGCCGCCTTGATGATGAACGTGAGCGTCACGAGATCACCGTTGGCGGCTCGAGCTCGGACCTCGATTCCGTCAGGGGTGGTGGTCACGTTTTCCACCGTCATCCGACCCAGGTTCTCGAACATCTGTCGAAAGCGATCCAGCCGCGCTGCCATAGATGGCGCGTCGGGTCCGGAGTCTGCGTGCTCAGTGAAGAACCGGCGCACAGCCGTCGTGTCTCCCGTGTTGTATGCCGCGAAGTACTCGGCGACGGTTCGTCCAGGGCCCGTTTCCGGGAAAGCGGGGTGTGCCTGGCCGGCCGGGATCGTCGGCCCCTCGGCATGGTGTGGGCCTTCCCGCCCTGGCGGCTGGATTCCCATGATCGGCAACAGTTCGTCGAGCAGATGCGGCGCTGGTGCGCGACCGTGATTGGAAGCGATGAAGATCTCAAGGCTTTCGCGCGGGAAGCGGGCGTACATGAAGAACGACACGAGGTCCGACCCAGCGAGCACCGTCGGCCCGTCGGGCGGGACCACCATGGCCCGGTGGGCGGCGCTGCGCAGAATCGCTGTGTCGTTGACGATCGCCTGGTAGAAGCGCCTCATGTCTTCCAATGTGGAGACCAACCCGCCGTTGCCACGCAGGTTCCAGTAGCTCCCGTCGCTGTCGCGCGGCTTATCGAGCATCGTGCCCCGGTCCAGGCCCGCGGAATAGGCGTGCGCCAACCGTTGGCGATCGAAGCGGGGGAGGACCAGGCCTGTTTCACGCATCCCAGCTGGCGCGAACACGTGCTGGACCAGAAAGCGCTCGTAGGCCACCCCGCTCACCTGCTCGATGATGGCGGCGAGGAGGCTGTAGCCCGCGTTGGAGTAGCGACGCGATGTGCCAGGAGCGAACTCCAATGGTGTCGCGAACAGGCGCTGTCGCCACGTGGTCAGCGTGACTCGCTCGTCATCCGGCCCGACGCCGATCGGAAAGCCGGCCGTGTGGTCGAGCAACTGCCGCACGGTGATGGCTTGCTTGTCCTCCGGTGCGTCAGGGAAAAAGCGGCCAAGCGAATCCTCGAGCCTGAGACGGCCGGCCTCGACCAGGCTCAGAATCGCGGCCTTGGTGAAGTCCTTGGTGTTCGAGCCGATCGGGACGATCGTGGACGGCGCAAACGGCGTCCTGGGGTCTTCGATGGCGGCGCCGGCACCCCGATACAGGACTTCGGTGCCCCCTCGCTCAACGAGCACTGCGCCGCTGAATCCGGCGCGCTCAGAGGCCGTCAGCGCAGAATCGAGCCGGCGGCCGAGGTCGCCACGTACAACGGCCTGCTGTCCCGACAGAGGGGCGGGGGCGGCGGCGAAGGTGAGCGTTAGGGCAGCGGGCAGAACGTGCTCACGGCAGGTCAACCACGACATGGGGACTCCAGTGAGGGCATATGTCGAGGATGCGTTGCCCAGCGGCCAGGTCGCGGATGCCGGCACGGCCGTCGACCCTGGCAGGTTGCCGGGCTGCGCGGAGCCCCCCCCTATGGCGCCCCAGTCAGACGCATGAGGTGCGTGCCGTCGGCCTCTACCACGTAGACGTCTCTCTTCCCGTCGATTTCCGCTGCGAAGAGGATTCGTCGGCCGTCCGGCGACCAAACGGGGCCGCGCGGGACGGCGCGGGAGCTTGTCAGACGTCGCACGTTGCTGCCATCGGCATTCATCACGTAGACGGCGATTGGCCCATCGCGATCCGACGTGAATGCGATCCGCGTGTTGTCGGGGGACCACGCAGCCGCATTGTCGTTGGAGGTCGTGCTCGCGACCCGGCGCACGTTGCCGCCATCCGGTGTCATCGTATAAATCTGATCCTTTCCTGTGCGATCCGAATAGAAGAGCAACAGCCGTCCGTCGCGCGACCAGGTCGGCACCTGATCATTCGCCTCGCCGGGCGTGAGTATACGCACGTGGCCGCCCTCAGCATCCATCTTGCAGATGCGCCACTTCTTCGGGTCGTGGAAATCGCTCGTCTCGCGCCACTGGAACACGATAGTTCTTTCGTCGGGTGAGAACACCGGCACGCCGGCGAAGCCCTTGAGGTGGGTGAGCTGCCTGACGTTGGAGCCGTGCGCATCCATGAGGTAGATGTTGGTGTCCTCGCCGTTGGCGCGTGGAGACTGAAAGAGGATCCGTTTTCCGTCGTGGGAGAAGAAGGGATGCGCATCCCTACCCGGGGCGTACGTGAGCCGAACGGCGTGGGAACCGTCCGCACGCATCACATAAATCTCGGGGTCTCCGCCCCGTTCCGACGTGAAGGCGATGCGCGCTCCGTCGGGAGACCATCGAGGAAACAGGTTATTGGACGCACGCGCGGCTTGTTGCGCCTCGAGCCCAACCGCGGCGACGCTGCCAAGACAAGCGACGGCTACGCGCAACGCCATCACAATTGGTTGAGTCATCTCAGATTATGGCAAGGCGCGCAGTCTGCGAAGCATCTCCAGCGGCGTCGTGTCGGTTGAGTCGAGCTGCGCGGCCCGCTCGAATGCCAGTTCGGCCCCGTGCCGATCACCAACCAGGCAGTCCGCTTCGCCGAGGGCGTCGAAGACATCCGCCCGGTCCGGAAAGCTCTGAGTATTCAACTGAAGAATCCTGACGGCGTCCCGCGGCCGACCTCGCTCGACTAACAGGTGTCCGAGGAGATCGAGCTGTCCGGCGTCGAAGTCATACGCTTGTGGTCGGGAGGCGCGGAGCTCGGCGTAAAGCCGCACCGCCTGCTCGATGCCGCGGCCCTCGATCGTGCGGAGCAGCGTGTCACCGACGGACGGCGGGAGACTCTTGTGGAAGTGCCGATCGTGGTATCCCTGTCGTTGCGCCATAAGCTCGAGCGTCACTGTCGGACGGGGCTCCATTTCATTATGTGGAGCGCCAGGATGTCGTGTCCGCTCCAGGCACCGGAACGAGCACGACGACGTCATCCTATATCCGCCTTAGTCCGATCGGGGGACCATAGGCTATCCGTCGGGATCGCGTGGACTCGTGATGCGGGGAGGGGGGGTGGGGGGGACGGTGGTCGAGAATGGGCAACCGTCCTCCCAGACGCCCGACTCCTGAGGGTACATACAGGCAGCGGCCCACGCCGAGTTTGCGGAGCACGCCGAGATCGCGGTTCCGGCGGCGCGGGCCATTCTTGTTGAGGGCTGGCCGGTAGGCCGAGAGAATTACCCGAGCCTCGCGGCGGGACTAAAAGCGCGCCGATACTCCGCCGGCGTCAGGCCTGTGTGCCGCTTGAATGCCCGCGTAAAATGACTCTGATCGGCGAAGCCGGCGTGGAGGGCGATCTGCGCGATTGACCCTTCCGCCGTGACCAGCCGCGTGGCGGCCCAGTCCAGCCGTAGTCCCCGCACGTAGCTGCCGACCGGGCGCCCGAAATGTGCCCGGAACACGCGCGCCAGGTGATCGGGGTGAACCCCCGCCTCGTGCGCGAGATCGGCAAGTCGTGGCGGATCGCGGAAGCGCTCGTGTAGCAGATCCCGTGACCGCTCGAGCCATGGCGGCGCCCGATGGGTGCTGCGTCCGAGCCGATCGTGCCGCGCGGCGAGCGCGAGCATCTCGAACACCAGTCCCTCGACCGCGAGGGGCGTTGCGCTGTCGGGGGCGCGCAACTCCCCGGCGATACGCCACGCTAGGCCGCGAACGGGACTCCGCGCCGTGAAACGAACCTCCTCGAAGATCCCGCCGGAGGGACCGATCCGATCCTGCGCCCGCGGGTCCGGCTGCACCACGAGTACGTGAGCGCCTGCGGTGCCAAGGGCGTTGGCGTGCCGCTCCTCGACCGGCTCCGTCACCGCGCTCCCCGGCTCGCAGGCATACACCCGGTTCATGATACTGAGGTCGAAGCAACCCTCCAGCATCACGGCCAGCGCCGCGCGGTCGTGGGCATGCCGGGGAAGTCGCTCGTGGGCCGGAAAGCTGGCGTCGGTGACCAGGAAGGCGTCGAGCGTGAGGCTCGCGGCTCCGGAAGCCCCCATGGTGATCGGCTCGAATCTGGCGCGCGCCATGCCCGTTCATACCCGGCAAGGGTGTGAAAGGGCGACGTCTCCGATCGGTGCCCGCTGCTAGGGCCGCACGCTGATGTTGCCCGTCACAGGCCAGGTGCGGGCGTTGTTGGCCGCCCAGAGCCGGGCCGCGCAGTACTCAGCCGAAGTCTGGATTCCTGCCGATCCCTGGAACCCCGTGAACGTGGTACGGCCAGTCGCGTCCGCTCCCTCGCCCGCGTCGAGCACGCGGAACCAGATGTCGCGTCCCGGTTGCTGGATGTCGGTCTGGAAATCGGGATCAGTGGAGCTGTTCCTGGTGATCGTCCCACCGATCCAAGCACGGTGGTTGACCGGATCGACCGCCAGGCAGGTAACCTCGCCGGAGAAGTCGATGACCAGCCCGCCGCCCTCATCTGCCGCGTGGTGGAATTGGCCGCTGGCCGTTCCGTTCGGGTGCTGCACCGCGCTAAGGGCGAACTGCACGTCGAGTCCCGCGAGGTTGTAGTGGCCCCCGCCGGTGGCGGAAGCGGGAGCAGCGGGATCGGCCGACTGCTCCAGGGACAGGGCGGAGGGGGCAGAGAGGGTTGACGAGGGAGCGAGTCCGTTGGGGCCCTCGCAAGCGCCGAGCGCCACCGCGGCGAGGGTGGCGAGCAGACTACGACTGTTGAGCATGTGATCCTCCGGGGGGGAGAAACAGGGCACCGCATTACGGCGGGGGCGGCCGCGGAAAGCGGACCGTCCTTCCCACGTTATCGAGTGGCGGGCAGGCGGTCTTGCACGGTGGAGACAGCGGGTGGAACGAAACCGACTGGCTTTGACGCGCTAGGTGAGTGCCTCGGCGGCTTGTGTCTAGTTGACGCGCCGGCACTCCTGGCTTCCAGCCCAGAGGAGCGCCGTCGCCGCGCCGGCCGTGTCCGTCCGAAAGGCGATAGGCACGTAGAGCGGTCGGAAGAAGAATCGATCGCGGCCTTCAGTATCCAGCGGTAAGAAAACCCCATCCGGGCCAGCCAGCAGGAGTCCGCGGGCGGTGGCCCGTACGGTAAGGACGAATCCGGGGAAGACTTCGTAGCGCCCCGCCAGGCGCTGGAGCTGGACTGAGTCCACGCTGAGGTGCGCGATCGCCCCATCACGGATGGTCGGCGCATGGTAAGCCTGACCCAACGCGATCGCCGCGATGTCCGGGCCCATCTGGAAGACGGCTTGAGACTGGATGTTGCTGAGGACGATCACCGCAAGGCTGTCCTTGGGGTAGATCCCGACGTACGAGGTGTAGCCGATCATAACACGCCCGTCTTGCTCCAGCACGTCGCGCCCAAAGCGCCGGTGCTTGCCCCACCCGTAGGGATAGGAGAGTCGCGCGGTGTGGACCAACGAGTCCGCAGCTACGACTTGGCTCCACTTCAAGAGGTCTCCGGCCGTCGAATACATCGAACCATTCCCCTCCAACCAGCCCATGGCTACATGCGTCGCAGGCTGTATGCGGGCCGGTGGAAACCCCGGGTCGTAGCCAGAGGCCAGACCTGGGACCAAGCCGCCCTCTACCAAATCACCGGTATGCTCAAGGCCAAGCGGTGCGAGGAGTTGGGTCCGCACAAATGTGGCGAATGGCATCCCGGAAACACGCTGCACCACAGCAGCGAGAAGCTTGTAGCCGGAATTGCTATAGCGCTCGCCGGTTCCGGGCTTGAAGTCGAGTGGCTTGGCGCCGGCCACGTGGACGAAGTCGTCCAAAGTGATCGCATCGGCCCAGTGCGAGGCGTACTCTGGCCATCCGTAGTAGTCGGGCACGCCGGAAGAGTGGGCCAGGAGCTGCTCGAGCGAGACGCTGTCACCCCAGGAGAGGCCGGTCAGGTACTTTGATATGTGATCGTTGAGGTCGATCTGGCCTCGCTCCGCCAGCAGCTCGACGGCGGCTGCTGTAAACGTCTTCGTGACAGAGCCGATCCCGAATCTCGTTGCGGCGCTGATGGGTGCTTCCAGCTCATATCTCGCGCGCCCGTAGGTTCGCTGCGCCACAACGCGACTCCGGCTAGCGACGAACACCACTCCGCTGAAGTCTCGCATGCGCACATACGGTTCGACGTAGGCGTCAAGAGCCCGAACGAGGTTCGCAGCTGCTACATGTGCGGGTTGTTGGCCCTGAGCGCTTGCGCCAAACACAGTATTGAGAATGGTGAGCGCGACGATCACTCTGAGGACAACGATCACTCTCACGAAAACTCTCACGTCAATAGGAATCGTCTCCGCTACTGAGGCGCTCTGGCGGGCGCTGCGCCCAATCGCCGGAGCGCCTCCCGCGACGAGCCGAAGGACGGGTCGAGCTCCAGCGCCTTGCGATACGCCGCGATCGCCTCAGCCCTTCGGCCGGCAGCTGCCAACGCCTCTCCAAGGCTGTCATACGTGTTTGCGGAGCGGGGATAGACTCGAGTGTTAACCTGAAACGCGAAGATCGCCGGCTCCACCTTCCCGGTGCCTAACAGCCGATACCCTAGCGCGTTCACCTCTGCTTCCAACCCATGGAACCGGTTGGCGACCAAGCCCTCGGCCACACGTAGCGCGGACTCGGCCCCGAGGGTGTCTCCCGTGAGTACCGCGCGCTCGACGACACTGATCGTGGACGGGATGGTGTCCGCGGCGAGGACCACGGCAAGGGCTGGATCCGCTCCCTGCGCGTACTCCTCTGAGGTGAGAGGCGTGTAGATCACCGGCGGTACGAACGACCGACGGTCGAATTCGTTCGGTGCCTGATGAAAAATCGTTGAAATATTCACAACCAGATGACTACGCGGCAGCTCGAGCGGCTTGTGATCACCGTACTGGCTTGGCTGTTGGCCGGTCGGCTCCCCCACCAGGGTCCCGTGCGTCCACGCCTCGAACAGGTTCGCGAACTGTTGCCCCGCGGAGAACGTTCGCCGGCCGATGATCATGAAAAGCCGATCCGGTCGATCCAGCGACGGGCGTCGCAGGATCTGTTGAATGGGGTAACGGTTCAGGGTGCCGTTCCCGCCCTGGTTCTCGCGGATATCGAGAACGAGTCGTGCGGCCGAAGTGGAGTCGGCCAGGGCGAAGATGGAATCCCACTGCGCCCGGTTCGTCGCCGCTCCGGGTACGGGCACGACGGCCCGCGAACATACGTAGAGCGACCGACTGGCGGGGAGGTACGTCCACCAGAATAACCGGTCGGGGTGCTGCTCCCACAGCGGAGCCGCCGTCCGCCGCATGGCCATCCATCCACCCTCGTCAATGGGACCGCCACCGTGTCCGTCCCGGAACTGGCCTGCGGGAGTGATCACGAGGGAATCGATCCGTCCGCCGCGCTCGACGACTAAAGGCAAGCGCTCGGGGTCGCTCGCAATCCCTAGGCCGTGGATCATCTCGGGGACCATCAGCCAGAACGGCGCCCAGGCACGCACCCACCATTCGTTTTCGTGCGGAATGACGGCTCCAGCAGCTGTGAGGGCTTCATCTGCACTCACACGGCCGATGCGCAGCACCTTGGCGCCCACCAAATTCGCGTGGACCGAATCCGCGCTTCGCACAAATAACCCGTCTTCGAAGCTGTATAGCTCCAGCGGGTAGTAGCGCAGGCCGAGGCTCGGGTTGGGTTGGATATTGGTGTGGGCATCGCCCACGGCAGCGACCAGCCGGAACAGCTCGACGAGGATCTGGTCGTGGCCGAGCTTGGGAAGCCTGCGGTCGAGGCGGACCACAGCGGAATCCCACTCGGCGCGCGTGATCTTCGTGAAGGGAGCCGGGTGTCGTGCGGGAAGCTCCGTCGCCAGCAGGTGGAGATCGACCCGCCAGGCCGCGACGTCCGGGGAAGGAGTTTGGGCACCCAAAACCGTGCAGTGGAGCACTACACCGGCGAGTGCCGCTGGAATTCTGGCGTCCATATCAGTGCCGCGCCCTCCCCCAGTCTCTCAGGTTCGCCGCCGCGTTGGCGCCCATCCGTTCCTTCACGTCCGGTGGCAGCCTAGGACTCGCCGGCAGCACTTGGACCAGATCACCGTACGCATCCACAGACAATCGTGTTCCGCCGGCGCTCCGCCACGCGTCTGCGTGACTGTGGTACGCAATCTCATAAGTCGGATGCGCTAGGCCATTGAAGTGTTGCACCCGCACACCGCCCGCTGCGTCACCGTCAAGGTGGAAGAGTTCTGGCGGCAGCACCACGATGGCCGCCGTGTGAGGAAAGACGTCACCTCGCTCAACGGAACATCGGCGCCGTGAACTACCCGAGCGCCGAAGGAGAGGGTTTACCCGATTGTAACATCTTTGCCGGTGGGGGTCGGTCTTGCACGCGGGAGGCCACGGATGGAACGAAACCGAGACTGCGAGGGCTAGTGCGCTTCCTCAGGAGGTCGCATAGCGACAAACCCCCGGTAGAGCAGTAGGTCATAGACGACCTTCAGCGTTCCGGCGATGAAGAAGGGCACGCTGATCAGTGAGGGTCGAGCGAACATCCATCCCGCGAATATGGGAGCGAGAGCGGCGCCGGTCGTCCGCGCTACGCCCGTGATCCCAGCCGCCGCGGATCGCTCCTCCGGACCGACCATGGCCATGGTGTATGACTGCCTCGTCGGCACATCCATCTGGCTGATACTGAAACGCACCAACAGCACCAGGATGGCGAGCGGCAGGCTCGGCATCAACGGCACCAGGATCAGCAGGATATTCGAGGGGAGGTGTGTGAACACCATCGTCTTGACGAGGCCGAAGCGCGCGGCAAGTCGGGACGCCAGGAGAGCGGAGACTCCCCCTAGGACATTCGCCCAAAAGAAGATCACGCCCAGCGCTCCCGGGTTCACCCCAAACCGGAGATAGAACCAATAGGCGGCGAAGCTCTGCACTACGAAGGCACCGGCAAAGGAGTCGAGGGCGAAGAGGCCCGAGAGCTTCAGCACCACTTCCTTTGAGCGACCGATACCCAAGAGCATGTTTTGGGGCGCTGGATCGGCCGTTCCCAGTTTCGGCACGCTCACTTCCGCGGCCGGCGACAAACGGGTAAAGAGGAGGCCCAACACAACGCCCAGAGCGGCGTAGAGCAGGACGACGACCCGGTAGCTCCCGACGGGCGTCAGCGAGGCTCTTTGTAGCGTCTGTGAAAGCATCCCTCCACACAGGGCGCCGACAGCGGTCGCTAACGAGCCGGCGAGCGTGTACCAGGCGAATGTGGCGGTCCGGGTATGCCCGGAGACGACCTGGGAGAGCGCGGCCTGCTCGATCGACAGAAATGGCCCCACTTCATTGCCACTCGGGCTGATGACGCCGATCGTCCCGGCGACAACCAAGAACACGAGGCTGCGTGTGCTGGCGAAGGCCAGGCCCGCACCAGCCATGAGCAGGGCGCCGATGATCAGCATCCGTCGCCGGCCGATCCGATCGGCTCGAGTCGTGAGGTAAAGAGAGACGACCGTATCCCCGGCCAGCGTAAGGGTCAGGAGCATCCCGGTCTGGGATGCGCTCAGGCCAAGGCTCGTCAGATAAAACACCAATACGACGGACAACGAGCCGTAGGCGAACAGGCGCGTGATCCGCGTCAGGAACAGGAGCCGCCCATCACGGGTCAGTTCTCGCAACACCGTCAGCGATCCTCCTCGGGTGACCTCCCTCGACTCGACGTCGTGCAGACTCCCCCGTACGTTAAGGGGTCGTGTTGCCAACGCACTCCCGATCTGGGGGAGGAGAGATCATGCGGAGGATTCTGCTGAGACTGGTGGGAATGGCGCTGTTCACCGCGCCGCTGTCGGCGCAGACCGCCGACGACATCATTGCCAGGTACGTCAAGACCACTGGGGGCATGGACCGTATCCAGGCCCTGCAGACGCTACGCCGCACGGGCCGGTTCACCGGCGGCGGCGGGTTCGAAGCGGTCGTCGTCCAGGAGAACAAGCGCCCCAACCGGGTCCGGCAAGAGTTCTCCCTGCAGGGGATGACCGGCATCAATGCCTACGACGGTCGGGCCGGATGGAAGATTGAGCCGTGGCAAGGGAAGAAAGACCCGGAAGCGCTGAGCGAGGAGGAGCTGCGGGACATCACGGAAGAGTCCGACTTCGACGGTCCGCTCATCAATTATCAGCAGAAGGGCAACCGGGTCGAGCTCGTGGGTACGGAGCAAGTCGAGGGGACCGACGCCTTCAAGCTCAAGGTCACCCTCGCCAACGGCGACGTGCGCACGTACTACATGGACACCGATTACTACGTCCCCATCCGGATCGACACCAAGCGGATAATCCGCGGGGCGGAGCAAGAGACCGAGACCTCCCTCGGCGACTACAAGCAGGTTGCTGGCGTGTACCTCCCCTACTCATTCGAGACGGGGCAGCGGGGCAGTCAGGACAGGGGGAAGATCACCTACCAGAAGATCGAGGCCAACCTCCCCCTCGACGACCAGCGGTTCACGCAGCCTGGCCCAGGCGCACCGTCTTCGCACTAACGAGGATCGACCGATGATGAATCCGCGGATTGGGCGCCCCCTGCGTTCGGCGCGCGCGCTCGCCTTGCTGCTCGCCGCTCTCGCTTCCGTCCTGCCGGCGCAACAGCCGGCGCCTGTCCAGGTGGACTCGGAGACGATCTCCGGGCTTGGAGCGCGTAACATTGGGTCGGCGGCGATGAGCGGGCGCATCGCAGCGCTCGCTGCCGTGCACGAAGGAGCGCGGCTCACAGTCTATGCCGGCGCCGCGAGCGGCGGGGTGTGGAAGTCGGTTAACGGCGGCACGACCTTCAAGCCGGTATTCGACAAGCAGCCGGTCCAGTCGATCGGCGCGATCGCTATTGATCCCAAGAACCCGCGCGTGATTTGGGTGGGCACCGGCGAGGCGTGGATGCGCAACAGCGTGTCCATCGGCGACGGGGTCTACAAGTCCGTCGACGGCGGCGAGAACTGGACCAACCTCGGCCTCCGAACCTCCGAACATATCGCCAAGATCCTTATCGATCCGACCGAGACCAATACGGTGTACGTCTGCGTCCCGGGACGGCTGTGGAGTGACAGCGACGAGCGCGGCGTCTACAAGACCACGGACGGCGGCAAGAGCTGGACGAATATTCTGAAGGGATCCAACGCGTCCACCGGGTGCTCGTTGCTGTCCATGGATCCGGCGCACCCGAAGACGCTCTATGCCGGTATGTGGGACTTCCGCCGCCGGGGCTGGACCTTCCGCTCGGGCGGTGAGGGTCCCACAGCGCCGAGCGGCTCCGGTCTGTTCAAGAGCACCGATGGCGGCGCTACGTGGACCGACCTCCAAGCCCCTGGCACGGCCGGGTTGCCGACTAAGCCGTGGGGGCGGGTCGCGGTCGCCGTCGCTCCCTCAAAGCCCGACGTCGTGTATGCATTCATCGAGGCGGAGCCGCCGAAGAACGGGCTGTACCGCTCCGACGACGGCGGCCGGACCTGGCAGGCGCTCGACCGCAGCCAGAACATGATCTGGCGGCCGTTCTATTTCGCCAACCTGATCGTCGACCCGAAGAACGAGAACCGGATCTACAAGCCGGACGGCGGCCTGATCGTCAGTACCGACGGCGGCCGGAGCTTCAGCGGCATCTCCGGTGGGGCGCACGGCGACTTCCACGACGTGTGGATCGATCCGGACGATACCGATCATCTCTTGACCGGGGACGACGGCGGCCTCTGGTACTCCTACGACGCTGGCAACAAGTGGTGGAAGGCCGACAACCTTCCGGTCTCCCAGTTCTACCACGTGAGCGTCGACATGGACATGCCATACCACGTGTACGGCGGGCTGCAGGACAACAGCTCGTGGGTGGGGGAGTCGGAGTATCCCGGCGGCATCACCAGTAGCCGCTGGGAGAACATGTACGGAGGGGACGGCTTCTGGATGTTCGTCGATCCCACTGACCCCGACTACCTCTACGCCGAGTCACAGGGGGGCGAGATCGGGCGCGTCAACCGCCGGACGCACGAGGCCCGAAATATCAAGCCGCTGCCCCGTTATCAGGAGGGGAAGCTGCGCTACAACTGGAACACGCCGATTCACGTGAGCCCGACGCAAAAGGGCACGATTTACCTCGGCGCGCAGTTCCTGTTCCGCTCACGCGATTACGGACAAACGTGGGACCGCATCTCCCCCGACCTCACCACCAACGACCCGGCAAAGCAGAAACAGGAGCAATCGGGTGGCGTAACCGTGGACAACTCATCGGCCGAGATGCACACCACGATTTTCGCGATCGCCGAGTCGCCGAAGAGCCCGGAGGTGGTTTGGGCCGGCACCGACGACGGCAACCTTCAGGTCACCCGGGACGGGGGCAAGACCTGGACGAACGTCGTGGGCAATATCCAGGGACTTCCGAAGAATGCCTGGGTGTCATCCGTCGAAGCCGGTCATTTCGACGCCGGCACCGTGTATGCCACCTTCGACGCCCACACGTTCGGCGATATGCGGCCCTTCGCGTACAAGTCGACCGATTTCGGAGCGACGTGGTCAGCCCTCGTCGCCTCGGACGCTCCGGTACGCGGCTATGTCCACGTGGTGAAGGAAGATCTGGTGAACAAGGATCTGCTCTTTCTCGGCACGGAGGTCGGCCTGTGGGTGTCCCTGGACGGCGGGAAGCGCTGGGCGCACTACAAGGGGGGCGACCTGCCGAGCGTGGCGGTGCGGGATCTCGCGATCCATCCGCGCGATAACGACCTGGTGATCGCGACCCATGGCCGGGGAATCTGGATCATCGATGACATCACGCCGCTGCGAGCGCTGACGCCCGCGATGCTTGCCACCAACGTGGTCTTCATGCCGGCGCGGCCCACGGTGCAGCGCGTCTCCGCGTCCGGCGGATGGGCGAACGGTGACGCGGCGTTCGTCGGCCCCAATCCTCCGGGCGACGCGGTGATCACCTACTACCTGAAAAAGCGCCACATCTTCGGCGACATGAAGATCGAGGTCCTCGGGCCGGACGGCCGGCTGCTGGGCACGGTGCCCACGAGCAAGCGGCGGGGCTTGAGCCGCGTGACCTGGTCGATGCGCCTCAAGGCGCCGCAGGTGCCCCCAGCGGCCAGTGCGGCATTCGGGGCGGCCTTCGGCCCCCGCGTCCTGCCGGGCACGTACACGGTGCGGATGACCAAGGACACGGCGGTGTACACGACGCCGCTCCTGGTCGTGGCCGACCCGCGGACGAAGCACACGCCGGAAGATCGCCGGGCGCAATTCGACCTCGCGACAAGACTCTCCGGTAGCCTCGCCGACATGACGTTCGCCGTCGAGCGGATGAACGGTGTGCGGCAGGCGCTGGATGAGCGGGCCGCGAAACTGCCGGCGCGGGACGCGCTCGCGACGCGGCTGCGGGCGGCGTGGGCGACGGTGGATTCGTTGCGCAAGAAGATCGTCGCGACCAAAGAAGGCGGCATGATCACCGGCGAGGAGCGGCTGCGCGAGAACCTCGCCGACCTGTACAGCAACGTCGTCTTCTACGACGGCCGACCCTCCCAGACGCAAGTCGAGCGCGTCGACGCGCTGGCGCGGGAGCTGGCCGACGTCGTGCGGGAGTTCGATGCATGGGCGACGCGAGACCTTGGCGGACTCAACTCCGCGCTAGCGCGTCAGCGTCTCGAGCAGATCCCGCTGCTGACCCGCGAGCAATGGGAAGCGAAGGCGGCGGCGGCGACGCAGTAACGCTCGACTCGTCGGACGGTCCGACCCTTGGACGGAGGGCCCACCAGGCGTGGTGGGCCCTCCGCGCGCTCGGCTCTGGCTTGAGGGTCAGAACCCGTACTTCACACCTGCATAGAACGTCTGTCTGTAATACTCGCGCTGGAAGTTGTAGGCGTGGTCCGGCGTGCCGTTGAAAAAGCCAAACACCGCGTTGTTGAGGTTCAAAGCCATGAACTGGAGCTGCATGCCGGGCGTCACGTTGTATATCGCCGAGCCGTCGATCTGCGAGCCTGCCAGAACAGTGACGAGGTTGTCCGCCTCTTTCTGCCGATCGAGCGCCGCTGCTTCGGTCTCGCCCATGCGGTGCGAGGTGACGAACATTGATGCGAGCTGGATCGCGACGGGGCGGAGCCGCACCTGCAGCTCGGCGGCGCGTCCTTCGTCGACCGACACGCGTGCAGTGTCGGGGGCGAAACCGAGGAACGCGACGCGCACAGAGTACGATCCGGAAGGAACGTTGTCGATGCGGAAGGAACCGTCGTCGCGCGTGCGCACGGCGAGCGGGGTGCCGACCAGGCGGACGCTGGCGCCGGAGATCGCGCGAGTATCCGCGTCCGTGACGCGGCCGGCGATCGAGCCGCCGCGAATCTGACCTTCCAGCGTGACTCCAACCATCGCACTGAGGAGCGCGAGACTGGTGAGAACGGCGCTGCGCATAATCCTTCCTCCGTGGGCCGAATGGGAATTGTCGAAGTGGGCCTCAGGGAGATGTGGGGCGGGCATATAGCGGTTAGGCAAAATCACCGTAACGATCTGGTCAAGCCTTCGTCGTGATGGCGCACTCTGCTACGCGCTGCGCTCCGGTAACGCCGCAAATCAGCCCCTCGCTGCCGCAAAAACGCCCTAGGTTATAGTGCAGAGGGCATGTGGTATTAACTGGGGCTCGAGACCATCGGATTGCTGAGGGAGGAGGGTTCCTGCGCTGAGCAGCCAGGGGAAGCATCGCCGCAAGCCGCATTCAGCCGCCCGCACTCGCAGCGGGAGCACTCGGGCAGAACACGCCCTGCAGGCGAGTGAGGAGCGGTACGGCTCGGTCGTCGCCGCGCTGGCGGAGGGCATCGTTTTCATGGATGCGAGCAACCGGCTTCAGGCTTCCAACCTCAGCGCCGAACGGATTCTCGGGCTCACGGCGGAACAGATCGCCGGGCGGACCTCATTCGATCCGCGTTGGCGAGCCATTCACGAGGATGGGTCGCCCTTCCCGGGCGACACGCATCCGATCGTGATGACCCTACGGACGGGCCAGCCGTGTGCCAACGTCATCATGGGAGTCCACAAGCCAAGCGGCGAGTTGACCTGGATCTCCGTCAACTCTCAACCGCTGTTTCGCCGCGGCGCGCGCAAGCCCTACGCTGCCGTGGCGTCCTTCTTCGACATCACCGAACGCAAACAGGCTGAGGACGCCTTGCGGGCGACGCAGTCACGTCTCCGGGACGTGCTCGCTTCCAGCACGGCCGTGGTCTACGCCACGAAGCTTACCGCCGACGGCTTCGCACCCAGCTGGGTGAGCGAGAATCTAACGCGGGTCTTGGGTTATGAGGTGCGGGAGGCACTGCACCCGAAGTGGTGGGTGACTCACGTGCACCCGAGCGACCGATCGCGCGTCCTTGGTGAGGTCCCCGCGCTGCTCACCAAAGGCGCCCTCATGCTCGAGTACCGATTCCAGGGGAAGAATGGGACCTACCACTGGATCCACGATGAGGCGCGACTGTTACGCGATGCCGCCGGGCTCCCGTTGGAGGTGTTCGGTGCGTGGCTCGACATCACAGAGCGGAAGCAGCTCGAAGAGCAGTTCCATCAGGCGCAAAAAATGGAGGCGGTCGGCCGGCTCGCCGG
>WNFC01009267.1_pt1 | contig 16687 bp, 13 predicted proteins | sample 5400541 | NCBI WGS metagenome assembly WNFC01 (sample SAMN13153342, study PRJNA577476) | soil metagenome | isolation source: 120 cm saprolite under Douglas fir tree site 2 hole 2 replicate 1 | place: USA:California | collected 2015-04-18
GATCGGCGCGCCCTACCGTCGGCGGAGTCATCGTTCTGGAGAGCTGACCGGGCCGCGCCTTATCGGGTTGCGGTGCATGTAGCGGAGCTTCTCGCAAGAGGAAAGGTGGGCCACCCGCTACCCTCGGGTTATAGTAAGGTATAGAAAAAGACGGGAAGCCTGGGCCACACGCCTACCTATCGAGACATTAACGTTTTCTTAGAGCTAACTATTGGGATGTTAGCGTTTTCTCATTTAGATCATGATCGGGAGAGAATATTTCCATCTCCCTAACTATTGTATTAAGTAGATAAAAATTGATCCTTCCCACAAATTAACTATCCCAGATACACACGTTGCGCTACTATCAGCGCACGTTTTCTCTGCCACGGCACAAATGTTCGTGCCTGTATTGGCGGATAGCCGTTTCAGTTGTAAAACGTCGGCCTCCAACGCAATTGCGCCTTCCGGGAACTGAGCATTCCAGCCCGCGCGCTTATCAGGAGGTGTTGAATGCTTTCTCGACGTGATGTAGTAAAGCTTGGGCTCTTTGGCGTACCTGCTGTCGCTCTCCGGCCAGGATTTGCCTTCGAGTTTTTGACGGATAGCAGATTACCGCGCAGCCCAACGGTCGTTCCTTTTCAAACCGAGCTGCCGCGACCCAGCGTGATTCAACCCATCAATCCTGCCAACTTTCCGAGCCCGGCCCCGCCGGCCCTGCCCAATACCGATTACTTTCTGGTTTCACAGCACAAGTCGGATATTGAAGTTTTCCCAACTGGTCCCCGCACCGTGATGTGGACCTATAACGGAACTTTTCCTGGCCCCACATTTATTGTGCAGAAAAACAGACAGATTCTGGTCCGGCAGATTAACAACCTCAACGAACCGAACACCGCTATAACGCATCTACATGGCGCCCATACGCCTTCAGACTCGGACGGAGGAGCATTCACCTCACAGATTGTTCCGCCGGGAAGTTTCAAAGACTATGTGTACCCGAACGACGACAAGTACGCGCATACATTGTTCTACCATGATCACTTCATCGACTTTACCGGCCGCAACATATACATGGGACTTGCGGGGTTCTATCTACTGCAAGACCAGTTTGAGCACGCCCTTGTGTCTCAGGGAAAGCTACCCAGCCTGGATTTTGATATTCCACTAGCGTTTCACGACCGCCAGTTCGATGCTGATAATCAATTGGTCTATAACACCTTCGATCATGATGGATTTCTTGGCGACCGCTTCCTGGTAAATGGAGTTATTCAGCCGAAACTCACTGTGGCTAATCGCCGGTACAGGTTTCGTTTGCTGAACGGCTCGAATGCACGGTTTTACGGATTTGCCCTGAGCACCGGCGATCCTTTTACGATCATCGCCAGTGATCAGGCGCTTCTTGGCCACCCGGTCATTGTCAATAAGCTCATTATGGGACCCGCTGAGCGTTACGAGATCATTGTCGACTTTTCCAGGTATCCGGTTGGGACAAAACTGTTCCTGCTAAATGCCGAGCAGCAGGAGAACGGACGAGGCCCAGACGGCTTTGATCTACGCTCCGCCGTGCCGCTGCTGCGCTTCGACGTGGACATAAACAAACCGGAGGTGAATCCGGTTGCAATTCCTGATCCGCTGCGCAGCGATCTTGTGCTGCCACAACCGAAAGATGTAGTGAAAACGAGGAGGTTTGAATTCAACCGCAGCGACGGCGCCTGGCAAATAAATGGTCGCTTCTATGACGAGGACCGTGTGGACGCCAATCCGCGTCTGAATACCACCGAAAGGTGGAATTTCAAAAACGGGGGCGGCGGCTGGTTCCATCCCATCCACACGCATGACCAGGGATTTCGCATCCTTTCCCGCAATGGCAAAACACCTCCTCCTCAGGAACAAGGATTGAAGGATGTGGTTCCCCTTGCCGGGGGTGATGAGGTGGACGTGCTGATTCACTTTGAAGGACCCAACAACATCGGCAAATACGTAATGCACTGCCACAACGCGGAACATGAAGACATGCGCATGATGCTGCGCTTTGACGTGGGGCCATGATGAAGTTCTTTCATGTAACCGCTGCAATGGCTTTTCGCGCAACGCCGGCAGTCGCCGCGGACCAACCGTCCGCGGCGGCGCAGGCCATGCGGAAGTATTTTCCCAACGTCGAATTGCGAACTCAGGAGGGCAAAACGGTTCGATTCTATGACGACATCATTAAAGGAAAGGTTCTCCTGATCCAGTGGATGTTCACTCGATGTGACCGTTCTTGTCCGCTTGCCACGCTGAAACTGTTGAAGGTACAACGAAACCTGGAAGAGCGACTGGGCGACAAAGTCCGGCTGGTATCAATAACCGTTGACCCGCGTCACGATACACCACGATTACTGGGCCAGTATGCAGCCCAGTTCCGTTCGCCAAAAAACTGGGTGTTACTCACAGGGAACAAGAATGATGTGGACCTGATCCGGCGCAAACTGGGCGTGTACGACCCGGTCGAAAAAAACCTTGAACACATGAACGTCCTGACGGTGGGCAACGAACCAGAGGGGCAGTGGCTGGCAATGCCTGTATTCAGCAGCGATCAGGAGATAGTGCGGACTGTGGTTCGAGTCGCCAATTCGATGAAGGGGGGACAGGCCGCGGATTATTCCTAGAGAAATCTTTTCTCTTGACTTGACTTAGGTAAAATCCGCCAATCTTCACCTCAATCTTCGTAAAACCGTTTTAATTGTGCCTTCGCGGATGTCTTCGACCCCAGGTGTCATCGTCCTAATTATGGTCAACATGTCGCCTTGAATTGCGTAAGTCATTGTGATCGAAATTTCGACTTCGAACGGATGAAGGGCATATTCTGATTTCAGCAAAATGCTATGGTCTCCGGCCTCATATGTGCCTGCTGTCGCCTCAAACCCGAGATCTTCTGGCTGATTAGATTCAAAGTAGGTAGGTCTGGTCTTCTTCATTAAAACCCAAGCGTAGTAGCCGTCGTGAAATTGCAGGAGGCCACTCCAATCGGGAGACTTTCGCATGATTACCGATTTTTGCGGCTTTGTCAGACGGGTTTCCTGCGAGACGAGCTCATATGTTCCCTCCACTCCTGTAGCGTGGGGATTGTTACCGAGCGTTTGTGCCCTAGCCACGAGTACGGCTGAGAGCAGAACACAGCAGAGACGCAATCTCATATTTCCTCCACATCGGATTATCTGGGTACCATATTCATCGTTTCTCTAAAAACGCACGCTTGGAAATGGTATCCGGAGTCAGTATCTCTAGAACCTGCAACGCCATATTTTCCGTAAGAGGGCCCACCAGTGGCATAATAACTTGCCAGATTTCCCAGTTCATGAACATATGCATTCTGCGAAGCACTGCGGCCGGGTTGGTCTGCGCGGCCGCCTTTGATCCATTCGTTCATCTCAAAAAAATACTCGCTGCCGATGTAAATCGCGCCGTGTTTCCCTTCACCTCCGACGGACGGGTGGCCCAACTTTTCCAAACCTTTTCGTTCCCGAGAATACCCGAGGGGGGCCTCATCCTTTGACGAAGGTGTTTTTCTTCGGAAGAAAAGGGTGGGAAATAATCACTCGCCGACTTCACCGGCCTCTTTTCACAATCAATAAGTGATAACGACAACCGCTCCACAACAGTCATTGGTTCGCGTCACCGAGTTCGACTCTTTCGATACCCCACCCATAGACGCAAAGCAGATCTTTATGCACGAGCTGATTTTATCTCCCACCCTTCGCTCCAGCTGAAAAAGCAACAGCCAGCTTCCGCGAAAGGATGGGCCACCCAACCTTCATGTGAGGGACAGAAAAGGCGTGAAAGGCTGGGCCACCGGCCCGCGCCTTCGGAAACGTACCGGGCTATTATCTTGCCGTCCTCGCTTCGCGGGACTGGTCTGCAACATAACCGTACACTCGAAAACTAAAGATTAGTTGCGTTTTTCTCCAGATAGACGATCATCGAGGAATCGCCGGGATCGCCGTCATCGCGCGACATCGCCGAGATCGGAAGAGCCTTTTACCGCTGATTAACGCAGAAAAGCGCAGATAAAGCGAAGACTTACCGCGGATGCACGCGAATGAGCGCGGATCAGAAATACAAACCAAATAGCAACGAAACGCCGGTGAATTGGGATATGTCGTGTAAGTGCTTTAGATCTTGGGATGCAGAGGGAGGGGGTAGGGTTAAGAAATTGAGTAATTGAATTATTTGGTAATCGGGCGATTGGAAAGACAAACTGCAACACTGTTTAACAGTGATGACCCTGATCAGAAGCCGGGCTTACCGCGGATGGTCGCGGATTGGGACGAAAGGATAATTGCCAAATTGTTAAAGACCAACGGCTAAAGGCTAGTTGCAATTGCTGACGGCTAATCCCCAAACCGGCGCGCCGTCAACACCACGACTATCAGTCCACAGAAGAAGACGCCGCCTTCGGCGCGGGTGGACCAGGCATGTAGACGGTCGAATTCCATTCGGTGCTCGTCGGAATGAGAAATGTTTTCCATCGCTCCCATCTCGTGGCGTAACACACGCATGCGCGGCGTGATGGCGAACTGGGAAATTGCAGTCAGCACGAGCATGACGAGCACAAGAATGTGAGAGGCGGCAAACGGTTTTGCCTGAGCGTGACTTTTCCAATTAAGAGTAAGCGAAGCGAGGAGAAAGATCACGCCCGAGACCAATCCCATCCAGTGCAATGCGGTAAGACTGCGGCTTACCACGTTGCCTGCCAGTTCAACGGTGGGCAGAACCGTAAACACCGTTGGCGCCAGCACGAACGAGAAAAAGATGATGCCGCCGATCCACGTGATCAGCGCCAGCAGCATCAACGCTCGCAGCCAGCTCATACCGGAACTGGAATGCTTTGGACGATGTCGCGAATGATGGTCTCGGCCTGGTCGGCTTTCTTCATTGTGGAAGAGTAGCGAGCATTCACCACCACGCGATGTGAAAACACGGGAGTGGCCAGGCTATGCTTCACGATTTCCAGCGCGTAGTCCACCAGGCTGTCATCGACTTTGACCAGTTTGACCTCTTCCTGCATGGCGATGATCTCTTCACCAGTGGCCACAGGAGTGATCTTGTCCAGTCTTGCCGCTCCGGCTTCTGAGCGCAGAATCTCACGCTCACTGGCTTTCTGCGGATAGCCCATGTGCAGGCGCAGCAGAAAACGGTCAAGTTGTGATTCCGGCAGCGGATATGTGCCGTGGTGTTCCACAGGATTTTGCGTTGCGATCACCAGAAAGGGCTGGGGCAGAGGATGTGAGTGGCCGTCCATGGTGACCTGCCCTTCATTCATCGCCTCCAGCAATGCCGACTGGGTCTTGGGCGTGGTGCGGTTAATTTCGTCGGCCAGAAGAATGTTCGTAAACACCGGTCCGGCTTTGAACTCGAATTGCTGCTCCACGGCCGAGTACACGGAGATACCCAAAACGTCAGAGGGCAACATGTCACTGGTGAATTGCAGACGCTGGAAAGTACATTCAAGTGTTCGCGCCAGGGCATGGGCCAGAGTGGTCTTGCCAACGCCAGGCACGCCTTCAATCAGAAGATGACCACGGGCCAGCACGCATACCATTGCCATGCGCACCACTTCGTCATTGCCGCGGATGATGCTTCGCAAGGACTGCTCAATGGCCGTGGCGCGAGTCCCGGAGGCTGTGTGGAGCTGTGTTGAAACCATGTACTTGGCTCTATTGTAACGTGATGTGGCTAAATTGTGATGGGCACATGCCCTTACCAGGGACGTTGTTCCTTCTACTATGCGCGCAGTGGACTTATATCCTCAAGAATAACTGTGTTGCGCCATGGTGCCCAAAGTAACCTGCTTTGTCGGACTATCTGTGCCACAATTCGCCTTATGTCTGCACAGAAAAGACCTTGGTCATGCTGGACGATCGCACGCTACGGCATGCTTGGTTTCATGCTGCTGGTGTCCGCGCTCATGTTAAAGCGTCCCAGCCTGCTGGCAGAGGCTGCGCCAGGAGCTGCCGTGCGCCAGGACAGCGAAAGCTTTCAGGCCAAGTGGGTTGATCTTGAACAAGCCCACCTTCGCGGTGAAACTTCAGAATTTCGCTTTACCGCCGACGAGGTGAATGCCGCATTTCAGGAAAGTCTGTCGGGCACCAGTGAGGTTTCTTCGCAAAACTCTGCTGACGTGAAGCCGGCGCAGTTCTTTTTTGCTGGTGACCACGTGACCGGTCAATTCGTGGCCAATGTGCATGGCAGGTACGTTTACCTGACTGTGTCGGGAAAGCTGCGAGTGGTTGAAGGCTATCTCACGTTCGATCTGATGGACATGAAGATCGGCGATCTGCCAGTCCCCGTTTCGCTGGTGCGAATGCAGCTTCAAAGCAAGCTACGCGAGCCGGAAACACGCGAGAAGATGAAGCTTCCAGCTTATGTGGCCGATCTGCGCATTGAAAACGGACAGTTAGTGGTGCTGGAGAAGTAACGCAGTGGTCTTCATTCCGAGCGGAGCGAGGAATCCCTACTCCCAGCAACAACTTCGGCTTCGCACAATTGACATTCGTAACTGGCGTTAGAGGATCGTGTCTCGTCCCTTTGCACAAACACCACTTCTGCCAGCGATTCGTTTGAAATTACAAATTCCTTTTAAGAAGGTAGGGATCCCTCGCTGCTCTCGGGATGAAAAAAACGCTTTACAGAGGCTGTGTCGAATGTCCGGTGAGGCGCTCAATTCTCTTGTAAATCGGCGGATGAGTAGAAAAGAGGCTGCCGAAATCCACGCCCATCATCGGTTTAATGATGAACAGATGTGCCGTAGATGGGGTGGCCATCATTGGCACGCGTCTGGAATAAGCGTCCAGCTTTTGCAAGGCTCGCGCCAGCGCATATGGATTGCCGGTATAGTGAGCGCCACTCGCGTCAGCCTCATACTCCCGGGTGCGAGACACCCACAACTGAATCAGCATGGCGGCTATTGGCGCCAGGATCATCATTAAGAGCGCTCCCAGTCCACCACCGCGGCGCTCGCGATCATCTCCGCCTGTCCCAAACCAGAACATCATGCGCGCAGCGATGGTTATCGCGCCGGCCAGAGTGGCGGCAATCGAACTGGTGAGAATGTCACGATTCTTCACATGGCCCAGTTCATGGGCCAACACGCCTTCAAGTTCGTCATCATCCAGCAGTCCAAGGATTCCCTGCGTGACGGCTACAGACGCATGGTTAGGATTGCGTCCGGTGGCGAACGCGTTGGGCGAATCGTCCGGTATCACATAGATTTTCGGCATCGGTATGCCGATCTTTTGGGAGAGTCTTTCCACTACCGAATAAACCCGCGGCAATTGTTCCCGTGTGACGGGTGTAGCGCGGTACATGGCCAGGGCAATCTTGTCAGAGAAAAAGTACGAAACAAAGTTGGTGATGGCTGCCAATCCAAAGGCAAGCACCATCCCGTTGCGTCCGCCAAAGTAGTCGCCAATCCCGATCGCCAAAAGGGTCATTAAAGTGAGCAGAAAGGCAGTTTTAACGGTATTCATATCTAAATAGATGCCCGCTGGCATACGAGGATTCCAAAATGGAAATACCGGACTCTTTCGCCTGAGTTTCACCCTGCGCTAGATCTTGTCCTGCAAACCCATGAAAGCTCGATCGTTACTGCCTCTCTGGAAATACTGTGAAAGACCGTGTGCTCACCCGAACGCTCATGTACGCATACATTAAGGATTTTAATGTTTTTCTTATTGTTTTCTCATGGTGAGTTTCGCATACTCTCAATCGGCTTAACGTCGTAAGACGACACGTGTCGCAATAAGACACTTGTAGATCTTCGATACTTCCGGGCTTTCCGCTCCGCAAAGCAAGCCCCAGCGGGGTTTTGTAGACACACCTTGTTGCAGAGAATTCAGAGCGTTGCCCCCAAGACGGCGCTCCTTGGATAAGCGGGTGATGCCCACCCGTTTTCGGCTCACGCAAATGGCGCAACCTCGCTAATTGGTGTCCGGCTCCGGCAAGGTGCAAGTAGAACTTTAAGGAGCGTAGCCAATGAGCTTTATCTATTTACCCAAGGATGCTTCCCGTGCACGCGTGAAGGAAGCCGAGGAAGCCAGAAAGAATAGAGCTGAGATCGTCGCAGCTTTTTCTCAAGGCAAAGTTTCTCGTCGCGACCTCATTAAATGGGGTCTGATCTCATCCGCCGGAGCCCTGGCGCCGATTCATGGACTCAATCCGTTTGTCGCCAGCGCTTATGCAAGCGGCGGTTCCACCATCCCCACAGGCGCTCCGCGCAGCCCATTGGGCGGTGTTCAGCCGTTCTCAACCCCCATGCCGCGCTTCGATGTAATCGAGCGCAAACAAATCATTACCGGCCAGCCCCATCCGTTTGGCGCAATCATTCCGCAGGCTGAGGCCAACCTGAAGCAGCAGCCTCTGGATCCGGCGTTGGTCGGCGGCGTTTCTGGACTGACGGGACCCATTGAAGGCCGTCCAGGTGGACCGATCTGGGCTCACCAGGGCTTCGATAAGTTCCCGCCTCAGATCGCAGTCGAAATGACCCAGGGTCAGGCGCAGGCCAACACGGTTTACAACCCTGGTTGTACCAGCGACAAGAACTCAGGCATCGACCCGACCGCATCTCTGCCGCTCAAGTTCCATCCTGGCCTGCCCACGCAGCAATCGAATTCAGTGTGGACCTTCAACGGAACCATTCCTCCCAAGCTGGTACAGGGCAAGTATGGTGAGCCGATCATTTTCCGCCATCACAATCAGCTGCCTGCTGATGTGAATGCGAACAACGGCTTCGGACGCAACACCATTTCCACGCACGAGCACAACGGACACCACGGCGCGGAGAATGACGGCTTTACCGGCGCATTCTTCTTCCCGGGACAGTTCTACGACTATCACTGGCCAATCGTTCTGGCTGGACGCAACTCCATCAACACTGGCGCCACGGATCGTCGTGCCAGCAGCCCTGATGGCAGCGGCGGCCTGACCAACGTGCCCGGTGACTGGCGCGAAACCATGAGCACCCACTGGTTCCACGATCACATGTTCAGCTTCACTTCGCAGAACGTGTACAAAGGCAACGCTGCCATGTTCAACATCTACAGCGGCCTTGATCGCGGTAACGAAGGCATCAACGACGGCGTCAACTTCCGTCTGCCCAGCGGAACCGCCAAAGATTTCGGCAACCTTGAGTATGACGTCAACCTCTTGCTGGCTGACAAAGCCTTCGATTCGAACGGTCAACTCTTCTTTGACATTTTCAATTTCGATGGTTTCCTCGGCGACGTAATGACGGTCAACCTGACCTACCTGCCGTATTTCGAAGTGGAGCGCCGCAAGTATCGCTTCCGCATCCTGAACGCCAGCGTTTCCCGCTTCTTCAAGTACGGTCTGTCTGACGGAACGCAGATGATCCAGATTGCCAATGATGGCAACCTGCTTCCAACGGTTGTTCCACAAGCCGTATCTGACGAGCAGGGCATCGCCGAGCGCTATGACTGGGTCATTGACTTCTCCCGGTACTCCATTGGCAGCAAAGTCTGGCTGGTCAACGTGTGCGAGCACATAGACGGCAAGAAACCGTCGGCAGACCTGACGATCGCCCAGGCATTGTCTGGTCAATCACTTGATCCCTGCGTTGGTAAGTTCCTCGAGTTCCGCATTGTGCGTAACCCGGCGACTCCCGACGTCAGCCAGGTGCCGACCCAGTTGATTCCGAACCCGGATCTGTCGCAGGTCCCAGTTTCCCGCCAGAGAACGTTCCTCTTCGGCAGAGGCGCAAGCCAACCCTTGCCGCAACCCGACGATGCCGCTTTCTTCACGGGAGCCGGCGGACAGCCTGGTCCATGGGGCGTAGCCACCGATAATGGTCCGATGCTGAATGCCAGCTTCGGCCGTCTATCAGCGGCGCCGAAATTTGGCACCCGCGAAATCTGGACACTCCAGAACGGTGGCGGTGGCTGGGATCACCCGGTGCACATCCACTTTGAAGAAGGTCAGATCCTGGCCCGGAACGGCAAAGCAAGCAACGTGCCGGCTTGGGAACAGGGCCGCAAGGACGTGTATCGTCTGCGTCCGGGCGGAAGCGTGACCTTGACCATGCAGTTCCGCGATTGGGGCGGCATGTACATGGAGCACTGCCACAACACGGTCCATGAAGACAACGCCATGCTGGTACGTTGGGAAATCGATGACGCGGGCACGCCGTTCTTGAAACCACTACCCACGCCGATCGCCAAGCCCACGGGCGTTACGTTCGCGGCTCCGGATGACATAGCTCCCACAGCCTTCTAATTGAAGGTTGCAGGAACAAACTAACCAGACAGGCGGGCCGCAACAGCTGATTGCGGTCCGCCCGTTCTGCACTGTGGTAGTGACGGGTTCCCAAGGAAAAAACAATGAAATCCAAGTCAGCAATACGAGTCATGGCGGTGGCGCTGGCATGTAGCGCGGCTCTGGCTCTGATGCGGCCGTCTTCCGTGATGGCCGACAATTCGCGCTGGGGAGCAAACTATTTTCCCAACGTGGAGCTGATCACTCAGGACGGCAAAGTCGTCCATTTTTACGACGATCTGATTAAAGGCAAAATCGTAGTTATCGACTTTATTTATACCCATTGCGTGGACGCATGTCCTCTGGAAACAGCGCGCCTGGTTCAGGTTCAGAAAATGCTTGGCGACGCGGTTGGCAAAGATATCTTTTTTTACTCCATCACCATTGATCCCAAGCGCGATACGCCGGCGGTTCTCAAAGACTATGCGGAGAAATACCATGTTGGGCCAGGATGGACATTTCTTACCGGCAAAAAGAATGAGATTGATCTGTTGAGCCAGAAGCTGGGACTTTACCAGGACCCAGATCCAAATGACCGGGATGGCCACATGCCTGCGGTGCTGATTGGCAACGAGCCCACCGGCCAGTGGATGCGCAATTCGGCCACAGACAATCCGCGTTTCCTGACCAACCTGATCGGTGACCGGCTGAACAACTGGAAGCTCACCACCAGCAATAAGAGCGGCGGGACGGCCGAGGCCCAGGTAGTCGATTTAGACCAGGGCCGGTACCTTTTTGCAACTCAGTGTTCCGCCTGCCACACCGTGGGACATGGCGATAAGATCGGCCCTGATCTTCAGGGAGTGGCGGATGTTCGCGATCCCAGGTGGCTGACGCATTTCATCCAGACACCCGACAAGATGATCGCTGCCGGTGACCCGATCGCAACCGCACTGTTTGAGAAATATAAACAGGTACGGATGCCGGACTTGCGCGTAAGCGACGAGGACACCGCGCTGATCATTGAATTTCTCAAAAAGCAGAGTAAGGACCCTGAAGGTAAGCTGGCGCAAGCCCAAAACAGCAAGCCGCAAAACCAGGAGATCGGTTTGCATCACTCTGAAACATCCAGAGTGATCGGTTCCGCAACGTCTTCTGCTGCTGTGAGTACAACGGCGCCAAAGGCAAAAGACTAACGTTTAGAATTGGCTGCAATCCGGCCGTTTTTTAGTGGTGAGGGTCCTTTCATGGGACTCCCTCTCCCGGTCGGGAACGCTCTGATTATCGTTTCGCGCCGCTAGCTGGCGAGCGCCTTGCGAATGGCCAGAAGCTCGCGCAACGCGGTTTCCAGATTCTTCAGATCCAGCGCATTCGCGCCATCGGACTTGGCCTGCGCCGGATTGTCATGAACTTCCATAAAAATTCCATCGATGCCCGCAGCCACCGCCGCGCGCGATAGCACTGGTATAAATTGCGGCTGTCCGCCTGAGACTGCCTGGCCTTTCGCTCCTGCCGAAGGAAGCTGCACGGAATGGGTCGCGTCAAACACCACCGGCGCAAACTCACGCATGATGGCCAGCGAACGCATATCCACCACCAGATTGTTGTAGCCGAATGAGCTGCCGCGTTCGGTCAGAAAAATATTCTGGTTGCCGGACTCGCGTACCTTGTCAACCGCGTGCTTCATGTCCCACGGGGAAACAAATTGTCCTTTTTTTATGTTGATGGCCTTGGCGTGTTGTGCGGCTTTTACCAGCAGATCAGTCTGCCGGCACAGAAACGCCGGAATCTGCACCACGTCTACCGCATCTGCCACCTGGGGAACATCCACCACTTCATGAACGTCGGTTAGAACCGGAACGCCGACCGTCTCTTTCACTTTTCGCAGAATGCGCAGACCCTCTTCCAGTCCCGGCCCGCGGAAGCTCCTCAGTGAGGTGCGATTCGCCTTGTCATACGACGCTTTGAAGACATAAGGGATCGCCAGCTTTTTGGCGACAGCGCTGATTTCCTGTGCCATGCGGATCACATGCTCCTCGCTTTCAATGACGCAAGGGCCTGCGATGAGAAAGAGGGAGGAGCCGATGTTCAGGCCGTCGAGCGTAAATCGGATAGGGTTGGTCATCTTCAAAAAGCTTACATGAATTTCAGATAGCATGGCATCCGTCTGAGCTTCCCCGCCACGCTAGTGCTTCCGCAGACTTATAATCACGGCGATGAGCTCGTTTTCACCAAGCGGGAGCGGATCCGCGCAGGGCCTGGAGCCGCGTGAGCTCTATCTTGGCATTCAGGCGGTTGACGTCTTCGTTCGCGACCTGGAGAAAAGCCTGCAATTCTACGTGAATCAACTTGGCTTTAAGTTGGTTTCTGATCTCATCCTGCAATCGGGGCGGCGTCGTGTAGGTATTTCTCCTCCTGACGGGAGTGCAGGGCTCAACCTGATCGCGCCTGACCCGGGTTCAGATGAGTACGCACTCATCGGCCGGGCGACGCAAGTAGTTTTTGTCACGGAAGATGTCGCCGTCAAATATGGCGAATGGAGAAAGCGCGGCGTCCGCTTTCAGCACACGCCGCGACTAAGACGTATCAAGTACCGGCAGCAGGCGCCCGCCCGGCTCGCGGAGCAATCTCACCTCTTCGGAGAAGAGCAACCGGTATGGGGCGGGGTATTCACCCGCTTTGAGGACCTTGACCACAATTCATTTGCGCTGGTGAGCATTGACGAAATCAGCCGAGCCATTGAGATGCAGCGCCGCGCTATCGCGGCAAAGCTGGAAGCTGAGCGACGCGCCGCTCATGAACTTGAAATCGCGAAACAGGTGCAGGCGCGACTGTTCCCTCAGGCATTGCCGCAGGTGCAAACGCTCGAATATGCCGGAATTTGTATTCAGGCCCGGGAAGTAGGCGGAGATTACTACGATTTTCTCAGTCTGGGCCGTGACCGCCTGGGGTTTGCGCTTGCAGACGTGTCGGGAAAAGGAATCGCAGCCGCCCTTATGATGGCCAATTTGCAGGCAAGCTTTCGCAGTCAGAGTGCTGTCGCCTGGGACGAACCGCAACGTTTTTTACAGTCAGTGAATAGCCTGTTTTACGAGAATACTGCAGAGAATTCTTATGCCAGCTTATTCTTTGGCGCATATGACGACGACGCGCGCCGTTTGCGCTACGCCAACTGCGGCCACCTTTGTGCGCTATTGCTGCGCCGGGATGGCGCTCTCGAGCGTCTCGATTCCACGTGTACGGTAGTAGGCCTTTTCAAGGACTGGGACTGCTTCATGGCAGAATGCAGCCTCTTTGCCGGAGACATGTTCGCACTGTATACCGATGGCGTCACTGAATCATTCGATGACGCCGGAGAAGAATTCGGAGAACAGAGGCTGATCGAGGCGTTACGGCAAAACTGTGAAGCACCCCCTCAGGTTGCGTTGGACTCGATCGTCGCAGAGGTGCGGAAGTTCAGCGCACGAGAGCAGCACGACGATATCACCCTGATCATCGGGCGATGCAGAGAAAAATAATCCGGATCTTAATATCCAAACGTAAAACTTGTCTAACTATCTTCTAACGATTCTTTCCGGCCTTAAGAACAGCTCGCCATCTTCCATAGCTTTGGCGTCGCGGCGCTTGCTGCCGTTTTCATAGCTGGCTTTCACAAAGCTGTTGAACAATGGATGCGGCTCCAATGGCTTCGACTTGAATTCCGGATGGAACTGGCAGCCGAGGAAATAAGGATGGTCAGGAATTTCCACGATCTCCACATAGGTTCCGTCCGGGGTGCTGCCGGTAAGGCGCATGCCCGCGCCGGTGAGTATGGCCTCATACTCGCGGTTGAATTCATAGCGGTGGCGATGGCGCTCGCTGATCTCGGTTGTTCCGTAAGCGTTGGCAGCGTGGCTGTTCGGTTCCAGCTTGCAAGCCCAGGCTCCCAGTCGCATGGTGCCGCCCAGTTCGTCAATGCCGCGCAGTTCACGCAATTTGTAAATCACACGATGCGGGGTTGCAGGATCAAACTCGCTGGAATCTGCCTGCTCCAGTCCGCAGACGTTGCGTGCGTACTCAATGCATGCCGTCTGCATGCCCAGGCAGATGCCGAAATAAGGTATCTTCTTCTCGCGCGCGTAGCGGATCGCATTCAGCATGCCTTCAATGCCGCGCTTGCCGAATCCGCCCGGAACCAGGATGCCGTCAAAGCCTTCCAGTTGCATCTCGTAATCGCGATTACCGTGGTCCTTGTGCTCCAGGCCTTCGGCTTCCACCCAGGTCACGTTGAGCTTCAGGTTCTGCGCCGTGGCCCCGTGGACCAGCGCTTCCTTGAGTGACTTGTACGAGTCTTCATACTCCACGTACTTGCCCACAATGCCGATGTTCACTTCATCTTTCGGGTTATAGATCTTGTGGACCAGTTCTTCCCAGCGCGTGAGTTTGGGCGGGTTCGCGTCCACGCGGAGATAGCGCAGTACCAGTGCGTCCACTCCTTCATGGGCAAACACCAGCGGCACTTCATAGATGGAAGCAACGTCTTTGGCGGTGATCACGGCCTCATCTTCCACGTTGCAGAACAAAGCAATCTTTCCCTTGAGCTCTTTTGACAGGAACCTGTCCGTGCGGCAGAGAAGGATGTCGGGCTGAATTCCGATGCTGAGCAATTCTTTGACTGAGTGCTGCGTAGGCTTGGTCTTGAGCTCGCCGGCTGCGCCAATCCAAGGAACCAGCGTTACGTGGACAAACAAAGTGTTGTCGCGACCCAGCTCCTGGCGCATCTGGCGGATGGCTTCCAGGAACGGCAGAGACTCAATGTCGCCGACCGTGCCGCCGATCTCTACGATGGCGATATCCACGTCCTGCGCCACCTTCTTCATGGCGGCCTTGATTTCATTCGTGACGTGCGGAATCACCTGCACGGTCTTACCCAGATAATCGCCGCGACGCTCCTTGGTGATGATCTGTTCGTAAATGCGGCCGGTGGTCCAGTTGTTGTCGCGCAGAAGACGGGCGTGGGTGAAGCGCTCGTAATGTCCAAGGTCGAGGTCGGTCTCGGCGCCGTCATCGGTCACAAAGACTTCTCCATGCTGAAAAGGAGACATGGTGCCGGGGTCCACGTTCAGGTAAGGGTCAAACTTCATGATATTGACTTTTAAACCACGGCTTTCCAGAAGGCAGCCAATGGAAGCTGCTGCCAGACCTTTGCCCAGGGAAGACACAACGCCGCCGGTTACGAAAATATATTTCGCTGCCATGAACTCCTCGTCTCAGTTGTTTGGGGATTGAGTGCGGTGATTTTTGGGGGTGCCGCTCCCTGGCGCGATAGAGGCTGTTGCCCTTGGCCGTGGAAGCATTTGGGGTGCACGATCAATTATACAAAAATGGGCGTTGAGGATTTTTCTTCCCACCTCTCCGCACCGACTCTTATGGGCGAAGCTCAGATTCTCCCTGTCGATACTCGTGTGGCACAGCCGCCCCCGGCTGTGCGACTCACTCCTGCCACAACCATTTGTAGTCTTCGGCCCTAGCTACCAACCCTTCCCTGACCGGATTCTCCTTCACATATCGAATCTTACTTTCGAGGCTCTCTGCATACTCAGCCCTCTTAAAGCATTTGGTCTGCATGAGTCGATCTATGAATTTGGTCTATAAATAACAATAATGAAAACACTCGGCATTATCGGCGGCATCGGTCCGGAGTCAACCATGGAATATTATCGCCGGCTGATTGCTTTATACCGCCAGAAGATCACCGATGGAAGCTATCCGCAGATCGTCCTCAACAGCATCAACCTCACGGAGATGCTGGCGATGCTTTCCGCCAATCAACTTCCTGAGCTCACGCAGTTTTTGCTGGGCCATTTAGAAACGCTCGCTCGCGCCGGAGCGGATTTCGCTGTGATCGCCGCCAACGCGCCACATCTTGTGTTTGCTGAACTGGAGCATAGGTCTGCCATACCACTGCTCAGCATTGTGCAGGCTACGGCCGACCGGGCGAAAGATCTCGGTCTGCGCAATCTGGCTCTCTTTGGCGCAAAGTTCACCATGCAGGCCAGCTTCTATCCTGATGTGTTTTCACGCCACAGCATTTCTTTGGCGGTACCCAACGCGCAAGAGCAGGACTACATCCACGAGAAATATTTTGGCGAGCTGGTCCATGGCACCGTGCTTGCGGAAACTCGCCAGCGTTTGATCGGCATCGTTGAATCCATGAAATCTCGAGACGGTATCAACGGCCTGATCGTTGGCGGGACTGAACTGTCGCTCATCTTCCGCGAGCCTGAAGTCTGCGGTATCCCTGTATTAGACACCACACAGATTCATGTTGAAGCCGCCATTTCGCGCATGCTGGCGTAAAAAATCCTGCAAGAAATCCTGCAACTCCGTTCTTAGATCAGTTACCACCACTGGGCCCCTGCCATAGAGGGACAGAATCGTGATTCCTGACTGCGTGTGCCGCAACGGCGCAATTTGC